>Ga0307508_10002489_pt1 | contig 19432 bp, 16 predicted proteins | sample 9_EM_MG_FD_203089 | JGI IMG/M metagenome (GOLD analysis project Ga0307508, IMG submission 203089) | Populus trichocarpa ectomycorrhiza microbial communities from riparian zone in the Pacific Northwest, United States - 9_EM | ecosystem: Host-associated > Plants > Roots > Unclassified | place... | reverse complement strand
AGACGCCGCCACCCCCAGAGCCCGAGTTGCCAGCTGAACCCGCCGTGCCACCCGAGCCAGCCATGCCGCTCGCGCCACCTTGTCCGGCGATGCTTGCGCCAGCCTGACCCGCGCTGCCACCCTTGCCACCTGCGCCACCAACGTCGGAGCCCCCGTTCGCGTGTCCGCCAGTCGCGCCACCTGCAGTTGCACCGCCCTGCGGCGTCGAATTCGCGCCGCTGGCAGGTTGGCTCGAATCTCCACCTTCGTTCGCTGCGCCGCCCGCGAGCTTGCCGCCGCTCTTGCCTGACTCACTGGCCCCATCGTCACCGCCCGTCGCGCCTCCCGCTGCATCGGAACCGAGCGGATAGTCCTTTGGCGAGATGAGGCAGCCCCCCGCCAAACATGCGCCGGCCAGGATTGAGCAAAGGCTGCGAGTCCAACCTGCTGAGCTGCCCGAAGCGCCGCGCCTGTGACCCATGATTACCCCCCAACGTAGCGCGTTTCGCGTCGCGCGCGGCCGCAGATCGCCTGTGAGGCCGTGATCAACTTGGCGTTCACGCGCGAAATTTCGCCGTATTTTCGCGGGCCAGGCGTGGCTCGACGAGCGCCCACGAGAGCTGCCGTCCGTGCTACGTTGTGGGCTTCGCATGTCGGAAGGTGTGGACGACGAAGTCGTGCGAGCGCGGGCCCGTGTTGGGCAGGTGCTCAGGGAGAAGTGGACGCTCGACCGGCTGCTGGGTGTCGGGGGCATGGGTGCCGTCTATGCGGCCACGCATCGAAACCAGAAGCGGGGGGCGCTCAAGATTTTGCACGCAGAGCTGTCGGGTGAAGTGAACATTCGGCAGCGCTTCTTGCGTGAGGGGTACGTCGCGAACTCGGTGGGGCATCAGGGCGCGGTCGAGGTGTTCGACGACGACATCGCCGAAGACGGGTCTGCCTACCTGGTCATGGAGTTACTGGAGGGCGAGGTCCTCGAGGCGCGCTGGGAACGCAAGGGACACAAGCTTCCAGAGCTCGAGACGCTGGCGTTGACCGATCAGTTGCTGGACACGCTTGCCGCTGCGCATCGCAAAGGCATCGTGCACCGTGATCTGAAACCAGAGAACCTCTTCCTGCAGCGGTCCGGGGCGCTCAAGGTCCTGGATTTTGGGATTGCCCGCCTCAAAGAAGGCGGCAAGGGCGCGACCGCGACCCAAACGGGCAACGCGATGGGCACACCTGCTTTTATGGCTCCCGAGCAGGCGCGGGGTCGTTGGGAAGAGGTAGATGGTCGGACGGACCTTTGGGCGGTCGGCGCGAGCTTGTTCACGCTACTGAGCGGTCATTACGTGCACGGCCAGGGCACGGCAAACGAGGTTATGGCTCGCGCGATCACGCAGCCACCGCCTTCGCTGCGCACCGTCCTCGATGGAGCAGATCCCGCTCTGGTCGCCTTCGTGGACAAGGCGCTCGCTTACAAGCCCGCAGATCGCTTTCAGTCGGCCGAAGAAATGCAAACCGAGCTTCGCTCGCTGTATCACTCGCTGGACAGCCGAGCCGGTGCGCCCATGCGCCAGGTGCAACCGTCAATCGAAGACGTGGGGCCCATAGCATCGGGAGACGCCGCTACACCCATCGAAGCGTCCGGGGCAACGGCGAAAGAGACACTAACGACCGGTCGAGCTGTCGTCTCGGTGTCTGATGGATCGCCGGAGCGATTGCCAGCGCCTCAGAAGCCGAAATGGCTTGCCCCTGCCGCAGCCGCCGCAGGGCTGTTGGGGCTGGTGATCGTATTCGTCGCGACCCGCAACAATTCGGCCGAGGATGTTCGCCCCGCAGCCACCGCAGCGGACACACCCGCAGCCGCAACCTTGGCGGTGCAACCGGTGGGGCCCACTCCATCGAGCGTGCTCGCGAGGGACGCTCCGGCTCCGGAACCGCAGACCGTCGATCTGAACAGCTTGCCGACGCTCAAATCGGCGGCCGCGGCGGGCCCGTCGCAAGGCCCCGCGAAGCTTTCTCCACCTGTCGCGCTGCTCAACGCGATCGATCCCGCACGCGGCCCGCAAAAGCCGCTCGCGGCCAAGAGTGCCGTACCTCCGCCAACCAAGCCACCGGCTAGTATCTTCAAGAGTCGTCAATGAAAATCGCAACGTTCGGCCTGGCGCTAATTGCTCCTCTACTGGTCGCTGCGACGTCGAGCGCTCAGAGCGTTGCGGCAGCGGAAACCCTCTTCCAAGAAGGGCAGGCGGCGCTCGAGCGCGGAGACTTAGCCGCGGCGTGTCCCAAGCTCCGTGAAAGTGATCGCCTGGACCCGGCCAACGGCACCAAGCTCAACCTGGCCGACTGCGAAGAAAAGAGCGGACATGTGGGCACGGCGTGGGAGCTCTATCGAAAGCTGTCGGAGCTGCTGCCAGCTGACGACGAGAGGCTGGCCTACGTCAAATCTCGCGTCGACGAGCTCGATGTCCGCGTGCCGCGCCTGACGCTGGTGCTCGCCAAGGACGCGCCGGCCGATACCATCGCAACCTTGGGTACCATCTCGTTCACCGCGGCAAGCTTCGGGATCCCTCTGCCGGTCGACCCCGGCGCTCGCGACATTACGGTCACCGCTGGCGCCGCCAAACGCACCTATCACGTCACTCTCGCCGAAGGAGTCACTCGACGCCTGGAAGTCACGCCCGAGCCCGAGCCTCGGGACGAGCCGAGCGTCGCGGCTACTGCTGCGCCGGGCAACGACCGCACCCCGACGAACCACAGAACGCTTGGTTATGTGCTGGGAGGAGTCGGCGTGGCCGGCCTCGCGGTAGGAAGCATCGCGGGCCTCATCGGCCTCCATCAACAGAGCATCGGCAACGACAACTGCAGCGACGTGCGCCACGTCTGCAACCAGCAAGGCGTCGATGCCAACGATTCGGCGCGAGCCATGCGCCCCGTGAGCATGGTCGGGCTGCTGATTGGCGTGGCCGGGGTGGGCGCAGGCGCGTACTTCATCCTGACCAGCAGCTCGGACGAGAGAGTCGCGCTGAGCGCGCACACCAACGGCGAATCAGCATCGCTGGCGATTCGGGGCCGGTGGTGAGCCCGAGTCAGCAAACTTCAGGATCGTAACAAGCAAGCTCGAGCTGGAACCGAGACTGTCCGCTTGCGTGGACAGACGGCGCTGATTTCCGAACACGGAAATTCATTTTGCTACGAGTCTGCCCAAAAGGTGGCTCGGTGATCGCTCGGCTGATGTAGTTTCCAGGGTTCGAGACCCGGGGCGCCGCGCACTCAGCGGGGTCGTTCGATGACGCGCATGCCCCGGGAGCAAGTCATGACCCAACAGATCGATTTCACCACGGGGTCCGGCGAAGTCAGGGCACAGAGCTCGATCGCGCGGCTGCGCTACTTCTTCGGGCAGCTACTGACGCAACGCGATCTGGAGAGCGAGCAGCGCTACCACCTCTTACTGCGGCGCCTCATCCAACGAGAGACGTTCGGTACAGGCACGGTCGCGGGGCTGGAGGTGACCGCAGAGCACGACAGCGTCACGCCTGCGCAGAGTGTGTTTGTCTTGCCCGGGCTAGCCATCGATCCGGACGGCCGTGAGCTCGTGCTCGAGAGCGTCATCTGCCTGAAGGTGGCGCAGGATCCCATTGCTCCGGCCGATAACCCCTTCAGTGCGCCAGCCACCAAGCAGCAGCTGGTCGACCAGCTCGTCGCCCGCTTCGGAGGGGCGCTCACAGTTGCGGATCTGGACGAGCTCGTCAGCGAGCTAACGGTCTGCGGCTTGATGACGGAAGACGAGAAGACGCAATACCTAGCTGGAGACAACCCCACTGCGATCGCGGTAGTCCAGGGCCTGCTCGAGCAGATCGCCACAACCTCTGTGCCCACTGGCTCGCCGCTCGAGCCGTTCCTCCTCGATCGACTGATCGGCGTGACCTACGTCGGCATCCGCTATGGAGAGAACGGTGCCGAGCCCTCGCCCGCGGTGCTGGATGCGTCATGCTGCGGCGGCGCGACCTGCTTTCCCTCGCGAACACAAGAGGGCGTCTTCGTCGTCGTGAGTGACGACGCTTTTCCAGAAATTCCAGATCCGTACCAGGATGTTCAGGCGTGCATCGATAGCGCAACGCCTCCTCTCACGGGCGTCGAGCTGTGCGAGTGTTTGCTGAAGCTCTGGAGAGGGCTTCCGCCCGACTCGGGCGACTGCGCTCAGGCGCTGCCGATCGTGTCGCTGGCAAAAGTCTGTTGGAGTCGCTTCGGCTCGCCAGGGCAAGCGCAGATTCTGAGCGTCGACAACTGTTCATTGCGGCAGCTTGCTCCCGGCGGGCCCGCGCTGCGCGCCATCTCGGGCGGGGGCGGCGGCGGTGGTGAGGTGAACACGGGCGCGAATGTGGGCACCGAGGGCGTCGGTGTCTTCCGCAACAAGACTGGGGTTACGCTCAACTTCCGTAAGATCCTCGGCACCGGCGGCATCACCACGACCTTCGGCGAAGGCGGCCTGATCGTCGAGATCGACGGTAGCGCCCTGCAAGAAACCGGAGCGAACGTCGGCAGCGGCGTCGACGTCTTCCGCGACAAGACCGGTCAATCGCTGAACTTCAAGCGCATCTCGGGTACGGGCAACATCGGGGTAGTGGCGAGTGGGAGCGACAGCATCCAGGTCGACGGCTCCGCGTTGGCCTCCGCCGGAGCGAACGTCGGCAGCGGCGTCGACGCCTTCCGCGACAAGACCGGTCAGACGCTGAACTTCAAGCGCATCTCGGGTACGGGCAACATCGGGGTAGTGGCGAGTGGGAGCGACAGCATCCAGGTCGACGGTTCTGCATTGGCCACAGCCGCGGCGCTCGCTGCTCACGTAGGAGACACCAACAACCCTCACGACACGCGCATCGCAAACCTGGGCACGGGAACGTTGGCCGAGCTCAACTCGCGGCTCACTGACGCTGTCCTCGACGAGGTCGGAGATCCGCGCCCGCCGATTGCCCACGGCTCCAGCCACATCGCCGGCGGCAGCGACGTGCTGGACGGCGACCGGCTGCAGGTCGACTTCGTGCCGGCAGCCTACACGCGAACCATCACGCCAGAGACGACCGCGCTGACTCAGCTGACTTCGCACCTGAAGGGCATTGACGATGCTCTGTCGTCGGCCGCGGCGATTTCGCTGCAAGAGGCCTACGACGGCGGCAACAGCGTGGCGGTGACGGACGCCAGGGGCTCAGTGGCCATCAGCGCCGGCGCCACGGTCACGACGCACGCGCTCGTGGTCAACCATCAAAACACCGGCTCACCGACAGCGGCCGCACTACGGGTTCAGTCGAACGGCAGCGACGTGCTGCGCGTGGGCGCCGACGGTCAAGTGGCGTTCACTCCCCCATCGAACAAGAGCTTCAGCGTAACGGCCGCTGGCACCGGCGCGATTCAATTCTCCGGCGCGGCCATGAACATCACCGGTCAATTCCTGCGCGATCGCGGCATCGATGCCCAGTCTCCTGCCACCATCAGCGCGCCGCAAAACGACTACGCACCGAGCGGCTTCAACAACGCCGACACGCTGCGCCTGACGCTCAGCGGCAACCAAGCCATCACCGGCTTTGTGGCTCCGGCCAGCGCGGCGACTCGGCGCAAGACAATCATCAACGTGTCTGCCAGCGCGTCGCTTACGCTCTCGCAAGACAGCGCCTCGTCCAGTGCCAACAATCGTATCCTCTGTCCAAACAACGTGAGCGTCGTGCTCCTGCCCGGCGAGGGCCTGGTCATCGAATACGACACCACGAGCCTACGCTGGCGCATCGTCGCCGTTTCGGCCCAAGCCGTCATTGCGCAGAACGTCCCGGCGTCGCCACCGTCACCGTCGGCCGGCGTGTTCGAGGCCAAGAGCGGCGCGACCCTGCTATTTCGTAGCATCCACGGCGTCAACGGCTTGAACGTGGTCGAGAACGTCGACCAGGTCGACATCGGCGCTGTGGTCGGTACACGCGACTACGGCAATCAAGATTTGATCCACGCGCGCACGATCTCTTTCCAACAAGAGCTCGATAACGGCAACAGCGGCAGCGCCAAGACCATCACCTGGGGCAATGCCCAAAAGCAGAAGATCACGCTCAACGCCGCGGCGCCAACGCTGACGTTTAGCGCGCCGTCAGGCCCGTGCAGTGGCCTGGTGCTGAAGTTCGTTCAAGACGCCACCGGCGGCCGCATTCCGAACTTCCCCGCGAGCGTGAAGTGGCAAAATGGGGTCAAGCCGACCTTCACTCCGGCCGCCAACGCCGTGGACCTCGTGTCTTTCTATTTCGACGGGACCAACTACTACGGCGCCTTCGGCGGAAATTTCTCATGAGCAGGCGCTACCGCGTGTTTTTCGCAGCGGGCCAGAGCTCGCGTAGCCTCGACGTGGAGCTCGCGGACGATCAGGGCTGGGAAGCTGCGCGCGATGCCGTGATGGCGAAGGCGGGCTCCACGCTGTTTCCGGGCAACGCCTCCAAGAAAGACGAGGCCGAGTTCTGCCCGGTGGTCGAGATCGGCGACGCCTATCGTGAGAAGCCATTCGATGACAAGAAGTCGCGGGCAGCCGCGCCCCAAGACTTGCCCGTCGACGCAGAGCTGCCGCAGAACGACGTCGTGGACATGACCATCCTGGGAGCTCAGCGCACCATCGTCGTTCGCTCGGCGAGCACGTTGCGGCACAAGGACTACAACTCGCGAGCTCGAGCGCGATCAGAGAACGCGCTGCGGCCCGAGGAGCCCTGATGGCAATCGCGCACGACAACTCGGGCTCGAATATTGGCTCGACCAGCCCGCTAACCTTCAGCTTCACCATCGGCGGCGGCAGCAACCGCATGCTGATCATCGGCGTCGCCGTCAACGGCAGCGCCGGCTCGATCGGAGCGACGTTCAACGGCAAATCGTTCACCTTTGCGCGCAGCGCCGTCGGCAGCAATCTGCAGATGGCCGTCGGTTACCTGCTCGCTTCAGAGTTGCCAGCGGCCGGGACTTACACGGTATCGGTAACGTTCACGGGCGCCATCGTGGGAACCGGCATCGCAGCCGGCGTGACCGCGCTCACCGGCGCAAAGCAGCAGGCGCCTCAAGCCAGTGAGGTCAACGTGCTCGGCCCCAGCACGTCGATTTCGACCAACATTACCACGCTGACCAACGGCGCCTGGCTGGTCGACGCCATCGGTGTTCAGGACGCCGGCAGCGTCTCCTCCGTCAGCCCCAGCGCCGGCCAGACCCAGCGCTACCAGCGCAACGGCTTCGACGTCGACCTCGCCGGCAGCACCAAACCCATAGCCACCGCCGGCGCGACGAGCACGGGCTGGACCTTCACGGGGGGAACGGCGCAGGCGTCTGGCCAGATCGTGGTCGCGATTGCGCCCGACGACGGCATACCCGTCGCCAAGAAAGACATCAAGACGCGCACGGGTTCGTTCTCCACGCCCGGCGCCACCGGCAACTTCTCAGTCACGGGCCTCGGCTTCCAACCCAAGGCCATCTTCTTGTGGGGCTGCCCGGTGACCAACGAGAACGCCAACACGGACTCTGCTCACCACATCGGCATCGCGGCCGGTGGCCAGCAGCGCTCGATCCAGGTCGGCGTGCAGAACGGGACGACCAACACGTTTCGCGCACGCGATGCCACTCACGTGCTGCACATCATCTCGGGCAGCAACACCAATCTCGCCATTGCCTCTCTGGTGTCTTTCGACAGCGGCGGCTTCACATTGAATTTCAGCACCGCGACGACGGCGGGGCTGATCGTCAACTACGTCGCCTTTGGTGGCACCGATTTGAGCGCGCAGGTGGTGTCCTCCGTGATGAACACCGGCGGCATCAGCGGGCTGAGCTTTCAACCCGAGTTCGCCTTCTTCATTAGCTACAACGAAAACTTTGCGGGCAGCATCCTGACCAATGCCACACAGTGCTTCGGCGTCGCCAACGACGAGCTCGCCGAATGGAGCCTCGCCTCGGCGCAGGGCAGCCTCTCGTCGGCCGGCAAGGACAGCGTCCTTCGAACCACGAGCTTCATGGCGCAAGTCGCCAGCGGCGCCATGACCTACGAGCTCTCGATTAGCGGCGTTACCACCAACGGCCTTACCTGGACGGGTTCGGACGGCGACGGCATGGAGGTACTCGCCTTCAATCTGAGCGGCATCCGCACCTTCGTTGGCCGTTACACCAAGACGACGGCCGCCGCGCCCGCCGCCGACTCGCTGCCAAATTTCGGTTTCGTGCCGCAGATCTATGGTCTTGCCACCGCCAACAAGATCAGTGAGAACCCCTCGACCAGCTCCGACGGCGCGCAGATCTCGTATGGCGTGTTCGATCGCACGCGTCAGGTCCACACCTTTCGCACTGACGTCAACAACCAGACTCGTTCGCACCAGCGCACCCACCAGACCAAGGTCTCGGGCTCTGGCAATGACGACGCCGTCTACGACACCCTGACCACCTCCGACTCGGTCAACGACGCTACGCCTGGCGTCGTTCACAACCCGAACGAGAACCGCGCGCTCTTCTACGGTGTGTGGGCGTGGGAAGCCCAGGACCCCGATACGAACGGGCTATTCCTCGCGAATTTCTAACCGCCAAGTCGCCGGGGTGCCATTGGCCCTCGGAGCTCGCGCGGACCACGTGCTAGACTCGCTGGTCTGGGCGTATGAGAACCTTGCACGACCTCAAGCGGGCGAAGCATTCGCTTGGCGCGGTAGTGGCAGCCGGCATTGCTGGTGGGCTGCCTGATTTCTCCCAAGGACTATCCGCTTGGAGATCTCGATGACGCCGGCAGCGGCGGCGACCCAAGCGGAACGATGTCGGGCGAGTCGAGCGGAGGCAAGTCCGGCACTGCGGCGGGTGGCAAAGGCGGCTCAGCTGCTGGCGGCTCGGCAAACACTTCGGATGCCGGGGAACAAACTGGCGGTACCCGGGCCGTGGCCGGCGCGAATCCACTCGGCGGAATGGGCGGCGGCGGGAGCGGAGCCATCGGTGGAGGTGGTGGAACCGGAGGAGCCACGCAAAAACTGACGCTGACCTTCGGTGAGAGACCGACGTCGCAGACGCAGGGTGTCACGTTCGACACGGAGATCACCGGGGCGGCCGGGCTCGAGGGGCACAACTACGGCACGAACATCCACATTGGTGTGGATGCCGATCCGATCAAGTACGGGCTCCTGCGCTTCGACATCACCGCGATTCCTGATTCGGCTGTGGTGTTGAACGCGAAGCTCAGCTTGTGGACCTCCGACTGCAACGGTTGCCAGGCTAATCCTGCCAGCATGGTGAACCTGTATCCGCTGCTTGAGGAGTGGGCTGAAGGAGACTTGTTCGACGTACCGGGAGCGTGCAATTGGCTCGACCGCAAGAACGGCGTGAGCTGGTCTGCGCCTGGCGCGGCTCCGCATTCCCGCTCGAACATGACGATCGGAGCATTTTCGCCCACCTCGCTCAGCACCGAGTACGTGCTCGACCTGCCGCAGCCGCTCGTCCAGAGCTGGGTGACGACGCCTGCGAAGAACTTTGGCTTGTTGTTCCTCATCGTCGCAAGCGATGGTGACGGCATAGCGCTCATCGCTAGCGAACACACGAACCAGGCTTCTCGTCCGCAGCTCACGGTCGAGTACCAGCAGTAGCGGAGAGACCTGGGGAACCCAGCCCAGGGACGCGCTCGCTCGCATACGCTACCAGGCGCGACGCACTCGCATCGGGACCACGGGCACCTCGCGGGGATGCGCGCGGGGCGCCGGCGGTTGAACGACCCATTTGATTGGGTGGTAAATTCCCGGCGCGTCGCTGAAACGTATTAGGTCGGGATGCGAATCGATGATGCCCCGAGCAAAGGGCATGGGCGAGATCTCGAAGCCTGCTGCTCGCGCGAGCGTTCCCGCTCGCAGCTCACAAAATACCTCGGGTATGGGCGGCGCTTCGCTCAGTGCCTGGAGAGCCCGAGCCGAGAGGAGTACGCCCGCCCAGGGCGCCAGCCCGGCGGCGAATGGTGCAAGCTTGCCCAGCGCCGGAATCTCCTGAAACCAGCACCAACCGGGATTTGCCTCCGGAGTCTGCGGGGCGACAGCTGCCACGTCAGCGTCCCAAACGGAGCGGTAGAACTCCGGGACGCTCACCGAACTGAACATGTCCCACTCGTAGAGAATGTAGCGCCGAGCATCGAGCTGCCGTCGTTGAAACCAGCGATACACCATGCTGTCGCAGCTTCTCCATTTGTCGTCCGTCACGAAGGGCGAAGGCTGCTCGCGCACGTCGATCGTGCCAGGGAAAACCGGCTCCCCGTCATGAATCAATGGGACGATGGGCGCGCCTGGATTGAAGCGCCGCGCGCGTTCAAAATTCTGCAGCAGGGCCGCGCGGGGCGCCCCGCTGTGATACGGAAAGAGAAGCGCGTACTCGTGCATGGGCTACCAGCTCCTCCTGACGCGAGTTAGTTGCTGCCTGACCGACGGCGCGGCGCCGCTTCCGCGCCAAAGAGTCGCGCGCAGTGCTGCACGACGCTCACGGCGGAGACGCTCGTAAAGCGCAACATAGTCTCGAGCCATGTCCAATCGATCCCGTACGCTTCGTAGAGGCAGCGTCGTGGCCGTCAATAGCGCGGCTGCGAGCCCCTGCGCGTCACCCCACGGTAAGGTCTTGCTCGCCAGCTCGATCAAGCCGCCGACGTCGAAGGCCACGACCGGGCGACCACAAGCCTGCGCTTCGGCGGCGACGAGGCAGAAGGTCTCCTCGTACAAGCTTGGCACCAGGACGACGTCAGCCCACCAAAGTAGCTCGCGCACACCCTCCTGCTTTTGGCCGCCCAACAGATAACGAAATTCGGCGGCGGAGCCCAACCGGCGTTCCACGTCGTACGCGACCTGAACACCCTTCCACGGAGCAGCGCCACAAGCAGTGCAGAGCGCGACACGCAATGCTCCCTCAACGGAGCGGCGCGGCGCTGCGTGCCAAAACTGTCGATCGATGCCGTGCGGAATGACCTGACTGCGGATCCCCAACGACTCGAACACCGCCGCGGGCCGCGGCGCGAAGCTCACGCACGGCCAGCGCGCGATCACCTCGAAGCACTCTGGCAGGGGGCGGCCGCACTGACGTCGGCACCCCCCGAATAAGCAATTTTGGCCCTCGTGCATCGCGATGCGTGGTTGGCAAAATGGCCAATAGTCGTGCAAGGAGACGAGTGCTGGCTTGCGGAGCCGCGCCGCGTCCTCCAAGGCCGGAAGGCCGTAGTTGAACCGCGTCATGTTGTGGATGTGCACGATGTCGCCCCAGGCAATTCCGCGCTTCCAATCCGCCGCGAATAGTCGCACTTGGTGACCGAGCACTTCCAGGCCGCGCCAGAGCTCCACGATGTGCGTTTCGGTGCCGCCTCCGGCGTCCAACGCAACCTCGTTCAAGAAGGAGACGCGCATGCTCTACTCCTCGAAGGACGAGAGCTTCACCACCGCTGCCTCACGCGTCCACGTGGTGACTGAGCCGGCACGGCGCGCCGTGCTGCGCCGGCGAAACGCGGTGGACGCCCGACCTGAACGGTGCAGAGTCGCTCCGCGTCTTCGAAAGGTCTATGCATGCGACCGCGCCACTCTTGCTCGAGTTTCCGATGAATGACGGCCCATCCCTGTTGCATGCAGGCGTAGGCGTCTTTGACGACTGAGAAGCGAAAGCGAATCTCGCTACTGTGCGGCAAGGAGGCCAGCAAGTGCAGGGGGATCTCTCGATAAACGAGGCCTTGCAGCAGGTAGAGGCGGAGACGAAACTCGATGTCTTCGCACCCCCAGTGGACAAAGTTTTCGTCCCACCCGCCTGAGGCCTCGAAGTCCTCTCTGGAGAGCGCAAGGACTCCGATCAGGTTCGGGCCGTCGTTCTCGGCCTCGTCGCGGCCGATGATCTGAAATTCGCCTGGCCGCAGCGCGCCAACAACGGAGTCCACGAAGCCCGGCTTCACCACCGTGTCAGCATCTAAGAAGAGAAGGTACTCAGCGCCTTCGCGAAGAGCGCGACGCGCACCAGCATTCATGGCCTTGCACTTGTTGAATGAGGTGTGGCCCGGGACGCGCTCCACCAGTACGCGCCGAGCTTGAACATGCTCGGGAAAAGCATGCTCGAGCCAATCACCCGACGCCTCGGGGCAGGAGTAGTCGACCAGACAGTACTTGATGCGTGGGTCGGCGACCACCGCCGGCGCAGTCTTCCGAATGAAGTCAAGGCGGCCCATGGACGTCACCACCACTGTCAGGCGGTTTGGCCTAGCTTGATTCATTGATCGCCGCGAGAAGATGGAGTGTCGAGCTGTGCCACGTATCAAGCTCTAGCGTCTGCTCTCGTCCCTGTTCCGCCATTCGCCGCGTCGCGTCGCGGTTGTTTCTCATGAAGCGCAGGACCTCGACCAGGTCGTCCACCCTCACCTGTGCGTGCTCGCCGATTGCCGCCTTGAACATCTCCTTATAGGCCGGCTCCAAACAGCGCACCGGAATCGGCACGACGCTGCCGCGCTTTACGAGCGTGACATGCGCGCTGAAATCCGTGATCGCGGTGGGTATGGCCCGCATGAGAGACTCGCGGGGTGTGTGCGAGTAGCCCTCGCCAGCGGATGGCAACACGTACGCGTCTATGGAGTGCCACCACGCCTCGAGCTCAGCAGGCTGCAGCACCCGCATCTCGAAGGAGATTCGCTCGTCCCCTGCCGAGGCGCGGCGCACGTCGTCGAGCGTGTGTCCACCGCGTCCGTGCAAGAGCAGGCGCACGCCCCGATCGTACTCGAACGCCGCCTTGAAAGCCTGCACCAAAAGGAGATGATTCTTGCGTTCCTCGTAGTACGCCGACATGCCGAAGACGAATGGACGGTCAACAACCGGGCACGCTGCAGCGCGCTCCACGCCAAGCGGTACGACGCGAGTGGGGACGCGGACTCCCGACGCCGCGAACATCTCCGCTACCCACGGATCGGGCACGAGCAAAGTGCAGCCGCCATCCGCGTTGTACGCTCCCACCCAATGCGACGGCGCTTGGGTGGCTTCGTACATCGCCACGCGAAAACGCCTGGCGCCGCGGCAGTTTCTGAATGCGCCGTCCTCATGCGAGATGGCAACGATGCTGTTGCCGCAGGCTCGGCGCATCTTGGATTGAAGCAGACGCCAGTTCGGGGGCGAAACCAGCTCCGCGCATTTGTCCGTTGGCCAGATCGAGAATTCCGTTCCGAGAGCGACGAGCTCTTGTGCATAGCGAACGCCAATGCTGCCAATACCCTCGGCCTCGATGAAGCGAGCACACAGCGTGAGCTGGGTCCGCGGCTCGAGCAGCGCTCGGGGGCGAGGGATTGGGATTTTGTAGCGCGCGCTCAGCACCAACCATGCTCCTTCATTCGCATAGATCCATCGAGTGCACCTCATCCGCCTCGTACATCTTCACGTTGGCGAAGCGGCGATCGTAGACTTCAGGGGAGGAATACGTCCCATGGCGACCGATGTGATTGGAGCGTGAAGCACACGGCGCCAGCGAGCGCATGCCACTTCGCTCGCACACGCGACGCATCTGCCAGTCCCACCCCGCCGGTTCCCCATCGTCGACGAACCAGTTGTTGCGAAAGTGTTCGTGCCACATCTCCGCAAACACACACCAACCGTAGCCTTCGAACGTCTTCAGATAGCGCAAGCCCGAGGCGTCCAACGGAAAACTCACACTGTCGGCAAATAGGCAGTAAGAGAAATAGTCCCTAGGCCGATGACCGAACGTCCGCTCGTACCAGTAGACGAGATCGAAGGCCGACGGGCTAAGCACTACGTCGTCTTCTAAGTGCAGGTTGAAGCGAGAGCCGTTTTGAAAGGCAAAATCGAGCCCTTGAAACAGATTGGCTCTCAAGCCTCGTAGCTCGCGATTGACGAGCACCCGCACCGGCATGAAGTCGACGCCGAGCGCCTGCTGCACGCAGGGCAATCCAGGCTCAGCCGCGACGATCAATCCCCAGCTTGCTGCGTAGGCAGGTGCCTTCTGGCGCAAGCGCTGGAAGGACGTCCGCAAGGACTCTAGAACCTGCGCCAAGGCGTGCGGGCGATTGAAGACGGGCAGCGTGATCGTGTAGGGCCATGACCGCGCCGGAGCCGCCTCGCTCGAAAGGCGCTGATACAATGCGAGCTCACCGTAGGTCCGCGCTTCTGCCTGCAGCCGCTGGATCTCACCGGGCGCGGCATCCCGATTGGCGATCTTTTGAACTGCGGCGAGCAATCGGGCAGCGGGCGGGACCTGCCTGGCACGCTGGCCAATCATGATGGCATTGGGCCACCCGCCGCCTCGTCGCGTCACTGTCATGCCGAGAGGGTCCTCCGCACACGAGGTAGTATCCTCTTCGGTGACGGGCTCGGCCTGGAACTGCCAAAATTGAAGCTCTGCGCGCAGGCGCGATTGCGCTCGGATTTCTGTGGATGATCCTTGAGCGCCTCGACCTCGGCGGCGTGGGTACATCGAGGGAAACGCAGCCCCCCCTCTGCGGTCGTCAGCAGGCGTCTGGCTACGCCGCGTTCCGCGAGGTACCCCGAGATCCACACGTCATCGACCCAAAAGCAGCTGGGACACCGCTCGAACGCTTGCCACACATCGCGGTCGAAGAAGTGGCGCCTGTAGATGGCGCCAGACCACCCTTCGAGGACGTCCACTTTGCGATGAAGCCGGTAGTCCCCTGGAAACGCTATCTCACCACGGCGGTCGAGAAGCCAACCGCGGAAGCCCAAGGCCGCGGTTGGGTCCGCGTGCGCGGCTGCCACCAACGTCTCCACGAGATGCGGGTGGTAGACGACGTCATCATCGACCGTAACAATCAGGGCGTCCTCGGTGCCGAGGTACTCGAGCGCCCCGAGCAGCTTCGTGCCTGGCCCGTGGTCGCGTCCGTGCAGAATCTTGATGGCAGGATGGGCTTGGATCGCGGGCGGTTTGCGACAATGAATCAGTAGCTCCGGAACCGCCAGCGACTGCGCGAGAAGTCTTGCAACAAGCTCTGCCAAATAGTCGCTCCGACTTGGGATCGTGCTGAGCGAAACGACCAGGCGCTCCGAAGTCATGCGGTGGGCCGACCGTTCACCGCGCTCCGCCGCCAGCCCGATGCCTGGACGGCCGAACCGAGCTTCATGAACTCACTTTCGACTGCGGTGTGCAGATCGGCGGGGGAAACCAGGGCGGCGCCGCGGGCTAAGGCGATCGCCCGCGCGATGCGGGCTGCCGACGCGATGTTGCCGCCGGATAGGTCAGCAGACCGAGCCAATCGTTCGAGCTCACCCTTCATGTCGGTGGCGACTGAGGCGCCCAGCTCTTGTCGCCAGATTTGCAGACGCTGGGTGTGATCCGGCGTCGAGAATTCGATAATCGCGTCGAAGCGCCGCGCAAACGCGTGATCCACGTTGCTGCGCAGATTCGTCGTAACGATCGCGATACCCTCGTACGCTTCGAGCGCCTGCAGAAGGTACGACACCTCCAGGTTGGCGTAGCGATCGCTGCCCTTCGCGACTTCGCCACGCTTGCCGAACAACGCGTCGCCCTCGTCGAACAGCAGCACCGCGCCCGCCGCCTCGGCCGCCGCCAAGGCGGTACGGAGGTTTTTCTCCGTCTCGCCCACCCACTTGGACACGACACCCGCCAAATCTACGCGAAACAAAGGACGTCGTAGTGACGCAGCGAGGGCTCGCCCGGCAAGCGTCTTGCCCGTACCGGACGCGCCCGAGAACAGAGCCGCGACGCCTCTGTGCGAGCCCATAACTTGCGTGTGCGTCTCGCAGAGAGAGCGCAGTCGCTCAAGCGCGCTGGCGGTGGCGAGATTGGAAACGACCCTGTCGAGCGTGACCTCGGGGCGTTCTACGATGACGCCCTTCGTCGACGAGGGTTGGACCTGTTCTTCGAGAGCGGCCTCCAGCTCATGCATCAAAGCTGCGGTGTCCTCGAGCTCGAGATCACCAACCGATGCCACAGCACGAGCCGCAAGCCCTGCCCCTGCGCCGCTGCGGCGACTCATAGCCGCTGCGATATCGCGACGGCGCGCATCCAGCAGTGGCAGCTCTCTCAAGGCGTAAAGCCAGATCACCTGGCGTTCGTCTGCATCTGCGGGGTCGAGCTCGACTTTCAACGCGATACGCCCTGCCACATCGGGTGCGTCGTGGTGGGAGTCGACCAACGCAAACGCAATGGTCGCGCTTCGCCCAAGCCAGCGACGCGCGATGGCATAGTCGTCTGGTCCCGGGTCGGCGCCCCTGGCGTCCCAGACAGGCGCTGCGCCCGACACCTCGGGTTCCAGACGATCGCTCTCCGACCGCAGCTCGAACACGCTGCGCTCTCGGGCGACCTGGCCTAGCCGCTCCAGAAAGTATGCAAGTGCGCCATCGCGACCGCTGCCCGATCGACCGCGCAGGACGATCAGATAGCGCTCCGGGTAGCCCTCGGCTTTCGTCAGGCAACGGTCGACCAGCGCACGTATCCGCGAAACAGCGTGGCCCTGCGATGGAGGCGACTGAGGGCGCTGGTTCACCCCCAGGCAAACTTCCCGAACGCGCGGCGCGAGCTCCACTTGCTGGGCCAACCAAGCGCCGCTCTCCCAGCGCGCAACCTGAGCAACCCCGCGCGCTTCCAGCGCGAGTAGCCCCTGCAAGGCGCCATCGCGACCGTACGCCGGCGCGAGTAGGTCGACGATTTCGGCACGCCGCACCGCGCGCGCGGGCTCGCTCTCTGTTCCCAGCTCGCCAACGAGCAAGACGGTGCCCGCAGCGACGGCGCGTTCGTCGAGGCCCAAACGATCGCCGGCAGCCCCCCAACGCTTGAGCGCGTCGGCGTGAATCGGAACGACTTGCTCGGGCGAAAGGACCGATCCTAAAGAGTCACTCACTCTTGGTGCTCCGCTCGTTGTAGTCCGTCCTCGGCTCGGGCGGCTTCGGTTTAGGCGCCTCCTCTATCACCGGCGGAGGCGTGACAGGCTTGACGGGGGGGCGCTTGTCCACGTCAGGCATGATTAGCGCGTCTTCCTTCCCTCAAAGACCAGCCGCTGATTGAGTAGCTCGGCCCGCTTCTGGCAAGGCTTGCAGGGTTTGATGCCGACCGCGCTCGTGGCGCGCTTGATGGCGTCGCCCAATCCGAGCGGCGTCTGAAGTTTCACGGGCAGTGGAATGCGTAGCCTTCGCGGAACTGGCTTAGACATGGCGAGATTCGAGCTTGCTGGCCGCCGAAGCAACGGTCCTCGCAAGACTGTCCGGTGTCTGGACAGACTAGCAATTTGGGTCTTGGAAAGGAAGGAGGGGCACGCGGAATCATTTCTCGCGTTCGACAATTGTTCTGCTCGTCAACCAGCAGTGGGTGGGTTGATTCCCAACTCGGTGTTGGTGATCATTGAGCCAAAGGGAGACAACGAAGGGCAATGACGCGTTACTCAGATAAAGCAAACGCCGTCGTGACGGCTTGGAAGAAACGTTACTCGAGCGCGGTTCCGAGCAAGCACGCAGTGGTCGTGTGCTGCGCCGTTGCAGAGCACGAGACTCTTTGCGGAGATGCGTGGAACCACTCCGGAAACTGGGGCGCGATTCAACGCCGAGTGATGACACCGCAAGAGAAAGAGATCGCGCGTCAGGGTGGCACTCCGTCGCCAACGGACGCATTCGAGCAGCTGCACGGAGACAGCTCGCCCATCAACGGCCGGTACGAAACCTGGTTCTGGGCGTTTCCCCGGGCCGTCGTCTATCTCCCCGCGGAGCTCGACGGCGATGCCGCCGGAGCGTGGAAGCTGCTCGACGTACTGCTCGACAAACGCCCGGCGATCAAGAGCATCGTCGATGTCGTCGACGTGCCGACTCTCGCGTCGAACATGTATCACACGCATTACTACGAGGGCGTTCACGACCCGCGCCAGCCGGGAGGCGTCGACCAGAACATCGCGGACTATGCCCACGCCTTATCCTTCACCGCGGGCGCGTTCACCCAGGCGCTGGTCGATTGGCAACCCGACGGCAGTATCTCCCCGCCCAATCCCACGGACCTGACCACCGTCCTCAGCGTCCAGCGAGCCCTCAACGCCCTTCACGTCGTTGACCCGCCCCTAGCCGAAGACGGCATTCTGGGTCCCAAGACCCGCCAGGCCATCATGCTCTTCCAAAGCGAACACGGCCTCAAAGTCGACGGTATCGTCGGACCGAAAACGCGGGCGGCGTTGGCGAATGCTCTGACGCCGTGAGAGAGGGAGGGAGGGGGGGAACGGCCTGCTGCCGTAGACCTAGTTCCATCAACTCTATGCCGCTCTGAGCGGCGATCACTTCGTAGGCCTCAGGGACGAGCGCACGTCGCAACAACGCGAGCCGTGGCTCGTTGTCTTCAACCACGAGTCGTGGTTATGTCGACTCAGCTCCCCCACGCTCACGCGATTAGCGCCCAGCACGTGATCGCACTGCACACCGTCGACCAGCGACCAAACCCCTTGTAGATCGCCGCCGCGTCGTGCGCCTGATCCTTCAACGATTTACCCGGCTCGTTGATTTGCGGATCGGAAACGTTGCGCACCGCAACGTAAGGCGGCGCCTTCTTGCCCATCTCCTTCGCGACCGCACCGAGTACCGCATCTCCCATCTCGCTCAGCCGGCCCCATCCTTGGAGCTTGTAGGTGTTCTCCACGTTGTCGAAGCCGAAGAAATCCGTCGTCACGATGCTGGTCTTCACCGTCTTCGACACACCGATCTCCGGGATCTTCCGCTGGTTGGTGTTGGGGAGCTGCGCCGCGTTCGCCCGAAAGAGTTCCTGCGCCGCGGCGAATCGAGTCTGCCTCACCGTCCCCGCCGATTTATAGCTCTCCGTTGCAAAAGGCTGCTTCGCGAACTTCTTTCGACAGTCGAAGCGCACGATGTCGGCTGGAAGACGCAACCGTTCACCGAAGGCGGCAAACGCGACTACGCCATATGGGTTGGGAGCCAAGGACCGCTCGGTGGTGTCATGAAGCTCCAAGACCAGGCCGCCAAGATGGGCGCAACGCCGAACTGGATGGGTCACGTCCAGGTCGAGAGTGTCGACGCGAGGGCTGCACTCGCGAAGAAACTCGGTGGTAAGGTCCACAAGGAGCCCACCGACATTCCCGCGGTCGGTCGCTTTGCCGTGATCGCGGATCCGCAGGGCGCGTCCATGTCGATCTTCAAGCCGAGCCAAGCCGCGAGCCAGGCGATTGAGCTTCGCGACGCGTCGAAGGAGGGCGAGTTCTGTTGGAACGAGCTCATGACGAGTGATAGCGCTGCGGCGTTCAAGTTCTACTCGGAGATGTTTGGCTGGAGGATCTACGGGGAGGTCGACGTGGGGACGATGAGGACCTACCGCGTCTACGGCGTCGGCGAGGTGGGAGGGGCGGGACTTCGTGGGGACATAGCTTAGGAGCCCGATCGAAACTACCGCTCCCGTTTCGCGCTTCGCACAGTGTAGTTCCAGTCGCCGTGGAAGCGTGCACGGCGAAGACGGACGCCGGCGAGTTGCTCCTTCGATA
>Ga0307508_10002488_pt1 | contig 19439 bp, 24 predicted proteins | sample 9_EM_MG_FD_203089 | JGI IMG/M metagenome (GOLD analysis project Ga0307508, IMG submission 203089) | Populus trichocarpa ectomycorrhiza microbial communities from riparian zone in the Pacific Northwest, United States - 9_EM | ecosystem: Host-associated > Plants > Roots > Unclassified | place... | reverse complement strand
CGGCTGTCTCTTGTATAACTTGATCGGCGAGAAGGATCCGATCCCGGATGTAAGTGTCGATCGTGTCACACAGCGCATCTTTTGCCTGTAAACCGTCAAGACATGCCCGGGCCGGAGAGGCAGAAACGGAACTAACGTCCTGTTCTGGCAAGTCGATATCTGAACCGCTGATATCAAGTTTGAGCTGTCTAATTGCGTTACCCATCGAGATAGACATTGGTCTTGCCGATACGAGATGTGTGATCTGAGGTGAAAGGTGCGTCATGAGATGCCGGGAGAGTGTATTGTTGCGAGGCGTCAGGTAGTCTTGGATGACCTAGTAGTGGGATCAGCGACAGGTCATGGCATGCGCTGACCAGGGTGGGAGAAGGCGGACGACGCACAGTCTTGAAAGCGGACAGCATGGCGATACACCTCGCATTCGCGCCGGTGATCTTGAACTCTGCAAACTGCAAACCAAGTCTTACGACCGCAGGGTGGATGTCACCCTTGGTGATGGCAGGTGGTTTGGGAGTGCCAAAGTGAGAGAAGATGCGTAAACCACGAGGGGTCTCATCAAGCGGGGCACTAGGGTGTGAAGCATCCTTGGGCTCGCCCTTTCCCGGCTTTGTTGCGGGCTCCTTTCCGGACTTCTTGGGACCGGCAGAGGGGGGAGTGGTACCCTTTCCACTGATGCTGGCGTTCTGTTTGTGGGAGGGACCAGGCTTAGAGGAGGTGGGCTGGGCAGTGGCTGCCTTTGCTGCCGCCTTTGCGGCTCGCTGGGCCTCTTGCTGCTCACGGCGCTCTGCCTTGGACATTTGTTTTTGGGACTTTGGTGGGGGTGGCGAGGACATGTCTTGTGGGGTTGATGTGAGTTTGAAAGATGCGGTGAGCGGGACTGTTATCGTCTCTGTGGTTGTCGACATCGTGATCGACGTGGACGTAGTATGAACCCCTCGCCATCTTATTCGGTCAATCGAGTCACTCACATCACCCGTGAGAACATGTGATGAGTAATATGCCACTCATCGCCGCCAGCTTCGTCGACGACGCCGGCATCTTGACTCGCGACGACGCCGACGACGCCACCACTTTTGACGCTACTTACCCCCACTCCAAGCCATGGTTTGTACAACGCCACATCCGTCACCTTCTATCGTTCACACTTGTCTTCCAGGGCGTCCCCGCACTGTTTCGCTGGCTCAGCAAAAAGTACCCAAAGATTGGTATGTCCTTTCAGCCTTTTCTGCAATGTGTCGCAACTAAGCTGTATCTCCCTAGTGACGTCTGTTCACGAAGACGACGAAGTCGAAGTTCCAGATGCCCTCGGCGAGCCCATCAAGCTCCCAGTCGACATTACTTCTCCAAATCCAAACGGTGTCGAGTTTGATAATCTTTACCTTGATATGAACGGCATCGTGCGTCTCCAGTCCTTCCGTCATTCATCATTTCATTCACGGTGTTCTAGGTACACCCGTGTACTCACCCAGAGGGCAAGGCATGTCCACTCGTCCGTACTTTGAGTCACCGGGTTACTGACTTCTTTCGTTAGCCTCCACCAGAGACAGAGGAGGAAATGATGGTCGAAGTGTTCAAGTACACGAACCGTGTCGTGAACATGGTCAGACCGCGCAAACTTCTCTTCATGGCAATCGGTGCCTGCACAACCATCTTCATCTATGTGCCCCGCTCACGTTCCTCTACTTTCCAGACGGTGTGGCTCCTCGTGCAAAGATGAACCAGCAACGCTCGCGACGCTTTAGGTCTGCTCAAGAGGCAAAAGACAAGGCCGAGGCTCGCAGGCTCGCAGTCGCTGAATGGGAAGGTGTGTCTCGTCCCACTCTTCCACACACAAGCCTTACATGTTCCCTTCTTGCCAGCAATGGGCAAAGTCATCAGCGACGAAGAGAAACACAAAGAAGCATGGGATTCCAATGCCATCACACCTGGCACCCCATTCATGGAACTCCTCGCAGCCTCTTTGAGGTATTGGGTCGTCGAAAAGATAAACACTGATCCCGGATGGAAAGATGTACGTTTATTATTCCTTCTACTAATTGTTATTTCATCTGTCTTGCCCACAGCTCCAAGTGGTTATATCAGACGCAGGTGTACCCGGAGAAGGAGAGCATAAAATCATGGATTTCATCCGGAGACAGCGTTCAAACCAAGGCCATGATCCTAACACGAAACACGTTATCTACGGCTTGGTATGCTTGTGATTCTGTTCCCGTTATCTTCTGACCAGCTCTTTTTCCCAGGACGCTGATCTCATTATGCTTGCACTCGCAACCCACGAACCATACTTTCGCGTACTGCGGGAAGACGTCTTTGCCCAGGACAAATCGAATGCATGTCTAATTTGTGGTGAAGAGGGACATTACGCCGCACAATGTCCCGGACCCAAACCAAGTTCTCTTGTCGAAAAAAAAACCAAACCTCCCCCTCCCGAGAAAAAACCATTTATATTCCTCGATGTTTCCATTCTACGAGAGTACCTCGAAACGGAGCTTTATGTCCCCCGAGCACCCTTTTCTTTCAACTTCGAGCAAGCGATTGATGATTGGGTATTGTTGATTTTCTTTGTGGGAAATGACTTTTTGCCACATCTACCTAGTTTGGAGATCAGAGAAGGCGCGATTGATACATTGCTGAACATCTGGAAAATGGAGCTGCCCAGGATGGGCGGGTATTTGACGGATCATGGCAAGTTGGTGCTCGAGAGGGCAGAGATAATCCTCGAGGGACTGGCAAAGAGGGAAGATGGCATATTCAGGAAAAGGCAGGAAGGCGAGTGTGGCCTTTTTTTTTCCTTGACTCGTTCGCTGGAAGGAATTTAATTGGATACCCAAGGCTGACTCTCCACCTCCTTAGCCGAGAATCGTCAGGACCACGAATCCAAGCGGCGTCGTTTTGATAACAACAACAGAAACGCCAATGGTCCCTCCGACATCCGCAATGCATCCGGTCCCTCCCCTGCTCTCGGCATTAATGGGCCGGTTCATAATAGCTTTGCAGCAAAAGCAGACTCGATTGGCCTTGGTGCCCCGTCAACGACCCAGTCAAAGGCTAACGTACCCGCTGCTGCACAAGCATTGGCAGGCAGCAACCGGGACGTAGTCGCGAATCGCGCAGCAATCAGGCTGGCGAACATGAGTGCAGCAGAAGTTCTGAAGGCCGAGTTGACAGCGCTGGTGCCCGTAAAATCCAGCGCATCTTCCGTCTCGGCGGCAAAAGTACAGGGTCCCGAATTCGATATCTCAGATTCGGCTTCTGATTTCGACGTCCCCGGTCTCGGAAACGCAGAACCCCCCGCTGCAGCCTCCCCACCACATTCACTGTCACTGGATGAGTCTATGCCATCTATCTCCTCGGGCCAAAAACGAAGTGCAACAGATGTTGAAGCCGAAGATGCGCAGATCGACGCAGAGGAGGACATCGTTGTCGTTGGCGAGAACGATAGCTCAGTTGAGGAGGAGGAACCTTCTTATGCTCTGGTCGTTCGAGCCGACGGCTCTGTTGAGCAAGTAGATAACGTCAGGTACGGAAGCACTTTTCATGATTTCGTTTCACCTCAAGGGAACACCAATGCTTGTGTGATTTTAGATTGTATGAACCGGGTTACAAGGAACGTTATTATCAGCAAAAGTTTGGAGTCCCGAGCTCCGACGTTGAGTTCAGGAAAACGTTTGTCGCCTTTTCTAGTTTCCAGTTACTGTTCTAACGTCTTGCACCAGGGTAACTCAACATTATGTGGAGGGTATGGCATGGGTGCTGCATTACTACTATCAAGGGGTAAGCTACGAGATGAAAGTTTGCAAGAATATTGATATAATCTTCCCGAAAGACACCTTCCTGGCAATGGTATTATCCTTTCCATTTTGCCCCCTTTGCCTCGGATTTCGAGGGTCTCAACAACATGAAGATCGACTTCACCCTTGGTCAACCATTTAAGCCTTATGAGCAACTCATGGGGGTGTTTCCTCCTGCCTCAAGAAAGCATATCCCAGCTGTCTTCCACGATCTCATGACCGAACCCACTTCGCCTATAATCGACTTTTATCCGGCTTCTTTCCAGGTTGACATGAATGGAAAGAAAATGCTATGGCAGGGTGTCGCTCTACTTCCCTTCATCGACCCAAAAAGACTCTTGGATGCCATGTCAGAGAGATATCCGGCACTCACAGAGGACGAAGTGAGAAGGAACAGCTGGGGCAGTAATGTGATGTATGTGTCGGATGAACATAGGTTGTATCCATTTTTCGAAAGCCTCTATGGGAAGCGGAAAGACAAGCAGGTAATTACGTCTTATATTATCACCGAACAGTTCTGATCTCACCCTCGTAGCCGGTACCGATGCCTATAAAAGATTCAAAGGGCATTAGCGGTAGTGCACTCCCGAATCCTGACTGCATCCCTGGATCGACTTTCTACTCTCCATTGACATCGATAGATCTCCCAGACATCAAGAACGATAGGTCATTATCGGTTCTATACTATTTCCCGAGGCAGCTTACTCCTCACCGTTCGATGTTGTTGCCTGGACTGCGCAAACCCCCACAACAACTTACCGCCGAAGAATTGGATCCCCGCTCTAGACGTGGAGCTCGTGGGGGATCAGACCGCGGTGCTGGGCGAGGAGGATCTGCCAATCGTGGTTCCTTTGGAAATGGTCCGAGTCCGGGTCCTGGCCCCAGCAACTACGCCAACTCGAACGGGTACTCGATGCCACCACCGTACGGACAACCGGCGAGACAGTCATACCCGCCGTCACAACAAGGCTTTGGGGGGCATGGCTGGAATGGGAGGCCGCCGCCGGTGCAGAGTTATGGTGGACCTAGAGGTGGGTCTCAGGGACCTCCGCGAGGTGGTCCGTACCGTGGTGGCCCTAGAGGTGGATATGGGCAGCCTAGCCATTCTCAGCCGTATGGGCGGGGAGGCCATGGCGGTGGTGGTGGTAATGGTGGTGGCGGTAGCTATGGTGGTCCAGGGCCCGCTCAGGGGGGTTATGGTGGCTACGGTCCCTCAAATGGGCATGGTCGTGGTGCATACGGTGGTGGTGGCCCACACCATGGAGCTCCAAGAGGTAGGGGACGTGGTGGTTGGTAGTGCTGTAATTTATTTTTGTATATTCTCACTGATACTCATGCTCATGGACTATGAACGACATTGCTCGCGATATGGTGCATGGTAGAGTACAGATATCTTGTTACCGGCATACATGAATTCTACAAGCCTGTTTCGGGACGTAGGGCATGGACGTATTTTCTCGTTTAAGCCAACCTGTTGACTAGTGGTAAACTGGGAACTGCAAACATGTCATAAAGCGTTGTTCCGAACCGTTAGGCGTAGTTATTATAGTAACCGCCGTGCTGAGGGGGACCGGACATGTCTCTGGGATGCACGTACGTCACATACAGCGCATATGTCTTCTCGAGTTCCTTGGCCTTCTTCCGGAGTTTCTTCTCCTTCCTGCGCCTCCTCTTCTCCTCCTTTCTCTCCCTGTGCCGTCTCCTACTCTCTGTCAAGTCAGCACCGCGACCATATCCCCCGTACCTATCGGACTCGGACCCAGAATCCGAGATGGACGAAGACGACGAATCAGAAGTGTCTGGGTGTAAACCAGGCAAGTTGTAGTCGACGGCACCAGCGCTGGCGCCCGAGCGGCGCTCGCGACCCTTGAACAAGACGACTTCGACCCGGCGAGTGAGGAAAAAGCTCGAGTTCCAAAGATCGATCAGATCGGCGATGAGGGTGGAACGCTTGGGCGGCGGCCCACGAGAAAATTCGGGAATCGGCATGTTTCCAGCCCATGCCAGCGCGAGATCCTGGTGATGGTTCAGTTGAACGATCGGTGCCATGTCGTTGATAAACAGAGATACGTACGTTCATGAATCTGATCCAATCCTGGTGGTATACATCGTGCGTCTCTAGAACTAAAGGCATCCTGGGGATTTGGTCGTAGAATTGTTCCATATCCTGTATTTTCATAATGTTGAATGGCGTGTATGACTGAGCTGCATTAGCAGGGCGTGAGAAGGCCTCCGGCGCGGAAAGCTGTTGGTGGTCTCCACTTGGGGGAATGCTGGGCATACGAGGGGATGACGGGAAAGAGACGCCGGGAGGGCCTGGCATTGGTGATGGCGCACGAGAACGAGGTTGTCCTTCCAACCCATGTCCGGGAGAATAGACCGAACCCACTCGAGGGGGGAGGTATGGGGAAGGTGCTCGAGCCTGAGGGAAAGGAGAGGTGGAACGCTGAAGCGGGGGCCCTCTTGAGGGAGGAATTGGAGATGGAGCACGAGCACTGTAAGGGGGACGACTCTGTCCATATGGAGAAGCTGCTCTAGCGATTGGTTCGATAGGAGGAGGGCGACCATATGGCGAGGCTGCTCTTGGAATGGGTTCGGGTCGGCTAAAGGGCGAAGCTGCCCTTGCAATCGGCTCTGGACGACCATACGGCGACGCTGCGCGAGCAATCGGATCTGGGCCACCCGGGTAAGATGAGACTTCCTGAGGGCGTGGGTTCGGAGAGGTACTAGTGTATGGTGAGCGAAATGGGGATGCAGCACGATTGTATGGGGGGGCTCCTGCGACTGGGAAACCACTGGCAGTGCTCTGATACGTCTGCCCTGGTGAGGAATAGACATTGCCTGGAGGGGCCCCGTACGGAGAGGTACGATCCCCTCCAGAGGTCGAATATGTTCTTTGACGGCTGCTGTACTTTACGTCCCTCTCGATGTCGAGCTCGCCAAACTTGCGATCGAGGTCTGCAGAGCTGTGACCACTGGGGCTGTGAGCAAAAGCACCATAAGGAGCAGATCCAGGGGCACCGTATCCTGGAGGTGGAGCATCTCCGTAGAAACTGCGGCGGCGCTCTCTGGTTTGAATTTCCCTATCGCGTGCGGCACGGAGTTCGACTTCTTGCATGTCTTTATCGAACTGTTTCGAGAGTCGCCTTATAGAATCTTTCTCTTCCTTTTTCCTGCGCTTTTCCTCCGACTTCTGCCTGCTTAGGATGAGATGATACCCAAGTCGTTTCAAAAACCCATACCATTTACCAAGAGCGTTCTCATCCTCTCGGGAGAGGTAACCACGGTTCCACGAGGCAGCGAACTCCTACGCAGGACATCAATCTGGAGAAAGGTGGATCTGGAAGTGCGATTTACTGCATTCGCTGGCGTAGCACCGGCAGGGAGGATCTGCGTAGCTTCGGCTGGAACCCACTGGATGCCTTGGATTACACCTTGAGGCGTTTGGTAGCTATTGAGTGCTTAACGTCAGAGATCTAGAGCAGTGACACCAATATCTTACCGTGCAGCGACAGCTCTATTTGTTACATACCGCCCGTGAACCGATTCCAATCCCGATGGTACTGGAGACTTACTTGAATGGATGGTAGACGGTTTGACCATCAGGGCCAGTTGAGGTAGTGTAAGTGATGGAACCTGGCTGGATCTGACCACCAGCAGGTGGGGAGTAAGGCTGAGCCATATCGAAGCCTACAGCACTCATGAAGAAGGGGAGGATGGCAAGGGGAGAAAAGAAAGCTGCGATAAGAAGAGACCAACTGGGCCAAGGCTTTTGTTCTCCCCCATGAGTTCGTACGTACACGGTGCCTCATGCACATGCCGCATCACCCATATCAGGCCCATCACTGATTTCTCACCGTCGCCCTGGGCATTGGGCAAGCTGCAGAATGCAGGCGAACCTGCCGGTAATGGGGTCATATCGGCGAGCTTCCTGCGTTGATGACTAGCAGAAAGATGCAATGTATCTCTCTTTCGCGAGATCCACAGAACCATTCTTAGTACGCCAGCGTCGTTCATCCGTCCTCGTGTCGCCTCACTGCGCAACCCAAGGCCACGTTGAAACTGATCTGATAGACCATTTTCGATAATACCACGCCCGCTCACCACATTTCTAGGGTACGGATACCCAGAGATCTCAACAAAAAACTCCACATGATCTCCGACAGGTACCCAATATCCGTGTTTGAGGGGAAGGCATAAGTATGCAATTTGGGGGTAAACGTCTGTCAGGCCGTGTGCCAAAGATCACATAAATTACCCTGTATGTATGTAGGATGCCCAGGTTGAACAGAAAATAATTCCTGATCAACTTCATGAAAAGCGCCACCACAGGAGAATGATGAACAATAGAGCCACAGCACCAAATGGAGCGTATTGCCGTATCATGGCTTGAATGTTGACATTCCTTGCTGCCTTGCGGTACCTCTCCGACTCCGAACGGAGCGACGTAGAAAGGTGCGACATTTCTGAAAGAGAAAAGGGTGTCAGGATGACAAAGCCACTGACGCAAGGTAGACAAGCGAAGGCCTTACTATCCAGCGAGTCTCCTCGCCAGAGGAGTTCTTCCATATTCTTTGTCATTATTCGGGTGACATCTTGTAGTTCGTCATTCAGCCTGTCCAAGTTCGAGCTCCCCGCGGCATTGGCAGCCCTGGTATCCCGATACAATCGCGCAGTCTTTGACATGAATGTATCTTTAGTAGAACTTGTGAATGCATGTCTTGGGGTGGCGAAACTGCTGGTACGAACCAAACCCGACAAAGGCGTATGGCTTCCGTACCGACTCCACTTTGGAGCCGTAGGACGAGGAGAACTCTTTAGATAGTTCTTCAAGGTACGAAAAAACTAGTTTCCGAGGATATGACTTGTCCGCGATGGTCAGGAATACAACATTGTCTACGAGAAGGTAGCTGGAACCAGCGTTGAGGTTCGCCGTGGTTCAAGAGGAAACAGAAACTCACTGAAGTGTATACTGGCCACTTTCAATGGAGCACCGTGGTTCAGCGTTGGGAGTGATGCGTCTGAATATCAACTTTGCCTGTTGTTTGTGTTCTTGCAACGCTTGCTCTGTCTATGAATGAGTCAGGCGCCGGCCGTGTGTAAGATGAGGGAAGGATAGACTTGTTCGTCGTCAACACTAGCTGCAAGCGGCAGCGCATCAGCAGCGCGGACTATGATTGTAGAGCGGACCATCTTCAATGCGAGCAAGTCAAGACGCTGACACGTTAACAGATGTGATCACGTGGCCGGCTACAAAAGCAGTGCGGTTGGGCCTCAATTGGAACGAGCGTTCGAGCGAGAACGCCGTTTGTCGGGTGTCCGCTGAAATTATCAGCCGTCTTTCGCCGCCGTAGAATCTGATGGTCCACTTGTTGAGGATTGTGGTAGTGTAGTTTGTCACCTGATTATCGTAACTGGTCCCCGTTACTGCCTCCGGGCAAGCAAACGTGCGCAGTCACAACCGACAAACTTGAAGGTGTCGAACACGTCCACTCGCCCAACCTTTCTCTCTATCATGTCCTCCTTGTTTGATGTTCGGAAACAAGTGCGTAACTTTGGGTACCTCCCGATTCGATTTAATAATCCCATCTGGTTCTTTAGCTCACTTTCTATGGTTCTTATCATTCTCACCCCGTGAACGTGGCCATCCACATCGTGTGTGTCCCAGCTCTTCTCTGGTAATGTCGCTTTCTTTCCCTTCTTTAAACCGGCTTCATTCTTACCATCACTGGCACGTGGTTACCCAGGAGTGCGCTGGTACTCGGCACCCGCATACCTTCGCCCCCCTTTCTCCCCAGCGCCCATTATGTGTTTAACAGTTACATTGTCCTTGAGACGAACACTCCCGCACTTGTCACTGTGTTCTATCTATCGTACTACCTCCTCCTCGATCCTGTTGCAGCGGTAAGCCCCACAACCGGTTTCCCAGACCAACCCACTCATTGGCCACATTGATCAGATTCTCTATGCGCCACAAATGATCTTGTCGTTGTTGTCAGCGACGGCGTATGCACACCGTCCCGATGGAATCCGGGATGCCGTCATTGTTCAGGTTGTTTCATGGATCGCTCAATTCCTCGGTCATGGCCTTGCAGAGGGCCGCGCCCCTGCTTTGCTCGATAATGTCTTCGGAGGTAGGTTCCGCGTTCTGTGTAATTGGTTCGTCACCCAACATGTTTGTGAAGCTTTCGTGCTTGCCCCCTTCTTCGTTCACTTGGAATTGCTTTTCATGCTTGGTTACCGCCCCGAGCTGCACAAACAACTCAAGAACGACGTCGGCAAGGAGATTGCGAGGTTACGCAGAGAGCAGGCGGAGAAGCGCAGGGCTGCAGAGAAGAAGGCGATCTAGTAGGTCGTCGTTGAGGGCCTTGACGTACCGTTGATTATGGGATAATGTGGCCTAACGGTCAGATGTGGATCGCAGAATGGACCCGTGTTCGATTTTGTTCCCATTACTATTTCCGTACATGTAACGCTAGGATATCCATCTCCTTATGAGTTGTCTAGTTTTATTTATTCTTCTTAAGCTGACCGACGCCGCGTCCAGCTTTCACCACCGGCAATGCCATCAATGCACGCATGGGATAATTTTCCTGGAATTTGGGAAGAGTAGACGTAGATTCTACATTTACGATAAAATTCAAAACGCAATATCCCACTCCGAGATAAAAACAGGAGGAATCTTCTGAACAACTGCTCAACTAAAATTTGGAAAGGATCAGCGTGTAGAACTTGAGCAGATATCCTGCAGCAGAGAACTGTAGGCGACGCTGTCAAAGTGTAGGAACGGTTATTTGCCTGCCAATCACTTCCATGATGTATTGACTTGCATGTGACCATTAAACTAGGCTTGTTGGGGGAGGGTGGGCCGGCTCCCCTAGCGGAGTGACATAACACGATGTCAGGCCGCCATCCACCTTGAAATCTGTGCCCTGTTGGACGCCTGTGAGCAACGCTAGGTCGCATGACGAAAAGCGTGGTGACGGACTGTTATATAGCTACTATCATCGCTCGCCACTGGTAATACAGAACGATTAGGGTTGATTCATGCCCAGCTTCAACGGCACATACAGAAAAGGGCTGCGTTCGCCAGTTCGACCGCTTCACCAAATCGACCCATGGGCAGGTGAACGAGACGGCGGCTCTTTTTCTCGTCGGTATTCAAGAAATCCATAAGAAGAGCTAAGGCGTTCGTTCCAAATCAGGTCGCGTATTCTTGAAGGGGGATGATCACTCACGTGTCTTGAGAGGACCACTGAGGGTGATTTGTCTAGGGTGAGAATGGTCAAGGTAAAGAAATTGTGCTCACGGGCAAAGAGAATTCAGACGAATGCCTTCTCTGGCATGCACCATAGCCAGCTCCCGAGTCATCGCAAGCACAGCTCCCTTGAATCGGAGTCAGGATCAGGGAGACGACAAATTTAAGGCAGGTGCACCTTCGACGCGGTGTCTGGGGATCAATCAGCGACCAAATGACGGATGAGGGGGTGTCCTGGAATACTCACAAGCTAGTTGGGGGGTAGCAGCTCCAAAGATGGCTACGAAGCTCGCCGTGTTGATGATGCTTCCTCCAGCACGAAGGCCCTTTGACTCGTCCACAGGATTTTGACGCATCGCAAGAATCGCATACTTGCACCCCCACCAAACGCCCTTGGCGTTGATCGACATTGTGAGGTCCCAGATCCGCTCTTCAGTGTTGAGGGCATTGTCATCTTCTGGATGCATGATTCCTGTATTTGAATAAGAATGAATACCTGGATATTACATATGTAGCCGACTCGCCAGCATTGTTGAACTGAAAAGATGAGTGAATGGAGATCCCCAACAAATGATCGAGATGGTCTCGTACCATGATATCAAGCCTGCCGAATGCCCTGACGGCGACCTCGACAGCAGATTTAATATCCTGTTCTTTCGCCACGTCGGCTTTGACGGCCAGTGCTTTCACATTCGGAAATCTCTGGTCGATCAAGGATGCAGCTTTTTCAGCTGCTGCTAAGTTTATGTCTGTCAGCAAGACGTTTGCGCCCTCCTTTGCGAAGAGGAGCGACGATTCGAGCCCGATACCGCTATTGGTGATCGTCTGCTTGTGTCGATTATCAGGGATGTTTGAAACATTGAACTCACGAGCCGGCCCCTGTGATGAGCGCGGACTGTGAATGAAAGGGTAGAGATCAGCACCGTCCAGGGCAGATAAGCTATCGTCGAGACCGACCTTGTACTGAAGGCGGCCAGGCATGTTGGGGAGGATGTGGGGTGCGATGAGATCTTACGAGAGCAAGGTGTGGCATTTATTTGGATCGGACGGGAAGCTCGGAAGACCAAACACCCCGATCCGCAAATCCCTGAACTTGTACTAGCGATAAGATCGATAAGAGGCCGAAAAGGAAAACACGCAGGTTTCCAAGGTAGTAATCCGACTAACTCAATCCACTTAATTAACCAGGTGTGCCCATCATGGATACCGCAACGCTTTCCATGATCATTCCTGGGCCCCGTCACATTCAGTGTGGTGGAGCAGCCCAGTTTCAATCTGGGCCAGGTAAGTCTCACCAAATGCACAACCATCGCCGAATCACATAAATACCATCGTGCGCTGGGGCCGCATCCAAGTTCTTTCCGCTTCCCTCTTCTCCCCACTTGCAACTCACTCTCCCTTGAAACATCATGACACTCACCGACCGCTTGCGGCCGCGAGTATACTCCGCTCGTTATCCAAGATGGATGGTCGGGAAACCACTCCTGTACATGTCCTCTGCGCTTGCGTCGCTGGGCGATGCAATGTTCGGCTATGGACAAGGGATCATCGCCGCGGTCCAGGTCCAACCATCCTTCATCCATCGCATGTTCGGAAGGACAGTGACGATGGCCCAGATCCAGGCTGGTAACACAGGTGTTGATCCCTGGGTCCAAGGTTCGTTCTTTTGTTCTCTTGCGTCAGCCGTCCAGTGTCCACAACTATCGTGCAGCCATCACTGTCTCGTGCCTGAACATCACCGCATTCTTCGCGTCTTTCTTGGCAGCTTACATCTGCGATGTCATGGGTCGGCGCATGTCGGTCCGCCTCGGTGCAACCATGTATCTTATCGCCGCCTTCATCCAAATCTTCGCACCCAACCTTGGGACTTTGATTGCTGGTCGATCAATCCAAGGAATCGGCGTCGGCATTCTTTCCATGACCGTTCCAGTCTTGCAGTGCGAGATCGCGCCGGGCCATGCTCGCGGTCTCTTCGTTTGCATCGAGTACATCTGTTTGAACCTCGGGTATGCGATCTCGGCTTGGGTCGGTTACGGTTTCTTTTTCGCGATGCCTTCGGAGATCTCCTGGAGAGGTCCATACGTCGTGCAAGCTGCGCTTGCTACTATCCTCGTAGCTTGGACATTCATCCTTCCTGAGACACCTAGGTGGCTCGTGGCGAATGGCTTCGAGCAAGAAGGCTTGCGCACTCTGGCAGATCTTCACGCAGCTGGCGATACAAGACACCCAAACATCGTTGCGACATACGTCGAAATCGCTGCCGTTGTCAACTTTGAACGCAAAATGGGCCAAGCTACCTGGCATCAAGTCTTTCGTCAATATACTCGCCGCTCAATCGTCGGCATCACTTGTCAGATGTTTGCCCAGCTCAACGGCATAAACGCCATTCTGTATTTCTTACCGTCCAACTTGACTCGCGCAGGGTTCAGCGTCTCCCGTTCCCTCCTCTACGCCGGCGCTTGCGCCCTCGTCTATTGTTCGGGCACCATCCCTGCGATGTTCCTCATTGATAAGTGGGGTCGGCGTACCGTCCTTCTCATCGGAAGCGTCGTGCTAGCAGCATCCCTCTCTATCGTCGGCGGTCTCCAATACTATGCAAACAGCCTTCCCGAAGGACCTCCACGTATCCCCGTTGCAGACGGTCTCTTTTTTGGCGTTTGCCTCTATCTCTTCTTCTTTGGGGCTACCTGGGGACCGGGTCCCTGGCTCCTCGGCGCTGAAATTTTCCCTCTCCGAGCACGCGCCAAAGGCATGTCGTTGAGCACAGGCACCAATTGGCTCTTCAACTTCATCATCGCGTTCATCACGCCCCCGCTTTTCGAGGTCATGAACGCCGGATACTACTTCCTTTTGGTCGGCTTCTGCATCATCTCGTTTATAGTAGTTTGGTTCGTCTACCCCGAGACCGCACATAAGACGCTGGAGGAGCTTGGAGAAGTTTTTGGAGACCGAGTATCCGACGAGGATAGGCTCGCACAGGTGGCGGCCGAAAAGAGTGCGGATGCAACCAAACTGGTAGCAGCATCTGTTCTTACTGCTCGGGTCGACGACTCAGAGTTGACACTGCGAATGTCCGACGACGATATTGCAAACGGTGTTGGGTCGGATAAGAACCTCCCGGCTATACAAGAAGTAGAAGTAGTCCCTCGTCCACGGCTCGTTTTGCCATGACACCATAGCTCAAATGAACATCGTAGTTCACGTAGTTTTTGCCAATAGTTATCACTGTAAGAGGTAGTCTGTACACTTGCTCGATGTCTTAGACTCGTAGGGATTCTGGAAAGTCTGCAGGATAGCTTTCATCTCCAGGAAACATACGAATGAAATCCCGAACAACTGAAGGCAAAGATTCTGAAGGTATCTGGGGTCGCGCCATACCGGAGGGATAAGACACGCAGGACCCTGACACACTCAATTCGGCGCCTTCCTGCGTGGGGAATTCTGCAAGACCTATGATCGGGGGCACAGCTCCAATGCGTGAACTGGCCGGAGAAACGAGCGGTGAGATGACCGGGGGAGGCGGAGTATGTTCCCTCGATACTTCAGAACGATGATCGCGAGGTCGTTTCCTGCCGATCTCGGCAACGCAATGAAGAATCTCTGTATCGGACTCTGCTTCGGTTGCTGAATCGTCCTCCGCACCGGGAAGGTTACCTGCAGCGAATCCACAATGAATTGGAGGACGTGCGTCACGAGTAACTGGCGAGTGACGCGGAACTTCGTTCATCTTTCGTGAAGGCAGATCAAGCGGGGTTAACTTGTCTTTCATTCTCATCCTCATCTGAAGAATATCCGAGTCGGATTCAGATTCCGTGAGAGAATCTTCTATATGCACAGGTGGTATATTTTCGATCGAATTATGGCAAGGGGATCCCCAGGGCATCTTTGTCTTGCAACTGGGTGAGTGGTATGATGTCAATTTCTCGCGTCGTGAGGGGCTCGAAGACTTGGATGAGAGCTCATCTAATGCCTTCTTTGATGCGAAGAAGAAACGAGATGGACTGGGGGGAGAGTCAATGGGTGGTTCGACATGGGTGTGCTCTCGCTCGCTATAACCGAGACGAGGGAACTCAGCACCTCCACGCATGTACCTTGTGCATTGTAAGCGAAATGCAGATGATCTGGTGATGTGTATCTCACCTTCCAGGAGAGACTCGTGATAAGCTAACAATAGCAGCAGGTTTATAAGGCATTGACAACGTCAATTCTCGCTCTTCCTGAGTTTGCGAAGAAATGACACGCTCGATACGCTGGGAGCATTGCTTGCGTTTGGGTGTTGCATCAAGATGAAGGAGATATTGACTCTGAGAAGATGGAACAGGAATCATGGGTACAGCATGACCATCGGAAGATTGACCATTCAATCTCTCTAACTGGATGGGGTATTGCTTAGACGGCGTAAATGCACACCGTGGCGCGAAGACACCACCCTTCTCGCGAGCATAAAAAGGATCTGAGAGATCCATGTCAACAGGAAAACATGGAAGACCCTCGGTTGAACGAGCCAAGTGCTGTGCATACGGGAGTACCGCATGTGATACACCCGAATCTGGTATTCTCGGAGAGGCCTGGCTTGGCTCGGAAGATAAGTGGGAGTTAGAACGTGCCAAAGGGGAGTGATCATCAATGTCGTGTACGGGCTCAAATATTCTTGGTGATGATGTCCGTGGGGTCGCAATGCCAGACTCTATGCGATTGGAATGTCGGGGACCGGGAAAGAATTCCATGTCAATGGGCCAGGATGTTTTTCGCCGATCAGTGGACGGCGTTGCGAGAGGGATACTAGATAATTCAGGGAGAGCATCCTCTGAGCTCTCGCGCGACGATTGAGGGGATTTCGAAGGGGTAGGCCCAAATTCCAGCTGTGCAAGATCCTTCTCGCCTGGGAGAATCGACGGTAAGGCACCAGTTGACGTCAACTGCGTGTTGCCTTGTAACCCTGAATCCCTGAGACATCCAGTGCGCAAGCGTCGAGCGGAAGTGGCTGGAGTGGGCAGCTGCAAGGTTCTTGGTCGCAATTTGGACTGGCCCGAAGAGCTGCCTAATGGGCTCGCCGTAGAACACGACACATTACTCCTCCGCTTGGAAGAGCGAGCCACAGACTGCGAGCCTTCGGTAGACCTCTTCTTATACGGGACAGGGCGAGATCTGGCCTCTTTCGTGCCTCTGGTGAAATATGCTGTTAGGGGGAGCTCTTGTTGGGAAAAGTCCATGGAAGAAAGAAAGAGAAAGACGTCCACTTGGTCGCGCGCACAGCACCCGCCCCTAGGTCGGAGTCGACACGCTTTCAAGGTCCGCCCACGAACACGTCGCGTCACGCGTTACTGGACTCACCCCAACCATGACGGTCGACGTGGAACCACAGCTAAAAAAACGAAGAATGTCAGACTCGGCACAACAAGTACCTTCATCCCAGCTTCTGGTCAAGAGACTGTCGGAGAAGGCCAAGTTACCTACCCGTGGCTCACCGCTCGCTGCGGGGTATGACTTGTACAGGTACTCTGTTTCCCTTGCTTCCTTGAATGCTGTATTGAACCACACAAAAGTGCTGAGAGAAAAACAATCCCCGCACACGGAAAAGCATTAGTCGATACCCAGCTTTCCATTGCGGTTCCAATTGGTACATACGGACGCGTCGCACCACGGAGTGGGCTTGGTAAGTGCCCACAAGGTCTGTCTGCGTTGTCTAACGCGTGAACCCTGCAGCCTCCAAATTCATGATCGATACTGGCGCTGGGGTCATTGATGCAGACTACCGTGGCACGGTCTTTGTTTTGCTCTTCAACCTCTCTGACCAGGATTTTGAAGGTAAGTTTGGTCTGAGCACTCGTATGGCAAGTCGGTAACAAAAAGTCTCAGTGCAAGAGGGCGACCGCGTTGCTCAACTGGTCATTGAGAAAATATGCAATCCTGATGTTCTGGAGGTTGAGGTCGGTCTTGTTTCCGGTGTGTCGTCGTACGTGATGCTAATTGTTCGGAAAGAACCTCGACGAGACACTTCGGGGAGCCAACGGTTTCGGGTCAACAGGTGGACACGGTCAACTAACGAAGTCGTGATCAACACTGATGATTAGGAAAATGTATGATATGTTGTTCATGTCATAATGCTAAGAGATGTGACTCCCAATCCCTGGCGTCTGTTGTGATTCGGAATTGGCCCCCAAAGTTCGACTAGGAGGATTGGTGCAACACACCGCAGCTTTGTCATCTCCTTCGATCAGTTTCTACAACATACATGCCCTCCAGTGTCTGGCTTGCGTAGTCGAGGAGTTTTGTTCCGTGTATCCCCTTGTCGAGCGGCTCCTTTGTCAGAGGGATCCCGGTGCCCTCCGCCCAAACGCGTCCATCTGGGATGGAGCTATCCGTCGGATGGTCTATGTTGACAAGTTTGACAGCCTCAACAAGTCTGACGAGTTCATCCAGTTCATTCTTTGTAGTATCATATTCAGGTGTATCTTGGGTAGGTAGGATGAGAGCAGAGAGCTCATGGAGCCGCTGAAAAGTGGCTGGGGAGAGGGACGGAGAAGGGTACGAAGACAAGAGTTCTCTGACGGACCAGGTCGGTTTTAGCGGTATTCCGCAAGCATCTGTTCCCACTTGTCTGGCTTGAAGGAAAGTCCTGAACGTGCGCCTTGCGACCAACATGGTGGTGGTAGAGTGACCGTGGGAAATTTGACTTGGGGGTTTGTGTCGCGGGAGTATAGACAGTGTCTGCCTCGACAATGAATCAGCCAGCTACTCGTGCTTTCCTCAAGTTACTCCCTACTCCCCTCCCTCCATCGCTCCGGACCACTCCTGCGAACCTTTATCAGGTTCTCTCCCGACACCCAAACGATGGCGTCGGTCAAAAGGTCCACCAAATCAGATGGACCGAGAAGGGAATCGAGAACTGTTATTGGCAGGTAACCAAGACGCGTCTCAAACACGAGGGCACGCATGGGAAGGCATGGGGGAAACTAGTGTGGAGAGGTGAGTCTATAGGCTTTGATGAGTCCGCCAGGTGCGCTGAATGCGGCGCATTTGAAGGGAAAAATGTAAGCAAGCAGGAGGAGAGGATACCCGGCTCGCTCAAATATAAGTGGTCTATGGGAAAGTCATGATACATGGTGCATTGATTTTACTGGTGCTTGGGTGTGAATTGCTGACGCTCCTCTCAGCTTCGCGTTGAATCTGCGAGCCCGTACGTTCCCTCCGGATTGGCCGGATGATGGTGCACATTAATGGTGTTACGCACAACGCCATAGCTTAGTTGGACTAGCTAGCGATGTAACCTTGGCAATTAGGATCTGGAAAGCCGTTGTGACTGTCACAGTGCTGCACATCGTCACATTAAGTCTTGTCACGCATATATGTAGCCGTTCCTCGTTTCATCTCTTGCTCGGTATCACTGCAGGCCATTGGTCGGATCGTCTGTGTCTGCCGTAACCACGTTTACGCTCAGAGGGACTCTCCAAGATGGACTCGCGCCAGCTCATCGACGCGCAGTTCAACCGTGCGGTAGAGATCGTGCAGAGTCTTCCCAAGACAGGTCCCATACAAACAGGCTACGAGGAGAAGCTAACAATGTACAGGTTCGTATTTCATCCAACTAAATCCACACCCGGACTGATACCTTGGTTCCCTGCTAAACAGCCTCTATAAGCAAGGTCCCATCTCCCCCCTCACAGTTTTCAGCTTTGGCTGACTCTCTGCCCCTAGCCACCGTCGGAAATGTCACATCTTCCCGCCCAGGGATATTTGACATGTTGGGACGAGCAAAATGGTATGCCTCCCCGCGCCTTTACTCGTCTTCCCCCAATCACATGTTAACCACCCAAGGGATGCCTGGGCGAAACACCGAGACCTGGACCAATACGAAGCAAAATGGCTCTACGTCGATGCCTTGTTAAAGGTATTCGGCACGTCACTTCCAATCTCGTCATACTCTGACATGATATAATTCAAGACTTTGAGCAAATATTCAGACAAGACGGTTGCAAAGGACCTCATAGACGAATTGCGTTCATACGGAGGGCATTCCGAGAATCTCGTCTCAAGTTGTATGTAGTTGAAATCTTCTTTCCGACTTATGTTTTGACCTCGTGTCACTTAGATACTCTGACGGGAACAAGATCGAGGGGTTCATCATCTTCCAGTTCAACGCCCTCCGAGGACAATTCTCCTCTACCTCCATCTCACGCACTCTATGATTTCCAGCATCCGTCATCCCAGCAGCACTTCAGTGCCATTGTTGATGCCGAGAACTCTGACGGGGAAGCGGGTGATGAAAGTCGTGACCTCCCAGTTGTGCACGAGGTTCGTCAACAACAGCGACCCCTCTCCTCCCTCTCGTTTTCCTCGCGGTATAAGACACCTCAAACGGGTTTATTTGCACTTTCCTCACCTCCACC
>Ga0307508_10002487_pt1 | contig 19442 bp, 19 predicted proteins | sample 9_EM_MG_FD_203089 | JGI IMG/M metagenome (GOLD analysis project Ga0307508, IMG submission 203089) | Populus trichocarpa ectomycorrhiza microbial communities from riparian zone in the Pacific Northwest, United States - 9_EM | ecosystem: Host-associated > Plants > Roots > Unclassified | place... | reverse complement strand
CAAAGCCGTCGGTGAGGTTTATTTCGGCGCCGTTGCACATCGAGGAGAACACATCGTACTGTTTGAGCGTGGGCCAGTCTTTGGGTCCTACCAGGTCGATGGCGCTAAAGCCGAGTTTTTTAACGGTTTGGCAGAGCTCTTCTACCGATAAAGAATTGAAACACCACCGGCATACCGAGTGGTTAACATTGCCTTTTAGTTTCAAAGCAGATAAATTTTTGTTGTCCGCTGCAAGAGCGGGAATCATAGATGAAGCGCCGAGGGCGGCGGTACCGGCAAGCATGGACTTGATGGCCATGCGCCTGTTGGTTTGATTGGACATAGTGAGTTTTGTTTTACTTAATGCGCTCCATATACATTATGCCGGTTGTACGATTGCTTTTTTCCGGGAACGCATATAAAGTACCAGGCCGGTAAAGGCCACAATTAAAATAACGGGTATTACTAAAGTGGTATTAATGATTTCGGGGCCTGCCGCTTTCTTGGCTTCGTTCAGCGTAGTGGCCAGTGCGGAGCCTGCAGGAGCATCCGTGTACTGTGTTACATCCGCGCCCGCCGGCAGCTTCGACGCTACCAGCCTGTCGTAATAGCCGCCCATAAAGATCATATATACCGATACGGCAAACATACCTGCTCCACCCATGAAATTCATACCGACTGCCCCGGTGCGTGGCATGTTTTCGGATACAAAGCCCAGCATAGTAGGCCAGAAATAACAAACCCCCATACCAAACACCACCGCGCCTACATACAGCAGGTTGCCGGTAGTATGTCCTAATATATATAACCCCACTGCCGCAAGTATGGCAGACATCAGCAATACGCCCTGTGGGGAAAATCTATGAACAACAGGTTCAGCCAACCCCCGTCCCAATACCATGACACCGGTTTCGATGGTCAGCAGTAACAGCGCATTATCTGTTACATTTTTCAGCAGCACATCTATCCATTGCCCGGTAAACAGCTCGGTTATGGCAGTGCCGAACATCAAAACAATCATCAGTATAAACAGGGGATTGAGGCATGCGCCATACATTTCACCCGTCGATACACCGCTTGCCACCCGTTCTGTAACGGGAAAATCCAGCTTGCTGAAAAGATAGCCATATATTAAAGTAGGAATCGCCATCAATCCAACTTCTACCTGCCAGCTAATACCTGACCTGTCCAGCAGGTACACCAGCAGGGTGCCTATAAATATCCCGCCGGGAAACCATAAATGGAAATGGTTCAGCCTGGTGGTTTTGTTGTCTGAATAAATAGTCGCCACCAGCGGGTTGCAGGCCGCTTCTACCGTGCCATTGGCGATGCCAATGCAAAGCGTGGAAATAAACAGGCCCCAGTAACCGCCCGCAAAAATGGTGAGTACAATGCCGAGCAGGTGAAAGAGAAAAGCGAATACCAGCAGCTTTTTCATGCCAATGATATCCACTACCATGCCCCCGATGATAACTGCCAGTGGAAAACCCCAGAAAGCAGTGGCGGCGATGGTACCTAATTGCGCAGCGCTTAAATTGAATTCTACCCCGAGGCGGCCCAATATGCCGGCGCGGATGCCGAAAGAAAGAGAAGTAACTAATAAAGCCAGGCAACTGGCTACAAACAGTTGTTTCCGTTGAATGTTGGCAAGCATAAGTGTTCCCGGGTTTTTGGTAAAATGTGTATGAAAGACATAAATGTACTATTTTTCACCACATTTTGCGCCGGGCCCCTGTTCAATTATTTATTAAAATTTGCGTGTCGGAATGACACGTGTTGCGCGGGGAAAGCGCCGGCTGGCAACTTTGCTTATATTACTCATGACTTAATCTATATTACCATAAAATCGTTTAATAAAACTGTATGAGCCAGAAATTACGACTAGGAATGATTGGCGGCGGCCAGGATGCATTTATCGGCGCCGTGCACAGGATTGCTGCTTTTATGGACGGGCAATACGAGCTCGTATGCGGCGCCTTCAGCAGCAATGCCGAAAAAGCAAAGGCTAGCGGCATCGCCTTAGGCATATCCCCCGAACGTTCGTACGGATCATATAAGGAAATGCTTGAAAAAGAAAAAGCATTGCCCGAACAGCAGCGTATGCAGGTAGTGAGCATCGTAACGCCCAACCATGTACATTTTGAACCGGCAAAGCTGGCATTGCAAAGCGGCTTTCATGTTGTGCTCGATAAGCCCATGACGTTCTCGCTGGCGGAAGCAAAAGACCTGCAGCAGGTCATCACCCAAACCGGCAACCTGTTTTGCCTTACCCATACCTATACGGGCTATCCCATGGTAAAGGAAGCCCGGCAATTGATTGCCGGCGGCAAGCTGGGAACAATCAGGAAGGTATATGTAGAATACCCCCAGGGATGGCTGAGCACTTCGCTCGAAAGCAGCCACAACAAACAGGCCTCCTGGCGTACCGACCCCGGCAAAAGCGGTATCGCCGGCGCCATGGGCGATATTGGTACCCATGCGTTTAACCTGGCCGAATATGTGAGCGGGCTCTCCGTGTCTAAAATATGCGCCGATATCAACGTGGTGGTAGAAGGCCGCCGGCTGGACGACGATGGGGGCGTATTGCTGAAGTTTGACAACGGCGCCAGCGGCATCCTGTTTGCCACACAGGTGGCCGCCGGCGAAGAAAACAATGTAAAAATCAGGGTCTATGGCGAGAAAGGCGGGCTCGAATGGCAGCAGCAGGACGCCAATACCCTGCAGCTCAAATGGCTCGACAAACCCACCGAAATACTCCGTGCCGGCAATGGCTATTTAAGCTCTTATGCCAAACACAATTCGCGTACACCGCCCGGCCACCCCGAAGGCTACCTCGAAGCTTTTGCCAATCTGTACCGTAATTTTGCCCTCTGCGTACAGGCCAGGTTAAAAGGCGAAAAGCCGCAGCCCGAATGGCTCGATTTTCCCGGCGCGGGAGAAGGCGTTCGTGGGATGGCCTTTATTGAAAACGTAATCGCCAGTGGTCAATCGGATAATAAATGGTTTGATTTTGTAATATAGGCTTCTTACCTTTCTATCCCCTAAAGCAAACCTACCGGCTACCAGCTTATCGCTATGTAATGTATTTACGGCCGCCGGCGGGTTTCCCTTTACTGCTCCGTTCCTGCAATGCTTGTTTTTTAACCTTTAAAACATAAATTGTATGAGACGATTATTCGCCATCATGGTCATTGCCGCACTCATGGCCGGCTGCAATCAAAATGCGGCTACCGATAAGCCTGCTGCCGAAACAGCTGCCGCCCCGGCCGACTCTATCAAATATCCCTACAAGCCGCTGTACTCATCTTCCTTTAAGATCGGCGAACCTGTTTATGCCAAAACAATACTCGATATCTGGAAAGCATGGGAGGAAAACCGCCTGCAGGATACCAGGGAGTATTGGGCCGATTCAATAACAATGGAATTTGCCGATGGATTTAAGCTGCGTACCGGCCGCGATAGCCTGATAGCCGGTGGCGTGGCCGACCGTGCACGCTATAGCTCTGTAATTGATTCTGTTTATGCCTGGATGCCCCTGCACAGCACCGATAAGGATGAAGACTGGGTAGGCGTATGGGCTATGGAGTATACCACTACCACCAAAGGCAAAAAGGATACGGTGGACATCCATGAAATATGGCAACTGAAAAACGGGAAGGTCACTTATATGGCGCAGTATAAGGGCAAGCGTAAAATGTAAATCCATAACTGTGCCCGCGTATAAAACAAACCTATAAGGTCGCTGAATGCAGATGGTTTTTTATGATCGCTGCCGCAGACCTTATAGGTTTTTGTATTTTTAATGTATGGAATTTGGACGCTTACCCGAAAAGGAGCTGGACACCATCGATTTCTCCCTGCCGCCCGAACCAGCCGCCAATAAGCTTGTACTCAAAAATGTTTTTGAGCACCCTAAAGTATACCTGGGCTGTCCCAGATGGGCTATAAAGGAATGGGTAGGCAAGATCTATCCCAAAGGCACCAAAGACGCTCATTTCCTGGAGCATTATTTAAAACATTTTAACAGTACCGAGCTCAATGCCACCCATTACCAGGTATTCGGCCCCGAAGCCATCGGCAAATGGGCGGCCAAAGCAAAGGGCAGGGATTTTATGTTCTGTCCCAAAGTACCGCAAATCATCAGTCACCACAGCGGCTTTACCAATGTAGAAGGGCTTACTGCTTCCTTCCTGGAAGGTATACGGGCGTTTGGCGAAAACCTCGGACCCGTTTTCCTGCAGGTAAGCGAAAACTACCATCCCAAACAAAGGGATAGTTTATACAAATACCTTCAGACGCTCCCTGCCGATGTGCAGTTTTTCCTGGAAGTGCGACACCCCGACTGGTTTTCCGACAAAGGCCTGCGAAATGAGCTGTTCGATACGCTGCGTTCCTTAAAAATAGGCGCTGTTGTAACGGATACGGCAAGCCGCCGCGATGTATGCCATATGGAGCTGCCTATACCTAAGACCTTTATCCGCTTTGTGAGCAACAGCCTTCACCCAACGGATTATACCCGCATAGATGACTGGATAGCGCGTATGAAATACTGGCTGGAGCACGGGCTGCAGGAGCTCTATTTTTTCATCCATATGCACAACGAGGCCTTCTCGCCCGAGCTGACCGTGTACCTGGTAGATAAAATGAATGCCGCCTGCGGGCTTTCATTGACAAAGCCGCAGTTAATACAAGGGAGTTTATTTTGATAAGAAGTTAAGGGTTATCCGCCGTTTTTTCTTCTGCCAGCTGTGCATCATCAGGCTCGCTCTGCAAATCCCTGTCGAGGTTATACAGGGCATCGCCGCTTGCTTTGGCGCCACCCGCAATCTTGATTTTATCCAGCAGGTTCAATGCCAGCGTTTCTTCTTCGGTTTGTTCTTTTACAAACCATTGCATGAAGTGCCAGGTGGCCCAGTCGCCTTCGTCAAAGCTTTGTTTTACCAGCTTATAGACGGCATTGGTATTATCCACTTCGTGCTCCAGCACTTTTTCAAAACATTGCTGTATGTTGCCGGGATTAGGAGGCGGTGCAGGTATGGCTTCTACCTTAACGGTGCCACCCCTTTGCAGGATATACTCCAGTATTTTCATCATATGGTTACGTTCTTCCTGCGCATGCCGGAACAAAAAATTGGCAACACCTGCATAGCCTTCGGCGTTCGCCCACGAGCCATAAGAGAGATAGATTTGTGCGGCGTGCGCCTCCTTGGTCATCTGGCCATTCAGCCCCGCCTGCATGGCGGTTGATAAGCGGTTTGTTTCCATAATAGACTATTTATTGGTTTGGGCCTGTTTAAAACAGTATGGCTAGGACTAAAAAAAGCATGCCCCCGGCACACGGGCAATAAAATGGACAAATAGAAATCAGTAATAATCAAGGAGATAAATAACAAGATCCTCATAAAAGTGTTTTGTCCATTATTGTAGAAGAACATGTAAATAGTTGATAATGAACCACTTTCGGCTGTATTGGCCGATTTTAATGCTCCTGTCGAAATAATAATACTGTTTGGTCGTTTTTTTAATATATCCGTAAATGAAAACCCGTATTCTGTGAAGAAACGTTACACTATCAACGATCGCCTGCACGGCTTGTCCGCCTGCCTGCTGCTGCCTGCCCTACTTCTGCAGGTCCATTTTTCCCAGGCTTCCCCGCTACATTCATCCGCCACTATACCAGGCGATACCACTACACTCCGCCATATTGCTTTTTTTACGCCCATACGCTTCCTCCGTTTTTCGGCCACCGGCGATAACGGCAGGGTGAGCATCGGCTGGAAGGTAGCCAACGAAAAAGATCAGTTTGAGTATATTATCGAGCGAAGCGTAGATGGTACCGATTTTATACCGGTGGGAACGCTTGTCTATAAAACAACTATTACACCTGTTAATAATTACAGCTTTACCGATTTGGTGCCTGTGGTCAATCATATCAATTACTACCGGGTACGCTCATTGGATATAAACGGCCGTTCTACCCTGAGCAGGGTGGTAAAAGTAAAGCTATCCACGCCCGTGGGCGCTCTTATTCTTAATCCCAGCCCTGCCGATGAATCGGCCAGCCTAAGCCTGGTATCCAAATCGCGCGGCACGGTAAGCGTACGTATCATCAACAAATCGGGACGCGCCTGCTGGCACCTGCATTATTCTATCGTGGCCGGTCCCAATCTCCTGTTGCTCGACGGGCTGGATAAGCTGCCCGAGGGCGATTATACCGTGCAATGCATAGACGGCAGGAAAACGAAACAGGTGGCGCTGCAAATCCAACACCAGCGTTAATGCGCTGCATACCATCGCCGCCGGCTGGCAACCTCTTTTTTTATCGCCGGGGTTCTTTATTGGCTTTCCGACCCTCTTTCCTGCCGGGGGACATTCAGCTTAAACATGGGGGACAAACAGGGGTTTTGTTCTGGTCTTTTTCTCCTCTATCACGTATGTAGGTCGTTCTCTGACCGTGCTTAGTTCGTCTCTTAGTACGAACTAGACACGAACTAGATACCAGCTACACACGGTTTAGGCAGGAAAAAGATAGCTTCCAAACCCGGTCAGGTTAGCAACACGACGAGGGGGACAAGTGGGGTGGACAAACAAGAAAAGATTATCCGGCTTTGGGGATGGCCGGCGTTGTATTTTTTTCGGACTTCAGCCGGCGCAGCCGCCAAAAATCAGCAGTAGATTTGGAAGTAAAACACATGAAAATTCATACCGGGGTAGCAGTGTTTATTTTTGCTCTTCCACCGGCCGCACCTTATCAGTTTGGAGGTCACTGGTATAATCCCGGATACGCACGCCGGCTACTTTATTCGAGTGCTCAAAAAAGAAGAACCTGCAATAGCTGATGGCTTCTTTCTTCGCATTCAGGTTATCGCATTTGATGGCCATGAGGGGCCTGCCGCTGGAATCTGTGTCCTTTGCGAAGCCCCGGAAACGCGTAGTAATGCCTTTTCCATGCGCGGATTCTATGACCGCGATGGTTTGTTGCAAAATATGGATAGCCGAGTCGGCCAGATAAGTGGGATCGCTAAGCGCTTTTAATTTTTCGGTATTGCCCATGTTGCGGTTGAATGACTTTACCACCGTTTCATACAGTTCACAGGCCCGCTTCACCTCCCTGCCGGGAAACGTATAAGTGCTCGTTGTGCTGGTTGAGCTGCTGTATACACCCTTGCTGTCTTCAGCAACGGTTTTTTCCAGTGTTACCTCGATGGCGTTGAAGGAGGCCGTCTTTTTCATATTGACAAAGAAAATGGCGGCTGCGGTCGATGCCTGCGCCTGGCCATCGGTATTCTCATTATCCTCTATGCCGGAAAAGGTAAGATGAACAATCCTGCCGGAACCGGAGGTTACTTCGTCTTTGACACTTGTGCTGGTGGCGTGCAATGGCTCGCCCGCTATTTGCGCTGCCTTCAGTTCTTCGGCCAGGTTGCAAGATGATAGAGAGGCGGCCAGTATAAAACCGGCTACCAATTTAGCAGAAAGAGAAGTATTAATATTCATACGAAAAGGGTATTGAAGGATAAATCATGTGATGGCTACCAGGGTAGGAACAGACATGGATTGAAGATACAAATATCCGGTAATCCCAACATTGGCCCATAATAATTAATTGATTATCAGTATGTATGGTCGATAATTCATTAGCATTATAACCCGGAAGCGCAGTCACACCTGCGGTCATTCATTACCGTTTCCCGGTAATGGGCACCCGTCCAAACCCGCTGCCGGCAAGGATATTGCCACTAAGTTTAAATATTTTGGCGTTTTCTGCGTTATCAAAAAAGCCAGCGCCGCTGCCGGCCTGTAAAATCCAAGGTTGTATGAAATCCAATATCAACACTTCTGCCGTAAAAAGCATGAAAGCCAGCAAAAAAACCGGCTATAGCGCCGCTGCCGACGCCATAAAGAACAAGCTGGAAGAAATCAAACAAGACCACCGTACTTATAAAGCCAATGCCGCCAGCCTGGCGCTGTTTGGCCATAACCCATTCAGCGATATTCCATCGGCTGCCGCACAAATAAAGAGCCGGCAACCACATGGGCTATCGGCTCATACTTCACATCAGCTCCGTTTATTTTAACTGATCGTAACCGTCTGGCTTGTGCCGGAGCCGGCAATAAGCCAGGATATTTATAGAAGAAAGCCATAACTGCGCGGGCGGCTATGGCTTTCCTTGAAAATAATTAGGGTATAATATAACTATGCCAATACAGTAATAAGTCCTTTGATAACGGCGGCCAGTTTTACCGCTTCGAAAACGCGCGATTCGCTGCTGCCGTGCTTTAATACGCTTTCTTCATGCGAGCGCACGCACATTTCGCAACCATTGACGGCGGAAAGCGCCAGGCTCAGGAGCTCGAAGAATTCTTTGCCGGTAACCGGGTTCATCATGATGCTCATCTTGATGCCCGCGGGCTGATTGTTATAAGAGTCCTTCTGCATGAAATGCCGGAAGCGGTAAAAGATGTTATTCGTGTTCATCAGCGAGGCGCAGGCAATTACTTCAGCAATGGCCGCTTCGGTGGCGCCGGCCTGCAGGGCACGACGGGTAAAGGCGTCCTTCAGGAGATCGAATTTTTCATTGACAGCTATGGCCAGCGCCAGCAGGGCGGCTTCTTTGGCGTTGAGGTGCTGGTTGTTGTTCAGCACATTGCCGGTGTTGATCTTCAGGTCTTTTATATAGCGCGCCTCGGTATTGATCAGGGCCAGTACGTTGGCAGAGGGAGTATAATCGGTTACCTGGAGCTCGGTGAGCAGGTTAGAAAATGTTTCGTTTTGTACCAGGAGGTCACTCATATAGTAACGGTTTAAAAAATGATGGATGAACCGGGCAGGGACTAAAAAAATCGCGCAGAGATGAAGGAGAAAAAAGAATGCGAATACCCGGTATTCTCTTTTTTTCCTTCATCTCCCTGCGCGCAAATTATATTAGTTCAGTTCCAGCCGGGCAGTGAGCGTTTCTTCGCCTTTGCTCCAGTTGCAGGGGCAGAGCTCGTCTGTTTGCAGCGCATCCAGCACACGCAGCACTTCCTGTACATTGCGGCCTACGTTGAGGTCGTACAGGCTTACCCAGCGAACGATGCCCTGGGGGTCGATAATGAAGGTAGCGCGGTAAGCGATTTTTTCTGCTGTTTCCAGGATGCCCAGCTCTTCAGCCAGCGATTTGGAGGTGTCGGCCAGCATGGGAAAGCGCAGGTCGCGCAGGTCGGCATGGTCCCTTCTCCAGGCTACATGCACAAATTCAGAATCGGTAGAAGCGCCGATGAGCACGGTATCGCGGTCATCGAAATCGCTCCATTTTTTATTGAATTCGGCAATTTCGGTGGGACATACAAATGTGAAGTCCTTGGGCCACCAAAACATCACCGTCCACTTGCCTTTGGAAGTAGCGTCTTCAAGGGTGATTTCAGTAAACTCTTTTCCTTTCTGGATAGAAACAACGGCTTTCTTTTTGAAGGCCGGGAAGGTACTGCCGATAGAAATAACTCTGTTGCTCATAACTATGATGATTGATTTTATACTACAATGTTGATTTTTGGGAGGCATGACCCGTATGTGGGCCTATCGTTAGAGGATACAAATATCAGTCAAATCAAGTGATAGTTGTTATAGATATTTTCTACTGATTGATAGATGAAATCTATATTTAGACCGCTCAAAAGCCTCATTTAGCCATAATTCTAACATTTCCACATTTTTCCGCATCTTTGTACCCGGCGAGCATGATATTTACGTTAAGACGAGATTGAATAAGTCCGTGTCCCTGTAGCAAAAGCGGGTGAGGTTTTGTCATCTAAATTTCAGTGTTCGTGCACTTGCCGTGTGGATTGTAAGGCTGTATTAATCACCCCTTTAAACAAAGCGTTAAGAATGTATACTCATATCTGGAACAAGTACCTCCCTATTATCAGGATTTTATTAAAAAAATCAGCGGGAGGCGAGCAAACACTCGACTTGAATCGCATCGATTTTGAACGGGCGGGTACTGGCCGTAAGGCCGGGTATAAGTTTACTATCGAGCTCGTTAACGGCCGTGTGGCCAATGTAATCAGCACCTCGCCCCTGGCCATGGATTTGGCTGCCGTTCTGCTTGAAGACGGCGTGGTAAAGGAACTGATACGCACCAATAACTACTCTGTAAGCCTGAATACCAAATTCCAGGTAGGCATTAAAAATACTACTCCTGCAGAAGGACGTTCCGGGGCGGGCAAAGCCCAGCCTGTTTCAGAAAAGGAAGGGGATAACGAAGCGGGGGAGTAACTATTCCTGCCGGATGCCAGGTGCTGCGGCCTGTGGCCTGCAGTTTTCCGTTTATTTGGTCTTTTTCATTCTTCGCAGCCTGGTTTCCAGCATCAGGATGATCTTTTCCTTATCGGCCATGGAGCGCTCCAGGATAGCTACCTGCTCACGCAGCAGGATGATGATATCGTCTTTTGAAATCATATAGCTGCCATTGTCTTCTTCGTGAACATGAATTTCCTGCGGGGGCGCATCTGCCTCTTCCAGCATGCCGCCCTTACCCGTAAGCAGCCATATCAGGCTCAGGTCTGTATGCTTGTGGTGAATTTTCTCCAGCATATCCGACCCCACGGTACCTTTGCCTTTGGATTGCTTTTTAAGGTATCCGTTGGCCATTCCGCACTCCCGCTCAAATGCGTAAAAAGAAAGTTTTTTGTGCTCTATGTACTGGTATAATCTTTCAATCAGGCGCAATGTTATTCGATTTTGATAGAAAAAGGTCTAAAAAAGTTTGCTGGTTTTCTAAAAAAGGTATAACCTTGTAGGGTAGGTAAAAAATGCTTTACGGAATTTAAAGATTAAAACTGAGAACAGCAATGTTTTCAACCGCAAATTTGCCTTTTTAAATAACTATCCCGGATCATCTCCCACAGTAAGGTAAATTGTTATTCAACTACACGACTCCGTAAAGAGATCCACACATTTTTAATTCCATTGTAGTATGCGATACTGTTATGCTGCCCCCGGGTAGCTGCCGGTTTATCCCGCTTTCGCAATAGCGAAACAGGGCGAGACTTGTTTCTACTATTCCATTAATCATTAAACCTTTCTCTCATGCTTACCCGCTATGATACCACCCAGCTGCGGCTGGTGCTGCAAACGATTACGGAGGCCGTGTTGGCAGAAAAGATATTCCTGCTGGCCGTACAAACCACCCGCTGTAATTATGAAAATATCTTTACCCGTATACCGGCCGGCCGCCGGGAAGTAACGCATTACTACCTGCTGGTGCTGATAGACAGTAACCAGCACCGCAGCAACGAAGCATGGCAGGATACGATAGAACATCGCTGCCGCATGGTAACGCCGGTGACGGCCTGGGTGCTGACGGCAGTCGTTTTCAGCCAGTGGCTGGATGCCGGGCAGCCCTTTGCCGTGAAGGTATACGAAGGCGGCCTTCTTTGCTATGATGCCGGTAAAATGTGGCTGCGGGAGCCACCGGAAACGGATGCCCTGGAAACCGAAAAGGCGCTGCAAAAAGAATGTAGTCTTTATATGAAGCGATCGGCGGAGTTTTTAAAAGGCGCGGAGCAGTATTACCTGCGCAGGCAGTTCAGGCTGTCGGCATTTTTGCTGCACCAGGCTGCCGAGCAGGCATATATTGCTATCAGCTGGCGGATAACGGGTTTCCGCCCGATGGTGCATAACCTCGAAAAGCTGCACCGGTATGCGCTCCCGTTTTCGTCGGCGCTGTCCACCGTATTCCCGCAAAACAGCGAGCGCGAAGAATACCTGTTCCGCCTGCTGCAAAGAGCGTATATAGATACACGCTATACCTCAGACTATACCGTGCGGGGAGCCGATTTATTGAAGCTGACGGGCAGGGTGCAGCGGCTGTACGAGGTAGCGCAGGAAGTAGCTGGCAGCTCGTAGCTCGTAGCTTTCCTAAGCTACCCTCGTAGGCTTGGGTATGCGTACCGGCCGGGGCTTGATGGGTGTGGCGCCTCCATCTTCGGGAAAATCTTCTACTTCCAGCTCGATGCGACGGGTAATATCGTTGAGCGAGCTGAGGCGCTGTACGGTATACGGAATGGTATCGAGACCGGAAGCGAATTTGAGTATATAATAGTAGATGCCTATCAGGTCGCCGGCCATGACGGAGCTCGTGGATGTTTTGGTGCATACCAGCAGCGATACGCCTATAACGACCATTACCATCAGCTCGGTAAAGCCGAAGTTCCAGGCTTCCTGGTCGGATATTTTTATCTGCCAGCCGCGCAGGTTATTATAATGCTTGCGGATGGTATGGATATTACCGGTGGAGATGATGTCTACCTGTTTCTCCAGCTCGTCGTTTTTGGCCTGATTCAACCGCTTCATTTTCCTGCCATACATAGAGCTGAAGGTGAGCACGGGTAGCAGGATGGCCAGGCATACCAGCACTACCGAGGTATCATAAAAACAAAGCAGGATAAGGGAGCCGAGCAGGTTATAAAACGCTTCTATAACGTATACGAGATCATACTCGAGAAAGTCAACAAATTCACGGGCCAGTGTAGAGTGGGCGGTGAGCCGTGATACGTCCGACTGGCCAAAGCGGCGTGACAAAAAGCGGGTAACCAGTGAAGTATATATGCTGGAATAGGTGCGCGTATCATAGCGGTGGCGGATGGTGCCGATAACGAGCCATACCAGGTGGACGCCCGACAGGATGATAAGGCCGCGGTAGCTGCCTTTTACCAGGTCGTTGACCGCTTCGCCCAGGAAAAACGGGCGTAGGAGGGTACCCAGCATTTCCAAAGAAAATAATATATAAGTAAGCACCAGTTGAGAGCGGTGCCTTAGCATGAGCTTACGCAAGATTTCGAAACGCGACATAATTGTATCCTCCCGGTGTTCGTATTAACAATAGGTAATGAGCTGACAATCATATGTATAGCTATAGCATAGCCATATGCATGACTGCAATGCAGAAATTAATGGGGATAGTAAGACCGGAAACCTGGGGATTCGTTTAAGCTCCTGCCGCCTGTTGTTCGCGTACGGTTACCGAATTGTACGGTTTGCCTGTAATAAGGCCGCGGCAATTGGATGCACCACACCGGCATTGAAACGGCTCCATATGTTCATCATCCAGGAAGGATGCGTAGTCAAGTGTAAGCTCTTCGCCCTTTTCGATGTTACGGAGGGCTCGTATATCAAGACCTTCGTACGCCGTGTTGGGTTGACAGCTGTGATTTTGCGGAGCCCAGCCGGACGGGTTATCGTCCCACAGCAAAAATACTTCATTGCTGACGGGATATGCGTAGCGGCGGAAGATTTCTTTTTCGTCGGGGCTCCAGGTGGCCTCCACATGGCGGCGGGTAACCAGCCGTTGCGGTTTCTCTTCTCCTTTGAAAATCAGCTCATTAGCCGATATGTCGCGGGTGGCGTAAATGCCAAAACCGGCAATGGAATTGCCCTTCATGCGGTATTTCAGCTGCTTGCGGCGGTGGCGGGCGATACCTTCTCCGATAATATGGCGGAGAAAGCCGGCCTGGCCAATACCGTCGTGTTTGAGGATATAATCGGCGGAGCCTTCGTAGCCATCGGTATAGAAAACGGAGCAGGTGAAATTGATTTCAAGAAAATACAGTTTGCCTTTTTCGTTTACACGAAAATCCATGCGGGCATAGCCTACGCCGCCGAAGCTACGGAAGATGCGCCGGGCGGCATCGCGCAGTTGCGCATCGAGCACCGTATCCTTGCAGGCAATATTGGCATCGGGGTGCAGCTCGGATGTTTTAAGGGCATAGGTCTTGAACTGGTTGCCTTTGGGGAATACAAATTCAATGGGTTTGAATACCGTGCATTCTTTGGGATCGTTGGCATTGGCGGCCACCAGTACGGTAAACTCACGGCCTTTGATGTATTCTTCTACCAGCAGCTGCTCATATTCATTGATCACTTCGGCTACCTTCTGCTTGAGCTCTTCTTTATTTTTTACCAGCGAATGTTCGTCGATGCCCAGGCTGTCGCCCGCCTTGGCGGGTTTTACAAACAGGGGGAAGCGCAGCTTTTCGATGGCGGTATCCACATCGTCTATATTTTCCACCAATACATAGGAAGGCGTATGCACGCCTTCGGTATGGGCCACATATTTCATCAGCTCTTTGGGGGGATCGTATAATAAGGTAGAGGGACCGGTATGTGGCAGGTTGAGCAGCTCGAGGGTATAAATAACATCGATGGAAGGCACATCCCATTCAAGATAACCTTCGCAGAGGTTTACGAATACATCATATCCTTTATTCTTCAGCTCCTTGAGCTGGCGATAGGTGTGCAGTTTATTGAGGTGAACATGATCGACTGTGTCGTTGGGCAGCAGGCGGGCCAGGTCGCGTGCGGGGTCATAGTTTTTATAGTCCACGCCTGAGGTGGAATAATCGGGTTGCAAAACACAGACTTTCATAAACGCAATGGTTATATTTAATTGATAAGAGTAGTGTTAAGCCGATAAAGACGGTGCATCAACGTTTTACCAGCACTTTTTTGCGGCTGACCGGCGCTTTTTTGGGCGTGGTAGCGGCAGCGGTTCTCTTCCTGCGTCTTTTGCGGGCAAAAGCATTGTCGATAATCTCTGCTACCATCTGGCTGAATGTTTTGCCCGACAGGCGGAGAATGGCGCCGATGGAAGTAAAGTCTTCGTCTTCGCTGATACCGCATTGGGCATTTACTTCCAGCACATACAGCTTGCCGGTGACTGTATCCAGGCGCAGGTCTACGCGACCGTATCCTTTGCCGCCGGTAGCCACATAGGCATCCCAGCTGATTTTGCTGATTTGATCGATGAGTTCTTCTGCAGGCCGGTGATAGGTATAGAAAGGTTCGTCATTTGGCAGGGGTGTCTCTTCGTCGTAGGTCTCCCATAAACGATCAAACGACAGGAATTTCTCCGTGTCGGGCAGGGCAGGATGGAATACTCTTTCTACAGGAGGGTAGATAATACTTTTGGCGGGGTTATCGCAGTCGCCCACTATATAAGTGGTGTATTCGGGCCCGCTGATATAGGCTTCGGCCAGTACGCCGCCGGCGGTGAGGCTCCAGCCACGATAGCCTTCAAACAACAATTTGAGCTGTGCGGCCAGCTCTTCGTTGGTATGCACAACAGATTTAACGCTTACGCCCATGCTGCCGCCGGATACGGCGGGTTTTACAATCAGGGGCTTGCCCAGCTGATCGAATATGCGGTGCAGCGACAAGCCGTTTTCGGTAATCACCCGCCAGGCGGGGGTGGCTACGGCGGCATTGTCGAATGCTTCCTTCATGGGTATCTTGGAAGTGGTGATATCGTAGAAATATTCGTTGGCGCCGGTATAAATGATCTCTTTTTCGTGCAGGAGCTTCAGCACCGAAAGACCGGGGGTGCCGTTTATTTCGTCGCCATCGCAGAGGTTGAGCACAACGGTCAGCTCGCGCCGGGCCGTTTCGGCTATCATCTCTATTACTTCCTTATAATCCTGCATGGTTACCGGCTGCCATTGCCATTCAAGGTCCAGTTCGGCAAAGGCTTTGGTATATTCCTGTATGCTTTGGGTGAAATCGTAATAGTAATCTACGTTGGCATCGCCGGTATGGAGGTGAGGAGCCAGCACCCAGACTTTGGGTTTTGCCGCCAGGCCATTGAATTTGCTATGTATACTATTTAGGGGCAGCATAGGCCTTGGTTACTGTTGCCGGTTTTGGAGCTTCTGTTTTATATAGTCAGTAACCCTGTATTTGGCTATTACTTCGTTTGAAATGTGTAGAGCGCCCTGGATATTGCCGAGACAGCCGGTAGAGCCGCAATAGCATTTAAAGGGTTGTACCATATCCCACTCGGTAGAAGGGTAGAAGAAGGTAAGCTCATCGCCTTCGTTGAGGGGGGTGAGGCAAACCAGCTGCATAAGCGTGGTATCGAAAAATACGCTGGGAGCGCAGCTATGGTTAATATATTGGAGAAACTCGGGTTGTAAGGTAATATGTCTGTTGTCGCCTACCTGTACGGTAAGATACGTGGGCTCACTCTGCATGCTGCCTCCGGAAAAGGAGCAAATAACGTCGCCGGACTTGAAGGAAACTGTGGCGTGGAGTGATTGCTGGCCACTGACAGGATTTTTCCATACTTCCGCAAAACCATTATTGCTCACCAATTGCAGAACGGGGCTGAGAGTTGAATTAGTTATCATGCAGGATGAATAAAATGGAGTTAATAATAAGATTTTATACTTGAGTCGTTAATGTGAGCATGGCGGTAAACTATAAAAAATTATAGCATAATTAAAAGTAATGAACTATTAGAAATAAACGTCATTGTGCGCGAATAATTATGCACAATGGAAAGCTAATTAGTGAATAACTCAAGATTTATGCATACTGTTCCTGCAAATGCTGCCAGTAATTCAATACAAGGCGTATGTCTTCCCATGAAAAATCATCACCCAATCGTTGTTTCATGGGCCCGGTTGCATAACCACCCACCTCTTTTACAACGGGAAGTATCTTATCTACCTTCTCCTTGCTTATCAATGCATGAATGTCCAGCTCGCCGCTGCGTACAAACTGCGCCAGATGGGACGATACGGTGCTTACGGCCAGGTTGCGGAGCTTTGCAATGGCGGTCATGTCCTTTCCTTCCCTGAACAGGATAAGGCTTTCGCGCTGGGTAGCGCCTTTCTCAAGCTTTTCGGTCTTTGCTTTTTCGGCCACGGGTTTTTTGGCAGTGGCGGTTATGTCTGTAGGTTTTTTATTAAACCATTGCTGGTAGGCACCGGCATCCGTATAAAAAACGATATCGCCCCAGGTGGCGGTCACCAGCTTTTGCAGGTGCTGCCGTATAAAACCGGCGGTAGCGTTTACTTCTTCGAGGTATTTTTTCACCTTGGCCATTCGTTTGAACGCTGCTATATGCTCATCGAGGGGAGCCAGCAGCTCTTCGGTTATCGCTTTGGCAAAGTAGCCAATGGCCTTGGCCGTTCTTTCTGTCAGCGGGCCGGTATCGCCGGTTTGCTTTGCCTGCCGGAAGAGTTCAGTGAGCTGGCTTTGAAATTTGGCGGCGACAAGCGACTGCGCCTCGGCCTTTCTTACGATGTTAGTGCTTAATGTGATGATGCTGCCGGTATCGGGTAGCTTTTTGGCGGGTACCAGGGATACCCAATCGCGGAGAACGGCGATTATCTTTTTCCAGTCGAACAGCTTTACCAGTTCCAGCGCACTGTATTCCTGCTGATCGAGCAATAACAACTCATTCAATTCCCTTTCTCCCGCTTCGCGGGAGGAAAAAGCTACTACCCGGGGGTCGGTGCCTATGCCCGAAGGAGTGATACGCGACAACAATACCATACCGTCCAGCGAGGTGCAGCGGCTAAGCGCCACATATACCTGCCCGGCGGCAAAGGAATTGCCTGCATCGATAATGGCTTTTTCGAATGTAAGCCCCTGGCTTTTGTGGATGGTGATGGCCCATGCCAGGCGAACAGGGTATTGGGTAAAGCTGCCGAGCTGCTCCTCGTCGATACTATTGCTTTCTTTCTGGTAGGTGTAGCGCACATTGCGCCAGGTTTCTTTGGCCAGCACCAGTTCCTCATCGTTGGCAAAGAAGACGGTTATCTTATCGTCCTGTATATGTTTGACGGTGGCAATCTTGCCGTTGAAGAATTTACGCTCGCCGCTGGAATCGTTTTTTACAAACATAACCTGGGCACCTTCCTTTAATTGCAGCGACAGATCGGTAGGCAGGGCTTTATCGGAAAATTCACCTTGTATGGTGCCGTTAAAAACGGCCAGCCTGCCGGGCAGCTTTTCCAGCTCGCTGGAATTGATGGTATCCGCCTTGCGGTTATGCGTGGTAAGGGTGATGTATCGCTCGCCGGCCGAAGGCGTAAAGCCCGGGAGGTAACGGCTGTTGAGCAGGTTGTAATCGTCTTCGTCCACGGTATTATGGCGCACATTGTTGAGCAGGTCGATAAACCGCTGCTCGTTTTGCCGGTAGATCTTTTTGAGCTCGATATAGGTGGGCGGGGCTTCGGCCAGCACTTTGGCGCTGAAGAAGAACGGGCTTTCATAATACTGGCCCAGTATTTCCCATTCATTGTTATTGATAACCGGGGGCAGCTGGTACATGTCGCCTATATATAATACCTGCACACCGCCAAAAGGAAGTTGTAGCTGCCGGCGGAAGTGGCGAAGAATGATATCCATAGCGTCGAGCATATCGCAGCGCACCATGCTTATCTCGTCAATGATAAGCAGTTCCAGTTCCTGCAGCAGCTGTCTTTTTTCGGCGCTGAAGCGGATATTCTTAAAAAGACTGTGCTTGTCGGTCGTCTCATTGGCCCCGCCGGCGCCTGTATCGGGTGTATTGGGGCGATGGGTGCCTGGTATATAGGGGCCAAAGGGCAGCTGGAAGAAAGAGTGCATGGTAACGCCCCCGGCATTGATGGCGGCCACGCCGGTGGGGGCTACTACTACGGTGCTTTTGGAAGTATGCTGGCGGATGTATTTAAGAAAGGTGGTTTTGCCCGTACCGGCCTTGCCGGTGAGGAAGATGGAGCGCGAGGTATTGTTTACAAAACCGGCCGCCAGGTTAAAGCTGGTATTAGATGAGTCCGGTTGATGCATGACAGGTATTTTTTAATGAATGGGCCGGTGGCAAAAATAGTATTCTGCTTTCACCGGCCCGTGAAGAGGGGCTAATTGTTTTTACCCAATAAGAGAATTTCATTTACCTGTACTTCGGTAATGTATTTTTTAACGCCTTCTTTATCGGTGTAGCTACGGCTGATGAGCTTGCCTTCTATCGCTACCTCCTTACCCTTGGGCACGTATTTTTCAATGGTTTCGGCCAGTCTGCCCCATGCCACCAGGGTATGCCATTGGGTTTCGGTTACCTTGTCGCCGCCGGCATTGCGATACACTTCGCTGGTGGCTATGGCAAAGCGCACCCATTTCTTACCGCTCTCGGTGAGACGTACATCCGGCTGCTGACCTACGTGACCAATCAATTGTACTTTGTTTTTCAATGCGTAATACATAATGGTATTTTTTGAGTGAATAATTAAGAAGCTGTGAGCCACCAGCTATGAGCTGCGAGCTTTTGGCTACGCGGTTTGACCGGTGGGTTATCAGCATGACAAAAACTTTATGAGACAAAGATGGGGGGATGAAAAAGCGAAAGCCGGTTATTAAACGTTTCTATACGGATGTAAGCGTTTGTAAACGTTTGTACTCATTATTTTCTGTAACTTAACGGTATTCCTAAACCTAATCCTGTAGCAATGTTAAAAGAAATAACGGCAAATGCCTGTCTTTCCTGCCACAAAGCGCTTAAAGGACGCACCGATAAAAAGTTTTGCGACGATTTCTGCCGCAACAATTACAACAACCGCATTAAAAGCAGTGACAATAATTATATCCGCAATATCAATAATGCCCTGCGCAAGAACCGCCGTATCATGGCTTCCCTGCTGGAAGGCGTAGCCGGGGGTAA
>Ga0307508_10002485_pt1 | contig 19446 bp, 20 predicted proteins | sample 9_EM_MG_FD_203089 | JGI IMG/M metagenome (GOLD analysis project Ga0307508, IMG submission 203089) | Populus trichocarpa ectomycorrhiza microbial communities from riparian zone in the Pacific Northwest, United States - 9_EM | ecosystem: Host-associated > Plants > Roots > Unclassified | place... | reverse complement strand
CGTCGTTCAGGGTAGTAAAGACAAGTCTCGAGGCTGAGTGAAGGCGCGACGCGACTGGCTAATCATCATTAGCGCGGTTCAGCTGCTCTATGCTCTGTTCGTGAATTGCGTTTTGTAGCACATAAATATCTTAACGCTTGGATATACAAAAAAAAGATTTCCTTTCTGAACTTGGATTTAAAGATATGAGAAAAGCTATTCGAGACGTCTCAATGAGGTCTTCTGATAGTACATAGTAAATCGGTCATGATCGACACCGTGGTGTCAAGAATCCTGGTAATGGATATATGCTTAAGAAATTGAACTTTATGAACGAAATATAGAACTGTCTGTACCTTGGCATGCTCTCAACCTTCAAGCAACGATGCAGCCGCTCCCGTTACCACCAGTGCCTCCGCCGTCATCCTTATCGACGGGGACATCACCTTCATACTGAGTGTTGAGGGCGATTAATGACAAAAATAGCTCTGTCGCTTTCTGGATGAAATGATCCATTGCTCGTTGGTTCGTTTGGTAGGTGATTTGCTGGATATGTGAAGGCAGATAGCTTATGTTTTGGGGGAACTGTTGCCGCCGTTTCTTGAGGTAATATTTATACTTGCCAGCCTTATTGTTCTTCTTGTCAAGCGCCACAATGAACGATGTGGAATCTTCAATATCAAACACAGTTCAAGGGGCTGCAAATCATTAATTGCCTTTTTTGGTGACACTCAGGGCCAATGATTGACTGACTCGGAGGGACGACGTCGCCTTAATCCCGTTGGTTCGATAAGCATCTTCGTTCCAATAGAATATAGGGTTATGGCTAAAACCTCCTTCATAACAACTTAACATTGTCATTATGTATCTGGCAAACGGCCTACAGCGAGGCCTGAAATTGACCCTTGCCTGAAGACTAGCGGGGGCTACCTTTGAGGTTAGTTAACCCAGGTCTGGTTTTTTTTAGTCCGACTCTGTCTCGTTCGGAGTCGCTTGTGTGTGGTTCAGAATCACACCTAGGTTTTCAGCGCTACAGTCTACTCGATGTGGGTGCTTCTTGATCTAGACGTGAACAATCCCACCGGCAGGATCTTAACCAACCACTCAGCAGATCGATTGGCACGCTCATTGATCACAAGCGAATATGTTATCTCTCAGATTTATGCTTCTCTGTTAACGTACCATCTCGCAGTCTTTCAGCACTCGTCAGGGACTTGGTTTTTTCTTCACACAATAATGTAAGATGACACCACAATGGACGAGATCCGGTTACATTCTGTTACATGACACATTTGATCTCGTCCAACCATAGTAACATCATCGCTATGGGCAGGGCTGACCTGGGCCCAGGACTCAGAATTACAGAATGTAGGCAACGACAGCGGCGACTTCACAACGCCTAGTCTCCACCCCAGATGTAGACCACCCTATCGCGTTGGAAGACGTGGCCAAAGCCGTCCAGATAAGCTTTCGTGTCGGGTCAGCATATCAGCTTGTTGTTGGCTCCACTGCTTCACAATAGCTCGGCCTGCCAACACCGCACACAACTGAAAATACAAAGAGTTGTAAGCAGGAACAAAGAGCGATGGAGGGTTCATCGAAATGATAGCAATGATTTGCATTCCGGAAGATTATTTGATCAAAGAAATCTCCCGTGCCGTCAGTCAAAATTGGCTTTGGGATTGAAACCTGGCATAGGTTGTTCTTCCACACTGGGGCAGTCCAACGAAACATAGTCACTTGAACCGTCACGGTAGTATCCCAGGTCATGTTGCTGATTAAAGATTGGATTTGTCATGCATCTGAGGGTCCATTCCAACGACGTTCGATGCCCCTGTTGGCGGGGTGGACAAGATGAGACTATCACCAGTCCTCGTCCGAGTCTCTGATGTTGCATCGGAATACTAGTAGAAGAGACTTTGATCTATCAATATAGAATTGCGAAGAAGGATGTCTGAACAAACTCAGGCTAGTATCTCGAATGATGACTTCTAAAAGTTCAGATACAGATCGCTCCATGTTGAAAAGAATTGGACATGGAATTTGGCCATGACCTACTAATCAAACTGAGGGCCATTGTTTCGCGACATTTCATATCATATCAGGCCATAAAACGGACATTCCGGTGAATGCATTTCAGAATTGAATCTACTAAAGGAATTAGCAAAACATTGTTGTTGTCAAGTCAATTAGGATATACATACTTGTTCCATCATGTAGAGCATGACGTGGGGGGGAAGAATTCCACACCAAAGGAGTTACCGCAGTGAAAATGTTAGCAATATAGGCGATGCAAAATTTCCGGGACGTACAAAGTATTGCATCAGGGACTACATAATCAAACAATCGCGAGATGGTTTTCGCTTAGGGCTTCGCTTAGGATTTCGGGGTGTCGGTGGTCGACCAGATGAGTCGCCAGGTGATTCGCCAGGTGGGTCTATCACTTCGGGTGAAATTCCAGCCTGAGATAGGTCTCCGGATGGGCCCGCAGGTTCAGAAAGCAGTGTGACAGACGCCGGGTCTTCGAGTGTTCCTCCAGCTGAGACCTCAGGCGTACCGTCTTCCTGCTTTGACGATTTGTCAGCGGTTGCTTTCGACTGAGCCATTCTAAGGTCTTCCATTGCCTGCCTGTCGCGCGCCTTATGCTCCTCTAATCTCCGTCTGCGTTCTGCTTCTCCTCTGCGTTCCTCCTCTCTTTCGCGTTCCTCTTTCTTTCTGCGCTCCTCCTCCTCTTTGCGTTCCTCCTCCCTTCTGCGTTCTTCGTCCGATCTGCGTTTCTCCTCCTTTTCTCTGCGTTCCTTCTCTAGTCTGTTTTCCTCCTCAGCCACTAAGCGCTCCTCCCAGCCTCTCCTCTCCTCCAGTCTGCGTTGCTCCTCGCTGGGCATTTCGCTTTGGATTGTAGTACGACCCAAGATAACCTATGACCGTCTGGGAGCACACCCAACCCTCGAATTCTGTTGGTCTTCGACTGAATCGACAGCTTCAAGTTCGTGAAGGTAAGTAATGGATGATGGATATAAATATAAACAATGTCGCTTCCTAATATTTCCATCAAGGCTTCCTTTTTTAGCTTTCTTTACTAGACGTAGATGGATGTCTATATTGTAACAATTGCAACAATTGGTGAATCTTAATGGGTACAGAACTAAATTTGTCAAAGCAGACTCGGGCCGTAGAAAAGGTGAGCGAAGGAAAGTGTACCAGGGTTCCAAACAGAGAAAAAGATGAAATAAGAAATGAGTGAATGGATCAAGAATGGATATGCTTAATAGTGGGTATAGGGCAGGAAAGCAGCTGCTTATGGAATGTATGCAAATGTATCCCGTTTACCCTCTATCCGTGCAATATACTCTTTATCAAGCAATGTTTCAATGGCCTTATGTAAAAGAAATTGAAGTCAGCAAAGAAAAAAAAATTAAAACGCAAAACACACTTTCTTAATATCCGGAATGGTCGGCAAAAACCTCTGTGAAATTTGTGAAGTAACTTCCTGGATCAATGCTTGATTCTGCAGAGTCTTCCGGACCTTCATAATCCGCACAATAGTCGCCTGGATGACGTGCTTCCGGTGCTCGTTTACTGCCTTTAACACATCCGTAGATTCGGCTTGCGTCTTAGCTCTGATGGGAAGATTGACGTTTATCCGAATTTTCTTGGATTTGAAATCTGAAAGAGTCAATTGAATTTATCAATGAATGAACAAAAAAGCGAACTGAATGAACATACGAGCATTCAAATCGTACTGCTCACTCACTTCATTAATCAATATCTTCGCCTTAACAAGTAAACCCAACACCTGCACCAACAATTTCCTTGGCACCCCAGTAGCAGCAGCAAGCTCCTCAACCGAAAGCGTGTCACTCTTATTATACTGCACCAGCACCGCCATCTGATACGTACTTGTCACAAGGATATACTTTTGATTCGTGTAATTCGTCCTGAGCTCATTCTCAGAATAGTTCCATAACCAGGTAAGTCTGCGATTGATGTGCTTGATCTCGTAGTACTGCTGGAATTGGACATAGGTTGGGACTATCTCAGCAGGGATAACGAATTCATGGCCAGGGGGATTGAGGGGCCAAGCGTTGGCACCCAGAACCATGACTCTGAATGAAATATCCATATCGTTGTGCATCTGTTCCATGCTCGATCTGAATGCGTTTGTGAGATCTTTGCTTACGCTCACATCTAGTTATAACCACCACCACCATTAGTGTCAATCCAATAAGAAAAATGGTGTGCACGAACCCGTAAACATCTGTAGTAGCTGATTTGCGTATCCCAACTCCTTCAATGTCGAAATCATGCTCGCCTCAATGTAGTCAGATGCGCAAAGGTCATGCAGAAGTCTGTCAGAGAGCTTCATCGTATAGAACGTCTGGAAAACGTCTTTGTCCTCGATATACTCAAGCACAATCATCTATGCACCAGATAAAAGCTTAGTAAGAAAGCATAACATGAAATTTTGAAAGGAGTATATACCACTCCATTTAAAGGCCCCTCCGCATCTTCTTCTCCGCGCTTATTACAGCTCCTTAACAACAAATCCGCATGCTTCGCCAACAACTCGGCACTCCTCGCACTGCTGAATTGAGTCGCAGCATTCCGATTCACAAATCTCTTGCACGCCCTATTCAAACTCGCCACAAACCCAACTTCACCTCTAAAACTCTGCATGACAATAACAGAGTGCTTCCGACACACCTCCGATAACGCATCAACATAGGCTTTCAACTCCACGGCTGTGCAAGCACCGATGACTTGGTTCGCAACAGCCACCAAACCCGCATTCTCCACATGCTCCTCAAACCTGTTCCTAAGCCGTTCAAGACCACCGGGAATCCTCGAAAGCAGCATATACACCCTCTGCAAGTCCTTGATCCTGTCAAAATCCATCATCTCCGGAAAGCTATCCCATATTGTCGCCTCATGCTCCATAATCAACACTTCTTCACATTTACTCAAAAGCGGCTTCCTCGTCTGCGAATGAAGGTATCTTATAAGCTTCTCCTCTTCTTCGTTCAACCTCGCTTCTGCCTTCTTCAGATAATCGGACACACTATTAAAGGCGAGAAAGGCCTTCGATTCTTGCCGGTAGTATTTCTCAGTTTCTTCGATGAAAGGAATCTCGAAGTGTTTATTGTAGATGTCGAAGAATTCTTTTGTGGTTTTTGGGTCGTTTATGGAGTCACCTCTGAGGCGACATCTGTCGAATTTTGCGTTTGTGTATTTCCCAAGCGAGATAAACGAATCGAGGAGACGCATGGTGAGGCCTTGATCGATGGCCACTCCGTTTCTCTGGTTCTCGATTAGACGGAGGATCCCACTGGTGAGATTAGTTGGTTTTTGTTGGATCAGGATGAAGAGGTTTCTTTTCCATTCAACACAAGCCATCTGTACATATCCATCCATCCATCCATTTTGCATTCCGTTGAGACGAATGAAGTGTAGCAGTTGACGAAGTGGTGCAGGTCGACGAACGATGACGAACGGATAAGGATGTATGCAATGCAATGCCGACTTCAACTCAAATCAATCTCCACAAACGAAGGTATTTACCGAATAAACAGAGTAAGCCCCCTTCCGCGTCGCCCAATGACGGTTCAGATACATAAACACATGATCCAAGAACTTCGCCCGTGTTGTATATTTCAACCATTCGAGGGAATAGTAGCGGAGTAGAGCTTCATCTTCGAGATTTTCTGTTAACTACGCGTATAGACCAGGGGTAGAAGAGAAAGTTCATGAGTGATCATTTTAGTTCTTGCCAGAAGCGGCGGGGGAGACGTACTTCCAGTAGGCCCTTTGGATGATCAACGAAGTACTGGGTGACCCTGTCGTATAAGTCCTGTCCATGGCAGAAACAATAAGGCCTTCCAAACTGGACTGGGTACGAAGATATTATCCCGCCAACACGATATAATTATAAAGAAAACCAAAACTAACGTACAGGAGGAGAAGGACACTCTGAATCACGGTGCTTATCCACCTCCGAGGTGCAGTAGTCGACTGCCGCAGTATACCAATCTATATACTACACAATTCCATCCAAAATGAAGGAAAGGAATCAAGCAATAAAACTTACCGATCCGGGCGAAATTCCAAGGTGCATTCTCTTGATGATGTGATCTAGGCCTTCTTCAAGGAATGCCAATAGATCGGCAGTTCGATGGGGCAGGAGACGGAAGCTATCAGCTGCCATCTTCGTTTGGTTGCGCCCAAATTCATGTTGGCGGAAGCTAGAATCTGAGCATGGTGTAAACTTTCCCACGGTCGAATCGACTCCGACCTTCATGTGGCCCCAAGAATCTAGTGGAAGTGAGCGGGGTCTCCGGCTTTTATCGATAGGTATGCTTTGTTCGTGCAGTGTAACTTTTCAATCATTCCCATTCGTTCAGACGGAGGGGGCATTCGAGGACTATCACCTCTGCTTATGCTAAAGGAGATTCTCTACCGAATACAGCAAGAAGAGCAGCTTCTGGAACTTCCTCGGCCGTGTGATGTCTTTGATCTTGCGGGAGGAACAAGCACAGGAGGGTATGTCGTTACTATATTGTACGCAAACGCCTGACAGTGTCTTCTAACAGGCTTATCGTGATCATGCTTTTCCGTTTGCAAATGTCGATAGAGAAAGCCATTAGTTCTTATGTAAATCTCGCGCAACAGGTCTTCTCCGAACAAAAGTGGTTTTTCAAGGATGGAAAATTCAAAGCTTCTCGGCTAGAGGAGGCCATCGTGGATACCGTCAAGGATGCTCTCAACATCAGCGAAGCGGATGCAAGATCTATGCGTATGTTGGATGAACAAGGGTCTAAGTGGTGCGTTATCTCTGTCTTTCCCCTCAATTTCTACTTAATTATACTAGTTTTGTTTGTGCGATGCCAGCAGAGAACTTTAACTTTCCGTCTCTCTTTCGTACCTGGACTCCCACTGCCAACCAAACCTATAACTGCACCATCGTCGAAGCCGCCAGAGCGACAACGGCTGCTCCTACTTTCTTTAAAAGCACCGAATTCGGAGAACCGGTTAAGCAGAGGTACCTCGATGGTGGCCTTGGGTGTAACAACCCCGCGAAGTATGTCATAGACGAGGCAAAGTCCCTCTATCCAAATCGGTCAATATCGTGTGTCATATCCTTGGGAACCGGGGCAGCGAATGTTGTTGGAATGAAACGTCCAGTTGCATTCCAAAACATATTACCTACGAACCTAATCGCGGTACTTAGAGGGATTGCGACAGATTGTGAAAAGATATCAGAGCAGATTGCACGAGACTTTGCCCAGTCGATCCTTTACTGTCGGCTGAATGTCGATCAAGGACTGCAAGGGGTTTCTCTGGCAGAGTGGGAGAAGCTCAATGATGTCCAGCTGCACACATTGCACTACCTCCAGAGGTATGAGATTGGGCGGAAGGTAGATCAGCTAGTGGGGGTGTTGAAAAGTAAGTTAATCATATAATTCAATGTCGTCAATTCACCTGTTTATGTCTCGCATAGTTTCTGAATCTGCGAGGACCACGGTTCCAGCTGTACTTGAACTTTCGGCAATCGAACGTGAAGCATTTGACAAGTTGTATAAGTCGGTTGCCACCAACGCAATTCACAACTCCTGGGCGCGATCCACATCGACTTCATGCTTACCTGGCACACGTCTGGACCAAATAGAGAGGATTACAAAGTGGATTGAAACGCGAGGCCAGAAGAAACCCCTTTTTGTTGTTCTAGGTACTGCCGGATCAGGGAAGACGTCACTCCTGAACACAGTCGCGCAAATGTGCAAAGATAGACGTTTGTATGCCGGAGGTTTTTTCTTCTCTCGTACGGGCACCGACCGGACTCGAAGTAACAACGAGTCATTAAACGAGGCGAGCGATCGGCGTACCAGCGAGTCTCGCCTCATCAATACAATCACGTACCAGATTGCTGAAACCATTCCTGAGCTTCGACCTTTTGTTGCTCGGACTGTTCTAGCTGAGCCTTCCATTTTGGATCAATCTCTTGAATCCCAGACGCGTCGCTTGCTGTTGGGACCACTTCGTCAACTTCGGTCAAAATATCCCGACTTTTCTGTCGGTCAACGAATTGTCCTTATCGATGCGCTGGATGAATGTGGCCAATTAGAGGACCAACGGCATGTCATCAGGGCATTGGCTCAATTACTATCGGATGATTCCTTTTCTTTTCCCTGCGTACTCTCCACTCGCCTCAATCCGCATCTTGAGCACGAGCTGTCGAAAGCTCTCGCCCCTCATATTCACGACCGAGTGGTATTGGGAACAGATATAGATTCCGAGGCCGCTGACATCAAGAAATATTTACGTGACAGCATACTTCATATTCGGGACCAACATACCTTCGGGTCTCGTATCCCCCCAGAAGGGGCTGAGGAAGAGGATCTGGGAACGTTTGTCAACCGCTCTGGTGGTCAATTCATCTATGCTGCGACTGTTGTCAAATATATTGACTCGCCAGACCATAATCCTTATGAAAGACTTCGATCAATGTTGGCCATTTCAACAACTGCTGATCGGGGACTTGGAGCAGACCCATTTGCAGCACTCGACGTGCTCTATCAGAATTTAATGTCCTCACTGCAGAATACAGACACAGCCCTCGAGATCTTGGGTATCTATTTGGTGCAGTCAACCGCTCAATTCTGGACACCCGACGTCTTGAATTATCTACATGCCGATTTCTTCACAAATCATTTTCAGATACTGGATGCTGACATAGTGCTTACACCGTTGGCATCTGTATTAAAGTGTGAAAATGGTTTTATTGAAATCTTCCACCTGACCTTTACTGAGTTTCTCCTCGATTCCACCCGATCGGGCAAGTATTTTGTCGAACCAAAAAGATGGCAGAAGTGGATTGTATCACAACTTGTACCGTTTTTCTATGACCGCAGATGTAAGGTAATTTGATGATTTTGTAGACGTGACTTACCACTCCCTCTTATGTAGCCATTCTGCCCAAGGATGTCGAGCATTTGGTTAAAGCAGCAAATTCTGGCAGAGAACCGGAATTATATGATGCAATCAACGATGGCGGCCTTCTACTCGTTGCCGATGATGAAATTACACATGCAAAACTTCTACGTTCCGGAAGCCGTTTCAACCTCTGCCCGTTCGTCCTCTTTGCATTTTTTCTCCAAATAAATTACTGGATACCTATTGAGGTGCGTTGGATGCTGCAAACTCTTAATCAACAGAAAGCTAACTTGAATTTCCTAATGATCACTAGAACATGGCCGTCGTCTTTTCTCAAAAAGGAGAAGGCTTTGTTCCCCTTCCTGTCCTCATCGTGGTTGCTGCAATACATAAATTCAGCAATTCATTTCTTCTGTTTGAGCTTTGTCGAACCTGCGTGCTTTTGCAACAGACGGGATGCATAAGGGAGGAGTCTTGGATCACTTCTCCAGACCTCCTATTGCTTTTCACCACCTACTTAGCTAATTACCTGCAAGACCAACATGGCTCCTCCCAGACTGCTTTATTACCCGAGGATTATCTGACGGCAACACTCCGATGCCTTTGGTATCTCCAATCAACCAGTTGGCAAGTTCACTTTTTATTTTCTCTTTCTCCCACTCATTCATACATATAAGGGAGGTACGATTTAGCCTTCAGGAAGATTTTCATCTTCCCTCACTGTCATCGTTGCTTCCCAAGCCTCTTCCTGTGATTTTTGGCATCCCCGACTTTCTGGATGACGATGATCTCTCCAGCAACATTACACGTGGTGCCATAGAAGTTCTCCCTGTTCTCCTCCTTCAAGCCTCTCCTTCTATCGACCTCCTCACAGCTCTGAAACAGCCGTTCGACGATGAGGCTACTTCGAGGAACCCCTCGTCTTGGCACAAGGCAAAAGTAGGCATCCACCACTACCTCATGGTAAGTCGAATCTGTGATACATCGTGATCATGCGTAAATTTTTTTTAAATCAGAAACACGATCCCGATTACAGCCCAAGTGACTATATTTTATTACCGGACAGCCATGCGAATGTAGAAGAAGATGAGCCTATGCCAGATTTTGAGGTGTTCCTTCATCCCAAAGTCGATTCTTGAAGGATAGATATCGATAAGCGCTAAGCACTTATGATCCCGTACACTTGATAAATTTATCCAAATGTGCAGAATATAATTTTCAAGTATGGAGGCAGGGACATAGCGTGTTACCTGAGCGTGTGTGCTACATGATCAAGCAACGTGCTCAGATGGGTCGCCAACTGTCTACATCTGTCCAGCTGAAATGCCCTCCGAGTCAGACGCTTTAGCAACTTATCCATCGAGCTGTTCTGAGATTCTGTATCATCTTTGACACTCCTCCTTCCGTCGCTCCATTAACCATCGACGTCGTTGCTTCCTCAGGCTGGCCATCTTGGTGTTGCTCTTCCTTCTACCTGTAATCGACTGTAATGCCACGCTGCTCACTCCCAGTTACGCCCGCTCCTCTCATTCAGGTCCCAAAGTAATCTTGAAGGGGGATGAAACACTGGCACCAACGCCGATGTTGAGACTTTGACGATCGTTACCGACCATGTTCAGAGGGCTTGGTTTTTGCTTTCAAGGCCCTTAAGTGTTAAGCAAGTCATATTTCGTAACAATGACAGGTATACGTATATTCAGTTCTACGGAGTAGAATCCGTTACATATTAATAAGCAACTCAGACTTCGAGGAAACTCTACACCTCGCCAGTTCGTAGTTTAACAAAATAACAAAAATACCAAGACAATAAAAGGGAGGGAAAACATGCGAAGAAAAAGAAACGAGAGGAGACTTACTAATATAGAAGATTGTGGAACCCAGAGGCACGAGGCAAAGACAAACAACTGACCAGGCCTTCTCCGACTAGACTTTTTTGCCGACTGATCCTAGTATGCCTCGAAGATGCACAGTGATCTAAACACGCTGGGAGGTCAGTTGGCAAGCATATACGTGGTTTGGAATGGGACACACACAGCCTGTGTGTGTGCTACATGATCGAGCAACGACAGCCACTTTCGATTTGAGTGCGGTCCACTGGATGGGGTGTCCGTCCCCCACTTGTGTGATATGATATTCTTGTTGCCGCCCTAGGTGATTTGCTGTCGTGATTCTCAGACGGACTGGCGGGCGGATCTTGCAGTGTTTTTCCGACTGCACTGGATGAGCTGACGAATGAGTCCTTCGAAATTGGTTGTATTTGACTGCTACTGGAAGATGGGCGTTTGCGGTCCCCAGGCGGTCGACGTGATGGGCCAGGGAGTGACTTCAAGTTGTTGCGGTCAGCGTCTACTATCGTCTGGATCTGCTCCGCCGTTCGAAGCTCGTCGGCTCGCTGCATGTACCGTCTTTCACGCTCCCCCTTCTGTTTGCGCAGTGCCTCTTCCTCTTCTCTTAGCTCCTCGGCCTTTCTTCGCTGCGCCTCTTTCTCCTCCCACAGCTCATCGTCCTTCTTCCACAGCTCCTCGGCCTTTTTGCGCTGTGCCTCTTTCTCCCTCCGCAGCTCCTCTTTCTCCTTCTGCAGCTCCTCGTCCTTCCTCCGCAGCTCTTCTTCTCTTTGGAGTAGCTCCTCGGCCTTTTGCTCGGCCTCTAATTTCTGCTCTTCCTCCAGGTCAAGCTGCTTCAACTTCAATCGAAGATGATCGCCCTGTCTGCGTGCTTCCACTTTGCGACGTCGTTCCTCCACCCTACGATGTTTTATCTCCTCTTCCTCCCGCCTGACCTTCTCCTCTAAGATACGTTGCTCCTCCAAGATACGCGCCCGCATCTCATCCGATCTGCCGCCCAGTGCCCCCACCACATTGCGTCGCCGGTCTTCACTCGATTCGTGTTGCTGCTTCATGTCTCCTTTCTGGACTTTTTATGCTCTTCTGAGGACTGTCAATAAGACGGCCAAGGAAGGTGTGCATAGACTCGAAGAAAATGGAAAACCTATCTGCAGGCCCGACTTTGATCAAGATACCGCGACTTGATAGTAATAATGGAGGAAGGCCGCCACAGACCAACTCTATTAAGTATGCCGTATCTCATCTGTTCCATGGATCAATATAATTGAGTCTGCCCTGAGTTGAGATAAGGCCTTACTAATAAAGAAACAGAAAGATAAGAGACCGCACTGCCATCCCTCCATATGACAGTTCTTGGACAATGGTGGGTAGGTCGGCAGTTGCACTTGGCAGCGGCTCTGCTGCCAGTTAATTGATGACGAAAGAAATGAAGCAACCGTTACGGTGATGGAGTCTTTCTTGTCTTTTGTTCAAGTCTAAATTCCGCACTTCCGGGGTTCGATACTTCAACTATCAGGGACTACTCGAGTAGTTCTTGTCGCTGACTTGGAATTGTCTAAATGTCGACCATGCTGCCGGATTCAAATATAATAAATGGAAGCTATATCATTGACACGTAGAGGGAATAATCTAGGACTTGGGCTGACCTTGACTCGTAATTAGAAATCGAGGAAGAATGACGTCATCATAAGGGTATAGTTGCCATCCGTCCCTCGCTGGCAGTGAACCACAGGAGTGCCGGGAGATGGACCCTCGGCCTCAGCTCGCGCACCTGTTTCTGGCCACGCCTGCGCCAGTGCACCTGACGCTCTTGCGGTCTGTTATATAAGGGACCGCCAGATTGGTCTCCTACTGTTCCGCCTTCAGTCTGTCCACCAGCCTGAGGCACACCCTCTCGCTCAGACGCCCTCTGTCCTGCTAATGGCCTGCTTGGAAACCTTGACTATCGTAGGGGACAAATCGTGCCATGTTCTCCAAAGACATGTACTGCCGTTTGCTACACCAGCGCCGTCCGCAGTGTCAATTTCCCAAGTCAGGTTTTTCCCGAATGAGGGAGGGTGCTTACAGAGACTGACGTTGAGGATCCTTTGAACGAGCAAAGATTTGCCGACACCAGACTAAAGGAAGTGGATACAATTGCAGAGAAGTGCGAGCAACAGAACCAACCTTGTCGGTGATGTGGGTGGTTCAGACAAAAGCCATTAAGTTAGCGCACTGTGGGCAGAAGGAGAGGGACTCCACCAAATCTGGGGTGATTGCACCGATTTCACCATCCATGATAGAAGGTTTTGGGGCGGTTGTTGAGAGGCGAAAAGGAACACGATGGAAGCATGCCTTCCGTGATGGGATATCACATCGGTCCAGTCAGAACGGGAGAACAGGAAGATAAGGTTGAGACGTAACTCTCAGAAAATACCGCTACCAAGCAGAAGAGCGAAGCCCAATTTTGGGCAACTGCAATATAAATTATATAACATATGGAAAACATCAACAGTTCAGTTTCCCCGAGATAAATGTAAAGAAATATGTTGTGATGAACATTAACAGTACGATGACGACGACAACTTGAACGTTAAGTGGCACCCCTTCTTGTTGGATAGGGGCGACGTCTTCTGGGATTGTTATCACCTCTGTAGGAGCAACACTATCAGCATCGAATACCCGTCTTGTACGTTGACGAAACCCTTGCATATGAGGAGGAGCTTCCTGTGCTTGTTGTTGCTGCAGAGTGGCAATCAATGTCTGCATGCCTTCTATCTCCGTCATCATCTGGTTGAATTTGGCAAACAGTTCCTCGTAAATTGAGTTCTCGCAAGATACGATGATAGGCTCTAGCACTGGCGGTTTTTCAATATGCAATGCTTCGGGTGGAGTTGTTGTGTTGTCAGCTAGTTCGACGACCTGCTCGGCAGCAGGAGTGGGTACGAGGGTGGGTATCGAAGGTCGCACATCTGCTTCAGATGCTGGTGGAGGTTCGACTATTGTGGGTAGTTGAGGGGGGAGAACCGCCGTGACATAGGAGTACTGCGACTCTTGGTGCCCATGGTCCCGGGTTGGCGCGTGCATGCCTTCCATCTCTGTCATCGCCCAAGATATGATGATAGGCTCTGGCACTTGCGGTTTCTCCATATGCAAGGCTTCAGATAGAGTAGCTGTGTTGTCAGCTTGTTCGGTGACCTGCTCGGCAGCAGCAGCAGTGGGTGCGAGGGCGGGTGTTGACGGACGCAGATCTGGTTCGGCTGCGGGTGGGTGTCGTTCGACTATTGTTGGTATTTGAGGGGGGGAAACCACTGTGACATAGGAGTCTTGTGACTCTTGGCGTTCATGGTCCGGCGTTGGCTCATCAGATTCGACAGGAAAGCCAGCAAGCAGCTGTGAATCGATACCGGGGTGTCCGTCCGCGGCTCGGGGCTGGCGTACGGTCTCATAGAGCTTTTGAAGCCATAAATCGAGTCAGCGTTGCCAGTCTATGAACTTTTGAATAACACAGAGCACAAGGAATACTCGGTGGAAGCTCACCTGGTCAGACAGCACGGACATAATCACCACCTGGTTATCTTCATCCTCTTCAGGAACCTGTTCTTTAGCCGACACATATGTAACCAGGAGTTTCTGTTGGAATTGCCCACTTCAGGGCTTGCCCATGGAGTTAAAATCAAATGACGTAGGATGACGGAGGGGAATGCTTACAATATCTGCTAGTGGCAAGGTCCCTTTATCCGGGGTGATGACAGTACTTTCAATGAGGAATTTGTCTTGGCATTTTATGTGTTTCGCAGGTTCTTCCTTGAGAGCCAGAAGCAACACTAAAAACGACACGTAGTGTTGGATTGAATCAGACTACTTCCGCGCACACGAACCACTTTTGACTTACCGGATAGATCAATAATCTCTCCGGGCTCAATCCTGCCAGAGTTCGGACGTACGAAGTAGAGCTAGAAAGATATAAACACAACTTTGTCTCACAAGAGAAGTATAGGGTTGTGAGCGGTCCTACACGGTCCTTAAGTTACCCTTCCAATGAAAATAAATATGTCGAAAGCCTACTTCTAAAGTCCAGAGAGCTGGACGGATTGAGTTGAACTAAGTTTTCGGCTGATGGTTTGGGAGGAACAATTTGCGTATCCGCCTGCAAGAACGAGCCAGCCCCATTGGTAGATGGGTCCCAGGTGGTTCACCCGATGAGTCAGGATGCCTCAGCGAGTTGTCGGTGTCTGCAATCAACTGGATCTGCTGAGCCGTTCGAAGCTCGTCGACTCGCTGCGTGTACTGTCTTTCGCACTCCCGCTTCATCCTGCGCTGCTCTTCCGATCTACACCCCATATGCCGTCCAGTGCTACCAGAGTGTCACCACTCAATGCACTACATGCGCGTGGCTGCTCCATGTCCCAGATTTCTAGAAGTCTTTCCAGTGATTACCGACTCTGTCAAAAGGCCAGTCAAAAAATGGGCAAGTAGGTCAGGTCAAAGGGTCAGCGGGTCAATGACAGGTACGGCATCCTGTGAAAGTTTGATGCGCCAAATAGTGAGTTAGAAAATCAAATAAGTCGTTCGAGCCTGTGTCTGGCGTTCTTGCAAGTGAAGTGGCCATCGTCCGCCAGATTGGCCAGGCTAAGGTTGCGGATTCCATTCATGTTGGCAATGTGAGGAATAAAAACTCTCCAATCACGATCACCTGACCAAAGTTCAGTCAACACGCGAACCGCATGACATTTGACCGGTGACCGGTCCGTCTATGAAGGTCCTATATCTTCATCCGCCACCTGTGTATCGTAGTATTCGCATTGTCCCTGTTGGGTCCCGAGGTGATTCCCTAGAGTAGACTCCAGACACGGGAAGCATGTGTCATCCACTGGGTGGATCCTGCAGTGTTACACTGGATGATCTGGCGAATGGGCCTGTTGAAAGTGGCTGTATTCGACTGCTGCTGGAAGACGGTTGTTCGCGCTCCCTAGGCGGTCGACGCGATGAGGGAGGAATTGACTTGTCGCGGTCCGCGTCTACGATCGACTGAATCTGCTGTGCCGTTCTAAGCTGGTCGACTCGTTGCATGTCCTGTCCTTCACGCTCCCAGTTCATCCTTGGCTCCTCCTTCTGCCTGGGCTCCTCGTCCCTTCTTCTCAGCTCCTCAACCCTACTTCCCAGTTCCTCTTCCTTCCTCCGCAGTTCCTCGTCCTTCCTACGCAGCTCCTCTTCTTTTTGGCGTAGCTCCTCGGCCTTTTTCTGCTGCTGCATGTCTCCTTTCAGCAACCTTTCAGTTCTTTTTATGCCCCCCTGTGGACCGTCAATAAGAGCGACAAGGAAGTCGTGCATAGACTCGAAGAAAACGGAAAACTGTCCCTAGGCATCCATTCATTTAAATAGACACAACCACTCTGACACCCGAGTTTGAACTTTGAGCTCAGAGTTACAAAGCACTGAGTATGAGATAAGGCCTTACTAATAAAGAAGGGTGTGCAGCGTTGGAATGGAAGATAAGAAACCGCAGCCCTCCAACTATGACAGTTATTGACAGCCCTGATATATTACCGCCCTCCTTCAATACCACACCCATGGTCGCTATATATGGTTGTTAATGATATTTGTTTCCTCTTCTGGGATCAGCTTTTAATATGACGAAATACTGGAGTATAACCGTATTCTATATTTTAACGATCAAGAAGTCTTGTCTCTGAATTCTCCAAGAACTGACCACACTACCAGATTCAGAAATAATAAACATCTAAATGGTGACAGTAGGTGTTGCTCAAAATGTCGACACGGTTCATTCATACTATGACGATTTTGGACAGTATGGCACGCACGTCGGCGGTTGGCAGCCCTCGATCGATGTTATATATACAAATTACTGCTCATTCGATATATGTGAGTTCAAGTTGTTCCATGTATATTACCGTAGAGGGGCAAGTAAGAAAACAGCTAAGTAATACTCTACAGTAACATATCGACTCCAAAATAAGGTTGGCTTTGGCTTAATCGACGACTTGGGCTGCCCAGGGAATTAGAAACCGAGGAAGAAAAAAAGGTATGCCACGCAGGGCCGATACTACATAATCAAGAAACGACCGTTCCCGCCTGATGGAGACGGAGGCAGCGGTTTCTCTTTACTGGTAGTAGGCGCTCCACCAGATGGACGCTCGGCCTCAGGTCGCGTACCTGTTTCAGGCATCTGATACTCTTGCGATCTGTGTCGTATCCTACTTGGTCGTCCCACTTCGCCAGATGGGACCCTTATTGCTACGCTAGACAGGCCTTCAGATGGGTCGCCAAGTCTTTGTCCAGATCGGTCTTCAGTCTGTTCACCCGATACGCTCTCCGGGTTAGGCGTCCTCCGTACAGGTTCCCAACTTATAACCGTGTCCTCTGGCCGAGGCTTTAGTCTATCCTCCTCTTCCATAGACTGTATTTTTTGAGCTGTTCTGAGATTCTCCACTCTTTGCGTGTATTGTCTTTCATGCTCCTCGTCCTCTCTGCGCTGGTTCTCCTTCCGTCGAGCCTCCTCCTCCCATCGTTGGTGCTCGTTCGGCTGGCCATTGTGATGTTCCTCCCGATCGAGTCCTAAGCGTTTGCGAGTTACCTCGATCAATTCTTGGGTGTTTTGAAGCTTCCTACATGTGCTATCGGTGACATATCAAATCAACTTGAAGAGAGAAGAATCACAAACGCCGATAAGCTCTCGATGTTGAGACTCTGACGATCCATTACCTCCATGTTTAGTGGCGTCCTAAAGTTCACGATGCGATCATTGAAGCAGGTTTGAGCAGTCATTTCTATCTCGTCTTCAGAAGGGTCGGTGTTTAGAAATGCGTATCAATCTCACACTCCTGAGCTAGCAAGAGGAGTTTCTGGTCTGCATATTGTTGTAACCTTATGTCCTCGCACGGGCTCGGAATACAGTGCCTTTCAAATTGTGAATTTTCTGTCAATGGCGAAGTTAACAGCTGAATGCGTACCAGATGGCATGTATTTTGTTTCGTGACTTCATCTTACTTCTGTTGCGCAGAAACGTCTCCACAGTATTCCATTGGTCTGGAGATCCTGCTTCAAAACCTTGGCTATCGTGGAGGACAAATTGTGTGTGCTCTTGAGACGTGTATTCCAGTTCTATGTCTGTTACGCCACGGCGATCGTGCGTAATGCCGGAGTGAGGCACGACGGGCGCTTGCTTTGAGATCGACGTTGAAGATCCTGTGAATGAGCGAAGACTTTCCGACACCAAACTAAAAGGAAGTGAGTACAATTACCATGGAGTGCGAACAACAGAACCAACTCTGCCAGTCAGATCTGCGGGTGATATGAGCGATTTAGACAAAGGAGAGGCAATTTTAGCGCACTATGGGCGGGAGGAAAGGGTGGGTGTTCTGTGTGCAAAGACTTGTTTCCTCGATGTTAAGGGCTTCTCGGCAATTTCCTTCGGCTTCTCCAATCACGATCACCTGACCAGTGACTAGTGACTGGTGACCCTTCCAAATGTGAGAACAATATTTTAGAGGATGCAACTTGAACGTGTCCTGTCGGGTAAGCGGCTGGAAGGCCGCAGGTGTTCTTGAATCCCTTCGTTGCTGGTGGACGATGGACCCTCAGGCTGGCCAGGTGATTTATTGAGGTGCAGTGTTACTCCAACTGCACCGGCTAGTAATGGGATCGTCGAGCTTGATTGAATTCGACTGCGACTGGAGGAGGGGCGGCCATTCTAAGCTGGTCGACTCGCTGCATGTGCTATCTTTCAAACTCCTTCCAACCAGGTCGGCGCATCTCATCCCATCTATCGTCCATTGCCTTCACTGCTCTGTTCTAATCCGTGTTGATATCTCCTTTCATTCTCCTCTGTGAACCGTCGGACAAGTGTGCGTAGACCAGAAGAGATTGGACAACCAGTTGTCGGCATTCAATTCATTCAAAGAAATACAACCACAATTGACACACGAGTTTTGACAGCTTGCTTGCGCTCGATTTCAATTTTCACTGAGTGCTCGGCATGATGCAATGATGGGGAAGGCCCAGACCGACCACGTTATACTGTATTACTGAACCTAATTCGCGGACCAAACAAATTCAGAGTTACAACGCACTGAGTCAAGATAAGGCCTTACTGGTATACAGATAAGAGACCGCAGGGCCATTGTCCCAGAACCGTTGTAGGAGGTACGCAGCTCTGATGTTTCATATTACTGCTCACATTCAATATATAAGCTGTAGTTGTTGCTCAAAATGTGGGGTCGTTCGCTCGTAGTTCCGGGTCGGCATTGATTGACTTTGAGGCCTTGTTGATCAGTTTACCTGGTGGGCACCGGGCAGGTTTTGCAAGGGATTTCTTTGCCGCGGTGTGTATGACCTTATGGTCTTTCAGTTTCGATTCTAGTTTATTGACAGTGAGTGGTGTTCCCTCTTGAGGTTTTACGTCGTTCAGGGTAGTAAAGACAAGTCTCGAGGCTGAGTGAAGGCGCGACGCGACTGGCTAATCATCATTAGCGCGGTTCAGCTGCTCTATGCTCTGTTCGTGAATTGCGTTTTGTAGAAATATCTTAACGCTTGGATATACAAAAAAAAAGATTTCCTTTCTGAACTACATCAGTAGTTTCACAAAACGCTTTTTTGCGGTTGTGCAAGCGTAAAAAGCGGCAAAAACCGCAAAAGCAGCAAGCAAAAAAACCCAGGTGTCCACTTCAAAAAAGCGGACACCTGGGTGACTTAA
>Ga0307508_10002484_pt1 | contig 19454 bp, 13 predicted proteins | sample 9_EM_MG_FD_203089 | JGI IMG/M metagenome (GOLD analysis project Ga0307508, IMG submission 203089) | Populus trichocarpa ectomycorrhiza microbial communities from riparian zone in the Pacific Northwest, United States - 9_EM | ecosystem: Host-associated > Plants > Roots > Unclassified | place... | reverse complement strand
TGGCGCGGTGGCCGCCGGCGGCCACCAGTTCGGCCACTTCGCGGGTCAGGTCGTCGCGGGCCTGGTTGCGGGCACGGTCGGCGAGGATGGCGTCCCAGGCGTTGCCCTGGGCGGTGCGGACGTTGGCGGGACCGACCACGGCTTTCTGGACGCCGGTGACGAGATCGGCGGCGACGGCGACGACGGCGCGGGAGACGGCGGCGAAGCCGGCGGGCGTCGCCGGCTCGATCGGAGCGGTCTGTGTGGCCACGGTCATTCCACCTTCGATCAGATGCGGCTGGCTGCGTCCTCGGACGCCGGGAACCAGTTTGCCCTGCTCCCAGGGTGCCGTAGGGCCGTTTCCGGACTGTGACGGCCAGGTCAACGCGCCGTGGGCTCCCCCGATCGGCGGAGGTGGCCCATGTCAGGCCTGTGTGGCGGCTGTGACTGAGGTGACAACATCCGCCGAGCAGGCCGCATTATGCCTGAGCCCACCTCGTGAGGCGCGCCATACCCCGGGCGGCCGGCGGCGGGCACGACCTCCTAGCATCGGGCGGAAGACACCCGGAGAGGGGAGTCATTACGTGACATCCGATCAGGCGGAAGCGGGCGTGGCCGGACCGCAGAACGTGCTGGAGGAAATCCTCGCCGGCGTGCGCGAGGACGTGGCGGCCCGCCAGGAGCAGGTGCCGCTGGAGCAGGTGCGCGAGCTCGCGGCGGCGGCGCCGCCGGCGATCGACGCCTACGCGGCGCTGCGCAAGCCGGGCGTGGCGGTGATCGCCGAGGTGAAGCGGTCGTCGCCGTCGAGAGGCCCACTCGCGGACATCCCCGACCCAGCCGAGCTAGCGGGGGAGTACGCGGCGGGTGGCGCCCGCTGCATCAGCGTGCTCACCGAGGGCCGCTGGTTCGGCGGCTCGCTGGCCGACCTGGCCGCGGTCCGCGCGTCGGTGCAGATCCCGGTGTTGCGCAAGGACTTCGTCGTCTCCAGCTACCAGGTGCACGAGGCCCGTGCGCACGGCGCCGACCTGGTTCTGCTGATCGTCGCCGCTCTCGAGCAGAACGTGCTGGTCGGCCTGCTCGAGCGGATCGAGTCGCTGGGCATGACCGCCCTGGTCGAGGTGCACAACGAAGAGGAGGCCGACCGCGCGCTGGAGGCCAACGCCAAGGTCATCGGGGTGAACGCCCGCGACCTGCGCACCCTCGAGGTGGACCGCTCGGTGTTCGAGCGGATCGCGCCCGGCCTGCCCAACAACGTCGTCAAGATCGCCGAGTCCGGCGTGCGGGGCCCGCACGACCTGATCCGGTACGCGTCGGCCGGCGCCGACGCCGTGCTGGTCGGCGAGGGCCTGGTGACCCAGAAGTCGCCGCGGGACGCGGTGGCCGAGTTGGTCAACGCGGGCAACCACCCGGCGACCCCGAGGCCGGTCCGGTGACCGCGCCCGCCTTGCCCGACCTGTCAGGACATTTCGGGCGATATGGCGGACGTTTCGTCCCCGAGGCGCTGATCCGTGCCCTCGACGAGCTGGAGGCGGCGTACCGGTCGGCCAAGACCGATCCGCAGTTCCAGGCCCGCTTCACCGACCTGCTGGTCAACTACGCGGGCACGCCTTCGCTGCTCTACCGCGCCGAGCGGCTGTCCGCGGCGATCGGCGCCGAGGTCCTGCTCAAGCGCGAGGACCTCAACCACACCGGCGCCCACAAGATCCGCAATGTGCTCGGCCAGGCCCTGCTCGCCAAGCGGATGGGCAAGCCCCGGGTGATCGCCGAGACCGGCGCCGGGCAGCACGGGGTGGCCAGCGCGACCGCGGCGGCGCTGCTCGACCTCGAGTGCGTCGTCTACATGGGCGAGACCGACACCCAGCGGCAGGCGCTGAACGTGGCCCGCATGCGCATGCTGGGCGCCACGGTCATGCCGGTCACGAACGGTTCGCGCACCCTCAAGGACGCGCTCAACGAGGCCCTGCGCGACTGGGTGGCCAGCGTCGATACCACCCACTACCTGCTCGGCACGGCCGCCGGGCCGCACCCGTTCCCCGAGATCGTCCGCGATTTCGTCGGCGGGATCGGCGTCGAGGCCCGCGCGCAGTGCCTCGACCAGCTCGGCCGGCTGCCCGACGCGGTGGCCGCCTGCGTGGGCGGCGGGTCCAACGCGATCGGCATCTTCCACGCCTTCGTGCCCGACGAGGACGTGCAGCTCTACGGCTTCGAGGCGGGCGGCGACGGCATCGCGACCGGCCGGCACGCCGCGTCGATCACCGGCGGCTCGGCGGGGGTGCTGCACGGCGCCCGGACGTACGTGTTGCAGGACGACGACGGCCAGACCATCGAGTCGCATTCGATCTCGGCGGGCCTGGACTACCCGGGGGTGGGCCCCGAGCACGCCTGGCTGCACGACACCGGGCGGGCCGCCTACGAGCCGGTGACCGACGCCGAGGCGATGGCCGCGTTCCAGCTGCTCTGCCGCACCGAGGGGATCATCCCGGCGATCGAGAGCGCGCACGCCGTCGCGGGCGCCGCCCGGATCGCGCCGCGGCTGCGGGCCGAGCTCGGCCGCACCCCGACCATCGTGGTCAACCTGTCCGGCCGCGGCGACAAGGACGTGCACACCGCCGGCGCGTACTTCGGCATCCTCGATCCGGTGGAGGCCCTCGCGCCCGGGGAGCCGGGCAGGCACGCCCAAGGGAGTCCCGCGTGAGTATTTCCGACATTTTCCACAAGGCGCGTGCTGAGGATCGGGCCGTGCTCATCGGCTGCATGCCGGCCGGCTTCCCGACGGTCGAGGACAGCGTCGCCTCGATGATCGCCATGCACGAGGCGGGCTGTGACGTCATCGAGGTCGAGCTGCCCTACTCCGATCCGGTGATGGACGGCCCGGTCATCCAGCGGGCCAGCGACATCGCCCTCGCGGCCGGCGTACGCACCCGGGACACTCTGCGGATCATCGAGGCCGTCGCGGGCGCCGGCGCAGCGGTCGTGCTGATGACCTACTGGAACCCCATCGAGAAGTACGGCGTGAACGCGTTCGCCCGCGACCTTGCCGCCGCCGGCGCCACCGGCATGATCACCCCGGACCTGATCCCGGACGAGGCCGCCGAGTGGATCGCCGCCTCCGACGAGCACCGCATCGACCGCACCTTCCTGGTCTCGCCGTCCTCGACGGACGAGCGGATCGCGATGACGGTCGCCAACTGCCGCGGCTTCGTCTACGCCACCGCGCTGATGGGCGTCACCGGCGCCCGCACGTCGGTGTCCCGGCAGGCCCCGGACCTGGTCGAGCGGGTCCGGCACGCCGGACCGGACATGCCGGTCGGTGTCGGCCTGGGCGTCGGCAACGGCGCGCAGGCGGCCGAGGTGGCCGCGTTCGCCGACGGGGTGATCGTGGGCAGCGCATTGATCAGGTGCGTTCTGGACGCGCCCGACCGCGCGACCGGCCTGTCCCGGCTACGTGCCCTGAGCAGCGAACTTGCCGAAGGTGTCCGGTCCGGGCCGCGCTAGGCGCGCAAAAGTAGGACGCCCTGGCGCTTCCCAACACCGGCCACGACGGTAGCGTGTGCACCCGTGAACATCGCCGCCATCCCGAGCCCCACGACGTCCGTGTGGCACGTGCTCGGCCTGCCGATCAGGGCGTACGCGCTCTGCATCGTCCTGGGCATCGTCGCCGCCGTGCTGATCATGGAGTACCGGCTGCGTAACCGGGGCGTCGCGCCCTGGGCGTCGCTGGACGTCGCCGTGTGGGCGGTGCCGTTCGGCATCGTCGGCGCCCGGCTCTACCACCTGATCACCTCGCCGCAGGACTATTTCGGCGCCGGCGGGCAGCCGATCCGCGCGTTCTACATCTGGGAGGGCGGCCTCGGCATCTGGGGCGCGGTGGCCGGTGGCGCGATCGGCGCCTGGCTGGCGGCCCGCCAGCTGGGCCTGCCGTTGAGCGTGCTCGCCGACTCGCTGGCGCCCGGCCTGCCGGTGGCGCAGGCGATCGGCCGGTTCGGCAACTGGTTCAACAACGAGCTCTACGGCGGTGTCACGACGCTGCCGTGGGGCCTGCGCGTGCACGACATGGACCGCAACAACCCCGGCCACGCGACGGTGATCGACGGCAAGGCCGTCACCCTGCCCGACCTCTATCACCCCACCTTCCTGTACGAGGCGATCTGGGACGTCGGCGTCGCGGTACTGGTGTTCCTGCTCGACCGGAAGTACAAATTCGGCCGCGGCAGGGCGTTCGCGCTGTACGTGGCGGCGTATACGGCCGGGCGTTTCTGGATCGAGATGATGCGCAGCGACCCGGCGAACCACTTCTTCGGCATCCGGCTCAACGTCTTCGTCGCCGTCGTGGTCTTCGTGCTGGCGCTGGCCTACTTCCTGGTGGTGCGCGGCCCCCGGGCGTACGTGGTGCCCGAGGACGCGCCGGAGTCCGCGCCCGAGCCGGTGGCCGGCGGCGACGTGTCGCAGGTCGACGTGTCCGCGCGGGACGCCGATCGGGCCCGCCCGCCGAAGGCGTACCAGGTGGTCAGCGAGGCGCGTTTCGAGGCGTACCGGAGCACGGGGATCCTGCCGCCCGACACCCCGCACGACGTCGAGCTGGAGATCGCCGCGGGCGGCGACCCGGTCGAGGTGGACCCGGCCGGTCCGGCCGGGGTCGGCGCGGCGGTCGTCGCCGCCGGCGCGGCCGCCGGCGCGACGCCGTCCTCCGAGGCCGCCGCCGGTTCTCCGTCCTCCGACAGCGGCCTGACCCCGTCCTCCGGCGCCGGCGCGTCCTCCGAGGCCGGCGGGGCGGACGAGGCTACCGTCGCCCTTGCCGGAAAGGCCGACGCGCATGCCGGCGGGGCCGATGACGCCACGGTCGCTCTTGCCGGGAATGCCGGCGGGGCCGATGACGCCACCGTCGCTATCGCCGGGAAGGCCGACGCCGAAGCCGGCAAGGCCGGCGCCGCGCGCTCGACAGACGAACGCTGACGGCCGGCCGCGGCGGGAGGCGGGCGACGTGCGCACGGCCGTGGTGGTGGGAGCGGGGATGGCGGGGCTGGCCGCCGCGGGCGCGCTGGCGCGCTCCGGCTGGCAGGTCACGATCCTGGAGCGGGGCGAACGGGTGGCGGCCACGCCGACCGCGCTGGTGCTCTGGTCCAACGGCCGGCGTGCCCTGGAGTCCCTCGACCCGGACGGCGGTTGGTCGGCGATCGCCTCCTCGCTGCCCGACGGCGGGGTGCGCCGCCCGGACGGCCAGTGGCTGGTCCCGCCGCGCAGCCGGGCCGGCGCGGGCCCGGCGCCGGTGGTGGTGCATCTGGAGGACCTCTACGACGCGCTGGTCGCGGGCCTGGGCGACCTCGTGGAGATCCGCACCGGCTTCGAGGTGACGACGGTGCGCACGGGACTTCGGCAGCGCCCGGCGGTCGGCGACGGCCACACGGTGATCGAGGCCGACCTGGTGGTGGCGGCGGACGGCATCGACAGCCCCCTGCGGCGCGCCCTGGCGCCGGAGTCGGTGGCGGTCGGCTCCGGCTTCGCGGCCTGGCAGGCGGTCATCCCCGGCTACCGGGTGCCGCGGCTCGACGCCGAGCAGGCGGCGGGCGGCGAGACGTTGGGCGCGGGCTACCGGTTCGTGTCGATCCCGCTTGGCGAGCGGGCCGCCGGCAAGGGCGGCGTGTACTGGGTGGCCACGGCGGCGGGCGCGCCGCGCCCGGAGCCGCCGGCGACGCAGCTGACGCTGCTGCGGCGCTGGTTCGCCGCCTGGCACTCCCCGGTCGGTGAGCTTCTGGCGGCCACCCACCCCGAGGAGCTCGTGCCCCAGGAGGTACGCGAACTGAGGCCGCTGCCACGGGCGTACGGTTTCGTCTCCGGCCCGGGCGGGGTTGTGCTGCTCGGCGATGCGGCCCACGCCATGCCGCACCACCTCGGCCAGGGCGCCTGCCTCGCGTTCGAGGACGCCGCGACGCTGCGTTCGCTGGTCGCCGACGCGACGCCGGGCGAGCAGCTGGCCGACGCCGTCGAGAACTACAGCCGGCTGCGGCGTCCGCGCACGACCAGCGTGGTGCGCCAGACCCGACGGATGTCCGCCGTGGTCCAGGCCCGGGGCCGGCTGGCCCTGCGCGCCCGTGACGCCGCGCTCAGCCACATGCGCCCGCGCATCCTCGGCGGCCACGCCCACGGCTCGGCCGACTGGAACCCACCCGACTGAAGCCCGCGACGCATGGCCCACCGCCATGCCTTGATCAGACTTTGCCCGGCGCAGGCCCGTACAGCCGTGTTCGGCGTGTCGCCGCCGGGAGCACCACTCACATTTCTCGTCACAACTGCCGTGGCGTGACGACGTCCATCCAGGTGTGAGCGCACACGAGAAGCGCCCTGCCGGTCGCCTGGCAGCCGCGGAACGCCGGGAGGCAGCCGAGGGCGCCACCCGATTGTCGCCCGGCCGGTGCATTCGCCCCGGTCCAAGTGTGATCCATCCGAACTGGCGGAGATCGGTGGCGCTTAACGTAGACTCTAGAGACTTTGCAGGGCCGACGTCGTCCCGACCTTGATATGTAACACCCCGACGACAGGAGGCCCGGTGGCATTTCCGCACCCCCAGGGACTGGGTTCACCCGCGGCGGAAAACGATAGGCACAACCTCGGCCTGTACGATCCGAGCCAGGAACGCGACGCCTGCGGTGTGGCCTTCGTGGCCGACCTGTACGGCCGCCGTTCCCACGATGTGGTCGCCAAGGGCCTGTCGGCGCTGATCCGCCTCGACCACCGGGGCGCCCGCGGCGCGGAGTACAACACCGGCGACGGCGCGGGCATCATGATCCAGGTCCCGGACGCCTTCTACCGGTCGATCCTGGACTTCGCGCTGCCGCCCGCCGGCCGCTACGCGACCGGCCTGGTCTTCCTGCCCGCCGACGCCGAGGCGCAGGCCCGCGCCATCAAGGTCTTCGAGAAGTACGCGCTGGTCGAGGGCGGCGAGGTGCTCGGCTGGCGGGACGTCCCGGTACGCCCCGAGGGACTGGGCCAGACCGCCGACGAGGCGCGGCCGGTGATCAAGCAGGTGTTCCTGGCGGCGCACCGGCTGACCGGCTCGGCGGCCGGCCGCAAGGACGAGCCGCTGGCCGGCATCGAGCTGGACCGGGTGGCGTTCTGCATCCGCAAGCAGGCCGAGCGCGAGTCGTCGCAGCGCCAGGTCGCGGCGTACTTCCCGTCGCTGTCCGCGCGCACGATCACCTACAAGGGCATGCTCACGCCCGACCAGCTGCCCGAGTTCTTCCCCGACCTGACCGACGCCCGGGTGGACAGCGCCATCGCGCTGGTGCACTCGCGGTTCTCCACCAACACGTTCCCGTCGTGGCCGCTGGCGCACCCGTACCGGTACATCGCCCACAACGGTGAGATCAACACGATCCGCGGCAACAAGAACTGGATGCAGGCCCGGGAGGCGCTGCTGCGCTCGAACGTGCTGCCGGGCGGCATCAAGCGGCTGTTCCCGATCAACACGCCGGAGGCGTCCGACTCGGCGGGCTTCGACGAGGTGCTCGAGCTGCTGCACCTGGCCGGCCGGAGCCTGCCGCACGCGATGCTGATGATGATTCCCGAGGCGTGGGAGAACGACCCGGGGATGGATCCGGCGCGACGCGCGTTCTACCGCTTCCACGCCAGCCTGATGGAGCCGTGGGACGGCCCGGCCAGCGTCGCCTTCACCGACGGCACGATCATCGGCGCGGTGCTGGACCGCAACGGCCTGCGCCCCGGCCGCTGGTGGCACACCGCGGACGGCCTGGTCGTGCTCGGCTCCGAGGCCGGCGTGCTCGACCTCGACCCGGCCGGCGTCGTGGCCAAGGGCCGCCTGCAGCCGGGCAAGATGTTCCTGGTCGACACGGCGGCCGGGCGGATCGTGCACGACGACGAGATCAAGGCCGGCCTGGCCGCGGCCCAGCCGTACGACGACTGGCTGCACGCCGGCCTGATCCACCTCGACGACCTGCCGCGGCGCGAACACATCATCTACACCCACGACTCGGTCACGCGTCGCCAGCAGGTCTTCGGCTACACCGAGGAGGAGCTGAAGATCCTCGTCGCGCCGATGGCCCGCTCCGGGGCGGAACCGCTCGGCTCGATGGGCACCGACACCCCGATCTCGCCGCTGTCGACCCGGCCGCGCCTGCTGTTCGACTACTTCCACCAGCTGTTCGCGCAGGTCACCAACCCGCCGCTGGACGCGATCCGGGAAGAGCTGGTGACCAGCCTGGCCTCGACGATCGGGGCCGAGGGCAACCTGCTCGACCCGGGCCCGGCGTCCTGCCGGCAGATCGTGCTGCCCTACCCGATCATCGACAACGACGAGCTGGCCAAGCTGCTCTCCATCGACGAGGACGGCGACCTGCCCGGCTTCAAGGCGGTCCGGGTGTCCGGGCTCTACCCGCTGCGCGACGGCGGGGCCGGGATCAAGGCACGGCTCACCCAGATCTGCCGGCACGTGTCGGAGGCGATCGAGGACGGCGTACGCATCCTGGTCCTCTCCGACCGCGACTCGACCGCCGACCTCGCCCCCATCCCGTCGCTGCTGCTGACCGCGGCCGTGCACCAGCACCTGGTGCGCGAGCAGACCCGCACCCAGGTGGCGTTGGTGGTGGAGTCGGGCGACTGCCGCGAGGTGCACCACGCGGCCGTGCTGATCGGCTACGGCGCCGCCGCGGTCAACCCCTACCTGGCGTTCGAGTCGGTCGACGACCTGATCGCCACCGGCCCGCTGGCCGGCATGGACGCTCGGACCGCGGTGCGCAACTACGTCAAGGCGCTCGGCAAGGGCGTCCTGAAGATCATGTCCAAGATGGGCATCTCGACCGTGTCGTCGTACTGCGGCGCGCAGGTCTTCGAGGCCGTCGGCCTGGACAACAAGCTGCTGCAGCGCTACTTCGCCGGCACCTCGGGCCGGATCGGCGGCTCCGGCCTGGCCGAGATCCACGCGGAGGTGCGGGCGCGGCACGAGAAGGCGTACCCGAGCAACCCGGCCGAGCGCACCCACCGGCGCCTCGAGGTCGGCGGCGAGTACCAGTGGCGCCGCGAGGGTGAGCTGCACCTGTTCAACCCGGAGACGGTCTTCCTGCTGCAGCACGCCACCCGCTCGAAGCAGTACTCTGTTTTCCGTAAATATACGGAAAAGGTGGATGAGCTGGCGGCGAGGGCCGGCTCGCTCCGCGGCCTGTTCACGTTCAAGAAGCGGACCCCGGTCCCTCTCGACGAGGTCGAGCCGGCCACCGCGATCGTCAAGCGGTTCGCCACCGGCGCGATGTCCTACGGGTCGATCTCCGCCGAGGCGCACGAGACGCTGGCGATCGCGATGAACCGGCTCGGCGGCAAGTCGAACACCGGCGAGGGCGGCGAGGACGTCGAGCGCCTCTACGACCCGCAGCGCCGCTCGGCGGTCAAGCAGGTCGCCTCCGGCCGCTTCGGCGTGACCAGCGAGTACCTGGTCAACGCCGACGACCTGCAGATCAAGATGGCGCAGGGCGCCAAGCCCGGCGAGGGCGGCCAGCTGCCCGGCAACAAGGTGTGGCCGTGGATCGCCAAGACCCGGCACGCCACGCCGGGCGTCGGCCTGATCTCGCCGCCGCCGCACCACGACATCTACTCCATCGAGGACCTCGCGCAGCTCGTGCACGACCTGAAGATGGTCAACCCGGCCGCCCGGGTGCACGTCAAACTGGTCAGCGAGATCGGCGTCGGCACCGTCGCGGCGGGTGTCGCCAAGCTCAAGGCCGACGTCATCCTGATCTCCGGCCACGACGGCGGCACCGGCGCGTCCCCGCTGAACTCGCTCAAGCACGCCGGCTCGCCGTGGGAGCTGGGGCTGGCCGAGGCGCAGCAGACACTGCTGCTCAACAAGCTGCGCGACCGGGTCACCGTGCAGGTCGACGGCCAGCTCAAGACCGGCCGCGACGTGGTCGTCGCGGCACTGCTGGGCGCCGAGGAGTTCGGCTTCGCGACCGCCCCGCTGATCGTCAGCGGCTGCGTCATGATGCGGGTCTGCCACCTCGACACCTGCCCGGTCGGCATCGCCACCCAGAACCCGGTGCTGCGGGAACGCTTCACCGGCCGTCCCGAGTTCATCGAGAACTTCTTCCTGTTCCTCGCCGAGGAGGTCCGCGGCTACCTGGCCGAGTTGGGCCTGCGCACCATCGACGAGGCGATCGGCCACGCCGAGATCCTCGACGTGCGCCCCGCGGTCGACCACTGGAAGGCCAAGGGCCTCGACCTCGCGCCGATCCTGTTCGTGCCCGAGCTGCCCGAGGGCGCGGCCCGCCGCGGCGTGGTCGCCCAGGACCACGGCCTCGACAAGGCGCTGGACAACAAGCTGATCCGGTTGGCCGGCGCGGCCCTGGCCGACGGAACCCCGGTCCGGGCGCAGCTGACGGTGCGCAACGACCAGCGCAGCGTCGGCGCGATGCTCGGCGGCGAGGTCACCCGGCGCTACGGCGGAAACGGCCTGCCCGACGACACGATCGCCTTCACCCTGCACGGCACGGGCGGGCAGTCGTTCGGCGCGTTCCTGCCGCGCGGGGTCACGCTGCGGCTGATCGGCGACACCAACGACTACGTCGCCAAGGGCCTCTCCGGCGGGCGGGTCGTGGTTCGGCCGGCCGACGAGGCGCCGTTCGTCGCCGAGGACAACATCATCGCGGGCAACACCATCCTGTACGGGGCGACCAGCGGCGAGTTGTTCCTGCGCGGGCGGGCCGGCGAGCGGTTCGCGGTGCGCAACTCCGGCGGGGCCGCGGTCGTCGAGGGCGTCGGCGACCACGGCTGCGAGTACATGACCGGCGGCACGGTGGTGGTGCTCGGGCCGACCGGGCGCAACTTCGCCGCCGGCATGAGTGGCGGCACCGCGTTCGTCCTCGACCTGAAGCCCACCCGGGTCAACCCCGAGCTGGTCGACCTGACGCCGCTGACCGGCCAGGAACAGGACGTGCTGCGCGTCCTCGTGGAGAAGCACCTGGCGGAGACCGGCTCCTCGGTGGCCGGCCGGCTGCTGAAGGACTGGCCCGCCGCCGTCGAGCGGTTCACCGCGGTGGTGCCGCGCGACTACAAGCGCGTGATGGAGCTGATCAAGACCGCCGAAGCCGCCGGTCGCAACGTCGACGAGGCGGTCATGGGGGTCAAGAGTGCCTGATCCGAACGGTTTCCTGCGCTACGAGCGGCAGCTGCCCAAGCGCCGGCCGGTCCCGGTGCGCCTGCAGGACTGGCGCGAGGTGTACCCGCCCGCCGGCGAGGAGCTCATCCGCGACCAGGCCACCCGGTGCATGGACTGCGGCATCCCGTTCTGCCACGAGGGCTGCCCGCTGGGCAACCGCATCCCGGACTGGAACGACCTGGTCCGCACCGGGGCGTGGGGCGCGGCGGCCGAGGCGCTGCACGCCACCAACAACTTCCCCGAGTTCACCGGCCGGCTCTGCCCGGCGCCGTGCGAGGCGGCGTGCGTGCTCGGCATCGGCGACGACCCGGTCACTATCAAGCAGGTCGAGGTGGAGATCGCCAACCACGCCTTCGACCTGGGCTACGTGAAGCCGCAGCCGGCGCTCACAGCCAGCGGGCGCAAGGTGGCCGTCGTCGGCTCCGGCCCGGCCGGCCTGGCCGCCGCGCAGCAACTGGCCCGCGCCGGGCACGCGGTGACGGTCTTCGAACGCGACGACCGCATCGGCGGCCTGATGCGCTACGGCATCCCCGACTTCAAGATCGAGAAGCATGTCGTGGACGCCCGGCTGCGGCAGATGGTCGCCGAGGGTGTCGTCTTCGAGACCGGGGTGAACGTCGGCGCCGACGTCACCGCCGACGACCTGCGCGAGCGCTTCGACGCGGTGCTGCTGGCCGCGGGCGCGCTCGCCAGCCGGGACACGCCGGAGACGCCCGGGCGCGGCCTACGCGGCGTACATCTGGCGATGGAGCACCTCGTCCCCGCGAACCGGGTCGTCGCCGGCCTGCAGACGAGCACGCCGATCGACGCCGCCGGCCGGCACGTAGTGATCATCGGCGGCGGCGACACCGGCGCCGACTGCCTCGGCGTCGCCCACCGGCAGGGCGCGGCCAACGTCATCCAGCTCGACCAGTACCCGCTGCCCCCCGAGGTCCGCGCCGACGAGTTGCACCCATGGCCGACCTGGCCGGTCATCCTGCGCAACTACCCCGCGCACGAGGAGGGCGGCGAGCGCGTGTTCGGCGTCGCCGTGCAGGAGTTCGTCGACGACGGCGCCGGCAACGTCAAGGCGGTCCGCGTCGCGGACGTCGTGGTCGAGCGCGTCGACGGCGTACGCCGGGTCAGCGTGACCCCGGGCTCGGAGCGTGACCTGCGCGCCGACCTGGTCCTGCTGGCCATCGGCTTCGACGGCACGGAAGAGCAGCCGCTGCTGGCGCAGTTCGGGATCGCCCGCACCCGCCGCGGCGTGCTGGCCGCCCGCCGCGACTGGCAGACCGACGCCGAGGGCGTGTTCGTCGCCGGCGACATGCACCGCGGCGCCTCCCTGATCGTCTGGGCGATCGCCGAGGGCCGCGCCGCCGCCGCCGCGATCCACGACTACCTGGGCGCCTCCGGCGACCTGCCCGCCCCGATCCCCGCGGACGCCCAGCCACTGTCCGCCTAGGCCCTGCCGTCACCAGCCGCCGGCCGCTGTCCGCCGTCCCCAGCCGCCTGCCGTTGTCCGCCGTCACCGGCCGCCTGCCGTTGTCCGCCGTCACCGGCCGCCTGCCGTTGTCCGCCGTCACCGGCCGCCTGCCGTTGTCCGCCTGAGCCCCGCCGTCACCGGCCGCCGCGACGCCCCGCGGCGGCCGACGTGTTTCCCGCGTGTAACCGAGCTCACCCCGAAATCCCCGTGACTGGTGAAAGGACCGGTCGGCAGAATCGGTCCTGACGAGGGGAGAGAAACGTGTCGAAGCGCGGATGGCTGCTGTTCGCTGCGATGGGCCTGATCTGGGGCGTGCCCTACCTGTTCATCAAGGTGGCCGTCGGCACGCTCACCCCGGCGTCGCTGGTGCTGGCGCGCACCGCGCTCGCCGCCGCCCTGCTGCTGCCGATCGCCGGCGCCCGCGGCGAGCTGCGCCCCCTGCTGCGGCACTGGAGGCCGCTGCTCGCCTTCACCGCCGTCGAGCTCGCCGTGCCGTGGTTCCTGCTCTCCGATGTGGAGCGCCGGCTCTCCAGCTCGCTGACCGGCCTGCTGGTCGCCGCCGTCCCGCTGGTCGGCGCCGTGCTCGGCTGGTTCACCGGCGCCGACCGCCTCGACCGGCGTCGCGTGCTCGGCCTCGGCATCGGGCTGGCCGGCGTGGCCGCGCTCGCCGGCCTCGACCTCGGCGCCGGCAACGCCTGGGCCCTCGCCGAGCTCTGCATCGTGGCCGTCGGCTACGCCCTCGGCCCGTTCATCCTGGTCCGCGGCCTGCCCGACGCCCCGCGCCTCGGCGTCATCTCCGCGGCGCTCGGCCTGACCGCCCTGGCCTACCTGCCCGCCGGCCTCGTCCAGTTCCCGCGCCACGCCCTGCCCGCCCGCGTCGTCGTGGCCGTCGCCGTCCTCGCCCTGCTCTGCACGGCGATCGCGTTCCTGCTGTTCTACGCCCTGATCGACGAGGTCGGCCCGGTCCGCTCCACCGTGGTCACCTACCTGAACCCGGCGGTGGCCGTCGTCCTCGGCGTCGTGTTCCTGCGCGAGGCCCTCACCTGGAGCATCGCGCTCGGCTTCGCCCTGATCCTGGGCGGCTCCGTGCTCGCCACCCGACGCTCGCGCGGCGCGGCCCCGGCCCGGCCGGCCCTCGCCGAGCCACTACCAGCCGCCCGCACCTGAAGCATCCCGCGCCCGCCGCACACCGCGCACAGTGGACGTCGAGGTCGCTTCAACTTCCCGACGAGACGTCGTAACGTCGCCGGATGAACATCACCGTCCTCGGCGGGGCCGGCGAACGCCGGACTGCGGATCACCGACGGCCGGGCGACGGTCGCCTACACCGGCGACGGCGGCCCGCACCACCCGTTCGCCGGCTTCGCGGCCGGCTGCGACCTGCTGATCGCCGAAGCGACGTACGCCACCGCCGTGCCGCCCGGACAGGCCGGCCGGCTGTCCACCGCGGCCGACGCCGGACTGCTCGCCGCCCACGCCGGCGCCGCCGGGCTGTGGCTGACCCACCTCTGGCCCGGCCGCGATCACACCGCCTACCTCGCTGCGGCGACCCGCCGGTACCACGGGCCGACAGCCGTCACCGTCCCACACCTGAGCTGGACAGCACCGACCTGACCGCGCGGCTACCCCGGCACGGCCGGGCGCGCGGACAAAACCCGCAAGGTTCGGGACGGGCCTCCCGCAGGTGGGAACGGCTCCGCCGCGTACTCTCGCGGTCCGCCGCGAAACCGCAGCCGCGACCGATAAACTGACCCGAGCGGCCGCCGTAGCCCGCCACACGCTTTTCACCCCCTCGACGGGGGTCGGCCGTCAGGCCGACGAGGAAGAGAGACTAGCCTGATGGCCGTGACACGCCGCGTAAAGATTGTTTGCACGATGGGCCCCGCTACCGCGTCCCCCGAGCGGATGCTCGGCTTGGTCGAGGCCGGCATGGACGTGGCCCGCTTGAACTTCAGCCACGGCAGCCACGAGGACCACCAGAAGGTGTATGACCTCGTCCGCGCCGCAGCCAAGGACACCGGCCGCGCCGTCGCCGTCCTCGCCGACCTGCAGGGCCCGAAGATCCGGCTCGGCAAGTTCGCCAACGGACCGCACGAGTGGCGCACCGGCGACCTCGTCACCATCACCAGCGACGACATCCTCGGCACGCCCGACCGGGTGTCCTGCACCTACAAGAAGCTGCCGCAGGAGGTCAAGGTCGGCGACCGCCTGCTCATCGACGACGGCAAGGTCGCCGTCGAGGTCGCCGCCGTCGAGGGCAACGACATCCGCTGCCTCGTCATCGAGGGCGGCATGGTCAGCAACAACAAGGGCGTCTCCCTGCCCAACGTGGCGGTCAGCGTGCCCGCCATGAGTGAGAAGGACGAAGAGGACCTGCGCTTCGCCCTCGGCCTCGGCGTCGACCTGATCGCGCTGTCGTTCGTGCGCTCACCCGACGACATCAAACTCGTCCAACAGATCATGGCCGAGGAGGGACGCACCCTCCCGGTCATCGCCAAGGTCGAAAAACCGGAAGCCGTCGACCACCTCGAAGCCATCGTGCTCGCCTTCGACGGCGTCATGGTCGCCCGCGGCGACCTCGGCGTCGAACTGCCCCTCGACCAGGTGCCCCTGGTGCAGAAACGCGCCGTGCAGCTCTGCCGGGAAAACGCCAAGCCGGTCATCGTCGCCACCCAGATGCTCGACTCGATGATCGAAAACTCGCGGCCGACCCGCGCCGAAGCCTCCGACGTCGCCAACGCGGTCCTCGACGGCGCCGACGCCGTGATGCTCTCCGGCGAAACCTCCGTCGGCAAGTACCCCGTGCTCACCGTCAGCACCATGGCCAAGATCGTCACCACCACCGAGGGCGGCGCCCTCGGCGTGCCCCGGCTCCAACACGACCCGCGCACCCACGGCGGCGCCCTCACCGTCGCCGCCTCCCAGATCGCCCGCAACATCAGCGCCAAAGCCCTCGTCGCCTTCTCGCAAACCGGCGACACCGTCCGGCGCCTCTCCCGCCTGCACTGCGAGCTCCCGCTCTACGCGTTCACCCCGGTCCCCGAGGTCCGCGACCAACTCGCCATGAGCTGGGGCGTCGAAACCTTCCTCACCGACTTCGTACAGCACACCGACGACATGTTCCGGCAAGTCGACGCCCTCATGCTCGGCCTCGGCCTCGCCCGGCCCGGCGACTTCGTCGTCGTTGTCGCCGGCTCCCCGCCCAACGCGCCAGGCTCCACCAACACCCTGCGCGTCCACAAGATCGGCTCCCTCGCCGACCCGGTCACGGTGTGACCCTGCCCATGCGCGGGCAAGCCGCCGTCGACCACCTTCTCGAGATCCTCGACCTCAAGCAGATCGACGCGGCCCGGTTCGTCGGGGAGAGCCCACAGACCGGCGCCCAACGCGTCTTCGGCGGCCAGGTCGCCGGCCAGGCCCTGGTCGCCGCCGGACGCACCGTCGACCCCGACCGCCACGTGCACTCCCTGCACGGCTACTTCGTACGCCCCGGCGACCCCACCGAACCGATCGAGTTCACCGTCGAAACCATCCGCGACGGCCGGTCCTTCTCGGTGCGCCGCTCCACCGCACAGCAGTACGGCAAGACGATCTTCTTCATGTCCGCGTCCTTCCAGGTCGCCGAGGAAGGTCTCGACCACCACACCCCCGCGCCCACCGACGTGCCTCCGCCCGACCAATTGCCCACCATGACCGACTGGGTGCAGCGCTACCCCAGCCGCGCCGCAGCCTTCGCCAAGACCCCACACCCGTTCGACGTCCGCTACATCGGCGTGCCCGGCTGGGCACCCTCCGCCGGCGACCGCGTCGCCCAGCAGGAACAACGGGTGTGGATGCGCATCGACGGCGCCCTGCCCGACGACCCGCTGCTGCACGCCTGCGCCCTGACCTACGCCTCCGACATGTTCCTGCTCGACGCCGTCCTCTCGGTGCACGGCGAGGTCTGGGGCCCCGGCGGCGTGATCGGCGCCAGCCTCGACCACGCCCTGTGGTTCCACCGCCCGTTCCGCGCCGACGAGTGGTTCCTCTACGACTGCACCAGCCCGTCCGCCAGCGGAAGCCGAGGCCTCGCCAGCGGCCGCATGTTCACCGAGGACGGCCGCCACATCGCCAGCGCCGTCCAAGAGGGCCTCCTACGCCGCGTCGGCGAACGCAAGTAACCCACACCGCCCGCAAGCCCTTCCCCTCAGTGACAAGTCCGACCCGGCCTCCGGCGGTCGGCATCACCCCGACGATCACCGATGCCGAACTCATCACCCTGTCGGTCCTGCAACCTCTCCTCGGCCACCACAACGAGGCCCGCTGGGTCCGCCACGCCCGCAGGAAGCTGCGCTACCTGTGACGGCGCCTGGAAGACAGTATTCGATTTTTCTTCACAACCAGCGGGATGTGCCCACGCCTACCTGGTTGTGAAGCCCCAGCGAAGCCCTGTTTCCCAGGCCCCGCGATCGTGTAGAGCACCGCCCGCCGGCCGACCCCAACTCCACACCTCTGCGGCAGCCGCGGATCACCCAGCCGATGCCGCCGGGACTGCTAGCTCCGGGGCCAGTGACCGCCCTTGTGGTCAGCGTTTCAGCGCTGGCGCGGACCGTCCCCGGCGGCCGGACCCTCCTCGGCCGCAGCGGAACCCGCCGGCGCGACCGCCTCCGCCGCCGCACCCTCCGGCGTATCCGGCGCCGGCGGCAGATCCTCCGGCGCCCGACGCTGCGCCGAACCCGCACCCCCAACTCCGGCCCGCGCGATCATCGTGTCGAGATCGGCCGTCGTCCGCACCACCTCGTCATGGAAGCTGCGCGCACCCTCCCCGGCCGGCGCCGCCTCCGCGGGAACCGCACGATGCCGCGGCCTCCCCGCCGACGCCGCCGGAGGAAAATCGGATAAACCCGCCGAATACCCCGCCACACCGGCGGCCCGCTCCGGCGACAACCGCAAAACCTCGAGCCGTACGTGCGCAACCTCCCGCAACCGCAACGACGTCGCCAGATCGGCAATCGCCCGCAGCATGGCCAACGCGCCCAACGTCACCACCGCCAGATCCGCCGTCCGCGACAACGGACTCGCCACAAAAAACCCCAAACCAGCCTGCACCACCCCCAACGTCATCATCAGCCCCCACGTCCGATCCGACCCCCGATTCATGATCGACACCGCGACGTCCAACGCACCCCGCACCATCAAATACCAAGCCACCAACGACTCCGGCGTCGCAAAGGACGACCCCCGATCCGCCAGCAGAACCACACCCGTCGCCCCGAACAACGCCGCCATCGACGCGCTCAACCACCACGTCCTCGTCCCCGCCAAACCCCGAACCGCCTCACACAACGCCCCGAACAACACCACCGGCCCCGCCACACCCGCCACATCCGCCGGCTCCAACTGCAACACCGTCCACGCGATCGCCAACCACGCCGCCCCCGCGAACATCAGGAAACCCCACATGCTCTCGCGCATGACCGTCAGGGGAGCAGAACCGGACCACAACATGAGGCCTCCAGCTGATCGTGTCCCTGCCATGACAACATCCACCGCACGCGCGGACCGCCCGTTCGCCGAGATTCGTGACCAGCCACAACGCCCACACCCGGCCGCGCGCCGCCCCACATTCCGACCAAGACCCCACCCGCCTCGCCGCTCGCGCGAACCTATGGCGTCGACTGGTCCAAGGCCGCGAGCGCCAGGGCCGGACAGGCCGCGCGGAGCCGGCCCAGGCACGCCCTCGAACCGCCGAACCGCGACACCGGCGCATCCTCACCGAAGACGCCGCCGGGAACCCCTCGCAGCACCAATTCCCGACCCACCCCGTCCAGGGCTGAGCCGGCCACCGGCTCGAGCACCTCGCGGAAAAGACGGGTCGGCCTCCACCGGCGTCGACGAAACAGCGCCCCACCTCTCGACAGCCGCTCCGACCGCGTGCCTACTCCGAGTGACCAAGACCACGACCAACACACCCGGAGGTACGCCCGAAACCCGTGCCTCCGCGCCCGCCCGACGCCCGACTCCCACCCGTTGCGAGCCCGCGGACCGGCCCCGCACCCCCCACGAAGCCAGTCACCACTTGGGCCCGACGAACGAATCAAGCCGAGCGACCGCCTCCTTCCGCGCCACGGACAGGGTGTTGTGCCGAGCCATCCGCCACTTGACGTCGAGCCGATCGAGAGATTGCTGGCACATGCGCATGATGTCGCCGGACTCGTTGACAAAGGTGTAACGCGGATAGCCATAGATCTTGCCGTTCCGCACGACACGGTTGGTGAAGCGGCTGCCGTCGGAATGGAATAATCCGCGCAAAAATCTCTCCGGCTGGTCCTCCACTACTTCCTGTTGCCAATCCACCAACTCGATCTTTCGGCGGTGCTTTACGCCGCGTCCGTGCTGGGGTATTAGACAGGGCCAATGCATCCAATGCGTGCGAACGCCCATGCACCCGTCCCGCTCCTGGAAGCCGACTGTCCGCGCACCGCATGCCTCCATCGCGTAGGCCACCTCGTGGATCAACCCGGGATAGCGCACGTCGCATACGACGGTGAGCAGCGGCACGCGCTGCGTCATCAGGAGGTGGCCGTCACCGAGGTACTGCCCCAGGAGGTAGGCGTAGGACGGGAAATCGTCGATTTTGCGACGCGGTCGATCGCAGCGGGGACATCGTTTGTCGATCTCGATATTCGCCGAGCGTCGGTTGTACAGCCACCACCCGACGGTATTGCGGGACAATCCCAGCCGCCGGTAGATGGAGTCCATTCAGGGGTGGGGCGTGACCTGCATGTTCGAGCCGGGGCCGTGGCCGGTGTGTGACGCGCCGGGCTGGGGTGCTTGATCTTTCGCCGTGGATAGTGATGATCGTGTCTTGTG
>Ga0307508_10002483_pt1 | contig 19454 bp, 17 predicted proteins | sample 9_EM_MG_FD_203089 | JGI IMG/M metagenome (GOLD analysis project Ga0307508, IMG submission 203089) | Populus trichocarpa ectomycorrhiza microbial communities from riparian zone in the Pacific Northwest, United States - 9_EM | ecosystem: Host-associated > Plants > Roots > Unclassified | place... | reverse complement strand
CAGCGAGTTTTATGACTGCGCCTTTAAATTCGGATCCATTGTCCACTGTAAGCTTAAGTAGACAGCCAAAGCGACACATCACTTCGAACAGAAAGTCTGCTACTGCTTGCGAAGTAGATTTCCTAAGCTTTTTGGCTTCGAGCCACCCGGAAAACTTGTCCCGAAGGTCGACTACATATTTATAACCACCTTTCCCAAGGGGCATGTTAACTGTATCTGCACCGAATTCTCTTAAAATGGTTTGCATGTATGTGGGACCTATTTCAATTTTATTTCGATATGTCGAACACATTTGGCATTCGTGGCATATTCTTTAATGAACAAATATTGGTTTGGCCACCAAAAGGCATCGCTTAATTTCTTAAAGGTTGGATCACGTCCACGGTGTCCAGAATTATTATGGGCCTCTGTACAAAGTCGCATTCTGCGCGAAGGTTCCAAGACTACTTGGAGAGGAGGCTTGTTTCTGTTTCACCTCCATATTCTCTTCTCGTGAATGAAGAATGACTTCGAACGATTTTTAACCAATTTGGCCTCTTCGGCATCGGCTGGCAACTTTAGCGTTAAGAGATACTTGATTATTTTGTTCCAATAATCAGGAGAATCATTGTCCACTTTGTAATGCTCATGCGGAGCTTCAGGTCCGATTGTTTCGTTCTCAATGTTCAAAACCTTTCCTTGGTACGAACAATTTTTCGTCGAAAGGGCAATCAGCTTTGTAGCTGGAACCCAATCTGTTTCCAAAGCTACACATTCGCCAATTCGTCTCTCAAGACGCGAAGTGAGCATTGACTTTCCAACTTCGTACGAGTATTCCGTCTGAAGACAATCTTCGACATTCATTTCACGAGAACACTGCACGAGAAATTGGGAATACGCATCCTTAATGTCTTGATTTTTGTCATATTCCTTTAATAATCCCTGGCTGATATCTTTCCCAATGGGCTTGATGTACTTGTGGCTGTCTTGGGCATCCATAGACGCTTCGCTATCCTCGCTATCATCTTCTGCACGACAACGACGAGAAAGTCCGTCTGGGCCTTTATGTTTTTCTGCAGGTACATGTGTAACTTCGAAATCAAACAATTGGATGAATGCCAGCCATCGGTTGCCGGGGGCATTTGGCATTAGATCTGGCTTGTTGATCATCTCAATTAATGAGCGAGCATCGACTTTAATACGAAAATGAATTCCGTATAATAGATGGTGTTCCGCTTTGACTGCACAAAACAAGCTGTACAATTCCAATTTTGGTTGAGAGTATTTGCTTTCTGGATCTTTGAATGTGACGGATCCGAACAGGATCAGAAATTCTCCATTCTCGAGTGTTTGAGAAATGATCCACCCAGCGCCAATGCTGGACGAATCGACAGCAAGAGTGACTAATCCCTCATCCGATTCACGGAGTTCTCGTTGAACCACTTTGGATGCTAGATTATAGTCAATTTTCTTCAATGGTGGTGCGACTGCAGCTAATTCCTTTAATTGTGTCATTGACTTTTGCGCTGCTTCGGACCACTCAAAATCTTTCGCTGACTCTTTCTTTGTAAGAAGAGTGAACAGTTTTGCTATTTTGGCAAAGTCGCGAATCCATTTCCTAACAACTCCTACAGTACCGAGGAAGCCTCAGACTTCTGTGACTGATTGGCATTCGGGCCATTTCAAAAATTTTGACATAGCATGATGTGAAATATGTGCGCCCATAATTGTTACAGTTACTCCAACCAATTCCAAGGCTGGGGTTGCGCCAATAAACTTGTTGCCGCTTACAGTGACACCAGCTTTCCCCAATAGGATAAGTGTATGATGCAAAACTGTAAGTCCTTCGTAACAAAACGACAAATTCGAGCGTTCCCTTCAATCGTTTCTCCATTGTAAATAGTTGACGGTCCTTTTCCTGAGACATCGTCAACAAAGAGTCAAAGACCCTAATTTTGGGATACAATTCCCTGATCATATGTTCGGTGTGACAACAAAATTCTTGCATTGAATTTGTATATCCTTGAGGTAGAGATGTTAATCTCATTAATCCATACAAGTATGCACAGAATGATGTCAAATTGCGGGATTCTTCTGCTAAGGGCACAGTGTCATATCCTGCCTTGAGATCAGAAATAAAATAGATCACATGTCCTTTGAATTCTTCAATAAGTTTGTCGATGTGGGGAGGAAGTCCTGCATCTCAAATGGTTACTTTGTTTAGAGGTTGCAAATCATGTACGAGTTGTAGATCTCCATTCTTCTTTTCGACTGCAAAGATCGCCGATCGATATGATGATGAACTTAATTCATATTTCCCTGCCCGCTTCTGTTCTTCGAGTAATTCCATTACATGATTCACTTTTGTGTGGGGCAATTTCATCAGTTTGGCTTGCCATGGTTCATGTGGGACTGTCCTCATGACATAGTCGGGATAGTATTCAGAAGAGAATGTGCCTCGTTCGTCATCCTTAAACGCGAACACTTTTTCATTCATGAATACTACTTGAATCAATAATTCAAGTTCTTCTTTTGTTAAAAATCCGTTAGGAATATTTCTGATTATCATGTCAACTCTTTCTTTAGTCAACTTGGATGTGTACGCAATATCTTTCATTTTGGGAGGATTAATCGGCAAAGGAGGAACTTCTCCTAATTTGATAGGCTTGTATTCAGGCACAATTGAATCAGGATCGTGCACTGATACTGGAACGACTTTCTTCGCAACGGGCTTGTACTTGGCTCCGCCGCATTCATACTGAGCATTGGTCTTTTCTTGCGCGCTGCACATTTTGCTCATGAACTCTTTTGCAAACAACACTGCTTCGCGCTCATCATATCCTTTGGATTTCGCAACCAATTCTGCACCCTGAGCATGATCTGAGATCATCCATGCTCGATGAAGCGCTTCGCAAAAGGGTTTATTCAAATTAATGCCTTCCGCAATTAAGTCAATTTCAAATGGTCGAGGCCTAAGCTTTTGATCTTGCGAATCGCCCAAATTGAGTGTAGATCTGATGCGATTTGCGACTGACGGGACTAGTGACACTTCTCCTTGGAGTGCATTGTTCGATGGATAGGCTATAGTTTTGACAATACCACGTTCACGAATCGCAAACGGATTGTGTACACTGCAGTAGTCTGGAATTTCGGCAATAGTAGCAAATGTAGAATATTGATAATCCTTTTCTCCTTCAGCATGACATACATTTCGCGGTGATTCGAGAATAGGGATAGTGATTCGAACTGAGTTTCCATCCCTATCACCTCGTTCCCAGATCTGAAGTTGGATGCCCAACTTTGGAAGATAATCAATGCGTGCGGTGTTGGCGGAAATATTCGTCCAGCGGCGCATTAAGGAAATTACGCACTTTCGAGATTTATATTAACAAATATAATATAACGATTCTCAACGCGCGCGCGACATTTATTTGGTACCAATAAGACCTAATTACAGTTCACGTAAAAACAATCAAAACAGCAAATTGTCCCATGCACGGACCAAGCACATATAGTGCCATCAAATAATTAATTTCCTGTTGGGAATGGACCAACAGTAATTTGAGGCAGAACAGAATAATTGTTCTACCGTTCGTCCGAGACCGTGGGAAAATGTTTGATTACCATTCATTTGTTCGGCCGGAGAACCGAATCAAAACACGAACAACGAACATGAGTTCTCATAGGAGCGTCCTGTAATGACCAACGAATGAAATATTTTGGGCGCACCCTATGAACCAGAAATATATCTTATGACACATGAGAATACCATTTGATATGTGACATGTTCATTAACGGACAATAATGGAATAATGAAACTATAAAGCCAAATATCTCCACAACGGAATAACGAACCAATATGATCTTTTCATGGTCGGATGCGCATTAAATGCAGCTTTCCGGCGAGGTATTTTGCGTCACATGGGATGCAGTATAGGGCGCGGATCGTCCAAATTATGTCAAACATATGCCAATTATGCCTTTATGCAAATATTTCTATGAACATGCGATGCCAGAGGATAATCCCTTCATCATGAAACTCGTATTGGAGACAGCTTTCTGGCGCACCAGATTGCTTCTACAAAAAGTAACACTGGAATCCTCAAGGTGGCATCACTCATTATATTACCAAATATGGCAATTCCATGAGACTACGCGAATAGCTCATGAAGTAATTCCGATTACCGATGGGAGACACCTGGGTACCATTTGCTACATTCCTACGAGTGGGAGAAGCCTTTGTCCCATCGATAATCTCAAGAATTCAGACCATTATGTGAAAAACTGGGAAAATGACTAGAAACCTATTACCTATGGAGATAATTCTGATTACCCATGGGACCTGTTCGATTATCAGTCGGATAGGCCCTGCGTACCTATCTCATAATTGTCCCATGGGTAGCGCTCAAAAATGAAGTCATCATGAATAATGCATTGAACTCATCCGCGCACAACACGGAGAAGTACGGTTGAAACCCGTATCTCAGCGACAAATGAACGATCTGGCAACCTGTATACTATGGTCTGGGACCATTTTTGTTTTATTTTTTCACTCGGTCTCGCGCTGGCAACACAATCCCCAAACACGACCCACTGGCCTCTTTCCAACGCCCCACAGGTGAGTGCGCCGTCATATACGACATGCCACACCCCCACTGCCATCGAAAAAGGGCCAGGAAAAACAAAGAGAAATGGAGCATGAATGCTGGCAACCTACACATGTGTTGCCAGCAATCCTGCTCATTTCTTTGTTCTCCTGATCATTTTTCGATCGCAATGATGGCAGATACTTCATTATGATGTCTAACAAAGCTATTTAGGACCATCAATGAATCTGGCCGCCTGCCATGTCACCACACGCACGACTGCATGCACAGCCGCACGCACGACCTCATGCGGTCCCCCGCACCTCAAATAACCATGGTACCCCCTCCTCCTTGATCCACCACCCCCGTCGCCGACATGAAAGCTGCAAAAAGCGGTTCCATGCTGCGGCAATGTTGTGTGTCGGCGCTTGGCACCAGAACAACATTGCCGTGCCATGGAACTGCTATTTTGGTGCTTCTATGCCGGCGCCGCACTCGCCTGGGGTACCCCTATGCCGTACAGCCGACCCCATCAAGCAGGAAGCCCGGGAGGTGCCATACCACGCAGGGGGGCCAGAGCCACATCGTGGTTCTAGCCCTTCATGGCGTTCTGGCACTCTGTAGTGGCCTCAAACGAACAGAGGGGTGTTAGCGCCCCCTCTGATCTATTCCTTTTCCCGGAAAACCCCAAAACGCTGGCATCACTGCCAGGCGGCGCTTCGGCGCTTCCTGGTGGTGTTGCCGGCGCTCGGGCGCAAATATGCGCTGAACGTTGATGGCGCACACCCCTAGGGAGCCCCAAGGGACTCCCTAGGCAGTCTCGACTGTGCAGGTGAGCTGAAAGGCGGAGAAACACGCGCTGTGTGTACTTATTTTGAGCGCGCACGGTCCATAACTAATATATATGTATCCTAAGTACTTTATATACATCATATGTAGTGAACCAACGGTATGCAGTAGTGAAATAATAAGCACTGAGGGCAGGCACAATGGAAGCGCGGATAGGCGGTGACACTGAGTGCATGATCACCATTCAGTTTATTCAATAGGCGGCGAGGAAGCGGCAGGCAGAGAACAGAGATTGAGTGAATGGGCAGCGGCGCTCAGTGTGTCCCGGTGTCGTGATGAATCAACCCCTATGGGAACTTAGTGGCAATAGCGGTTGAAATAGTGATACATGGTTTGGCAATACTAGTACTGATGTATCACACGCGTTGTAACACAGGTAGGATGTATCACGATGTATTTTGCTTGCCGACTATCAATCGGCCCGGATGTATCGACTTTACGACACGCTCTGGCTCGATTCTAAATTGCTGTTTCAAAACGTTCCCGGTGTCCAATTATCAACTAGCCCATATCCCAATTGAAGCGATTCCACAACTGGAGGCCCTATTTGTACCCGTGAGGAGAACTTCTTCCGACGGCCAGTGAGATATGTGGCAGTATCACACCTCTCGTCTCTTCTATGGCAAGTTGTCGAGGAGTCCGCAGCTGCGTTGTCCGCGCTGTCCATAGGAATGTATGCCCGGCCGGAGCTTCTAGCATCGCTTGAAGAGCTTCCTTGCCAAACCACCCCCCTTGTGTTCCCTGGGCATAAGCACATACCTTGAGCAAGGGTCGGTCTCCGTTCTTCAATGTTGTTCACTACATGTATACAGCCCGAAGTGCCTTGCATGTATATATGTGATCTGTGATGCTCGGTATTAATATTGAATCTCGCGTGCGGGTGTCTCTGTTTTCTTACAAGCCCCGCTCTCCCCTTCTCCACCTCAGCAATTATGTGACCCGCTGCACCATGAATCCTTCGACCTCGGCTTCCAATGTTCAGCGCCCGCTGGCGGCCGGCTATCAATCTTTTTAACACACACCAACCGCGCTCAGTCGCTGCGTCCATGTGTGTGACGGTCGCCACACAATTTCTATCCACCCTTCATTTGGCGATGCGTCTAAAGTCTTTGTAAACTGCTGGCCAATACAGTATGGCTCATGTGTAGACACAGCTGCAATGTTGTTGCCATGTTATGGCTTTGCCTTATGTGTGTATTCTTCAATAAGAGAATTCCTCAAGTTCGTTATTCTTAAATAACGGCTTCACAATCTGGGGTTTAATTTCCGGGTTTCGGCAATCATGATGATATGTGCCTTCACTTCCAGCGCAGGTCTTCCACACTTGGGCTTGGCACGAATGTCAGGCGCCTTACGGCTGTCTCCGATCTAGTGAATGTCAACTTGTCAAGGCTTGAATTGTTTTGTAGCTATCACAGCTTTGAATGTTACACTACTTCCTCAGCTCAGAGAGTTCATGTGCCTACTCCCGCTATGCATGATCATTCCTAAACCCTCACCAAACATCACACTCGGTAGGAACTACGACTCAGTGATGGAGGTCGTCTCGCCCAAAACCACTCCCGCAGGCTCCGTCCCCTCCTTTTCTTCCGACGAGATAGCGCTCTTTTTGGCTCCGAAATCGAGTATGCAAACTGGGACCCATGTGTCTCGGTTGTATGGATGAACGTGGCCACCCAGCACCACTCGGGATCCTCCGCACTGATGACTAGGATGGATTCTTGGATTGATTAAAGGAGGTAGGACGAGGTGCCGAGGAACCTCAAAGACTTCTTTGCTTTTGTCTCCGAAAGTACCGTAGCATCGTATCCAGGGTTTGGCCAGGAGAGTATCGCTGGTGGTGTCGCGGACAGTAGTTGCGGCAGTTAAGGGAGCAGGACCGGCAGCATCGCGGACTGCAGCGAGGGCAGCATCGCAGGTGGCATCGTGCACAGCGGCGTAGGTGACTTCACGGGCAGGGGGGCCGGCGGAAGTGCCATGGGAGGCACCATCGCCGACAGTTTCATGAGCGATGGGGGGGCCAGCAGCGGTGTCACCGGAGGTGTCATCGCCAGCAGCAGGGGCAGGAGCGAGGGCGGTGGGGAATGCAACGTTGTGGGTGGCAGAGAGTGCGGCGGCGAGCGCAGCATCGCGGGCGGTAGAGAGGGTAGTATCATGGGCGGCAGAGGGGGTAGCGTCGCGGATGGCGGAGAGAGCAGCATCGCGGCCAGCAGCATAGGCAGCCTTATAGACAGTGTTGTAAGCGGCGGCGTTGTGGGCAGCGGCGGCGCGGGAGGCGGAGAGAGCAGTGAAGAGGGCGGCATCGCGAGCAGCAGCGAAGGCAGCATTGCGGGCAGCTTCAAGGGAGGTATTGTTAACGGAATAGTCGGTAGTGAGAAAGGCGAAGACACGGGTGAGAGTGTCGTCGAGGGCATTATCGAAGGTAGCTTCCAGGCGAGCAGTGTAGGCGATGTCGACGAGCGAGGCATCAACGAGTACGGCGGGTACGAGGGTGGCTAGAGCGGTGACGCGGGCGGCAAGGGCCGCGTCACGGGCTGCAGCACCGGCTGCAGCGTCTGTGGCAGGGGCGGCAGCATCTACGGCGTTCGCAGCAGCACGTGCGGCATCGGCAGCATCTATGGCGACGTTGTGGGTGTGAATGACGACATTCCTGGCAGCGACAGCAACGTCGTGGGTGGTGAAGGCAGCTTCGGCGTCTGTGGTGGGTTGTATAAAGCGAGTGAGTGCAGCGACAGATTCGCGAAAGGCGCCAATAGAAGGTATAGAAGGTGCCCTGCCGGGAGATATCATGCTGATATTAGCATACATACAGGACGCAAGCACTTCGAGATGCTTCAAGTCGAGATCATAAGCAAACTCTGAATGCCGCAGTTTCTGGTTGGATATGTTAAAGGCAAATGTGATTAGTCCTGCGGAACAGCAGGAGGTCTGGGTTTGGTCTGCGAAGAATACCCAATTATCCGAGAGCAATTGATGCGGCTGACTGTCTTCACTGATGGGGACTTGATCAGGATCGTACACGTCAACAAAGGAGTTGAGTTCGTCGGGAGGGGTATCGCCATCCTGTCGATGGAGAAAGCGAAAATCGCCCTGGGTATCAAAATGGTTAGCTGGGACCCATGACTCCCACTTCGGCCCTCGGACATCGCGACAACCTAGATACGATTTATCCTTTATAGACCACACGTGCAGGCGACGACAAACGTTATACTGAGGTTCTTCCTCCCGAAGAAGCACAACAGCGGCATATTTATTGTTGCGAGATATGGCAAGAGCCCTGGGGTCCAGCAAAAGAGATTCGGAAATTTCGAGGGACCCCAGTTCCCGAGGTTTTTCCCAGCTTTCGCAATCGAGGATATGTAGAGAGAGCGTGTCGCCAGGACGTATAACGACGAATCCGTCGAGATTCTCTTCCGGTGTCCTGCTGCCCTCGTCTTGGTTACTGTCATGGCCCGGACGCCGAACTAATCGAAGGATGGTGGAGCGATCCTGTGAACATGTGGAGAAGATATTTAAATGAGATGGCATAGGAGGGGCGGAAAGATAATGGGTGTCATCGTCATCGTCATCGTCTTCGTCTTCGTCGTCTTCGTCTTCGTCTTCGTCTTCGACTTTGATATCAAGTTTGCAAACACTTCCGCATGCATATTCTGCAACAAGGCTGGACGCGTTCAAGTACATCCACGTCACTTTATGCGACGGCGAATGTTCGCAGCATAGATTCCGCCGAACTTGGCCACAGTTTTCTCCGTGAATATCTAATAGACCGTTTCCGTAAGCAATGGCAAAGAGCTCGCCATTGGGTGACATTGCAGTCAGGCATGGAAGGTTTTCGAATGGTGTTTGAAATAATGGTATGCCACCTTGGATAGGAGAGTTTTTCGCAGTGATGGAAGTGACAGCTACCTCTGCCTTTTTTTCATACAGTCCTCGCAAATGATTGCCATTTGGCATCCAGCCCAAACGAAATTTTTGGATATTGCGAGTTGGGTTTGCAATCGCGGTCCAATCGCCCGCAGAGTTGAGGCAATCGGCATCTTCGAGAAGTTGAGCAACAACATCTATGTCCTTGATGCTGCCCTTAGCCTGTCAGATATGTCAGGAGTCGCGTCGCAATATTTTCAATAGACCGCATAATTGCCTTCCTACACCACTTCGCAGCGGTTACGAGGGTTTCTGTAGGAAGGCATATATAAGGCTGACCAACTGCGGACGGATGGAGGGGTGCACTGACCACGGGCATCATCGCTGTTTACGGAGTCCAGCCAACTTATCAGGTCATTCTCCAGGAACCGCCTGAGGATGTCGGGGACTTTCTCGGCTTTGTCAATGTCTATAGCCTCCAAGTGCTTGATCCACATACGCCCCCCATAGTCAGGGGCCTTGGGGTCCGTCAGGCAACGCTCTAAAAGTTTTTCGTGCTGAGGCCTGACCCGCCCCCATGTGGCTCGCCTTAGTAGCCGGTAAGAGTCCGACAAGAGGAGTTTGCGACACGGGCTACAAAGTCGCAGCAGGGAGTTTTCGTCCTCTACTAACAGTTGACTCAAGCACTGCAATACCCCATCTTCCGGGAATTTTTCACCTAGCAGATGTTCTAGCGAGGATCGGGTCATAGGCTCGAGAACGGTGACCAATGCTCCGGCCAATGTTTTATATTGGTCATGATGGCATGCAGCTTCCAGGATTGATCCACACACATCCTCGAGGAGCCAAACGACAACCTGTTCGGGAAAACGAGAGGCAAAGTCGCATTCAACCCAATCAACAAGCTCGGAAGCGACCACGAAGGACCCTTCACAACCATCCACAAATTCATCCACCTTGGCCTCATAGCGCGACCCCAAACCCCCCAAATAGCGGCGACGAGAGAGCTCTGATCTTAAGAATCCCCGCAAATCGGCCCGGCTATCGAGGTTGTCTAAAACATGTAGACTTCGAGATTGCTCAGGGGTTTCCTGGAAAAATCGCTTGACATCTTGCGTATTACGGGAAGAGATGAAGATGGCAAGGGTGGGAGGAAGCTCACGTAGCTTCCCGACCAGGTTCATCAACTTGGGCAGGTCTTTACATAACTCCAACCCATCAAGAACAATGGCCACTTGGGCTGGCCACCTGGCCGTCTTGGCAGGAGTAATGACCAGCTGTTCAATTTCATGCGTCTCGTCGTGCATGGTGGAGGGTTCGTATTGATCAATGACGTCGATAAGCGCATCGCGGAACTCGGGAGAAAACCGAGCCAGCTGGCGAGCGATTGTGCCGGCAAACTTCTCCATGTCGTCTGCTCCGCTGAAGAAGAATGAGACGACTGGTATTTGGGCGGAGCGGAGCTTGAAACAGAGAGATGTGGCGATCGCTGTCTTCCCCTGGCCAGGCGAACCCTGTAACCAGACAACGCGGGTTCGTGCGTCTTTAATGTCGAATTGGAGTTGCTCAAGTAAGTCCACACGTGTGTTATATTCGCATGGCCTCCGAGAACCCTGATGGAAAGCCGATTGTGCGAGAGGCAATCCGGCGAGGCGTTCTAACAAAAGTATTTGAATATCCTGACTGAGTCAATTAATCCCCGCAAGGCATACCATCAGGCACCAAACTCTGCTCAATTTTTGTGATGGACTCCACCTTTCAAGTGGGGATGTCGGTACACGATGGTTGATTATCAGCCTGCACACTCACGGTGTATTTTGCTGAAGCACGACCAATCCTAGCTTGCGCGGATTCAATATAACTTTGATCAATGTCCTCCTTCAAGGTCCTAGAGGCCTCGCCTAACTCCCTGTGGAGCGAGAGGAGTGCGTGAGTAGATGATAAAACAATACAATTGCGCACATAAAGGTACGAACGACATCAAATCCCGGAGCTGAGGCTTTAATTGCTCCAAGTGAGGGTCTTTAGCTCGATAATCATCCGGAACAAGCCATGCCGCTTGGTTCAGAGCGTTTTTGATGTCTTCGACAACACACAGAGAGGCCATGTCTCTTCCCTTTTGTGTCTCATCACATTGTCAGCTAGATAAAAATTGACATGTGTTGCTACACACCTTCACAAAGCGAATAACGGATTGCACGTTAGGCTTGTCCGCTACAAGTTGAGCAACGTCATAAGCAATGCCCAATGCCGCCACAAGATCTGCTGCGGCAGAGCCCCGGACATCTTTCGTGCCAATGGCGCGTCGACCCTCTAACGACGAGTGGGACGGAGTGGTCTCCGGAGCAAGTGTCAATACGCCCGACAGTGGGAGGGGTGCGTCGGCTATGTCGTATGATTGAGAGACTGGCCGATCGACGACGGCTGGGGGCTGCTGAGTCTCAGCAGAAGTGAATGGGGGCAGTATACCGGACGATTGCCCGTTTCTGGTAAGGGACTGCTGCTCGCCGGGGGGATTTGCAGTGGGGTCGTGCGACATAGATGGGGGCAACGGTAACAATAGGTCGTAGATTGAAGCAAGAGGGTGCGCGATGCGCGATGCGTGATTGCTGGGAGTGATGGGTAGATCGACAGGAGGACTACACTAAATCGCAGCCACAAGTCCATTCCATCATTGAACAGGCGCCCTAGTTGATTTCCTTGAGCTATAGATCTACCATTGCCCCATTAGGGTTAATCATCATCCGCACAGCGCCTATCTGTGCTAGGATGAACTAGCCAGAAGCTGGAGGCGCTTAGACCATGCCACCCGGGCAAGGCGATCGCGTGGGCAGAATGGTCCAGAATGGTCGCAAACAGGCGCACGTCGTCAGCCAAGTGTTGTCGTTGTTCGGTTCTCGACACAAAACCGAGAGCCAATTGCGCCTTTGCGTTCGAAGTGTGATATAAATCACATGATATGTTTACAATCGTGCGGGTGTTATGCGGCAACAATGGTCCAAAGTCCCAAAATGCCACCAACACCAATGCGGTACATATCACTGATAGCACCAGTGACTAACACTGTTGCTGCTATTTTTGTCCGAGACGTTTCCATCACCTACATGCCATCAACACCTCATGTCCTGGCAGCACTTTTCCTCCAGTGCATCGTGGGCCCATATGCTCAGGAACGCCCTCACATATGACTTCAACCTTGTGCCTCGCCGCCGTGGTGCAAAGCGGCAATCTCATTCCGCGGTAACTCAGTCTCACGACGTACCCGATAAGCTCAATTCATGTCTCTGACTGATAACGAATGCCTTGGACGGAGTGCCTTGGACGGTCATTCACCGAGCTGCCAGTGTCATTCGCGATAATCAAAACACTTTCTAGAAGTGTGAAATATTCACTAGAAGCTCGGCTCCCCTCAAATGAGCATAACTCAATGCTTCTCCACCCGTCCTTTCTCGTCTATCCCCAAAGGCTTCCGAGCGCCTTACGATTGGATTTTTCTGGAGACGACGTCCACCATTAAATTTCGGATCTTGCGCGATGTATATGGGCTCACCAATCTTGCGGAAACACTGCAGCATAGCGTGACAAGCTCGCAGAGGCAACTCCGAATTCTCGAACATAAAGTTTCGTGACCATTTTATCAAGTCAGTTTTTGCAACCTTGGGGGAGAGTCCAGCGACAGCCAACGCCTGCGCTAACGCAGACAATATCCGGTCGCTCACGTCCTTGTCCTTGTCAGGCGTTTCGTAATTTCGGCATCTTTCAAACTCCTCGTTGAAGGCTCCGAGAAGAATTTCGATGGGGTGATATTTCACTAAGATCGATTTTTCATCTGACTCGGAGGAACAAGTATCGTTGTTGAGTGCCACATCATTGCTATGACCTTCAAGGGATAGCTTACCGCTGCGAGACAACAAGTCTGTAAAAAACTTTAGTCCCAGCTCTGCATTGGTGGACGATTCCAGAGTAGCCGCAAACCGTTGCAGCCAAATGGTTTCCGCGTTATCACTGCCAGGAACGGTCTTCTCGCCATCACTCCTGGGTGACTTGCTTTTATTGGATTCGGTACGCGCTTCGAACAATATGGTGAATATTTTTTGTTCGTGCTCTCCTTTTGTGGTTTCAAGGTGCTCCAAAATCCACCTTACAAGATATTCATCGTTCTTTTGTTTATCGAGCGCCAATACCGACGCCACGCTGCGCTTGCCGACGTCTAAAAATTTCACACATATCAGGGTCTTCTAGTGGTGAAAGGCGGGACAAAGGGCCTACAAGTGCAGCATAGTTCCTGGAGCGACGTTGCATCCGACTTGACATCCCTCGGGTCTTTCCTGCCAACAAATCGATCCACTATGTCTTGGGTCTCCGTGTACGGATCTTTCTCTATCCACGTCTTGCACTGTTTTGAGTCCCATTGAGTGCTGTCAGGGAAGCGCGCCTTTGGCTTATATGTATTCGATTCCATCAACTTATAGACTGAATCATGGATTTTTTGATGTTTCTGAATTTGACGGGGGGCTCCCCGATGGGGCCTAAAGGGCATGAGTATTGTGACATGAGCACAGGCATGAGCAAGTCCGATGTGAACTCACTGCCATATTACGGTGTCACAGTCCTCGTACGATAAATGAGGAAAAGGAATTTTTTCCAGAGCCGGCCAGAAAGAAGTCATGGAAGACGTCAGCGAAATGCGCTCGCCCTTTGGCTGGAACCAATGTTTCCAATCGCGCTCCTCGAGCTTGACGATCAAACCAACTTTCATTGCTTCATACTGCATCCAGCGAAGAGCCGGTCCAAATCTGTCGGCTTCCCAATTTTCCTTGCTTCCTCCGCCGCTGGGGGCTCAATGAATACGTGATAAGAGGAGGGTTGGTGTGGGGGCTTACAAATCCGAATGCGAGCCGGCAAACCAAACTTCTTTGGCATGACTGTCATTGATCGTGGGCCCACTTCCACAACGGACGTATTCAGGCAGAAACTTAACGCGCTGCTCATCCAAGGCAAGGGCATGCCGGAACACGCACACATGGCACATGCCTGTCGTGGTTTCGGGGAGATTTGGTGCTCGAAAGATGCCAACTGAAGACACAGTGTCCCTGTAATGCTTGAGCTGTTGTACAAGGAACAGACAGGGCTTTATATCAACCCACCATGCGCCAACAAAATGAACCTTTACTTTACGCGAATACATCTTTTTGAAGCGGTCGCATATATCTATTTGATGTGGATCACTGGCCGGAAGATCTGCGACACTTTCCGAATAAAGCTCATATGCACTGTACTACTCTCAGCCAGACAGAAATGACCATTTTGGTGAGAACGTACAAGGGAATTTGGTTGTTATTTCCCTTGTGGAGTAGTCCAACCTGAAAATTTAAAACCGCCAACTCAATTATCGTGTCCGTGACTGAAGAGGTGGGTAATGAAACACCACACCGAGAGGACCTTACCCGATCTATCATCCCGGCTATGACACGGATTTGATATGCGCCACGAGAATACCCTATAGCGAGTGTGAAGGTAAATAACATGAGTGATTGTTGCTGGTATAACACCCACCAAACAAGAAGATATGGTCGCCATCTTTATAGACGTCAGATAGCCACTGATATGCACTCAAAATCTTGTCCTTGAAATGCCTGTCGTCAATAGACGGTCAACATCCGGAGCATGGTCCCGAGTATCCTAAGGAGAGCTCACAGCGCGATTGCCATATCCACTGCATGGGAAATGCTTTGCCTCCAAGCCTTGAAAGAATACCAATCTTTTGAATCCTTCACGTATGTTCCAATACCACTATCATAGTAAGTAAGTTGGTCGTTGTTCTTTTCCAAGATACGATATAGCTCGACAACGTTGGAGTTCTGAGATGTAGAATAGATGGGATGGTCAGCAAAAGAAAAAAGCAAGGTGTGGTTGTGCAAACCATCGGGCTGAACTGATTCGCAGTCCCATCAATGCATACCACAAGGTTCCTGAGCTCGGATCCCTCATGCTTGCGGGGTTCGTGCGTGCCATGGTCATGATCGCAATCTTTGCCAGTGGGGTGCTCGTCATGTTGGGTAGCTGGCGTTGTGCTGTACATGGTGGCAGTTGGCGCCAATAGTGTGGAGAGTAAGAAATATTGACGCCTTTGAGAGACTGCGCTGCGTTATATATTGTGCACGTTTCATTCTATGAAATCCATTCCAAATGACTCCGCAAGACAAAGTCCGACATTCACAACTGCAATTCGTGCTGCCTTTGGATGCATCCTTCGGAATCCAGCACATGGCGAAGGCGTCGTCAGTACCCCTCAAGTGTCGGTGCGGAACCACAAAAGAGTGTGGGTGATGGAGGTAGGGGTCAAATCAAATACAGCTATCTTCGGAGCGGCAATGCCGGCATCAACATATCACGACCAATTTGATCGGTTATGTGCAATTTGCCAACTCGAGAGAGCCAACCACAGTTGTCTGTGTTGTCCCTGCCATAAATGGTAATGACAACCCATAAGTCCATTCAGTACCTCCACCTTCAGAGCGAGGCTGTATTCGATAAAATTCCAATAAAAGTATCTTCTGACCACAGCCAACCCACAGCCAACTGCAGACAACCCAGTCAGACTTGCCACATATATCAAGGACAGTTACAACTTCCCTTCCGAAACGGGTATTGACGCCAATGGGTAGGGTTCGAGTAAACCGGCCGATGCGCCATGCGGCGTTTTACAAGAGATTAATTTATATTTTTTCTCGCTTCAAACGCCTACGCTACTGACAAGGCTGCATTCACATTGCTTGTGGCGAAGGACGGCACCAGGGTGCAGGGGCAAGAGCATGGTAATGATAATGCGCCATTGCACGGGGCTTGCTATATCCTTATATGGACGATCCTGGCGGCCGCGGGCATGCACCATTTCCCGATTTGTTTGGTTGGCAGTAGTTCTCAGTCACTTTCTAGCCCCTATTGGCAAAGGTGGGACTTTGAAATTGCTCACAACCACCCCCCTCACCTTGATGCTTCGAGTCCACGTAGCCCAGACGCTCACCATCGCCTTTCTAGCTGTGTGGATGGGCTTGCTTGCGTTCATCCAGACGCTAATCACCGTTCTAGCTGAGCGGAACCGTTCACCCGAATCCCCATCCTCACCCCCAACAACCCTACGTTCACCCACACTCGTTTCAACGCTTTCATCAGAAGTGAAGACCCTCACGAGAATCGCAGCGATCACAGTCCTGGATTCCCTATATTTCCTGATCTTGAACACTTTGGAATTCACCTTTTTCTTGATCAACATCCTCACACCCCAGAACGCCACAAAAGGTGCCATAACGAGTGATCAAGCCTTGACGGGGTACAAGTGTAAAGAGCCCTCTGACTTGCGCTCGCCGTGCCCTTACCTCAGTGCGTTGTTTCTGTCTTTGTTGCATTCATGTGGCGCCGTTCTTACATAATTTTTTTCTGTTGTATTTTATGATGTTCATCATACAGATGCGTTAGCTAACCATGGCCTTATAAAGCGAAATGGCCGTGCGATCTCGTTGGAGCGGTTGCGTGCGGCTATCCGCGGGAGCCTCAATATCTCGTGGACCCTGGCTCTTGACATCACGAATGGCGTGGAGAAACATTTTGGGCAGAACGTCATTGACCTTGAGTGTGTACAATGCTTTGACTTTCAAGCGGCTGTGGTGCTCATCGGTACGTGATGTAGCTGGTTCAACGAGATGAAGCGTGACGTCAGTGAGTGATATGGCTCTGTAATCCGGTAAGGTTGCTACTTGAACGACACGACGCAGATGCCAACACGCGCGACCAGCGCAACCAAATCATCAAGGACTTACACTCCTTCTCCGAGTCCCGTCCCCAGATCTCCGTACTCTCCGCGTCTGACATAACAAGATTCACCAAGACCCGGCCCACACATTCCAACACGAACCACCCAACTTACGCGCCCTTTACAGGGCACGGTTTGAGCTTGCTACTTGATGCTGTTGATGGTGATGTTGATTCTCTTGAGACGGTCCTGTTGGAGGAAAAGTTCCCGAATGGGTTCGGGGCTTCGTGAGTTTAACGTTCGTTTTGGGGATAAAGTGTGCTCTGGGATGACCATTCTGGTATTGGGCCATTAGATTCCGACGGCGTATGGGCTACACGAAATTTGAAATGATACTGCGAACCGCCGAATCTGTGAATTTAGTTGGTGGCCTTAACTTACTTTGGCTGGCCTCCACGACGGCATGGCGAGGGTCATGGTACAAGAAGGGCGGGACGGACGGCTCTGGATTAGCGGGGACCTCGTGACGAAGCCACCAGAGAATAGGCTCTGTCGCGCGCCAGCTCTTGAGATCTCAATGAATCAGGACGACATGAGGCAATAAGATCATATTCTTCGGTAATGTCGCTTGTAAATGTACTACAGTATATAATATAGCTGCATTTCTCTACCCTCCTCGAGACCCGATAGCATAACGTACTGTGGTTTACCTCGTTCAGTCTCAGGGTCCCAGATAAAACTGAGCTCCACTAGGTCTTGGATCAAGGTCAATGAAAACAAAAGGCGCGCAAGAAACCAATAGATGATTCAGGCTTGATATCGCCGCAGGGCTTGAACCTCGTCAAGTAGTGCTTGAAGGCGGTCGTCATCGATCAGGTTGTGACCGTCACACGTGTTCTTTCAACGCAAGGTTCTTGGCAAGGTCCGGACCGCGGCACGAGGGCTGGACCAACGGTCGGACAAGCGAAGAGAGGTGACGTGTGACACATGTGTCACAGTCACCTCTCGCATCGACGGCAAACAGGTCTCGTCGCATTCCGGCTTTCGCGTTCTCCCAGCCAAGGTTACAGTGTCAGTGTAGTTTGCTGCTATGGGTGAGGACCGGCGCGTGGCATCACAACTTGCGAGAAGTCTAAGACAACCGTCGGACCTGAACGGCGACGAGAGGATGGATGATTCTGGTGAACAACCCGCTGTCAGTGCCCTCGGAAGGACTGAAGCCGGATATGAGGACAATCAGGACGGTGATGAAGAAGTCAGCACCGAGGCCTTGCTTCGACTGGCAATCCAGCGCAAGGGTCTTAGCGGCTCTGCGGCAGTGTCCGGGGTGTCCCAGCTGTTAGAAATGCTTGACGCACTTGGGGAGAGGCAGGATGAGACGGATAAAGAGCCACAAGCCTATCTCGCCGGTACCCGTCATCCCGAGGAGAGTGGGGAAACTCGGTCCTTACGTCGAGGCCGGGAGCCCCCAAAGAAGATAGATGTGATTGGTACCAACTCCTTTGCAGCGCTGTTGGCGGCGATGTCATCCCGCATGCCCTGACGGACGCCCTGTCTAACGACCAGTTCCTGCCTTTGTCGTTCTTCCTCTCCTCGGAACTTGCCCGTCGAAACACCACCAACACCCAGTACCAGTTCAAAGCTTCTGCTGCACATGAGAGGCAAGTGATTGATACCAGTGGTTATGAGGACAGAGATCTGCGCCTTTCTCGTGACCAGTTTGTCAACGCCCATCGGAACTTGCTGCGGGCATATCAAGTCTCATACGGACGAGCTGCAGTGGAAGACCTGGTAAACTACCAGGATCGCTTATACAGTGACACCAGGTTTCACCTCGACGACGAATTCCCGGCATTCCGGCAGTTCGACAGGGCCGTCCGGCTGGCTTGGCACAATAAAGAAGGGGGTCATTATCCCCTTGCAAGGAACAACACATTCTCCCATCTCGACCGCTTTATCAACAAGATGTACTCAGACAACAATGCCGCGCTAGCCCGGGCTGTAACCAACATGCAAGCAGGAACGAGTAAGACAATGCAGGGTCGACACTCTAGGTCAGCTTCCCCTCAACACCGCTCACCGTTGCCGCACTCCTTTCACAAGGGCAGCCGCTCTGTAAGGGAGAACATCCCATAGCACTATTTACCGCACTAGTTACATTTGTTTACGGATCTTTACTATTACTTCCATCCAGGGCTCCTACGGATCCGGAGCGGAGCGGATCGGCGCCAGCGCCGTTTTGGATCCTCCGATTTTGGCTGGATCCGGCTCCGTGCGCTTAGGATCCTTGTGCGCTGCGGATCCGGATCTAGATCCGCGGATCCTATTGATTTGATGTGTACGCGAGTGTTCAGGCTAAGATGAATATATTTCCTTATTTATCAATAGTGCTGCGCACGGCCATGAGGCTGTGGATGGTAGGG
>Ga0307508_10002482_pt1 | contig 19455 bp, 18 predicted proteins | sample 9_EM_MG_FD_203089 | JGI IMG/M metagenome (GOLD analysis project Ga0307508, IMG submission 203089) | Populus trichocarpa ectomycorrhiza microbial communities from riparian zone in the Pacific Northwest, United States - 9_EM | ecosystem: Host-associated > Plants > Roots > Unclassified | place... | reverse complement strand
CATCGACCTTGGGCTGGTAGACGAGCTTGAACTCGTCGCTCTTCATGCCGGCACGCAGCGCCTGCTCGGCGTCGAGCAGCGCACCGGAGCCGCGCTCGAAGCGCTCCTCGGCGAACTGCACCGAGGTACCCGGCGTGCGCTTGGCCTCGTGCATCGCCGCATTCGCGGAACGCAGCAAGGCCTCGGGCCCGGCCGCGCTCGCCGGGTGCAGCGCCACGCCGATCGACACATCGAGGAAAAAGCGGTGCTGCGGCAGCTCGAACGCATGCATCAGCAGCTGCCGCACCGCCTGCACGAGCTGGTCCGCGGCGCGCTCGGCGTCGGCCGCCGGCGCGAGCAGCGCGAATTCGTCTTCGCCCAGGCGCATCACCTCGGCACGCGGCACGGCGCTGGTCGCGACGCTGCGCGTGAGGCCGGCGGCGAGCGCGCGCAGCACGTCATCGCCGACCGACGGGCCATGCGCTTCGTTGAAGAGCTTGAAGCGGTCGACATCGAGCAGCAGCAGCGCGAACGGCTGCACCGGCACGGTGGCGCAGAGCTCGCGCAGGCGCTGCAGCAGCGCGCTGCGGTTGGGCAGGCCGGTGAGCTCGTCGTGCGTGGCCTGGTGCAGCAGCGTGCGGGTGGCATCGAAGCGCGCGGTGTCGTCGGTGACGACGATCTGCTCGGCCGGCTCGCCGTCCCATTCGACGCGCCAGGCGCTGAAGCGAAGGCGCAGGCGGCGGCCGTCGAACGCGGTGCGTTCGCCTTCCCAGTGGTCTTCGAGCAGCTCGCCGCTGACGATGCGGCGGTGCCGTTCGCGCGCCACCTCGCGGTCCTTCTCCGGCATCGTGCTGTTGCGCCACTGCTTGCCCGACGCGATGCGCGCGAACTGATCGGCCGGCAGCCCGTAGATGCGCAGCAGCGCCGGGTTGCCGTAACGCATCACTTCGCCTTGCATGACCGCGACGCCCTGATGCGAGCGCTCGATCAGATGCAGGAACTGATCGCGCAGCTGGCCGGCCTCGCCGGTGCGCCGGCTCACCGCCGCGTGCAACAGCGCGAGGCCGAGCGCGACGCGCAGCAGGCTGGCGATGACCGACTGCGTCGGCAGCGCGGTGTTGCCGAACACGACCCAGATGAACTGGTTCAGGCCGACCAGCGTCATCGCGACGCCGGCGATGCGCTCGTAGCGGCCGAGCCGGCGCACCCAGCCGAGCGCGACGAGCCCGGCGGCGGTCGTCAGCGTCGCGCCCAGCGCCTGCGCGACGCGCGGATCGACTTCGAGTGCGAACCCGCCGACCAGCGTCAGCCCGATCAGGCCGAGCACGATCGTGCGCCCGCCCAGCGGCCGGCCGGCGAGGTCGGCGGCGCCGACCACCCACAAGGTCAGGCTGATCGAGGCGGCGCCGACGAGCAGGAAGAAGCCGATCGCGCTCCACGGCGCGACATGCGTCTGCCACGCGATGAACGCCAGCGGGCTGATCGCCTGGACGACGAACGACCAGCCGAGCCAGCGCGAGAATGCGCGCGCACGGTCGCTGCGCCACACCAGCAGCAACGCCAGTCCAACGACCAGGTTGACGCCGGTGTTGAGCAGCAGCTGTTCCATCACGGACTGTCGGCGACCCAGGCTGCGGCGCGCTCGGCGATCATCAAGGTCGGTGAGTTGGTGTTGCCGCTGGTGATCGTGGGCATCACGCTGGCATCGGCGACACGCAGGCCGCGGATGCCGTGCACGCGCAGGCGCGCATCGACGACGGCCATCGGATCGGCGGCCGGGCCCATCTTCGCGGTGCCCACCGGATGGAAGATCGTCGTGCCGATGTCGCCGGCGAGCTTGGCCAGCTCGTCGTCGCTCTGGAACTGCACGCCCGGCTTGAGCTCCTTCGGCTGGAAGGCGCTGAGCGCCGGCTGCGCGACGATGCGCCGCGTCAGGCGCAGGCTGTCCGCGGCGACGCGGCGGTCGGCGTCGGTGCTGAGGTACATCGGCGCGATCGCGGGCGCGTCTTCGGGCCGTGCAGAGCGCAGGCGCACCGAGCCGCGGCTGGTCGGGTTCAGGTTGCACACGCTCGCGGTGAATGCCGGGAAGGTGTGCAGCGGCGAGCCGAACGCATCGAGCGAGAGCGGCTGCACGTGGTACTGGACGTTGGCGTGGCGCTGGCCCGGGTCGCTGCGCGCGAACGCGCCGAGCTGCGACGGCGCCATGCTCATCGGGCCGCTGCGCCGCGCCAGGTATTCGAGACCGATCAGCGCCTTGCCCCACAGCGATTGCGTCATCATGTTCAGGGTCTTCACGCCCTGCACGCCGAACACCGCGCGGATCTGCAGATGGTCCTGCAGGTTCGCGCCGACCCCGGGCAGCGCATGCCGCACGCCGATGCCGAGGGCCTGCAGCGCGGCCGGGTCGCCGATGCCCGAGAGCTGCAGGATCTGCGGCGTGCCGATCGCGCCGGTGCACAGGATCACCTCGCCGCCTTGCGGATCGACCTGCGCGCGCACGCGCTCGCCGCCGTCGGCCGGAATGATCTCGACGCCGGTCGCGCGCAGGCCCGCTTCAAAGGACTCGATCAGCACGCGGCTGATGTGCGCGCCGGTCCAGACCTGCAGGTTCTGGCGGTTGCGCTGCGCCGGGCGCAGAAAAGCCTTCGCGGCGTTCCAGCGCACGCCGGCCTTCTGGTTGACCTCGAAGTAGCCGACGCCTTCGTTGTCGCCGCGGTTGAAGTCGTCGGTGGCCGGGATGCCGGCCTGCTCGGCCGCCTTCGCGAAGGCGTCGAGGATGTCCCAGCGCAAGCGCTGCTTCTCGACACGCCACTCGCCGCCGCTGCGTGCGCCGCTCGGGTCGAAACCGGCCGCGCCGTGGAACGCGTCGGCACCCTTGTGGAAGTCCTCGTGCTTCATGAAGTGCGGCAGGCACTCGTTCCAGCTCCAGCCGGGGTTCGCGCCGAAGCCGTCGCCCGCACCCCAGCCGTCGTAGTCGCGCGCCTGGCCGCGCATGTAGATCATGCCGTTGATGCTGCTGCACCCGCCCATCACCTTGCCGCGCGGGTAGATCAGCTGGCGGCCGTTCAGGCCGGCGTCGGGCTCGGTGTTGTAGAGCCAATCGGTGCGCGGATTGCCGATGCAGTACAGGTAGCCGATCGGGATGTGCACCCACAGGTAGTCGTCGTTGCCGCCCGCTTCGATCAGCAGCACGCGCTTGTTCGGGTCCAGACTCAGCCGGTTGGCCATCAGGCAGCCGGCGGTACCGCCGCCGCAGACGATGTAGTCGTAAATCGGGTCGCTCATGGGCAGGTCAGTCGTCTTTCTTCAATGGATTCTTCAGGGGTTCAGTGGGCGCCACCGGCGAGGATCGGGAACAGCTTCACAAGCCCGTCGGACATGACCTCGACTGCGAGCGCCGCGAGCAACAGGCCCATCAGGCGCGTCATCACGTTGATGCCGGTCTTGCCCAGCGCCTTGGCGATGCGGCCCGACAGGCTGAACGCGATCCACACCGCGATGCCGACGATCACGCCGTAGACCACCAACACGCCGAGCTGCCACCAGTGGCGGGTCTTGTCGGCGTAGATGATCATGGTCGAGATCGTCGCCGGACCGGTCAGCAGCGGGATCGTCAGCGGCACGATCGCGATGCTGGCGCCGGCATCGGCCTTGTCGCCACCCTCGGCGAGATCGTCCTTGCGCGCCTCTGCCGGTTGGGCACTGAGCATCTGCAACGCCGACATCAGCAGCAGCAGGCCGCCACCGACCTGGAACGACGCCAGCGAGATGCCGAAGAACTCGATGATCTTCAGGCCCGCGAGCGCGCTGACCGCGATCACGATGAAGGCCGAGATCGCCGCGACACGCGCGGTGCGCTGGCGCTGCTGGCGTGTGAAGCCGCCGGTGAAATGGATGAAGAATGGAATCACCCCGATCGGGTTCACGATCGCGAGCAGCGCGATCAGCGGCTTGTAAAGATCCATGCAGGATTGTGGCGTGTCATCCCGACGTCGCGACGGCGATTTCCCGCAGGTAGCGCAGCCCCGGCACCGCGCGCGCGCCGTACCAGCTCAGCAGCTCGCCGTCGACCAGACGCGTCTGCGCGTTCGGGCACAGCGCGCGCGCTTCGGCGAGGTGGCGCACACCGAACGCATAAGGCTCGGAGCTGAGCAGCACCTGCTGCACGTCGGCGAGCCAGGGTTCGTCACCGCGCACGATGGGGTAGCGCGCCGCGCCCGCCTCGCCGCCCTGCATGTCGGGCAGCGTGTGCCAGTGGATGCGCGCGAGCATCGCGGCGATGTAGGTGTCGCGCGCGACGCTCATCCACGGCTCGCGCCAGATCAGGTACAGCACGCGCTGCGGCGGCCGCGCCTCGGGCTGCGTCAGGTCGAGCTCGCGTTGCAGCGCGTGCGTCAACGCGGCGGCGCGCTCGCGCAGCTCGCCGTGGGCGCCGAAGTGCTCGACCATCTGGGCGATCAGCCCGAGGTTGTCGTCGGGCCGCAGCGGGTGCGTCACGACGATCTGCGGCGGGTTCGGCCAAGCCCGCATCGCCCCAATGGTCTCGAGGCGGTTCTCGTCGACGTTGACGAGCACATGCGTTGGCGCCAGGCGCCGCAGCTTGGCCAGGTTCACGTCCTTGGTGCCGCCGACCTTGGGCACGTCGCGCAGCATCGACGCCGGGTGAATGCAGAAGCCGGTGCGCGCCACCAGCACGTCCCGCAGCCCGAGTTCGATGAGCAGTTCGGTCAGGCTCGGCACCAGACTGGCGATGCGGAAACCCGATGCGTCGGCAGTCAGAGGTTGCTGCGCCGTTAACTCGAGCGCCGCGGCTTGCCCTAAAACAACACTTTCGTCGCTCGCCCTGTGCATACTTCCCCTCAATTCACTTATATTCACAAATCTGTGTATGGAAGCAGCGCCTTCGCTTGAATGGTTCACGATGGGTAGAAGCTCCACATGGTCTTCAGGAAATGGAAAGGGGCTCTCCCATGGGCAACAAACTGTACGTCGGTAATCTTTCATACAACATCCGCGATGACGATCTGAATCAGGCGTTTGCCCAGTATGGCAACGTCTCTTCGGCCAAGGTCATGATGGACCGCGACACCGGTCGCTCGAAGGGCTTCGGCTTCGTCGAGATGAGTTCCGATGCGGAAGCGCAAGCCGCGATCAACGGCATGAACGGTCAGGCCCTCGACGGCCGCGCGATCGTCGTCAATGAAGCTCGTCCGCGCGAAGAGCGTCCGGGCGGCTTCGGCGGTGGTGGTGGCCGTTCGGGTGGCGGCGGTGGCTTCGGCGGCGGTGGCGGTGGCCGCTCGGGTGGCGGCGGTGGCTTCGGCGGCGGTGGTGGTGGTGGCGGCTACGGCGGTGGTGGCGGTGGCCGCTCCGGTGGTGGCGGTGGCTACGGTGGCGGCGGTGGCAGCCGCTCCGGTGGCGGCGGCGGCGGTGGCCGCGGCGGCTACTGATCGCGGTCTTCAGTCAAGACAGCAACAAGAAGCGGTGGCGCGAAAGCCCACCGCTTTTTTTGTTGGGCCAGCGCTCATTGGCCGGCGCGCGGCTTGCGCGCCCGGCCCGACACCAGCTTGTCGAACACCGCGTTCGGCAGCAGGCGCATCAGCTTGGCCACGACGCCCATCTGCCACGGGATGACGCGGTAGCTCACGCCGCGCTGGATCGCCTCGAACGCGTGCTTCGCAAAATCGTCGGCCTGCATCAGGAACGGCATGCTGTACGGGTTCTCGCGCGTCAGCGGCGTGTCGATGTATCCCGGGCCGAGCGTGACGACCTTGACGCCGCTGTCACGCAGTTCGCCGCGAAGGCTCTCGCAGTAGCTGATCACCGCGGCCTTGCTCGAGCAGTAGGCGCCATGTCCCGGCATGCCGCGGATGCCGGCGACGCTGGCGATGCCGACGAGGCTGCCGCTGCGCCGCGTGCGCATCGGCGCGACGAAGGGATGAAAGGTCGCGGCCAGCCCCAGGTTGTTGGTTTCGTAGGTCGCGCGCATCACCTCGAGGTCGTCGAAGATCGCGGTGTCGATGCCGACACTGATGCCGGCGTTCGCGATCACGACATCGGGCAGGCCCTGCGCCGCGATGCAGGCGCGACCGACGCCGGCGATCGCGGCGATGTCGCGCACGTCGGCGGCGTAGACCGCGACGCGGTCGGCGGCAAAGCCCTGCGCCTCGGCCCAGGCCTGGACCTCGGCCGCGCGCCGCGCGACCAGCGCCAGGCGGTAGCCGGCGCGGTGAAAACGCGCCGCCAGCGCCTGGCCGATGCCGCTCGACGCCCCGGTGATGAAAACCAGCGGTGATGAACTCATCGCGCGGCCTCTGGGCACCTGCGGTTCAGCATCGTCATTTCGCGCCCGGCTCGGGCGGTGTCAACACGGCGCGCACACGGCCTTTCAGGTCGAGCACACCGGACAGGTTGTCGTAGGCCATCGAGTCGGCGCGCATCTCGGTGCCGCCCTGCGTGACGACCACCGGCAGGTGCGAGCGCACGCGCTCGGTGTTCTGGAAGCAGTGCAGGAACTCGCCGCGGAACTCGATCGTCGCGACCTTGTCCGTGGCCTCGCGCACCACGTGCGCACCGCCGCTCAGCTGCACCTCGCTGCCGTCGCGGTTCGCGACCGCCATGCGGGCGGTCGCGTTCGTGATCCGCCCGTCTTCACCGAACGCGCGGATGCGCGGGTTGTCGATCTCGAGCGTGTCCGTGTCCGGGTAGTGGCGCGCCACGTCGCCTTCGATCTGCACGCGCATCGCGCCGTTGGCCGCGAAGCGCTGCACCACGAACTGGTTCATCGTGTAGTCGGGCTCGTGGCGCAGCGGCGCGAGCGCGCGGTCGTTCTCGAGCAGCGGCGTGTTCTTCACCAGCCACCAGGTACCGAGCGCGAGCGCAGCCATCAGCAGCAGCGGCAGATAGGCCGACGCAGTGTCGAGCACACGCCAGGCCCACGGCGCACGCAGCGCCAGCTTCACGCCGGCCCTCGGCCAGGGCCGCTGTCGAGCGTGACGAGCTGCCCGCGCAGCGCGTCGGCGTAGCGGCCGGCAGCGGCCAGCAGCAGGTCGCAGCATTCGCGCGCGGCGCCGTGACCGCCCCGGGCCGCGGTCACGTGGTGGGCAACGGCCTTGACCTCGACGTGTGCATTCGCCGGCGCGCAGGCGAAAGCGGCGCGCGTCAGCAGCGGCAGGTCGGGCCAGTCGTCGCCCATCGCGGCGAGGCTGTCCCAGCCCTGGTTCAGCGCGGCCATCAGCTCGTGGGCGGCGGCGAGCTTGTCGCTCGCGCCGTAGACCGCGTGCTGGATGCCGAGGTCGGCGACGCGCCGCCGCACCGCGGCCGAATCGCGCCCGGTGATCACGACCGGCGTGATGCCGAAGGCCGCGAGCAGCTTCAGCCCATGGCCGTCGAGCGTCGAGAAGGCCTTGAACTCCTCGCCGCGTTCGCTGATGTAGATGCGGCCATCGGTCAGCACGCCGTCGACATCGAAGATGGCCCAGCGGATGCCCTGCGCCTTCAGCAGCAGCTCGGGCGGATGCGTCAGCCGCGGCTCGATCATCAGATCACTTTCGCCCGCATCAGGTCGTTGGAGTTCAGCGCGCCGACCAGCAACCCGGCCGCGTCGATCACCAGCACGCTGGTGATGCGGTGCTGTTCCATCACATCGGCCGCATCGACCGCGAGGGCGTCGGCGCTGACGAGTTTCGGGCCGGGGTGCATCACGTCGGCGGCGAGCAGCGCGCGCAGGTCGGCGCCGCGCTCGATCAGGCGGCGCAGGTCACCGTCGGTGAAGATGCCGAGCACCCGGCCCGCGACATCGGTGATCGCGGTGAAGCCCAGGCCCTTGCCGGTCATCTCGCGCAGCATGTCGGTGAACGCGGTCTGCGGGCCGACGCGCGGCACGTCGTCGCCGCTGCGCATCAGGTCGCGCACGTGCATCAGCAGCTTGCGGCCCAGGCTGCCACCCGGGTGCGAGCGCGCGAAGTCCTCCTCGCGGAAGCCGCGCGCATCGAGCAGCGCGACCGCAAGCGCATCGCCGAGCGCCATCTGCGCGGTCGTGCTCGCGGTCGGCGCGAGGTTCAACGGGCAGGCTTCCTGGTCGACCGCGCTGTTCAGCGTGATGTGGGCGTGTTGTGCAAGCGTCGACTCGGTGCGGCCGGTCATCGCGACCAGCGTGACGCCGAGGCGCTTCAGCGCCGGGACGATCGCGTCGAGCTCGTCGCTTTCGCCGGAGTTGGAGATCGCCAGCACCACGTCGCCCGGCGCCACCATGCCGAGGTCGCCATGGCTGGCCTCGCCGGGATGCACGAACATCGCCGGCGTGCCGGTGGACGCGAGCGTCGCCGCGATCTTGCGGCCGACGTGGCCGCTCTTGCCCATGCCCATCACGACGACGCGGCCGCGGCATTCGAGCATCGCCTGACAGGCGCGGCCGAAGTTCGCGTCCTGGCGCGCCTTCAGGCCAAGCAGCGCACGCGCTTCGATGTCGAAGGTGTCACGCGCGAGTTGTAGCGCGCGTTCGGCGCTGAAGGCGGGGAATGAGGGTTTTGCAGGCACGGAGCAACGCTGGGCGTCCAGTAGGATCGGCCGATTCTATGAGTCTGCGGCACGCCGCTTGCAAATCACGCCGCCGATGATTTCTTCCACGCTTGCCCTGGTTCTGCTCTACCTCGTCGCCGCGGTGGCCGGGGTCGTGCTGTGCCGCCTGGCAAAGCTGCCGCCGATGCTGGGTTACCTCGCGGTCGGGGTGCTGATCGGCCCGAACGCGACCGCGCTCGCGAAGGACACGCCGGGCGTGAGCTACCTGGCCGAATTCGGCGTCGTGTTCCTGATGTTCGTGATCGGCCTCGAGTTCAACCTGCCCAAGCTGCGCAGCATGCGCAAGCTGGTGTTCGGGCTCGGCCTGAGCCAGGTCGGGCTGACCATGCTGACGGCTGTCGGCGGCAACCTGTTGCTCGCGTGGTTGTTCACCGCGACCGGCCGCCAGTGGGGCCTGGGCTGGCAGAGCTCGGTCGCGCTCGGCGGTGCGCTCGCGATGAGCAGCACCGCGATCGTCGTGAAGCTGATGGCCGAACGGCTCGAGCTCGAGAGCGAGCACGGCCGCCGCGTGATGGGCGTGCTGTTGTTCCAGGATCTGGCCGTGGTGCCGCTGCTGGTGCTGATCCCGGCGCTCGGTTCGCCGCCAAACGAGCTGCTGCGCGAGCTGGTGATCGCCGGCCTGAAGGCGGTCGGCCTGCTCACCGTGCTGCTGGTCGGCGGCCAGCGCGTGATGCGCTGGTGGCTCACGATCATCGCCCGGCTCAAGAGCGAAGAGCTGTTCGTGCTGAACCTGCTGCTCGTCACGCTGGGCCTGGCCTATCTGACCGAGCACGCCGGCCTGTCGCTCGCGCTCGGGGCGTTCGTCGCCGGCATGCTGATCGCCGAGACCGAATACAAGCACCAGGTCGAGACCGACATCCGGCCGTTCCACGACGTGCTGCTCGGCCTGTTCTTCATCACCATCGGCATGAAGCTCGACGCCGAGGCCGTGTGGCTGCACTGGGCCATGGTGCTGGGCCTGACGATCGGGCCGGTGCTGTTCAAGTTCGTGCTCGTGACCGTGCTGGCGCGCGCCTTCGGTGCGGCGCCCGGCATCGCGCTGCGCACCGGGCTGTACCTCGCGCAGGCCGGCGAGTTCGGCTTCGTGCTGCTCGCGCTCGCAACCGACCGGCACCTGATCCCGTCCGAGTGGCAAAGCCCGGTGCTCGCGAGCATGGTGCTGTCGATGCTGGCCACGCCGTTCATCGTGATGTACAGCAACCGCATCGTGATGCGGCTGTCGGCGAGCGACTGGCTGATGCAATCGGTCGCGATGACCAGCATCGCCAAGCGCGCGATCAACACCGAGGCCCACATCATCATCGCCGGCTACGGCCGCAGCGGCCAGAACCTGGCCCGGCTGCTCGATGGCGAGAAGATCCAGTACATGGCGCTCGATCTCGACCCGGACCGCGTGCGTCAGGCCGCCGCGGCCGGCCAGAGCGTCGTGTTCGGCGACGCGGCGCGGCTGCAGAGCCTGATGGCCGCCGGGCTGGCGCGCGCCAGCGCGGTCGTGGTCAGCTACCACGACACGCCCTCGGCGCTGAAGATCCTGCGCCTGGTGCAGGCGCACGCGCCCAAGGTGCCGGTGATCGTGCGCACGATCGACGACACCGACATCGAGCGCCTGCAGGCGGCCGGCGCCACCGAGGTCGTGCCGGAGGCGATCGAAGGCTCGCTGATGCTCGCCAGCCACGCACTCGCGCTGGTGGGCGTGCCGATGCGGCGCGTGATCCGCGTCGTGCAGGACCAGCGCGACGCGCGCTACCGCCTGCTGCGCGGCTATTTCCACGGCGCCGACGACGACACCGCGGACGAACTGCAGACCGCGCGGCTGCTCAGCGTGACCTTGCCGGCGGCCGGCAGCCACCTCGGCCAGACGCTCGCGGCGCAGGCGCTGCACGCGGTCGGCGTGACGGTGGTCTCGGTGCGGCGCGCGACCGGCGCGGTCACCCTGCCGGACGACGCATTGGTGCTGGCAGCCGGCGACACGCTGGTGTTGTCCGGATTGCCCGAGCCCCTGGCCCTCGCCGAAGGCCGCCTGCTCGGCAAGAACTAAGCGGTGGGTGCGCTCGGCCCAGCGCCGGGCCGCTCCCAATCGGGCCGAGCACCCGCTCGGCGGGTGGTCTCGCGTACACGCGAGACCGGGTGCTCCGTTTCTAGCTGAACGGCGTCTGCTTCGCCATCGTCGCGCGCATGCGCGCGGCCATCACGCCACCGGCGGTGCGCAGCAGTTCGAGCGCGAGCGCGGGCAGGCGCTGCGCCAGTTCCTCGAGGCGTGGGCCGCGCAGCGCGTAGACGACACAGGGCGTCATCGCCTCGACGTTGGCCATGCGCGGGCTGTCGCCGAACAGGCCGGGCTCGCCGACCACCGAGCCGGTGCGCAGGATCGCGATGCGGTTGCTGCCCGGTGGGCCGCCGGTGACGAAGACCTGCAGGCTGCCCTGCGCCAGGAAGTACATCGTGCGGTCGGCGTCGCCCTGCTTGATCAGCAGGTCGCCGGCACGGATCTCGTGTCGGGTCAGGTAGGGCGCGATCGCGCGCCACTGCTCCAGTGACAGGCGCGCGCGGAACGCGTCTTCGGCGTTGAGCGTCTGAATCGCCTGCACCAGTTCGTCGATCTCCATGGGTCTCCTCCGCGCGGCGCCGAATCGGCGCCATCACAGCGGTGATTATCGGTGCCGGGGCCGCGCGCAGCGACGGCGGGGGCCGCACGACGCCGACCCTTCGTCGCCGCGCGGCCCCCGCCTGTCGGTTTGCCGCGACGTTTTACCAGCAGTCACAGAGCGCACGCGGCGTTCAACGCCCGCCGCCAGGCTTCGGCGCGAGCGTCTTCAGGTGCAGGTACAGCGCCCGCACATCGGTGTCGTTGATCTCCTTGAGCGCCAGGAACGGCATCACGCTGCTGACCGCCTGGCCGTCCGGCCGCTTGCCGGTGCGGAACATCGTCGCGAACGCCTCGGCGCTGTCGTAGCGCGCCATCGCGCTGCCCTCGCCCGACGTCAGGTTGGCCGCCGCGGGCCAGGCCGGCGGTGCGCCGGGGATCTTGCCGCCCGACAGCGTCGCGCCGTGGCAGCCGGTGCAGGCATTCGCCAGGTAGGCGCCATGCCGCGCGGTCGGCGCGTCGGCCGCGTCGGGCGGTGGCGGCAGGGCGTGGTCGATGCGCTCGGCCGCGTCCTTCACGATGCCGACGGCATACAAGGCCTTCACCGGCAACGGGAAGTTGACGGTCGCGCCGGGCGCCGCCACCGCCGGCATCTGGCGCACATACGCGACCAGCGAAGCCAGATCGGCATCGGTGAAACGCGCGTAGTCCTCGCTCGGCATCACGATGGCCGGCCGGCCATCGGGCTTGACGCCGTGGCGGACCGTGCGCGTCCAGTCGTCGGCGGTGTAGGCCTTGACCGCACTGCCTTCGCCCGGCGTGATGTTCGGCGCATGGACGAGCATGCCGTTCGCGTCCTCGATGAAGGTCTTGCCGGCGCCGTCGACGCCGTGGCATTCGGTGCAGCCGCGCGACATGAACACATAGCGACCGCGCGCGACGCTGTCGGCATCGCTGCGCAGCGCCACCGGCGCGACCGCGACATCGATGCGGCGCTGCATCTTGCGCTCGCCGAGCTGCCCCAGCACGATCAGCGTGGCCGCGGCGATCGACACCAAACCGACCAGGCCAACCGCGCTGCGTTTGAGCCATCGTTTCATGGCGATTCCCCGGCCAGAATGAATTGCGGCGCGACGCCGACGGCGCGCGCGAGCTTGTCCCAGCCGCGCGCGTCGAGGTGCGGACGCAGGCCGGCGAGCACGCCGAGAAAGGCCTCCGGCGGGGTCTGCGCCTGGATGCCGCCGAGCAGGCCGGCGCGCTCCACCGGGTTCAGCGCCGGCACCATCCAGCGCGCCACCAGCATGAACTGCGGCGGCGAGATGCTGGCCACCAGCCGGTCGTGGATCTCGATCAGCTCGGCGTCGCTGTAGGCGGCCCACAGCGCGGCGTTGTTGCCCGACTCCTCGATGTGCATGTGCTGGAGGTTCTCGGCCACGAACAGCGCCAGGTGGTGGTACAGGCGCAGCGCAAGCGCCGGCTGCAAGCGCGCCGCAGCGCTCCGCAAACCGGCGGCTTCGGTGCGCAGCGCGTCGATGCTGTCGCGGTGCTCCAGGTGATCGCCGCCGGTGCGTGCCGCACCGCCGGGCTGGCGTGCCTCGATCGCGGTGTGCACGAACTCGTTCTCGTGCTCGATGTGGCTCAGGCACAGCGTCAGCAGCGTCTCGAGCTGCGCAAGCGCAGCGTGCAGGTCGTCCGGGTCGGTGACATCGGCGCGGCCGACGCGCACCAGTGTCTCGCTCATGAAGCTGCGCAAGGCCTTGTGGATCCCCGCGTACATGTCGAAGCGCGGGGCGGTGCCGCTGGCAGCGGCGTGGGCGGTGGAGGCGAGGGTGGTCGTGTTCATCGGGTGGTTCCTGAATGAAGAATGATGAAGAGGCATGAAGAGGCGGTTCGCAGGCGCCGACCTCGGCGCCCGCCTTCGCTGTCTCAGTGCCAGTAGCGCGTCACCGCGATGTCGTAGTTCGCATCGTTGGCCGAACCGGCCAGCACGCTGCGCACCGTCGGCACGCGCTCGTCGGCCTGCAGCACGAGCGCCCGGCCTTCGTCGGCCTTGCTGCTCGGCGCGACCGCGGTGATCGTGATGCCGCCGCTGCCGAAGCCGGCATCGAGCGTGCCGTCGGTGTTGTAGCGGGCCAGCGCGAAGTCGCCGCTCGAGCCGTTGCCGGCATAGACCCAGCCCCCGACGACGAGCTTGCCGTCGGCCTGGCGCACCACCGCGTGGGCCTCATCCCAGTTGGTCGCGCTGACCGGGGTGATCACGCGGCCGGCACCGCCGCCGAAGCTCGCATCGGCGATGCCGTCTTCGGTCAGCTGCAACAGCGCGAAGTCATGGCCGACATGGCCGGTGACGACGATCTTGTTCTCCGGCGTCACGATCACGGCCCGCGCCGCGCCGATCACCGAACCGAACGCACCGTCGAGGCGCTGGCCGATCGCGAAGCCCGCGTCGATGCTGCCGTTGGCGTTGTAGCGCGTGACGACGAAGTCGCCTTCGCCGCCGACGGCCACGATCTTGACCTCGCCACCGGTGGCCTGCAGCGCCAGCGCGTAGATCGAGTCGCGCGAGTCCAGCGCACGGATCGGCGTGACGACCTGGCCGTTGTTGCCGAAGCTCGCGTCGAGCGCACCGCTCGTCTCATAGCGCGCGAGTGCGAAGTCGATGCCGCGCGTCGCGGTGTTGGCGTGGCCGCCGGCGACGATCTTGCCGTCGGGTTGCACGACGACCGCGTAGGCGGTGTCGGACTGGCTGCCGAACGAGGTCACGACCTTGCCGCCGTTGCCGAACGTGGTGTCGAGGCTGCCGTCGGTGTTGTAGCGCACCACCGCAAAGCTCTTGCCCTTCGGCGAGACGTCGTGCGAGCCGGCGACGACGATCTTGCCGTCGCCCTGCAACGCGACCGCGAAAGCCTGGTCGCTGCCGCCGTCGATGTCGGTGCTGACCTTGCCGGCCGTGCCGAAGCCCGGGTCGATCGCGCCGTCGCGCAGGTAGCGCACCAGCACGAAGTCGGTGCCGGTCGTGCCGCCCATGTTGGCGTGGCCGACGACGACGAGCTTGCCGTCGGGCTGCACCGCCATCGCCTCGGCGTAGTCGTCCGAGCCGATGCCGGTGATCGCCTTGCCGTTGCTCGCGAAGCTGGTGTCGAGCGCGCCGGCCAGGCCGCGCACCGTGACCGTGACCGGCTGCTGTGCCGACACGCTGCCCGAGACGCCCTGGACGACGGCGTCGGTCGGCAGCGAGTGCGGCGCGGTGGCGTCGGCCTGCAGCGTGATGTGAGCGGTCGTCGCGCCCTTGGCGATGTTGACCGCCGCGGCGCTGACGCCAGCCGGCAGGCCGCTCACAGCCACGTCGACGGCGCCGTCGAAGCCGGCGTCGCGCGTCACGGTGGCGTCGAGCGTCGCGGTCGCGCCCTGGAAGATCACCGCCTTCTGGGTCGACAGCGCGATCGTGAAGCTCGCCGCGGGCGGCGGCGGAGGGGTGCCGGTGGTGTCCGGGTTGTCGGCGCCGGACGGCGTGCTCGAGCCGCCGCCACCGCAAGCGGCGAGCACCACGGTCAGCAAGGCCAGCGCGGCGCCTCGCATGGCCCGGATCGTGAGGGGGTGCAAAGTCATGATGATTTTTTCCTGAAGTGATTGGGGTGTGCCCCGGCCGGAGTGGCCTTCAACTTCAGGCCGATACGTCGTTCGCCGGGGCTGCAAAACGACTGGAACGGACTGTAGAAATTGCGCGCGCGCGCCACATCGGCCGAAGGAGCCAATGGGCCATCGGCGAGGAGCCACCCCTTACGGGGGATGTCTGGGCGTGGGGCTCAGAGACAGCGCGCGGGACCGCGTCGCCGGATCACTTGCCGATGCAGAACCGGCTGAAGATCTCGCCGAGCAACTCATCGGCGCCGAACGCGCCGGTGATCTCGCCGAGCGCATCGTGTGCGAGGCGCAGCTCTTCGGCGAGCAGGTCGAGCGCAGCGTCAGCGCGCGCGGCCTGCTCGGCCGCCTCGGCCAGGTGCGCGCGTGTCGTGCGCAGCGCCTGCACATGGCGCGTGCGGGCGATGAACAGGCCTTCGGGCTGGGCGTGCCAGCCGGCGAGCTCGAGCAGTTTGGCGCGCAGCGCGCCGATGCCTTCGCCGGTGCGCGCCGAGAGCACGATGCCCTCGGCGTCGGGTGCGATCACCGATGCGTCGCTCTTGTTGAACACGTGCAGGAGCCGTGTGGACTGCGTCATCATCAGCGCCGACGGCAGGCGCGCGGCGATCTGCGCTTCGCCGGCGTCGTAGCCGGCCTCGCCGATGCGCGTCAGGTCGTGCATGAACAGCACCGCGTCGGCGCGTTCGATCTCGTTCCAGCTGCGCGCGACGCCGATGCGTTCGACCTCGTCGGCCGATTCGCGCAGGCCGGCGGTGTCGACCACGTGCACCGGCACGCCTTCGATCTGGATCGTGCTCGTGACCTTGTCGCGCGTCGTGCCGGCGATCGGGGTGACGATCGCCAGCTCGGCGCCGGCGAGCGCGTTCAGCAGCGAACTCTTGCCGACGTTGGGCTGGCCGGCCAGCACGACGCTGATGCCCTCGCGCAGCAGCGCGCCCTGGCGCGCGCGATCGAGCACATCGTCGAGCTGCGCCGTGATGGCCTGCAGCCGTCCGCGCGCGTTGGCCTTCTCGAGGAAGTCGATCTCTTCCTCCGGGAAATCGAGCGTCGCCTCAACCAGCATGCGCAGCTCGATCAGGCGGTCGCGCAGCGCGTTGACCTCGTTCGAGAACGCGCCCGACAGTGAGCGCCCGGCCGAGCGAGCGGCCGCTTCGGTGCTGGCCTCGATCAGGTCGCTGACGGCCTCGGCCTGCGCCAGGTCGAGCTTGTCGTTGAGGAACGCGCGCTCGGTGAACTCGCCGGGCCGCGCCAGGCGCAGCCCCGGGCTCGCTTCCAGACAGCGTGCCAGCAGCAGCTGCAGCACGACCGGGCCGCCGTGCGCCTGCAGCTCCAGCACGTCTTCGCCGGTGTAGGAATGCGGCGCCGGGAAGTGGATCGCCAGCCCTTGATCGATCGCGGCGCCGGCTGCATCGGTGAACGGCAAATACGTGGCGACGCGCGGCGCGAGCCGGCGGCCGAACAGCGTACCGATCAGCGCCGAGAGATCGGCGCCGGACACCCGCACGATGCCCACTGCGCCGCGCCCGCTCGCCGTGGCGATCGCGATGATGGGGTCACCGGATCGGGGCAGCATCAGCGAGGCCGGCGCGCGGCGCTATTTGCCGAGCACGCCGAGCTTCTTGTTGATCAGGTACTGCTGCGCGATCGACAGGATGTTGTTGGTGAGCCAGTACAGCACCAGGCCGGCCGGGAACACGAAGAACATCACCGAGAACGCAAGCGGCATGATCCACATCATCTTGGCCTGCACCGGGTCGGCCGGCGTCGGGTTGAGCCAGGTCTGCAACAGGCTGGTGCCGGTCATCAGCAGCGGCAGGATGAAGTACGGGTCCTTGGCCGACAGGTCGGTGATCCAGCCGATCCACGGCGCGTTGCGCATCTCGACGCTGGACAGCAGCACCCAGTACAGCGCGATGAAGAACGGCATCTGCAGCAGCATCGGCAGGCAGCTGCCGAGCGGGTTGATCTTCTCTTCGCGGTAGATGCGCATCATCTCCTGCTGCATCTGCTGCGGCTTGTCCTTCAGGCGCTCGCGCATCTCGGTGATGCGCGGATTCACGGCCTTCATCTTGGCCATCGAGGTGTAGGCCTTCAGGTTGAGCCAGAAGAACGCGACGCGCAGGATCAGCACCAGGCCGACGATGGACCAGCCCCAGTTGCCGATCAGCTTGTGCAGCTGCGTGAGCAGCAAGAACAGCGGTTCGGACAGCAGCTTGAAGACGCCGTAGTCCTTGACCAGCTCGAGGCCGGGCGCGAGTGCCGCGAGCTTGTGCTCCTCCTGCGGGCCGACGAAAAGCTTCGCATCGAAGGACTTGCTCGCGCCGGGCGCCACATCGCCGAGCGGCACGAACATGCCGACCGAGTAGACATGGGCCGGGCTGCCGGTGACGTCGTTGGTGACGTCGGCCTTGCCGGTGAAGTATTCGCGCGTCTGCTTCGTGCCGTCGGCCTTGTCGATCAGCCAGGCCGAGGCGAAATAGTGCTGGACCATCGCGACCCAGCCGGTGTCGGCCGTGGTCTCGTGCTCGGGTTTCTCGCCGGGAGCGCGTTTCTCGATGCTCTTGAACTCGATCTTCTTGAACTTCGCAGCCTCGTCGTAGACCGCCGGGCCGGTGAAGGTCGAATAAAAGCTCGAGCCGCCCGCCAGCGCATTGCCGTCGCGCACCAGCTGCAGGTACAGGCGCGGGTTGATCACCGCGCCCGACTCGTTGACGACCTCGTTCTTGACGTCGATGACGTAGTCGCCGCGCTTGAACGTGTAGGTCTTCACCAGCTTGACGCCGCCGACCGGCGGCGACTCGAACTTGATCGCGAGCTGGTTCTGACCATCCTTCAGCGTGCGGTCGCCCGGCAGCAGCGTCATCACGGTGTGGTGATTCGGCAGGCCCGCGCCGCCGGCCGGGGGCACCAGCCCGCTCTCGGCCACATAGAAGCGCTCGGCGGATTCGTCCAGGATCACGATGTTGCGTTTCTGATCCGACAGGTCCTTGGGCTTGGCCATGCCGATCAGGCCGAGGATGTGGTCCAGGCCATCGCGCTCGATCTGCTCGTGCTCCTTCAACAGCTCGACGCGCACCAGGGTGCCGCCCTTGCTGTCGAGCGTGGCCTTGACCAGATCGGTGCTGATCGTGACCCGCTCGGACGCCACCGGCGTACCCGATGCGGCGGCAGCCACCGGCGTCGCGCCAGCGACCGCACCGGGGGCACCGGCCACGGCTGGCGCGGTTGCGCTCGGCGCCGGGCCCGCGGCGACCGGCTTGCTCGGCACCGGGCTGAAGAATGACGGATGCCCGTTGTGCTTGTTCCACGCGTCGTAGATCAAGAACAGGGACATCGCAAAAACCACCCACAGCAGGGTGCGACGCATATCGGTCATGGGGAGGTCTGGTTGTCGAGCGGAGTGGAAGACGGGGTGCCGGACGCAGGAGGCGCCTTGGCGAAGAGGGCGCCGAACAAGCGCGGCGCATGTTCGGGTACGGGGTCGTGGCCGCCCGCGCAAAGCGGGTGGCAACGCACCAGGCGGTGCAAGGTCATGTAAGTGCCGACTACCGCTCCGTGCCGCTGGAGTGCTTGCAGCGAATAACCGGAGCAGGTCGGCTCGTAGCGGCAACCGGTTTGCAGCCAAGGGCTCAGCACGAGCCGATAGCCGCGCACCAGCGCCATCAGAACGCGCTGAGGCAGCGTTTGGATCGAGGCCAGCATGGTGGACGACGACACGGCCGCGTGCCGGTCAGCGACCGGCCACCCGTTGCGCCGCGTTCGCGAGCAGTTGCTCGAGCTCGTCGCGGGCTGCGCGTTTGAGTACCTCCGACGCCGCGCTGACGAAGATCTTGCGGTCGAACGGTGCTCGCAGCCGCACGACCCACAGACCGCCGGCGAGCCGGGAGTCGAATCCCATCACGGCCGACCGGATCTGGCGCTTGAGCAGGCTGCGCGTGACGGAGCGCTTTGCATGCCGCTTCGGCACGACCGCGCCCAACCAGACGCCCGTCGGGGCCGCAGGCGGGGCTGCCGGAAGGGAGTCATCCACAGCCGAGATCACTTGCAGTTTCTCATCTGTTGACAACTCTGCCGCCAGCCGCCTCGGCGCCGGCTTGGGCGGCGCGCTCGGGCGATCGGCCACATGGTGCAGCGCGAAGTGGGCGCTGCTGGCTCGGGTGCGCGTGCGCAGCACGCGCTCGAAATCAACGGAACGCAGAAGACGGGCAATCACGCTGCGGGGCGCGGCGCTGTCAGCCCAGGCGCGCGGGCCTCAGACGGCCAGGCGCTTGCGGCCCTTGGCGCGGCGGGCGTTGATCACGGCACGGCCGCCACGGGTCTTCATGCGGACCAGAAACCCATGGGTGCGGGCGCGGCGAACTTTGGAGGCTTGGTAAGTGCGTTTCATGATCTGTCTGTCCAGCTGATCGTCTTCCCGGAATAACCCGGGTCGACTCGACGCGTGGCGTCGAAGTTTGGCAAAGTGTTGGTCTAGATGCCCAGGGCGCAGCTTGGCTCCGGGAAACCCACTATTACACCAAAAACCCCTTGCCGAGTCAATGACTTACACCGCTGACCCTGGCTTGGCGGGGCCATTGACGAGCGGCTTCAATCTGTGGATAACCGTCGATTTCGTCGCTCCACCACGTACAATCTGACCGCTCCCAAGAAGAACTTTTCCACAATGAGCGCTG
>Ga0307508_10002481_pt1 | contig 19461 bp, 22 predicted proteins | sample 9_EM_MG_FD_203089 | JGI IMG/M metagenome (GOLD analysis project Ga0307508, IMG submission 203089) | Populus trichocarpa ectomycorrhiza microbial communities from riparian zone in the Pacific Northwest, United States - 9_EM | ecosystem: Host-associated > Plants > Roots > Unclassified | place... | reverse complement strand
TAACAACAGAGCGGCAGCATTTCGTACCAATTCCTGCATAGGCTTACGAAGAGCGTTGTGCTTCTCTAATTCCAACTTGAGATTGCCCACTTGCTTTTGCAGCGCCTCCAACTGTGTCTCCTCGTCATACGTGCTTACAAGGGAAGGATGCATTGGTGGTTTCCATTCATGTATGAATATCCGATCGGCAGGAATCGGGCCCCCGCGATGTAGGTTAGAATTATGCCTGCCCATTCGGACGCTTCGGCCACTGCGGATACTCATGGTATCTGCGTGGTCACGGTGATGTATTGATGCATTGTCTTCGCCATCAGCATTAGACTCTTGTATTCGATTCCAGCCATACTCCATGTTCGATACGCCTCCCGACAAAGGCTCTCTGGACTGCCGGGCTGCCCAGTAGTTGCAAGTGGAGACCCACTCCGACACCAGCTCCTCAGTGCCAGCCTGGAAGAAATACACAGCGCCGCTAGAGAGTGTGAGGACGAAGCAGTAAGGCCGCTGGCGATTATATCCTGGAGCAGGAAGAGCGTGCGCTAGCGAGTGTGCCAGGGAAAACTCTCCGACAAGATTGGCATTTGCCTAATATGCAAGGTTTTCGAACCAACGCTTCAGGGTAAACGCAAGCAAGGATACACTCACCAGCCAATTGCCCCCACCGAAAGTGTCCACAGAAGATGACGGTCCATTAGCACCGAAGGTGAACATGCTGAATTCTCCTTTGGAGATAACTACGAATACGTTCATCCACGTGCGGGTCCGAGCCCGGCGTTTCGAAGTTTCCCAGAACTGCTTGCGGCATAACATTCCCTCCTTTGCCCACGGAGCGCCTAATAAGGCAAGCTCTTCGTCTGTTATGCTCACAGAGGTAGAGACAGTATCCACGCTTCCGGCGCTCCGCGCATCATCCTCGTGAGCTTCTTTAATGATAGTATGGGAAAGGTTCGATGCAAAACCAAGTGTGGGCGCAAGCAATACAGAACTCGGGGTAGAGAGAGTCTGAGAACAAAGAAGAAAAACATTCAGCCAGGAAGCTTTAGTATCGATGTTGAATACCGACCTCGCCGATAGATGTGGCAAAGCTAGGGGAAGGACTAACACGCCCATCGCCGCTGCCGCCGCTTGAAGAGGTTCCATATGGACTTTGCGAACCAAGTAGTGCAGAAAGGCCACGGACGCTGCCACGTTTCAAATTGCTGACACGGTCCGCAGTGCTGTGGGTTCGCAAGCTGGCTTTACGATTGAGTGGTGATACCGGACCCAGAGATGAAGTAGAACCGCGAGCAGCACTGTTGACAGGCTGAAGGATTTGTTGCTTCTTGATGGCGTCGTAGATCTCCTGTTGTTGGTGGGGTTCAGGTGGGTGATATTCGCTCCGGATGAAATTATGGGAGACAGACCTTCAACAGGTTTTCCACGTCCTGCTCCCACAATTTCTTCGTGCTTCCAACAGCATCGCGACTTGTTCGCCTTTCTGGAGACTCGGAATAACCGGTGTCCGTGCCCGGAAGATTGAGCGATACACGACTGGCAGCAGGAGACTCCCCGGGCACACCCAGCTGAATAGCCGATTGAGAGGCTCCTGCATGCTGCATGATACTGCGCCAACTAGTCAGACTACCACTACGTTTCTTCGGATAGTGCCGAAGGGTCGCGGGCTTCGGTGCAGGGGAGTTGCTGTTACCTGGTGTAGCCGTCTCTAATGTATTATCGTTATCGTCAAGAGATATTGTAGATACAGCAGCCGCAGATATTGGGATGGGTTCCTCGGCGTCGGATTGTCTCAGCTGGGCCAGCACTACAGAGAGGGTGTTCTTAACGAATTGTGTCCGTGACATTCTTGTGGAGATTTCGGCGACATGTAAGTCAGTGTTGAGGAGCATAATAGAGTACGTGATGGCATGCACGACGTCTGGAAATAAGGATGTTTGGTTCTCCGTCAAACAACTAGCGTAGGGTTCGTACCTGCACTGTGGTAAAGAGCCTGTGGATTGCACTCCCAGAATCTGGCACTGTAACATTGGAGAATACGGTCCACTTGCTGCGTCTCTGCTCGCAGGTAAAGTTTACCACACAAATGTCTGGATAAAATCCATCAATCTGTGGAATACATGTTCCAAGACGCAACTCACCTGAATGCAAGGTCGAGTCTCAATCCAGTGAAATCAAAGTATTCCATGTAATACTTGGCAGCTAATTGCTTCACAGGATCCCTGGCGGGGGCAGGGGATTAAGTGACAGCTCAGCCCGGCAAAATGAGACTGCCGGCTTACCGTCCGCCTAACCATTCAGCTATCTTCTCGCTAGGTACGAATGTCTCGTCTTCGCCCCAACACTTCTCTGCACATACTTTCGCCCTGGCTTCGAGTTCCTCAGGATCGGCGGTGGCACCGGCGGCGGCGGCCTGCGCCATCTTGCTTGAGCTTGGATAACGACTCAGTATCAGATCTGTTTGAGAATAACTGGACATAGACACTGCAGATGAAGCGCCCGCATAAGAGTGGGTGTAAATCGAAGAGGAGCCCAGCGTGTTTGCCCCTCCAGTGCCGCCAGAGCTTCCACTCGCAGTGCTAATGGCACCAACGCTAGCAACACTAGCTCCTGCGCCTACGAGCCGTATGGTACGATTCGTTGCACCACCTGAACTCGTGCCACTTGCGTCTTGTGACAATATCGCACCATCCTCTCCGACATATCCGGTTGCCGACGCAGTTGACCCACCATTAGAGGATGGGGTCAACGTCCGAGCTTGGTCAGCTAGGGCACCAGTACTATTGAGAATGGGGTCAGAGGAAGACGCAACCGCTCTCGGCTGAACAGGGTAAACGCTTTCGGAGTGATCCCTGCCACTGCTACGTGGCAAGCGAACATCGAGAGAGCCGGGTCTTGGAGATTTCGCGTCTGTCAGGGCAGCAGAACTGATGGGATTCGACCCGGCTATGGTGCTGCGGCTCGGCGATTGTCGCGAATGTCCGCCGCCAGTACTTGCTGACCGGAGGGTAGGCATGGCTCGAGCATTCGAAGTCGTCGACCCTAGCGCGGGGGTCGATGCTGCAGCGGCCTTCATGGTAGAAGGCTGATTACCAGCACTAGCCAGCGCTTGCTGTGCATATCCGCTAGGGTTGAATGGATTTGGGCTTCGAGCAGGGAGGCGGACAGAGGTCCGGGGAGAGAACACAGGAGTTCGGGGTTCAAGGCTGACGCCGCTGGATAACCGACCATCAGGAGTGGAGGGACCAGAACTGCTCGTAGTAGAGGGGCTTGGAATCTGCAATCGTGCGGCTATCGGAGTCTTTGGCCCATCCGCTGCATCATATGCATTATATCCCGTGCTAAGGGATGAGCGCATGGATTCAGCATCATAGAACACATCCTCCGAAGGGGTGGACAAAGTTGGGGACGGAGGCGGTCGCACATTAGACCCGTTTGATCCTGTATCAGGGAGCGGGACTGATTCGGGCCCATGACGTAGATGCAATGAAGGATTGCCAATGAGCCGTAACATCTCCTTTGGAGGTGGGCCACCTGGGGGTAGGAGCGGCGCACTGCCCACGGGCATCGAAGACAAGGTTGCCGAGGATCCGGTGGAGCTCACCGACGTGCGAGGTACCGAAGTCAACGACAGGGCGACATCATCGCTCTCACGTGTATCAGATGCGCTTGGCCGTGGCGGAGGCTGCTGTTGATGTTTCAAATGTTGCTTCGATCGCGATTCTGACTCAATAGCACCCTTTCCCCGGTCCTTCCTAGGCGTCGCGGGGTTAGTGAAACCCTTAAACGCTCCACTGAAATCATCCGCGTCCAACACATTCCGCATGGCAATATCCCAGTCGCGTAGCTGGGGCGGTCCTTGACTGCTGTCTTTGGATTGTCTGGGCGGGCTCGAGAGCGGCAGATGAGGGTCAACAGTGGCAACACCGAGCCTCGAGACGTCGATAGAACCCACGCTTACGCTCCTTCGTCGATTCGATATCGAGCTCCCAGCCGTGGGAGGGTGCGAGCGTGACACAGGTGCATAGTCGGCAGGGAATATTGACGCAGTACTGCCTGCTTCATTGCCAACCACAGGGTGGGGCGATGGTTTCCTCTTAGACGGCCGGGGGCGAATAGTGGCCCCGCTAGAAGGGGTTGGCTTGCTGGGTAGGGGAGGAGGAACAGAGGATTCAGATGGTGGGTTTGACATGAAGACGTCCGCAACGGGAGTCGAAGAGACGTTAGAAGGTATAGCAGGGACAGGGGGCGGGTCTTCGGAGGGAGGTACGGGTTGTAATAAGCCAGTCAAGGACAGCGCACGCCGTTTGTCACGAGCACTTCCAGATCCCATGAATTGCTTGAGAAACGTGTTGGCCTTGAACCGCATGGAAGACTGAGGATGAATTAACGATAAATTCAAGTATTCTAAATCCATAGAGCATCTACACACTAACTTTATTTGTTTCTTTAGAAGCAACCGGGCTGGCGGTTGTTGAATTGGCTGGCGACACCGCGGGCTCGGGTGGAATCGTAGAGTAACCGCGAGACGGCTGCTTAGTAAGCTTTTTCGAGGATGTTGAGGATCTGATAGTTTGCTGTCCGACAGCGACATTGGATGGACCAGGAGCTACAATGGAAAATGACGAAGTTGAAGAGGTTGCTCGTGCACGCGGGCCTGGGGGTACCGGTGAAAGGAAATCCCTGGAGGAGGACGTCCTGGAGCTTGAGGCACCAGCAGCACACCCTTGTTCGCCTGGCACCGATGCTTGCAGATCCTTACCCTGCATTTTCGCAGTCCCAATAACACCACCGCGTTCCTTTGCCTTACGGACAAGTGTTGCCAAGTCTGGGCTACTGGCTGTACCAGGAGAGCGGAATAAACTTCGCCTTTTAGTACCGTCAGAGTCGCTAGTTGGCGCAGGTGACTCTTCATCAAGAGACGAGTCTGCGGTGTTATTCGCTTGAGCAACATCGGCGGGTGAATTACCAGCAATGGGAGTTGGGGGAACTACGATAGGGGTAGCTGGCTGCATTTGTGTTAGCATTCTGCTGCGAGACACGCTTGGTGAGGGCATGTCGCTCTGGGGTGTGGATATGCCAGATGTCGCTGTCCGCGATATCGGAGGTGTGAGAAAGAGCCCCAACCGGGATTCGTCTCGTGTCCCACCACTCAGTTGGACGGTATCACCGTCTTTGAGAATGTCCTCGAAATTGCGCGACAGGCGATTCTTCACTGTTCGAGATGGCGCGCTTAATAAGTCCGTGGTACTTGCGTTGGACACTCCAGAACGAAAGGCAGATGGAGGATGAATAGGAGCGTTACGAGAGTACTCCGCACCAGTTGTTGGTGTTGGTGGAGGCGTAGTGGGAGAAGCCTGAGCGCGCTTTGTGGGCATACTGCTCACGGCGCACTTGCGAGAGTTTAACAGGTAAGCATGAAATTCAAATCACAGGTCCTCTATCGTATTATTCTACAAATATCCATAGCTATCACTGCGAAGAGGCGTATACGCTAGGCGAACAACAATAACCACAGGAGTTGCCGTGACATTATCGAGAGCCAAAAAATGAAAGCACTGGACACCGAAATGGCAATTTAGCATCGGCGCCGAAGCGCGACTCGCAGAGCTAAGACCACTGATACGTACCCAGTCAAATCTCTGGTTTTTGACCCGCTTCTAGATCAGCAATAATACCATCCAACGCGTCTCGCACAGATTCAACACGGGCGCCCTAAACAATGAATATCTATCAGATGGTTCGAAAGGGCTTGATATATTATTTACAGCTTCATCTACTTCGCCTGTTGCTGCAGTGCGCAGAGCTGCGCGTGCAACGCGCACAAATTCATATGATTGTCCCAACCTGTCTTCCCCTTGTTCGCGCGCAGGCTGTTCCAGAGGCGGCGAAAGCCCGGAGAGATCCACATTACGGGCATTCAGTTTCTCAATATCAGAGCTCACGCCTTCATATGTCAGAGGCTTTGCTGAAGCCATTCTAGGGCTGAGCGGTGACGACAAGGTGATGGTTAATATTTGGGTCGTAGCTAAGCGCCGGCACTGCCTCACCAAACAGGCATTGGGCACCTAAGCCGCGTCCCGGTTTCGGGTGCGCATTTATGAACGGCTACTTGTCGACAGGGTCGACGAGTCTGCTGAACCACGACGCGATCATCCCGCGTCTTCGGGTGATGCGTAACACCATTGCACCAACAAGGTCTCAAGAGGACGTTGAGCCCTCACCTTCGCTCACGCGTTCCTCCTCATCTTCGTCCTCCGCTCGTCGGCGCGCGTATGCCCACGAAGGTACTAACCTTGCCGAGGACTTCAGCCATGTCGCACGTGCCTCCACATCAGGCTCTGATTCCGCTGCTGCTCGTCTACGCGAACTAACAAGACGCGTTCCTGTCATCGGCGCCCCGACTTCAACGTCTGTGTTTCCTGCTCGTTCTTCTTCCCCCGAGCTGGTTTATTTCGACACTGCGTCCGAAGCAGGTACCATTAAACAGCCGGCAGGTGGGGTGGGGAGGGAACCAAAAGACCCTCACGCGGTGCCAATACCTTCCGATCTCGATTCGGATTTGGACCGCATGGCTGAGAATGCGTTCAAGCCACATCCTTCTCGGATTAAATCTGCTCAGGAGAAGTTACATGAGCTTGTAGCTTTGGTGACTACTGACGATGAGAAGGTCGTGACACCCCCCAAGTTGCGGACCCGCACTTTGTCTTTCACATCGCCTCCTCCTCAGCGTCACGCTATGAAGAGGGTATCATTATCTGACGAAGAAGCCGAAACGACTAGTTCGCGTCATTCTAGTGCGCTCTAAGTCTTTGTCATGGGTGGATATGCCGATTTACCAAGTACTCCTGCAGGCAGTAACACGCGCTTACGGAAAGAACGCTCGTCTACCCCTTCGCTTGACGTCCTAAGGGCACGTCTCAACTCTCCGTCCGTTCATGCTGAAGGTATGCGTTGTTTATTCATTAAATATAGGTAATGAGTAACTCATATACCTTTAGTTTTTAATGACACTCCCGCGCGCCCTAGGGTCGCTCACCCCTTATATGCCGAGCTCGAGTCGGCGAACCTCAGTGGAGAACGTACGTCGCACGAATGTTGTCTGCTGAGCAGGTGTTTCTCATAAACGATCATTCTCAGTACCCAACCCTACGCCTCATCACTCCTTTTCGAAAAATCCACCTTTCCGCACAAGTACACCTCGTAACTCTCACGATCGCACGGCCAGTGTTGACTCGGATCAAAGTTCATATACCATGTCGCCTTTCCGAGCTTCTTCGGCATTACGCCCCCCTCTGCAGCTGCGCCCTGCGAGCCCGACACCGAAGGGGCCGGGTCCCCAGCCGGAAATCGCCGTAGGACGAAGAAAAAGAATCAGCCTGAATCCAGCAAGGCCCGAGGGGGCAGCGCGTTCTGCAGGAGATTCACGACAAGAGTATTCCGAAGATGAAAGCGGGGACGAGCCGAATGATGGCGAAGGTTCACGAGATAACTCACCTGCCATGTCCCCCGAATTTCCATCGCGTTACAAGTCCTTCGCGTCCTCGGCGCAATCCATTTCTGGACTTTCATCGACGACCGGCTCCACTACCGCGGTGAAATTGCGACAGCGGTCATCCCCGCCTCCAAGCTTTGCCTCCGCCTCCAAGGAGAACCGCAATTCTCCCTCTCCACGGCTCGCAAACCCACAAATAATGACAAGAAATTCTCCGTCACCCCGTCTCGCTGGAGCTCAGCCAATGCAAACAAGTCCACAATTCACAGCCCGTGCTTCAAGGGTGGTAGCCGACCCCGCTGAACATCCTAACTACTACAGTCGTGCTAGTAGTGTCACGGACAGTGGAGACGAAATCGAGGGTCAAGTCTCGTTTGGCTCGAGACAAATAGGGAGCACACATAGTAACACTCTCGAGCAAGAAGAAACGCGATCTATGAGAGCGATCAAACAACCCGCGACCGCCATTCAGGGCATGGGCAAGTATCAGAGCGGTACGTTCAAAAGTGGTACGTCATCCCTGCATCGTCACCCGTCGTTTGCTTAGGATGTCTCATACGAATCAATGGGTCCATGTTAGAATACGACGCGTATGTGAAAGAGCAGCGAGCAGCCCGCGAGCAGGGTGTTGCTCAGCCGGACGGTTTAAGCGAACGCCGGCAATCCACGGCATCTGTGATTACAGCCGCTTCTCAACTGAGAGAAGACACGTCCACTGGCCTGCGGCCATCTACACCGCCGTCGCCAGCTGCTTCCATCCCACTGCCTCCCTCCCCGACAGTTGGCAACTCTCCCACGAGGCAGCCTGCACTGTCAAAGGATCGTGACCTTGAGCGGCTTCGTAAGGCGACGTCGACAGCCACCACGTCGCCAAGGAAAGAATATCTGAATAGAATCTTCCAACATGGCGATGAATTGGAACTTGATCCACTAACCGCTCCAGCATTCCAATACTCCACACCTGCCCCGTCAAAAACGAAATCAACACTAGATCGGGGCAGCGAGACAGATGAGGCTTCGCGAATAGATCAGGATGCAGACGTATCACGAATGCCCACGTCATTTGCTACTCCACCGCGTCCGTATCAGGGTATTCGGCACAAACGCAACCAGCTCCAAACCCCCCTGCGACCAGAAGATCTACCAGATCTTCCCCCGCCTCCAGAATTCCCTGAATTGCCGATCCACGTTGGTAGCGCGTCCGCCGCAAAAAGCAAAGGAAGGGCCGGTTCGGTAGATCGAGACTTCACATTCCCCACAAGTTCTAGCGCAGTGAGTGAAGGTCCAGAGCCCAAGACACCGAGACCCCCAGGCGCATGGGACAATAGCACGGTCGCTTCCTCCTGGCCAAAAGAATCACGGACGCCTCCGGAGACCCATTTAGGGAGTGGTTCAAAAGGAGCCTCGATTACTGGTACCCAAACGCCAGCTCCGCCTGGTTCCTGGGCGGTGAAGTCTGAGGTAACCCCGATCTTTGACGACAGCAATGCGCCCATGGTGGAGGATGACAACTCACAGTTGCAGACTCCTGCCCCTCCCGGCGTCTGGCCATCCGCTGTCGCCGCTCCCAGTGCCAACAACTCTTTGAAAAAGGGCATACTCAAAGTCCGCTTCGATGAAACCAGCGTCGCGAGCTGGAACGAGTTGCAACGCATGACTGGGGACACAGACCCGTCCGAACTCGATAATAGCTTTACTCTCGGGCACGAGAAGGTTCGAAAGTCAATCCCTGGGCGGTTCCTCTCTACTTCAAAGGCTGAGGCTGCCCAGGTTCTCTCTGCATCCTCGGGCTCGAAGACTGGTAGTCGAACCCAGCAACACACTAAGTCCCCCAGTGGTAGTGTACGCAAACGCAAATCTCGCCTGAGAATGGTGGATGAGTTCGGCAACGCACTGGACGAGCAACCGGCAATCGAGGAAGACGGCGAGGACGAGAATGAGATGCCGCGATCCGAATCTCCCTCCCATGATGATGACCTGCCCGCAACATCTGAAGAGATTCGTGGTTTAAGACGAGTGGCTCGTGCTCTTCCCCATATTGCCAGGGAATTCGCAGATGAGAGGTGAGCCTCTTGATTATTGCGGTGTGCGCTTTGGCTGATCCACACAAAAATTTACCCAGCATATCAGTTACCGCTCCTGCACCAATTACGTCTCCAGCTGAGCAACTTCGATCCGATGAGAGGGTCGCAGATCTTGGAGAACTGTCGCGAGTCGCGCGCGTCGAGCGTGCCAGACTCCAGCGAAAGCTTCAACTGGTTCGCAATCCCGGAGACTCTCTTGGGCACAAGGTTTCCCAGCCCCAGAGTGGTGTGGCTAGGCATGGAGTCCAGGATGGTCGGTCAAAATCGCGACGCTGGATGTTCACAGTGTTGTTCGTTGAAATCATCTTATTCTATTTTGTCCTTCGGTACGTTTCGGCTTTGTCACAGCAACTTGCGAATCTCATTGCTCCTACCATCGACAGATATACAGCAACCCGTGCAGAACACCTTTTCCTTACAACACACTTCGACCCTTTCTTCCCTGTGATCTATTCTCCACCTGTTCCTACTTCATCATCACTGTTTAGCCGGCTGTTGAACCTCTTGCTTTCCATTCCTGGTTCATCTCCCTCACCGCCACCACCTGTGCACATCGTATTTGGGCTCATCCCTCGCACCATAGTCCCCAGAAGCCTGCTGGCACTCTTGGATAAGGTCAATTCGCTCTCGAACTTGGACTTTGCAGCGGCTTTCCGGGATGGCAAACTGTATTCCGCAGGTGCCACATGGGTGCCATCTTGATGATTGGAAGTCTTTACCACTTCTTCTCTACCTGGGTAGTTTTGCGGATTATCGCGGATTATATTATTTGGATTATCTTTATCAGGTAGGACTTGTGTTGAATTGTCCAATGTGAATAGTTCTGTTCGATTTTCAGACACAATGTATAGTGTCTGACTGCGCAGTGGCCAACCATCGTTTCAAGCCCGAGGGATGTAGAGTCTGATGTTATTATCGGTGGCTCTGGCATATTACGTCTTGGATTGCGTGGAAGTCTGAGCACGATGCATGCCTCCTGCTTCCGGGTTTTTGCATCCAACGCCTCATACACTGCAAACAATGAACAGAGCGGGCTGAGCACGAGAGCTGCGGCTGACGCGCACAAGCCAATGCGCACGCTCTCTCAGCCACCATCTCCACGCCTGGATAGAGAACCTACCTGCACAGAGGTCATTCGTGTGATGGAATGTCAATACTGCATGTTGTCGTCTGCCATTGAGTTGTTAAACGACAAAACCAAGAGCAAGATGGTTGGACTCTGAACGACGTCAAGTTAACGTCCGCACTCGGTATGTGGACGCCAGGGAACCTGACGTGTAGATGGGAGGGGACTCCACGTTCAGTACAGTGTGCTTTTCCATCTATACGCAGCAGCGAGCAACCAGAAAATGTCGAATAGAAGATTACGACCCAAACCACAAGTTGCAAAACTGAAAGTTGCAAGACCTGACCAAAGCGAAGCGTTCACCGAGAATGGATAGCACGAGCAAATGATTATCATGAAAATACTCGCAAGTTCGCAAAACGTGAGAAAACAAGCGCCGACTAGCAGTTTCAAGCACAGAACAACAGCACGTGACTACCTGCGTCAAGTTCTGCAATGGAATCTCTACGTTTTTTGGGCTCTCTTGAGGGTAAGAAGGTCCTGGTATCCATCAATAGGTGGCTCATGAATTTCCTTATACGTAGGACACAGTGGTTCGTTTCTAGCCTTGAATTCATGCAGGTACAAATAGTGTTCTAACTGTGCCTCCCCATGCTGCACGGCAGGATGGGTCACTGGCGAGTGCGGTTATTGCTTGTGTATCTCTTTCCGCCTAATGGATCTCATTAGCTATCGCCGCGTCGTCGGAGAACCCGGATTTACTGCTCACCGCGTCGCGCGGTAAGAAAATATGAGCCTCCGTTGGGAATTAGCTTTCTCATGGGAAATTCGTGCAGACAAGACTATTATTGTTTGGCAGATCACAAGAAATGAGTCCGAGTACGGGCGTCCGAAAAAGATCCTCCGTGGCCACAACCACTTCGTGTCCGACATCGTGATTTCGTCTGATGGTCAATTCGCTTTGTCCTCATCTTGGGACCACACTCTTCGTCTCTGGGATCTCAATACCGGTCTCACTACCCGCCGTTTCGTTGGCCACACCTCTGATGTCCTCTCTGTTTCCTTCTCCGCTGACAACCGACAAATCGTCAGTGGCAGCCGTGACCGTACCATTAAGCTGTGGAACACTCTGGGTGAATGCAAATTTGACATCAAAGAGGAGGGTCACACTGAATGGTACTGTCAAGCTATGAAACTGCTATCACAATGTGATTCTGATAGCTTCCTGGGGGTAGGGTTTCATGCGTCCGATTCAGTCCCAACTCTAGCAACCCTGTCATTGTGTCCTGCGGATGGGACAAGGTCGTAAAGGTCGGTGTCATTGTTTTGATTACTTGTGCGCTCTTGCACTGCTGTCGAGATGATGTTACATTTTATATTTGCTACTTCAGAGGGTTTTTCGACCCGATGAGACTATTTCATATCACCAAGATCTCTGATCTATCCCCTTCCTCGAATTTGCTGCAGTTAATAACAATTTTGATGCTGACTGTGGCTCCGCTACCTTACAGGTTTGGGAACTCTCGAAGTGCAAGCTGCGGACCAACCACTATGGCCACACTGGCTATATCAACACTGTTTCCGTTTCCCCTGATGGGTCTCTTGCTGCTTCAGGTGGCAAGGATGGCATCACGATGCTGTGGGATCTCAACGACGGGAAGCATTTGTACTCGCTTGAGGCGGGCAACACCGTGAACGCTCTCGTTTTCTCCCCCAATCGATACTGGCTATGCGCGGCCACTGCCAGCTGCATCAAGATTTTCGATCTTGAGAGCAAGTAAGTCGTCGTGTACAGCTACACTTTCTGACGCAACGTGCTCAACATTGGATCTTATTTTACTCAGATCGATAGTTGATGAACTGAAGCCTGATTTCATCAACGTCGGAAAGAACTCCAAGGAGCCAGAGTGTGTGTCTCTCGCGTGGTCGACAGATGGGCAGACATTGTTCGGAGGATTCACAGACAATCTCGTTCGCGTTTGGACCGTCGGTGCATAATTGTGTGCCAGACCAGTGAGCGTGGTCAAAAGCGAAGGTCGCTGCACCTACATTGATGTGTGCCATCTTGGAGATTGCACCCCATCTGTTGTAATATGCGAGCATTCGCGCGGGTAGAGTTGTGGGTATTTTGCCGTGTGTGCATACGTGATGTAGTCTCTATGATAAGCGACAGCTCGATACTCGATACTTGGCCCGAGATGGAAATGGTGGTTGTTGTGAGGCTCGATTCCACTCGCAACATTGCTTGATTAACTCGTTTGGGACATTTTGTTTTCTGCTACGCCATTCTTTCAGGATGACGGAAAAGTAACATCACGTTTCGATGGGTATACCATGCGGTGGTAAGGACGGAAATGATCATTTCTTTCTACTGAATAGCGTTCTAGTGGCCTCAGCCCCCAGGAGATGACTCCGCTCATCATAAGCATGACGCAACTCCCAATCACAAATCTTGGCCTCTCAATGTCCCATAACCCGCGATTGGGTGCTCGTTTATTCGGTGAATTAATATATATATAATCTTCCGAGTCTCGATCAGACTTGGGTAGGGCTGGAAATTTGGAGTCGTCTCCACAATAGAAAGCGGTGCACTTGTACAGCGCAGATATAGATAAACTCCACCTACAACATTTCCTCTATAGCACCATTGGACGCATTGGAGACGGCCGACATGTTATGTTATGCGCCAAGAGATCTCTTTGCTGGCTCTTAATCTATGAACATAAATTACTACAATAGCTGCAAGCTTCCGTTGCTAGACAACTATACGACCTGGCCCACCAGCGGCCTGCTGTTTTTTTTGCCAACTCGTTTGCGCAGTTTCAGGTCGTGACCGTCACGCGTGCTCGCTCAACAACTTTGCCTCCTCCACTCCTCCTCAGAGAGCAACCCATAAGCTTAGCTTGAGGCATCACAGGCCTCCAAATAACCATATCATTTGGTCGGACCACAAATATTCTGCGAAAATGAAGAAAAGCGCGACACGTACTTTGCCAGGACGGGTTCGCTCTTGGGTTGGTGAGCCAAGCTTAAAAATCGCGTCGCGCTTTTCGCGGATTTGGGCCTCATCTCCGACATCCTCGAATAGCGGCGTTCCGATTGAGTATTTCTGGCGGAACACCACGCCCATATATATGTAAAACGATCCGCACAGGAAGGCATGAATCTTTCTTATTCGATAAATACATGTAAACATCTTGCTTGCATCATACGGGCCAGCGATTACGATTGCGCTAGCCATGCGAAGGCCCGTACCAGGCGTAAGTTTACATCGGCATCCGGAGTGAGGGAACCGGTGACGAAAAAACATACAGTAAGTCCTGCCACACAAATCAGGGCAATCGCGAGTAGAATGGTGAACGCAGAAACGCCGGTGAGGAAGGCGCTTTGTGCCACTACGATGTAGTTGAAACATAAAGAAGACCATCGAAAAGGAAATAGACAAATGAGCTGAAGGCGCTATAGAAAAATGCGATGAAAACATTCGGTAACACATGAAGTCAAAAGAATTGCTCTACAAATCCGCACGGGTCGGGGTGTTCTAGTTTTATTAATATCGCAAGTGACTTTGACTCCCATGCTAGATAACTAGGTGTTATCGTGAAACTGTGGAAGCACCAAAACTCCAGGTTTGACCGAACCCACATAGACTGTGGCCATATTCACAGCGTCACCGCTTATACCGTGTTTCGACGCATGCCTTCGTATGCATGGGCCCAAATACTTCTTTCCCAGAGTAAGTATCACAGTGGCAAAGGAAGATGGTGTTGAGTCGTGACCCAACGCAGCTATCGACCGGTATCTCACAGTCGGAGAGGATTGAGAACAATAGGCGAGACTGATATTGTATACGGCCATATGCACGTTTCCCTTCATTTGACCCATGAATGTGCTCGTGTAATCCATTTCCGAGTCCAGTATTTGCAAACGTTACAGCTTCCAAGCTCTTCGAGCCAGGGAACACCCTAGCATCTGCACACAGGTCTAGTTCAAGAGTCTTGGAGTTGCCTGATTATAATAACACCGGATACTCGTCAGTGGGCGCTTCAGGAATAACCGTTACGAATAAAAAGCGATACCGCTGTATTTCACTATCAAATAAAGACATTTCAAGTCTTGGTTTCTACCACCCGTTGCAGTCTTTGCTTCAAAGCGGTGCCCCTGTCATTTGTTGGGCTGCTTCCTGATACTGAGTCTGGGGCTACGTTTCCGGTGAGTACAACGGGAGGCTCAGCAGTAAGCGCAGGCGCAGAGGGGAGAGTCTTTGTTGATTTGCTTGGCGAAGATAATAGCGGCGGGCGAACAGCCGGCGGCGGAGATCCCGAAGGCACGCGTATGTAATGCGGGTCGTCTGTGGCGGGCACAACTTCGACGCTTTCTGTAAGCAATGCAACGCGTGTCCAGCGGCGGAAGCGAGTGAACTTTTAGGTAGAATATGACTGAGTATGCTAAAAACGTGCAATGGAACAGTGACGTGCCTTTCCGATTCCATTTTTGCTGCTAGTGCCTTCCCACTTATTGTCTCCATAGGTCCACCCCTCGGCATCTGTGACTCCACTCTCCTCCTCTTCCTTTGCGAGCGATACATCGATTTCCCCATGATGGCACCTTTCTTCATCTGCAGGATCGTCGCCACCTGCTGCGATCTCGGATGCGCGCCGCACTCTTCGCGCAGACTCCGGTGAGGTGCTCCTTGCCCGGCCAGTCCCGTAGCTATTTGACGCTATTCGCGACGTAGGGGGGCTTCTTGGCGCCCCTCCCATCCCCAGATCAACAGTTCCTATTCTCTGAAGCCCGCGTTGAAGTAAACCCTCTGGTCTCGGGCTCGTAACACCGGACACTCCAGTCTCGGCAAGGGTAGCAGGGTCGATTTTAGGCAGAGCCATTACAACACGTTCGGGCTGCGAGGTGCTGTCGAGGCGGACCACGACTGCCCAAGCCAGGTCAGCCCACGACCAGGTAGTCGTGCGCTTTATGCGGAGACCCTCCTAGAGACCGCGAAGAGTCAAGTTATAAGTTCGTAATCCACTGATTCCCCGATCCGACCGGTTCCTAATTAGACCCACCTTGCCTTTTGCATTCAATGGCAGATATATGGATGTTGGTGGCGGAAGGCTTATTGCCATGGGTGGTGGGATAGGCTTTAGCGCAGGAGGGGTGGACGTCCAGGAAGCACGCTCCTGTGGAAGCAGTGCAGCTGTCCAATCAAGCCCGACCCACCAACGCTGGTTTTCCAACACCGTAAACCGGAATCGCAGGCGAGATGGCGGAAGAACATCAGACGGAAGTGAGGAATCGATTACGGATTCGACCGATTTGATGCCCCCGAATTTTTCCCCAGGCAAGACAGCTCCAAATGCCGAGCGTGAGGCTGTGGGAGATTCAGAATCAGCTGGCGAAATTCCAGTGAGGTTTCCCCATGCCCTTTTAGAAAAATAGCGTATCCATCCGTTAGATATGACAATATTTCGCATAGTCCGAGCCCAAGGAGCGCGCCAGATGAGCACGGAGGTGCCTATGATTGCGATGATCGAGTTCGGAGGGAAGATGCAAACTAGGGTCGCGTACACGATGTAACCTGCTACAGTGAGCCTGATTATGGATAATGTTGGCAAATTGAATGACGCAAGGGGCGGGAGGGAAGGAAGAAGGTGAAGGATTGTCGTCAAATCCGCAAGTGTGGCGTTAAGCGTCGTTTCAGTAGAAGCGTGTTCATCGTCGTATGTAGCTCTCTCTTTGCGTGGTCGACGGAGTCGAACGAGCAATGCTGACAAAATATACGGCAAGAGCAGGAGTATGGGGAGAAAGTACCTTTCGTCGAGTGGTGTGCGTGAGCTTGAGCAATGTTTCCCAGCAGGTGAGACAGCGTACCGAACCGTAAAGCTCAGCCAGAAACAAACAATCCAGAACGTTGCAAGTGCCAACCAACTATCCGAATAACTGCCACTTTGCCAACTGATGACTTGAAGAGTCCACCGCATTCGAGAGAGGAATGGAGCGAGATCAACAAGCAGACGCGTGATGATAGGCGGGACGCTAGAGACAAAATCTGCGAGGCGTTCTGGATCCGGCTCCATGATAGGTGCGGGAGGCATGGATGCGGAAGCATTCTGGGCGCGTTCTATGGCAGAACGCATTCGTTCGGGATCTTGACGAAATATGGCTGCGAGGCTGTTATCGTTAACGGGCAAGTCAAATGCAGCCATACACTCAGCCCAAGGCCACACTCGAAAAACACGGAGGGAATGGTGGATGTACTTGCGCTTGCACGGCCGGCTCCACGCACAGTCGGTGTGTCGGCGCTTCGGATTCGGAACCGGCACCAGGCACGTGCTTTAGCCAACCTACCATGAGTGGCACAAAATACTCATCTTTACCTGATATCGTCAGTAATTAAACGCGTTTTTGACGCCTCGGAGCTCACACGCGAAATCTCGATTTATGGACAGGACACTGCCCCTGACATTTACGAAACACCCGATGTAGTCGAATCTAGGCGAAACGCAAGTCAACTCCGTTCTTGAATTCCCACAACACTCATGTAGCCCCTGCCTAACCAGAAAGATGAATTATCTGACGATGAGGCGCTGAACACTCGTTCTGGGACTGGCGATTTTGAGGACTCGACGAGAGAGGACCTTGACGCGAGTGGTCTTCCAGACCGCAACGAAGTAGGAGCTAAATTCCGACAAGCTGAAAGAAGGAGAGGTACCGATTCCTCCCGTGATATTTGCCAAGCCAGAATTACACACACTCACATATTCGCAGGGAGATTTAAGGAGCTGTATTCGTATCCTCCATCCGATGGCAGCGCATCCCGGTCACCGTCTCCCGATGAGAATATGAGACGCAAGCTCCCTGCCCATGCACGTCTTCAGCGTCTGAAGGCTGAACTTGAGCGGCTCGAAAGTGATATGACTTCTTCCAACTGCGCGAATTCCACCTCACCAGAAGACCCTGAGGCACTCTTACGTGGACTGACGGAGATTCGTCAGCGCCTACATACACTAGGCTCATCAACAGAAATGGCGCGCACGAGTCAGAAACTATTATCCCGTGTCACGTCTTCGGCCAGTCCCACACCTGCATCCACTACAGCGAACGGCACTGAATCCGGCGACCGTGTGCGAAATGAACAGTCGACTTCCGAAGCAGAAACTATCTCTAGTCTGGACCGACGATTGGGGGAACTTGAAACAGTGGTCGGAGCCTCGAACGCTACGCTTGACGAGGTAGGATGTTTTATGTCTTTCACTAGCCGTCGACTCAGCATGCTCTTTCGTGCAGTCCTCCCCGTTACCTCAGCCCCTCCTTCCACACATCACAAGGCTTTCGAATATCTTAACCCTCTTGACCCAGCCAAGACAAATCGACGCCATATCTCGACGCCTCAAGCTCCTACAAACTGATCTTGAGCGATACTCCGCTGCACAAACGCGACGGCAACAACAAGGTGCCCAGGCAGGCACTTCTAGCTCCGCCACTGGGAGTCAACCAATAACGTCATCAAATATGGCATCCTCCGATATCGCACTGATTCTTCAGAGATTGTCTCCCGCCCTACCCACTATTCCACACCTTCTCACGCGCCTGCGCACGCTCTCCACTCTACATGCATCGGCTGCCGGGTTCGCCAGTGAACTCGCTGAGCTGGAGGAGGAACAACGCAAGACATGTGCCAGTCTCGAGGAGATTAATAGGGCGATAGAGGTATTAGAAAAGAGTTTTACTGCGAACTCTCATACCATGGCTGGGAACTTAGAAGGGTTGCAAGCAAGATTGGAAGATGTGCAGGCGAGACTGGTCAAGTTGCAGAGGTAGGAGCTAATTGTGATTTGGCGACGCCACAAATCCTATATACCCTTAAAGTACTATGATGCGCCTCCCATTTAGGGGTTTCGTTATGATTCGGTGACCCCTCTTCATGTTTTATTTCAGAATATTGGGCAAGCACGTGAAACATTGAAGTTAAAAAATATGGTACTACATCCGCCTCATTGGCTGTTAGCAATCAAGCTTGCCCATACCCGTTGAATGTGACAAGTCATGAAGAAACACCACATTGTCTGCATCACAGATTTCTCCCGTTCTACACTGTGTCCATTGTGGGCCATGAACAAAGCATTGCATGTTAAGTCGAGTTGGTTGAGTCCCTATGACGGTGAGAGTGCGGGGCCATAACAGGCCCAAGCGATTCTCAGGTGGAACCCAGAACAGAAGAAATCCGCCGGTTGTTGTGACCCAGCCATCATCATGGAGAACAGAACCGTCGGAAAAGATTACGCCTTGAACTGTAACTGCTGCTGCCGGGTTAGCCGATAGTTGAATTGTCTTGTGAATTGGGGGCGAGGGGCTGGTGCGGTTAGGAGAAATAACAAGAGGAGGGACTGTGGCAGAGTGCTCTGGTGTGTGCCTGCCGATCGGTACACCTGACACGGCATCCCAAATTCGAACTGCTTTGTCCGAAGAGCCTGAGACAATGTGAGTGCCGTCGGGAGAAAATGCAACCGACTCGACCCAATCAGAGTGCCCTTGCAGAGGCTCGCCGATTGGTGCACCTGACACGGCATCCCAAATTCGAACTGTTTCGTCCGAAGAGCCTGAGACAATGTGAGTGCCGTCGGGAGAAAATGCAACTGACTGGACTGAGCCAGAGTGCCCTTGCAGAGGCTCGCCGATTGGTGCACCTGACACGGCATCCCAAATTCGAACTGTTTTGTCGTCAAAGCCTGAGACAATGCGAGTGCCGTCGGGAGAAAATGCAACCGACTGGACCCAATCAGAGTGCCCTTGCAGAGGCTCGCCGATTGGTGCACCTGACACGG
>Ga0307508_10002480_pt1 | contig 19464 bp, 12 predicted proteins | sample 9_EM_MG_FD_203089 | JGI IMG/M metagenome (GOLD analysis project Ga0307508, IMG submission 203089) | Populus trichocarpa ectomycorrhiza microbial communities from riparian zone in the Pacific Northwest, United States - 9_EM | ecosystem: Host-associated > Plants > Roots > Unclassified | place... | reverse complement strand
CTATTCGCTCCGCTCCTAACACTGAAAACAGTAACAAAGTTAAGTAGCATTCATCACTCTTTCAATTACACTAAAGTACTAATCAACTTTTCAAATTCTCTTATACTTCAATCCCATCAAATTCTTAAAGAGAATTCACGATGGGCATTCCCGCGCCAATGATAGCAAATTGTACGAGGAGAAATCACAGCATTTACCAAAGGAAACAAACAAAAGTAGGGAAAAAAAATCCTGCGACAAAACATCTAGAAAACACAAAAATAAATGCATAATTGCGCAAATTAAGAGAACACAGAGAAAGATCGACATCGAAAGTCAAAAGAGATCAAATCACACCACAAACAGAAACAACGCTTAGGATGGTCACAAAGCTGTTTGCGGTTCTTAAGATTTCGGACACGTGGAATCAGAGGTGTCCCTGGAACCACTTAGGATGGTCACAAAGCTGAACGTGTTTGAGCGACGTGTCATATGAAGCTTTCTCGGGCAAATCTAATGACTGTCAGTGTCCGAACGACATTGTTCCATATAAAAAAAAACAATTAAAACGGAAGGCAAATTCCCATAGCCCCACTTATATTTTCATATTCACTGCCACCGTAAAATCATCATTTTGCTACTCTTAAAAATTGTTTTTGACCTTTTAATGGGCATTCTTATCTTTTCATCCACGAATTAGTATTTGTTTAAAGATATTATTTTCCTTTTCTATATTTTAATAAATAGTAAAGTGACCAAAAAGCTCCCCAAACAAAAATAAAAAAAACTAACACCGACGGGTTGGGGTATTTTTACTTTTTTTTATATATAATAAAAATACACAATATGCTTCGACTAAACAATTTAACACATGGAATCAGGGGTAATTGGTCGGTTACTAGAACCTCCAAAATATAATTTTAATTTTATTATCACAAACAAAATAAATTCATGGTATGATCATAAAAACCAGATCGAACCCAAAAAAAATTTCATTTTAATCTTTCTATAATATACTAAAATAAAAAAGAATAGGGGATTTGAATAAAAAATTAAAGAAATAAAATTATGAAAATAAAAATAATAAATTGATATGTTGTTAACTCAGTTCAAAGGTCCAGACATCCATTCCTATAAATATGTTGATTATCGAAGTAAAATAAATATTCTTTCACATCAAGCAAATAAATTTGATATCCCTTAAAACTGAGAGAAATCAATGAGATTACGAGTAAATTAATTAAACAAAGCTCTTTAATCAATTTCTTAATATCAAGTGAATTTAATATTGAAAACAATTCTCATTCACTCAGCAGTAGCCTTAGGAATAAAGTCTGTGAAATTATTCTAAGCAAACGTTCAAAAGCTTGACAATTTAACTTAGTTTATTCTTCCCTAATAAATCAAAATGAGAGTTGTAGTAATCAAATCAATTCTTTTGCTTCTTACTCTAGTCCCTAACAACAATTATATATTAAAAGAAACTAGAAAGCATACATGTCATTTCAAAAAAAATCAATAAGCTTGAATAAAAATCAATAGCATAATTCTGAATTCAAAAGCAATAAGGCTACTAATTCATCTTCCAAAAGCAACAAAGCTGTTAATTCAAGTCACTGTCATATCGTTGAAGATTATTTTACCCTGTCATTGAAAACAAAATCCATTGGCGAGTTGTATGCACTAAGTTGATTCTCGAGTTGATGTCAACATCGAATGGAAATGAGGCACGGGAACTTATTTCAAAGCTAAAACTACAAGTAACTCTACCATAAAAATCAAGTGGAGCGCGTGGACTTTTCTTGGCACTCAAGGTGAATACTTTCACAATTCACCCATGGAGACTTCTCCATATCAATCACAAAGTAAGGCTTCGAGTTTAGGCACTATATCAATGATGATGATCGGGATTACATCTTTAGAGGATCAAGTGGATAACCTAACTAACTCATCGAGAGGCTTTTGACTTTACTCAAGGAAAAAAACCACAATATAGCAAAGCTAATAAATAAACTCGAGAGCATGAACTAGGGAGGACAGACTTCGGCTACCAAGGTTGTGTAAGTAGATCAACTAGATGTCATTAAGGATTCTACAATCAGAGCTACAATGAATATTCACAGTATTATCGATGGCGTGTTCATCATGAATCAACTTAAAGAACTTATAAAGAAAGCCTTCATGGACCAAATAGAAAGTTTAGTTCACCTTCGTATTCTTATGTAAAGTTGTAAACCTAAAAGACCGACATGTTAAGGATGACTCTGAGTCGTCAACTACTAAATTTTTAACAATTCAATGGTAAAGGGAATCCAAGGCTTCATATGGTTCATTTTGTGGAGGTTTGCAACAATGCTTAAACTGATGATGATCTCATGGTGCAAGAGTTCGTCTGTTTCTTGAAAGGTTATCCTTTAACTGGTACACTAACTTGGATTCTAGCTCAATTGATAGTTAGGAGCAATTAGAACGCGAGTTTCTTAATCATTTTTATAACACTCATCATGTGGTCAACATGGTTGAACTCACTAATGCATGTCAATGGATAAAAGAGATTATCATTAAATACATTCGTTAGTGGAGAAACCTTTGCCTTAACTGTAGGGATTGACTTACCAAAACTTTTATGCTAGATATGTGTATTTAAGGGATGCATTGGGGACTCCATTATATTTTAAAAGGCATCAAGCCGAAGTCTTTTGAAGAATTGGCTACTCGAGCATAAGACAAGAAACTTAGCATTGCTGCAGCTGAAAACTTATCATTACCTATGCAAGAGCCTAGAAAAAATAAGCCTAAAGGTCGCGGATAAAAAAAAAATGCTTCAAAGGTTGAGAGAAAGCAATCTTTAGTAATTAACTCTGCTTCCATAAAGGTATAAACTAGAATTAAAAGGAATGATCATATAACATTGACTACTTTTTAAAAAGGTGAAAGAAAAAAGTCATCCCTGAAATAGCGACATGGAAAAGAGTATCTGTTCCCCGACTCAAACATATCTAAAATGCTAAATGATTTGCTTGAAACAAATCTCATTAAGATACTAGAGTTGAAACGTTCCAAAGAAGCAACCAAATGGACAATCCAAATTATTGCAAATATCACCATCCTTTGACCTACAAGCTTCACCACAACCTTAAGTTAAGCTTCATGTATAACCCTTATACCGCAAGTTAGCAACTTGAAGCCAGATTCATCTAAGAATTGCGACAATGAAAGATGGAATTTAGTCACTCATAAAAGAGGAAGGAAGATAGACACACGTATCATAAGCCATCTATAATAAGAATCTTGATCGTAAAGAAGACAATTAATAAGTTGATGCGTCGAAAGATGTGACGAAGGTCTATACTAGATAGAGAGGAGGATCTTATAACTCAAAGCTTAAGAAAACCCATTACACTAAATGAGTATATGCCAAGAGAGCTGAGAAGGATGGAAAATATATTTGTTGTTTGCTATCAAGCTAATGAAGAGAAAACTTCTACTGAAGAAACCATGGAAGAAAGCTATAATGACTGTCTAAACTTGCCGCATGATGTATGCACCATAAAGATATCCTTTAACGATGAAAACTTGTTGCTTGGATCAAAACTCCATAATCGCCCTCTTTTAATCAAATGATACATCATTGAAAATATGGTTAATCATATTTTGATGGATGATAGTTCAACTATTAATATACTACCTCTTAAAATAATGAAAGAGTTAGGGATTTTCATGGATAAACTCTTTCCAAGTCATCTAATGATTCAAGGCTTTAATCAAAGAGGGCAAAACACCATGAAAAGATAAGAATTACGATAGATATGTGGTCCAATGTATTTTTTTCACATCATATATACCAAAACTACTTACAAAATGCTATTTGGATGACCATGGTACATGAAAATGGTATTGTCTCCTCAACACTCCATTAATGCTTTAAGTATTATTAAAATGGGCAAGTGAGAAAATCATGACGGATACTGACCCCTTTAACATAGTTGAAGCCCATTTGACCAATGCAAAGTTTATTTTAGGTCAGCCATGATGGAAAAACTATGATCCCTACCTAACCACCAAGGAGAAGGAAGAGATTACTTTAGCGGCTCAGAAAGGCATAAGTCATCTATAAATAAAAGAATGACTTATCCAATGAAGAATAAAGGAAAAGAAAAGGTAGTAAAAGACTCCATTGATAATAAACTATTATGTAAAGCCATGGTACTATGATATATCCATGTGTTAGTAAGAGGAGAGAGTCAATCTTTTTTTACTAAAGATGAAGAGAAGATCACCAAGGTGCTTGAAAACTGAACCTTGCCAGCTATTAATCTCACATTAACCAAGGTCTCAAAACCTTGATTGAAAGGGTTTGTTCATCAAATTGAGTTGGTGGTTACAAATATTGAAGGACTGAAAGGGAAAAAATACACAATATCGATCACAAACCCCTCTGATGAAGAGAAAGAAAAGGAAGTGATGTATCTCACTTTAAATCACATCACTATTAAAGAGGAGAATAATGATGAGTTTATCATCCAAGAAGATATTGAGGAGGCTTCACCTGCCTTTTAATCAGAAAATAAGTCTATAATGGATGAACTTAAATAGACACCATTAAAAACCCATGTCCAACCTTCATCAATGCAAACTTATCACCTGAAAAAGAAGAGGATTACATAGAACGTTTGATGGAGTATCGAGATATCTTCATTTGGTTCTATGATGGTTTAGACCCAAAGGTTGTTGTCCATCAATTATCAATAAGAAATAAAGCTAGATCTATAATGTAAGCTTAACATCACTTTCATCCTGAACCCATCTCATAAATTGAGGTTAAAGTCAATAAACTTATTTAAACGGGTTTCATTGCACGGATTTTCAAGACCTTAACAATGATTGTTTCAAATATGACTTTCCACTTCTAATTACTGAGATCATGGTTGACGCTACCACAGGTCATAAGAGATTACCTTTAATGGATGGTTCATATAGCTGTAATCAAATTCGAATGGCACCCGTAGATGAGGAGAAGACAACCTTCTGGACTTTGAAAATGGATATATTGTTATAAGTTCATGCCTTTTGGCTTAAAGAATGCAGATGCCACTTATCAAAGGGCAATACAAAATGCTTTTTGATGATCTGCTTCACCAAAACATTGAATGATATGTTGATGGTCTTGTGGTGAAGTAAAAAGAAAAAGAAAATAATTTGTAAGATCTCCGTCTAGTATTTGATTGGTTATATTGATTACAACTAAAAATGAACCCACTAAAATGCATATTTGGTGTGTCCTCGGGAAAATTCCAAGGATTTATAGTTTGACATGGAGGAATTGAGATTGATGGGTCTAAGATTGATGTCATCCTAAAAATATTGGAGCTAAGAAACATCCACAAGTTAAAGAGTCTCTAAGGAAAGTTGGCCAATATACGAAGATTCATTTCAAACTTAGTCGATTGATGTTAATCAATCACTCACTTGATAAAAAATTATACATCATTTTATAAGGATGAAACTTATACTAAAGTCTTTAATAAGATTAAAAAAATGCTTGTTTAATCCACCTATCCTATAAGCACCAGTACTGGGACGTTCACTTAACCTGTATATTGTAGCTCAAATGTGTTTTTTGAAAGTGTTGCTGGTAAAATAAAATGATGAAAACAAAGAAGTGTTCTCTGCTATTTTAGTAAGATATTAAATGAGGCCGAACTAAATTATTCTCCAATAAAGTAGACGTGTCTAGCATTAATGTGTGCAATAAAGAAGTTAAGGCATTACCTCCAATCATATTCAGCATGACTAATCTCTCGAGCCAACCATCTCAAGACCAATATTATCAAAGAAGATTAGCAAAATGGGCTTTATTTCTTCAAGATTTTGAAATTGGCAAACACTAGCTAATTTTTTTTACTAATCATCCTATTTTCGATGAATAGAAGTTCTCTGAAGACCTGCTTGATGAGAATGTCTTGTTTATTGAAATGTCAGAACTATGAAAAATATTCTTTGATAGTGCAACACAATAAAATAAAGCTAGAGTTGGGGTAATCTTCATCATACCTGAAGAAGAGGTCTTGTCACTTGCCTTTTCACTTACTGAATGTTGTTCTAATAATACGAACGAATACCAAGATTTAATTCCTAGGCTAGAAATGACAGTGAATATAAAGATTTATCACCTTAAAGTGTTTGAAGATTCTCAATTAGTTATCAAGCAACTCCTTTCATTTTATGAAGTTAAGAAGCCAAAACTTATTCCATATCACAAGTATGCATTAAAACTGATGGCATCACTTGATTGCGTCACTTTAGAATATGTACCTAAAAAAATAGTATTATGAAGTGAAGAAATAAGTCTTTATATGTCAAAGATGGGTCATTCCACTAATAACTCATGATGGAGAAGAGAAAGAATAAGTGGGTGTAGTTTATGTCTATGAGATTGAAAAAGAAGAATGGCGCCAATTGTTTATTGACCATTTAAGGTATAATAAATTGCCTAAAGACCTATACTATAAGATAGAGGTGAGGCAAATAGCTTCTCGCTTCTTATTCTTCCAAGACACTTTTTATCGATGCTTTTTTAATGGAGTCTTTTTGTGTTGTCATGGAAAAGAAGAATCTACAAAAGCACTAGAAAAAAGACACTCAAGGATCTGTGAAGCGCACTAATCGGGTCCTAAACTTCACTCTCGAATCAAAAGAATGGGTACTACTAGCCTATAATTGTGAAAGACTGCATGAACTATGCTAGAAAATGCTAAGGTTGCCAATTGCATGCCAATTTAATCTACTAGCCACACGAGCCTTTACACCTGATAGTTGCTTCTTGGCCCTTTGATGCTTAAGGACATGATGTGGTAGGGTTATTGTTGAAAAGCTCAGGGGGGCATCTTTACATATTGGCTGCAATTGATTACTTCTCGAAGTGAGCTGAAGCTGCAACATTAAAAGAGATCAAGAATGACACAATTATAAACTTCATTTGGACAAACATCATTTATCGATATGAGGTACCAAGATACATCATAACTAATAATGGAAAGGAGTTATACAATACAACCATAAAAAAGTTGTGTGCACAATTTAGTTTCAAGCAACATAATTCTTTTATGTACAATGCCTTAGCTAATGGCTTGACAGAAGCTTTTAACAAGACCATATGCAATATTCTCAAGAACTTGGTGAATTGCTCGAAGAAGGATGGGCATGATAGAATTGAAGAATCACTATGGGCTTGTCATACTACATTCTAAACATCAACTCAAGCTACTCCGTATTCTTTGATATACGATGTTGAAGAAGTTGTTCTTCCACTAGAATGTCAAATTTCATCTTTAAGAGTTGCACTCCAAGAAGGACTCTCTAGTGAAGACAATATTCATCTGCGCCTCAAAAAACTTCAAACCTTAGATAAACAGCATCTTGAAGCACAACAATGCTTAAAATGTTATCAAGCTCAACTTTACAGAGCTTTCAATAAGGTGTGATTGTGCTCATTCCAAGTAGGAGATCTTGTCTTAGAACTATGATGCGTGATAATCATGTCAATATGCATGGGCAACAAGTTTCTCTCTAAATAGGATGGACCTTATATGGTTTAAGAAGTTTGTACCAATAGAGCTTACAAAATCATCCAATGAGAACAGATTGAGGATTGGGCCTATCAATGATAAATTCTTAAAGAGATACCACAATTGAAATTTGATGTAGCTCTTGGCCCATACAAGCTAAAACTGTGAACGACACAAAAAAAATACAAAAGAAAAACTCAAACTATGTTATAACTTGATCCTTTATCCATAAAGGTATGTAGGCAACTTGAAACTTGTTTCAAGTACAATTACATAAAAAATGATTAAAAATACACTTTGAACTAGTTGTGACTTGATCCTTTATCTACAAAAGTATGTAGGCAACTTAGAAAATATTCTAAGTACAGTCACATCACCCCTTAAAACTATCTTGACCTATTTGATTGTTTATATAATGGAAAAAAAGTAACTTGATAACATAATCATAACATTAAAAACATAGGAAACAAGGTTACAAGTCCAATGATGTTTACAAAAAAAATTAAAAGAAGAAGAAAAGATTTGAAAACACACCTGGATCAAAGACACAAAAGAAGAAAGCTCCTTATATGGTTGATAGTTGGTTGTGAGTCACCAAACTTGATGGTTCGTTAAATGCTCCATAATTGTTGAGAAACAACTCTTCAATCTCTACCACTATCGTGAAATAGCTTTTCGAGATCAATAAATGTTGAGAAACGACTCTTCAACTTTCATAACCATTGAGAAACAACTCTTTAAGCTCCATAATCACGGAGAAACAACTCTTCGAGCTCTACAACCATTAAGAAATGACTTTTTAAGGTCTATAACCATCAAGAAATAGCTCTTCAAGGTCCACAATCATTGAAAAATAGCTCTTCAGGGTTTATAATCATTTAGAAATGACTTTTCAAGGTTTATAGCAATTGAAAAACGAATCTTCAAAATCCACAACCATTGAAAACAGCTCATTAAAAGTCGCAACTGTTAAGAAATGGTTCGCGCACCAAATCTCGTAGAAAAATAAAGGCCATTGAAGAAACCACTATCACTGAACACCGTGGAAGATTTAAATCACCAAAGCAGCTTAGGTGTAACATCGTTTGAAGATGGTAAACCTACAATCAGGTTCAGAAGAATGTTCATAAAATAAAAAAATTCAAGATTCGGGCGTTAAAAAAAATGCTCCGAACTTGTTTTTAAAGCATTGAATGAATGGAAAATTATTAAATGACAAGTGCAAGTTAATTAAAAGATATTATAGCAATAGAATAAGCATGAAGGCTGTGCAAGGAAAAAGGAAAAGAAAAACAGAAGCTACGCACTCGAAAAAAAGAAGGGGGAAAGTAAAGGAAAAACAAGCCATGAGATTGGACGTACCTGGACAGCGAGTATTGGACTACCTGTTAAGCTCTCGTTTTAATTTTCTTCTTCAGTGATTTGGCTCAATAAGCTTTGCTTCACATCGGGCTCGGGGCAGAAAAGGAAGTAGTTGCACCACCTTCTGCTATTTCTCAACCAACAAAGAGAACTAAGAAGCTCAAGAGGCGATCATAAGCTCTAAGGATTCATAACTTTCACTTATTGTCTGATCTTATTGGTTGGTTTAGACGATGTTATTTTATATCTTAGATCGATGAAAGTTCAAAATATTGGATAGAGAAGAGAGAGAGAGAGAGAGAGAGAGAGAGAGAGAGAAAGCACGCGCACAAGTTTACATATATGCCAAGACTGGCCCGTTGGTGATGCTGGACTGCTATGTGGAGGTTGCACTGTCAGTAAAGGAGAAAAAGGACTCCAAGTCTATGTGGTTAATTAGGAACAGAAAGAAGGGTAGTGTGGTTTTCTTTTTATAGCCATACTAGGGATCTTTTCCTGATTGCAAAAAAAATAAAATAAAATCCTATTTTGTGAGAGCAAGGTCGACTACTGCACAAAAACATTTCCTCTTCTGAAATGTGCACATGGGGAGAGTTAAATTTTTCCTATTCAGATCATTATTACAGCTGAAGTAAAAGGTGGGATTGTCTGTGAACAAGAAAGAAATCTGTGACCTTATTGGAACTCACAGGGATGCTCCTGCCTCAGTCGTGAGGACTAATTCACAGACAATGGCATGGATTCTGAATAGGATTCAAAGTCTCACGGGCACTCACCTGCTGCTGCTACAAGAAAGCTAGTAAATCTTGGTGAATCATAGGGTAGGGATGCTATGACCGACCTTAGAGTTTTTTTGCAATAATCGCTCTACTGGCTGAATATGGAAAATCAATTTCTAATATGTTATCCAGGGTTTTGGAAACGTGTAAGCTTTTTCCCTATGAAGCAAAGTCGGAGCCCACCACAGATTTTTGTTTTCCTCTTTCTACCAGTATATGCTTCCAGCGCTAGACAGACCTGTAAGGAAAAAAACACAGTTTGCTTACCAATTATAATAGGATCCATGCTGCATGGTCAAGTAATCAGCCTTTTGAACAGATCTAGAGAATTGTCGAAAGAAGCATACCTGAATGAGTTAGAAAAGTCAAGCACTGTTGTCATTATGCAAGCTAATTAAGAACATAAGAACTCTAAATGTCACATATGTTAATGAGAAGAAAGCAACAAAAAAACAATTGAATGCACGGTAACCAAGACGATAGAGAAAAATAATCAAAAATTTTCATCTCATAACTCATCAACCGTTAGCCATAATTATGAACACATTACGCCATTCCATTCAGGATTGTGAGACCTGCAAAACAAAATCTCACAATAGTTATTTTCGAAAAAGAAAAGGAATTTTATAGGCCGATAAAAGTTATTGGTTACTATTTATATAAAATGATAGATTTTTTTTGGTTCTAAGATTCGCAATTATTTTAAATAAGGTACTAAACTTTGATTTTATTATTTTATTTTATAAATGTCAATCAAAATTGGTCCCTAAATTTTCAATTTTTACTATTATATTTTATTCCACAGTAAAATATTTTATTTATTGTGAAAATTTAATACTATCAAATTAAATTTAGTAAAAAAAATATATTCAAAATATAAAACCCTCTCAACTATATTTTCAAGACATGTCTATTTATTTTTAATAGTAAATAAACTTGTCTCGAGGGGCATCTCTAGAAACAATAATTTTCTACCAATCAAATTTCACAATGTGTCATTTTTATTTTATTTTTACAATGAAATAAAATTCAAATAAATGGCATGGAAAATAAATGAATCTTTATATATTTTTTGGCCAATAAAAGGTTCGCATATGGGATGAAATATTTAAAATATCTTTTCATAAATACAAGATATTATAAATTAAAATCAACCAATAAATAATATCAGGTGGCATTAGGAACGGACCCGAGAGCCCCTACAAATCTCTACAAATAAAGGATCTCATATTAGAAAATGAAAAACGAAGAATTCTTGGAGATACAAACAATTTTTCAAGACGAGTTCTTCAAGCAAGGAAGCTCTCTTAAAAACTCTAAAGCATCTTTCATCTATGCTTGAAATCTACAAAGAGCGAAACTTTGTTGGATCAAGCCTAAATGCTCCAAAAGAGTTCTTCAACAATACTTTGAACACAAATCAAATGTGTTCTTCAAAATATCAAATCACCAAATCTTGCTCCGCAATTCATGCCGAAATTCATGTTCATGCAAAGCACAAATCTTAAATTAATTTCACAAATAAATCAATTCACCACATATCAAATCCAAGGAAAGAATTTGAGGATTGTCTTATTTTTTTGTAAGAATATTTTAAATAGAGATTGTATCCAATTATATATTTAATAAAATCAAATATTTGTATATTTATGCTTGTTTAATTTCAAGTGTTCAAAATTGTGTCTGCAAGGTTACAAAAAAAAAATGGATAGGTTTGCGTAGTTGATGTAGTGAAACTTTAAAAAACAAGAGGGATGCTAACACTATTGATAGATTTAGGTTGAAGTTGGTTGTTTGGGGTGGCCGGATTTGTGAGATAATAGGGGGAGGGGGTTGCTTTTTTTTTTTTTTTGATAGGAGGAAGAAGTGAGGGGGAAGAGAGAATTGTGGAGTTTTATTTCATTTAGTTTTTTCAACAGAATATCTATTGAAAAATACTAACGTTGTTATATTTTCAATAAAATTATTAATCATTTTTTTTTATTTTCTCTATACCATTGTAATTTCCATAAAAAATTATCGGTGAAACATATTCCATCACAATTTACATCGGTAATTACAAACATATATTTCCTATCGCTATTTATGTCGGGTAGTAACAACAAAATATTTTCCATTAGAGCTTCCATTCTATTTGCCATTTCTTAGTAGTGATTGTTTATAAAGGGTTTGTTTTTTTAGTTAGAGGATTAGTTAGCAAATTAATGTACTCACCAAAACAGTTTCAAGAAACATTTTTAATAGCTTGATTCACAAGTCGGAAATGATTGATATGTAAGCTGTAACTTGACGAAAGAGTGCTGGAATGAGTTATATATCTTGTGAATATTATGTAATTATAGAGAATTAGTCTTCTTATCATAATTATGGGAAATGACAAGTTAGTTTTTGGGTAATTATTAGTTTTCCTAAACAACCGCAATAGTATACTATAATTTAATTATTAGTTTTCCTAAACAACCCCAATAGTATACTATAATTTAAAATACAACAGGAAAACATTGGGTAGCTACAGTCGATATAGATTTATTGTACTGTGGACTACACTATAGACATAAAGTGTTTGCATTGTGGATGACACTGTAGTATCTGAGAGACGTTGTATTTTCTGTTTATTAGTAAAAAAAGTGTTGTTGGGTCTGTTTGACTGCCAGACCCACCACTATTGGGTCTGGCTTGCAGCCACACCCACCGATCTTGGGTCTGGCTGGGTCACCAGATATTTTTAATTTTATTTTTTTTGCAAAAATACTTCAAATTAATATTTTTTTTATATTTTTGTATAATTTTGATGTGATGATATAAAAAATAAATTTTAAAAAATAAAAAAATATTATCTCTATATATTTTTCTTAAAAAAATATTTACAAAAATAGTATTGTGGATATAGACTCATTGCACTGTGGACCACACTGTAGAGATAGAGTGTTTGCACTATGGATGACACTATAACACCTAGGGGTGTTGTCTTTTCTGTTTATTAGTCAAAAAGTGTTGCTGAATCTGGCTTTCAGCCGGACCTACCGATCTTGGATCTGGCTGGGCCGCCAAATATTTCTAATTTTATTTTTTTTGCCTTTTTAGATTTGTTTTATTTTTTCTTATTTAAATTTTTTTATGCTGTAAAGAGAAAATAAATTGATGAGACCTTTTATATATTGTACAAAAATTGGGTGATGATAGGTTTTTTTTCATTTGAGGTTGGGTTGAATTTTCTTATTAAAACATGTTTGTTTTTGCGTTTCAAAAATACTTTAAAAAAATTGATTTTTTTTATTTTTTTCTTTATTTCAAATTAATATTTTTTGATGTTTTTGTATAATTTTGATGTGATAATATAAAAAATAAAATTTTAAAAAAGTACTATGAACATAGACTCATTGCACTATGGACCACATTATAGATATAGAGTGTTTGCACTATGGATGACACTATAGCACCTGATGGGTGTTGTCTTTTCTGTTTATTATTCAAAAAGTGTTGTTGGGCCCGGCTTTCAGCCAGACCCATCGATCTTGAGTCTGGCTGGGCCTCCAGATATTTCTAATTTTATTTTTTTGCCTCTTTAGATTTTTTTTTCTTTTCTCTTATTTAATTTTTTTTTCATACGGTAAAGAAGAAATAAATTGATGAGACTTATTTTATACTATACAAAAGTTGGGTGATGATAATTGTTTTTCATTTAAGGTTGGGTTGAATTTCCTTATTAAAGCATGTCTGTGTTTGCCTTTAAAAAATATTTTAAAAAAATTGAATTTTTTTTTCTTTCATTCAAATTAATATTTTTTGATGTTTTGGTATTATTTTGATGTGATAATATAAAAAAAAATTTAAAAAAATTATTTCAATATATTTTTTTAAAAAATAACCATTACGTAATAATATTGTCGCACCCGACATCGCGGCAGCCCTAAAAATAAATCTTGATTGATGGAAAAAAAAGATATATGGCATCTTGTTCTTTTAAGAAAATGTCTTATTTAAGGAGTCGCCACCTAGTATTATGGTCATTAGGAACCCTAACTGGTCAACAGAGATTCTATGGTACGGGACTGGTTACGTAAAAGGAAAGATATTATCACCCCTTAAACGTTCTGCTTGAGGCAGACTGCATTGCTGATTTTAGTCATAAATTGCTAAACATTTATTAGCTTATGCTATGATGATTTGTTTATAATATTCCTGACTCTGGCGCCAGTGAATATTCGATCTCAAATAATTCAAACTCTGGCGTTGGTAAAAATTCCACTACGAATAATTCCAACTCTGGCGTTGGTAAAAATTCATAACTAAAAAAAAATCATTAAAATCATTTTTTTTATTCCGGTATCAGTGAATAAAATCAATAAAAACACATTTATTTTCTTATTTATAATGTATGCAATTTCTATTTCTATTTTTTTTTATCTTTTTTTATATTTTTTTATTTTTTGGGGCTGGGTCCAGCTCAGCCCATGGAGGCTGGGCTGGACCCAGCCAGCCCAGCCCGGTCACTGGCCCAAGCTAGTGACCCGGCTGGGCAACATGAAGCACGCGTGAACTAAATCACGCCTGCATGAGCAGGTAAAGGAAGTGAATTAAAATGAAAAGCGGGGAAAGAGAAGCTCACTTACCTGGTTGTGGAAACACCAAAGACAGTAGCAACAATGGTTCGGTGGCTTTCCTCTGCTTTTGTTTTTCTTTCTTTTGCTCTGCTTTTTTTGTTTCCCAGTGTTCTTCCCTCCTGCTCCTTCGTCTCCGTCCCCTCAGTGTTTGTTCGTCCCTTCTCAAGCCATAACAGCAGTGGCTGCTAAAAATGGAGTTTTTGGAGCTGCCACCGAAGAAATCGAGAGCGTCCCCTTTTGTTTTTCACTACTGTTCGTTATTTACCTCTGTTTTCTCTTTAATCTCCCTTCTGTGATCTCTCTGTTTTTCCTCCCCGATTGCGTTCTGTGCGTCTGTCCGTCTGCTCAGGGGGTGGTGCAACCGGAGACGAGGCTGGTGTTCGTGTGTTAGCTGGCCAATGCTTCTCTCCGTTTCTGTCACGTGTTCTTCTCCAGTTTTTCCCTGCTTTTTTTTCCTCTCTCTCCCCCTGTGACCTTTCGTTCTCAATGCCGTTTCTTCTAACCATTGATTGCAGGTGTAATGGTGGCGGTGGGCTTTCGTTGAAGAAGATGAACAGCGCATCCCCACAGACGGCGCCGTTTCGGTTTGAATGATTATTTGCGTTTTGGCCCTTGAAGTTTTAAAAGTTTTGTAATGAAGCCCCTAGTTAAATTGTAATTAGACCCCTGCATTTCGGAGCCTTTTACAAGTTAGTCCTTGGACTTTAATCGGTTGCAATTGTGCCCCCAATTAACCCCAAACTTTAGTATTTCTTCAATTAAGTCCCTGATTTCATTAATTAAATTAATTCCAAGCTCAATTAAGTCTCAAAACTTATCAATTCTCCAATTAAGCCCTTGATTTGATTAATTAAATTAATTCCAAGCTCAATTAAGTCTCAAAACTTATCAATTCTCCAATTAAACTCTTGATTTGATTAATGAAATTAATTCCAAAGTTTAATTAAATTTCAAAACTTCCAATCATGTTGCCCTTAACCCAAATTTTAATTTATTCTTCATTTTTTATTTGTTTTTCATCATTATTTCTCATTTTTTTATTATCATTTTTTCAGTAAATAAAATAATAGTAATAATAATAATAAAATAAAATGGTCAAAAATTGGGTTATGACAAATATAATAGCTAGCATATTGGTCCGCGCTCCGCAGCGGGTTAATAACAATTTTTTTAAAATGTAAAAATACTTGACTTGAGTTAAAAGCAAGAAATGTATTTGCACCATCACCATCTTCAAATAAAGTATTTTCTACAGTAGCACTGTCGCACGTGTGCGGCGTCGCAGCAATCGTCCAGCCTTAATGTATTGAGTGGTATCTAGCAAACATGGGGAGACAAGGAATTCTTGTCTCTTATCAGTGGAAAAATGGAATTGGAGTTGCCACCTAGTATTTTGGTCACTAGGAACCCTAACTGGTCTCAGAGATCGGGTATGGAGACTGGTTGTATAAAGAGAAGGTATTAGCACCCCAAATACGCCTTACCTAAGGTAAGCTGCATTGTTTAATTGTCTGATAAAAATCTAAGGTCTTGTCATGGTTTTTAATTGTTGGTCTGTCTACGGTTTAAGAAAAGTTCTCCTTGGTAAGGAGATTCTTATATTATCGGGTAAAACCTAGCCGTTCTATGTCAACTAAAGAAACTAATTTTAATATTAGGAGTATATCTTACGTGTAAGTTCATAATCCCATATATTAAAAGAAAACAAAATAATTTTTTGGGAATTTTTGAAATATTTTCCTAGTTCTCATGACTTTAATAAACTGGTTATTAAAGCCAAAATGCATGCCAAAACATTTTGTTTTTTAATTTGTTTTGTATAAAAATACAAGATGATTTTTTTAGCTTTGAGAGATTTGGCCGTATGCATGAAAACAAAAATATTTTTTTGTTTTTTTAATGTTCCATCGTTTTGACGAAAACCGGGTATTTTAAAACTGGATTTGTATCTTTACGATATAAAAATACAAATCAATATTAAGCGAAATTCAGTATAAAAATACACGGGAAAATCACAAATTTTTGGAAAATATTTTTTTGAAAGTTTTGTTTTTGGATTGGGCCGAACCCGACCCAATCATTTTGGGTTGGGCCGGTGCTTTCCGGCCCCAAAAACAGAAAGCAAACAGTGGAGAGTGAATTAATTCACTCTCCACTATTCATTTTGCATAACAGTGGAGGTCAAGCAACGAAGGAGAAGAAGGAAGAAGAGAGAGGCGGGGGAACTGACCTGCGGTGGCTGCTGTGGAGGCTCACGATGGTGCTCACTGGTGGCGGTGGTTCCAGGCGGCGCTGTTACTGTTTCTTTTTTTTTTTCCTTCCTTGTGCAGAGGCACCGGCCTCTGTTTTTCCTCCCCGTCTTCTTCGGTTTGTTCCTCTCCTTTTCACTTCCTATCCTTCGTTCTCTCTCTCTTTCTGATCTCTTATCTCTCTCTCTCTATTCTTTCCCTGTTCTTTTTCCTTGTTTGTCTCCATTCTGTTTGGTTTCTCTCCTTTCTTCTTTCTCTCTATCCGCCTCTGTTTTTTTTTCTTTTTTCCGGTAACTCAAACCCTTCTAATCTGTTTTTCTTTTCTTCTTCTTTTTTCTTCCCCCCCTCCCTTCATCTCTCTCCCCTGGTATTTATAAGGAGGAAAAGGGGAAGAGAGGGCTACTACTCCTGTACAATCATGGCACAGGGGTAGGGGGTGGCCAGGCGGCCACTGGGCCACCCACAGGGGCTTGTCCCCTCTGTTTTTTCGTCTAGTGGTAGGCCATGGGTTCGGGTTCGGGCATGTAGGGTGTTTTGTCGGGTTTTTTTGGGTATTGGGAAAGAGAGAGAGAGAGGAGAAAAGCAGGGGACAAATGCTTCTTCTTCCCCTGTTCTCTGCGCGTCCAGTGAAATGCATGAAACGACGCCGTTTTTCCCAAAATGCACCGTTTCATTTAAATGAAAACTAGCGCCAAAACGCATAAGATTCAAAATCAGGTCTTTAATTTTCGCGCCTTTTCATTTTGGTCCTTGGTTTTTGATTTCTTCAATCAAGTCCCTAATTGGCCATCAGACTTCAATATTTATGCAATTCAGCCCTTGATTTGACCAAATCAACTCTAAAAAATTATAATTCAACCTCAGAACTTTAATTTCTTCCAATTAAAGCCCAAATTGACTTAAAAATCAATTTTTCTTGCAATTAAACCATCCATAAATTCAATTAAACCTTCAATAAAATATAATTGAGTCCATAAACATCTGATTTTGGGTTTTTCTTCCTAAAAATGAATTTCCTTCATCAACAGGGCTCTCACCAGTAAACAAAATACTGTCAAATTTCAATCTTTGTATTTTTTAACCTCTTTAACCAAATTCTAGCCATTTTCAGGGTGCTCTGACATCCTCTTCTCACTGCTTATTATTATTATTATTATTATTATTATTATTATTATTATTATTATTTATTTTCTTTTAGTTCGAGTATTTTTTTTGATTTTTTGGTAGAGAAAAAAAGTGAATTTGGGGAATAACCCAAAAATAAGTTATGATAAGCACCATGAATAGCGCATAGCAAAGACCCAATACACCAACAACTAATTTTTTTCCCTTTAATTTTTTTCCTTTTAAGATATTTCCAATTTTGTTTTTTTCCCTCTTTAAATTTTTTTTTCTTTTCTCTTATTGATTTTTTTTTTCATATTGTAAAGAGGAAATAAATTGATGTGATTTTTTTTTATATTGTACAAAAGTTGGGTGATGATAATATTTTGTCATTTTAGGTTGGGTTGAATTTTCTTATTAAAACATGTTTGTTTTTGCGTTTTAAAAATGCTTTTAAAAAATTTTGAAATTTTATTGTTTTTTTTCTTTACTTCAAATTATTATTTTTTGATGTTTTTGTATTATTTTAATATGATGACAAACTCAAGAAGCCATACCCAAGAATATTAGGTCTGTCGCCACAGCCACACAAAATGATATTAGATCTAGTTTCGCAGCCACACCCAACCAGCTAGACCCAAGGCTATTAGGCCTGATTGTACTGCTTGATCCAAGACACTAAAAATCATACTTTATATTTTTTTACATTTAAAAAAAAATTATTATTGACCTGCGCGGAGCGGGGCTAATATACTAATAGAGATAAAACCTCCACTGGAAGAAGAATAAGAAAATGGTAGGGTTCCTAGCTACTCTCATTAAAGAATCTTTGGTCTGACACATATGTCACAATATATCGCATTTGAATTGCGACTTGAAACCACTTTCGTTTGTTACAATTAAATTTTAATATTGATGGAAGTAGGGCCTCTATAAATTAAGATTGTCTGTGCGTGAGGTATATAGTTCAACTGGTCAGGTTCTATATTTTTTTATAAACAAGATATGACGTGGCTAAATATTATTTATGTGGACCACGCTTCATTACATATTGGATAAATGTTTTTAGTAAAAAATAAAAAATAAATATGCAAGTTTTTCTATTTTTTTTAAAAAATTAATTATAAATCAAAAAGCTTATGACGACTATTTGTGTCATTAAATGCAAAAAACAAAGCGCTAACGTGTTTATTCAACTCGTCTAACTGCAGGTTGAATAATTTTTTTTTCAACGCAAAAGAATTAATGTGTAGGTGTTATTAATGTGTTTTTTTACATCAAGTAAAGAATATAACCGTGAATCACAAAGTTGACGCTTACATATAATAAAATATAATAAAGATCATATGCACTAATAAAAATATTAGTGCATATGATCTTTATTATATTTTCTAAAATAATGTCATTTTAGGTTGGGTTGAATTTTCTTATTAAAACATGTTTGTTTTTGCGTTTTAAAAATGCTTTTAAAAAATTTTGAAATTTTATTGTTTTTTTTCTTTACTTCAAATTATTTTTTTTGATGTTTTTGTATTATTTTAATATGATGACAAACTCAAGAAGCCAGACCCAAGAATATTAGGTCTGTCGCCACAGCCACACAAAATGATATTAGATCTAGTTTCGCAGCCACACCCAACCAGCTAGACCCAAGGCTATTAGGCCTGATTGTACTGCTTGATCCAAGACACTAAAAATCATACTTTATATTTTTTTACATTTTAAAAAAAATTATTATTGACCTGCGCGGAGCGGGGCTAATATACTAATAGAGATAAAACCTCCACTGGAAGAAGAATAAGAAAATGGTAGGGTTCCT
>Ga0307508_10002479_pt1 | contig 19477 bp, 18 predicted proteins | sample 9_EM_MG_FD_203089 | JGI IMG/M metagenome (GOLD analysis project Ga0307508, IMG submission 203089) | Populus trichocarpa ectomycorrhiza microbial communities from riparian zone in the Pacific Northwest, United States - 9_EM | ecosystem: Host-associated > Plants > Roots > Unclassified | place... | reverse complement strand
CTGGCTGTCGCGGTGTTGACGAGGATCTCGCCGCCGATATGGCTGCCGTCCGCACCGAAGACCTGCGCCTTGATCGCTGGCCCGCTGGTGTCCCCGGGCGCGCCGCCGACGCCAAGACTGTTATCGGTCCAGGTGACGACGAAATTCCCGCCCGACAGCGCTATGATCTGCTCGGCGTTCTGCGCACCGGCGACCGCGCTGTTGACCAGTATCTCGCCGCCCGCACGGCTGCCGTCAGCGCCGAAGATCTGCGCCTTCACGGCGGTATTGCTGGCGTCGCCGGTCGCGCCACCGACCCCGAGGCTGCTGTCGATCCAGGTGATGACGAAGCCGCCATTCGACAGGCGGGTGATCTGCTCACCGAGCTGGTTGCCGGCGGTCGCGCTGTTGACCAGGATTTCGCCGCCAAGCTTGCTGCCATCCGCATTGAAAACCTGCGCCTTGACCGCCGAACCGCTGGCGTCGCCCGTCGCCCCGCCGACGCCGAGGCTACCGTCAGTCCAGGTAACGACATAGCCGCCGCCGGTCAGCGCCGCGACGCGCGCCGCACTTTGATTTGCGGCAGTCGCGGTGTTGACCAGGGTCTCGTCACCGATCGCGGCAGGCGGGCCGCCCGGCGCGATAAAGGCGAATGGCGCGTCATTGCTCGGCGTGAGGGCGATATCGAGCGTCGAACTGCCGACCACCTGACTCCCGTCATTGGAGATACTCAGCGTGAAGTGGAACGGGTCCGACGGATCCGGTGCCTGCTCGTTGGAGGAGAAAGTGAGGTTCCGGAGCACCGCGTTGACCATGTCGGACGTCACCTGCGTGGCGCCGGCGACGCTGAAAGAGACGGTGGCGCCTCCAAAAGCGGTCGGGAGCAACCAGCCGATGAGAACGCCGCCATAGTTTATGGTCGTCGGGGCTCCGGTGCCGACGCTGATCTGCCCCGGGCCGGTTCCTTCGTTGCGGATCCCGATCGAGAAGGAGGCATGTGCCGGATCGTAACTGACCGGGCCGATATCCACCCGGCCAGAGTTGAAGAGCCCGGGAAAAGTGAAGTCCACGCTGGGACTGATCAGTTGCGGGCCGAGATTGACGTCATGCTCGGAGAAGGTGACCGAATGGGGGAAGCCGAAAAGGCCGTAGCTCATCGGCTCAAGCTGCGGCATGATGGCGATGCGGGGGTCCTGGGCGATAGGATATCCCGCAATCGGGTCTCCCGGGCCGGTGTCCGCTTCGGCAACCATGAGCGTGTCGTCCGCTACCAGATGGCTTACCGGCTGTGGGTTGCCGCCGAAATCAGCGCTCGCCGTATCGGCGGCCAGACCAGCAAGGGCCGAACCAACGAGATCATGCTGATCGAGGTCGCTTGCTGGCCGGCGCAGGGACCCTGATTGGACGCCCCCGCCCTGCGGACCCGCGGCTTCGTCCTCGACGCTCGCCAATGTTCCGCTGCCGAGCAAATCCGTGCGCGCTGACGCCACCATTTCGATATTCCCCCCGGGGCCGCGAAGACTCGCGGCTTCAAGGCAAATATGAAATATTCTCGTGCGCGTCTAATAATTTATCGGCCTGTGGAAGGCGCCTCGGGCAGGACCGGGCCGCAAGCAGGCCTTCTCGGTCTCCGGGGCGCGCACGCAAACATTGTACGGATTTCTGTACAATGTTTGGCGAAAACTGTCAGGACCCTCATGACATTCCCAACAGCATGCTCTCCGTCCGAAGCCCATCGTCATCGCACCAGCTCTAGCGGCGCGACCTCCGCTTCGCCGAGATCGCCCTGATCACCAGCCGCCCTTCGCCCGCCGGATCGATCGGCAGCTTCACGCTCGCCGCGGCGGCATCGATCAGCGCGGCAACCGCGTCGCTCCCGATCAGCGCAGGCGTCAGCTTCACATGCCGCACCACGCTCCCCTCGCCCTGAAGCAGGCCTTCGGGATCGGGCAGACTCGGCCCGTTGGTCAGGAACAGGCTCGCCCAACGCGGATAGAGCGCGATCGAGCAGACGATCGCTTTGGCATGCTCGTTCGGCCCGAAGCCGATCGCGAGCGCGTTGTAATTGTCATAGACCAGTCGCACCGCGCCCGGCAGCCGTGCCGCCACCATCGCCAGCGCGGCGCGCGCATTGGCCGCGACTTCGGGCGAAAAGCGATCGATGAACACGTCGAGTTGCTGTTCGGGCGTCATTGGGCTCCCCATCACGGCGAACCTATATTAGGGCAATGCCAATGTCGCGCGCCCGTGTCCTCGTCATGAATTCGGCACTCGGCCCGCTGGATTACCGCGTGCCCCATGGCATGCAGGTCGAGCCCGGCTCGATCGTGATCGCACCACTCGGCCCCCGCCAGCTGCTCGGCGTGGTGTGGGAACCCGAGCATATGCCCTCGGACGCCGAAGTCGGCGACAACCGGCTGCGCAACCTGGTCGGCGTGGTGCCGGTCGCCCCGCTTGCCGCGCCGCTCCGCCGGCTGGTCGAGTGGACCGCCAACTATTATCTCGCGCCACCCGCGTCGGTCGCGCGCATGGCGATGCCATCGAGCTCAGCGCTCGAAGGCGCGCGCACCGTCACTGAATATCGCGCGACCGGGCGCATTCCCGATCGGATGACCCCACAACGCGAGCAGGCGCTCGATCGCATCGGCGTAACCCAGGGCCTGATCCGCGAACTGGCGATCACCGCCGATGTCTCGGACGCGGTGATCCGCGGGCTGGTGAAGACCGGCGCGCTCGAAGGGGTCGCGGTCGATATCGACAGCCCCTTCCCCGTGCCCGATCCCGATTTCGGCATTCCAGCGCTCTCGCCCGATCAGCGCACCGCCGCCGAGGTCCTGATCGCTAACGTCACTGACGAGGCGTTCCAGCCGACCCTGCTCGATGGCGTCACCGGCTCGGGCAAGACCGAAGTCTATTTCGAAGCAGTCGCCGCCGCGATCCGCTCGGGCAAGCAGACCCTTGTCCTGCTCCCCGAAATCGCCCTGACCGAGCCTTTCCTTACCCGCTTCGCCGCCCGCTTCGGTGTAGCCCCGGTCGCCTGGCATTCAGGCCTGCGCCAGTCGCAGCGCCGCCGCGCCTGGCGGGCGATCTCCAGCGGGCAGGCGCTCGTCACCGTCGGCGCGCGCTCCTCGCTGTTCCTGCCCTATGCCAATCTCGGCCTGATCGTCGTCGACGAAGCGCATGAGACCAGCTTCAAGCAGGAAGAGGGCGTCCATTACCACGCCCGCGACGTGGCGGTGATGCGCGGCCTGTTCGAGAAATGCCCGGTCATCCTCGCCTCGGCGACGCCGGCGATCGAGACCCGCCATCAGGTCGCGCTCGGCCGTTATGCCGAACTGAAGCTCCCAGGCCGCTGGGGCGCGGCTGAAATGCCGGCGATCGAGGCGATCGACCTCATCGCCAACCCGCCCGATCGCGGCCGCTGGATCGCGCCCAAGCTGGTGAACGCGATCGAGGAGACGCTCGCCCGGCGCGAGCAGGTGCTGCTGTTCCTCAACCGCCGCGGCTTCGCCCCGCTGACCCTGTGCCGCACCTGCGGCCACCGCTTCCAATGTCCGAATTGCACAGCGTGGATGGTCGAGCACCGCCTCGTCCGCCGCCTCGCCTGCCATCATTGCGGCCATATCGAGCCGGTGCCGCGCGCCTGCCCCGAATGCTCGAACGAGGACACGCTCGTCGCGGTCGGCCCCGGCGTCGAGCGCATCGCCGATGAGGTGACCGCCCTGTTCCCGGAGGCGAAGACAGCGATCGTCACCTCGGACACGATCTGGTCGCCCGCCAAGGCAGCCGAGTTCGTCCACCGCATGGAGGCCCACGATATCGACATCGTGATCGGCACCCAGCTCGTCACCAAAGGCTATCACTTCCCCAACCTCACTTTGGTCGGCGTGATCGATGCCGATCTCGGCCTCGACGGCGGCGACCTCCGCGCATCGGAGCGCACCTTCCAGCAGATCATGCAGGTCTCCGGCCGCGCCGGCCGCGGCGCCAAGCCCGGCCAGGTCTATATTCAGACCCACAGCCCAAACGCGCAGGTGATGCGCGCGCTGATCACCGGCGATGCCGACAGCTTCTACGAGGCCGAGACCGAATCCCGCCGCGAAGCCGGCGCCCCGCCCTTCGGTCGCTTCGCCGGCATCGTCATCTCGAGCGAAGACAAGACCGCCGCGCACGAGATCGCCACCTTGATCGGCCGCACCGCCCCCCGATTGGAGGCGATGGAAGTCTATGGCCCCGCCCCCGCCCCGCTCGCCATGCTCCGCGGCCGTCATCGGTACCGCCTCCTCGTTCACGCGCGCCGTGCGCTCGACGTGCAGGACGTGATCCGCGACTGGCTCGGCAAGCTCGACTGGCCCGCCAAGGTGCGGGTGGTGGTCGATGTCGATCCGTACAGCTTCCTCTGAGGTGGCGGCGGTGGAGGCAAAGCGGTGCACGAACACGATCAGAGAAGCGTCAGCCGCCCGATGGAACATAAGCCGCGGCTTTTCTCACTGTCGCATGAAGGATAATCCTGTCAGAAATCGATCAATGTCCGGCGCGTTTCCCTCCTCTTTGAGCCGATACCTGCTCGGGTTGTTCACCGGGCTGTTCCTGCTTGCCCTCAGCCCCCAGGCCCACGCCGACGACATCTCCGCCACCGGCCGCGGCGTCGTCCGCGTCGTCACGATCGCGATGGTCGGGGATGAGGTCGTCGGTTTCGGCCATGGCAGCGGCTTCGTTGTCGCGCCCAACCGCATCGTCACCAACGCCCATGTCGTCGAGCTCGCCAAGCGCTATCCCGACAATGTCGTGATCGGCGTCGTGCCGTCCGAAGGCAGCAAGAGCTATCAGGGCAAGGTGATCGCGTTCGACGCGGTACGCGATCTCGCCCTGATCGAGTTCACCGGAACCAGGCTGCCGACCGTCGCGCTATATACCGGCCCGGTCGAAGAGGGCGCACCGGTCATCGCGCTCGGCTATCCGGGCAATGTCGATCTTGCGACGGCCAAATCCGCGACTGACTATATCCACCCGCTGTCGCCAATCCGCTCGGAGGGCAATTTCTCCGGCCGGCGGATGATGTCTGGCGTGCAGGTGCTGCTCCACACCGCGAACATCGCACGCGGCAATTCAGGCGGACCGCTGCTCGACCCATGTGGTCGCGTGATCGGGGTGAACTCGGCAATCACGCGCGGCGAGGAAGGCGATTCAAGCTTCGGCTTCGCCATTTCCGATACCGAACTCAGCACCTTTCTTCAGGCCGCCAAGCAGAGCTTCCCGGCAGTCGGCACGCCGTGCACGAGCATCCTCGATCGCATCAAGCAGGACAGCGAGGCTGATGCCAGGGCGACTGCGGAAGCCGAGGCGGCAAAACGCGATGCCGCGGCGAAGGCGCAGGTGGCGCATGAAGGAGCCCTCACCAAGGCGCGCAGCGATGCCGAGCTGCACCGCGAGAACATCATGGCGCTCGCCGCTGTCCTGCTTGTTGCCGGCGCGCTAGCGATTGGCTTTGCCGGGCTGCTCGAAGTCCGCGGGCGTCGCCGAGAGGCGATCTGGGCGGCCTCGGGCGGCGGCGTGCTGCTGCTCGCCGCCGCAATTGTGTTCTTCACGCGCCCCAATGGCGAAGTCGTGCTGCCGCCCGATGCCACACCGACCCAGGCGCCGATCGTCTCGTCGACAGCCGCTCTCGGCAAGATGGTCTGCACCGTCGTACCGGGTAAAAGCCGGGTCGTTTCGTCCCCTACCTCGGATGTCATGATCGACTGGGGCAGCGCGGGCTGCATGAACGCGCGCACGCAATATGCCGAGACTGGCAGCAAATGGGATCGCGTGCTGGTACCCGCCGAGGACCAGACCGTTTCCGTGCTTGAGTTCGATCCGGCGACGCGGGCCTATGTCAATATGCGCTACTTCCTGACCGCGGAGCAGATGACCGCGGTGCGCGAGATCCGCTCGCAGGTGACGCTCAAGGCCTGCTCGACCGACGAATCGGCGCGCACCGCGCTGTCGAACCAGCAAAGCGCGATCCGAGCGGCGCTCCCGCCCTATCCCAATGAGAAGATCGTTTATGCCTGCCGGGCAGCGAACTAGCGCCGATCGACCTCGGTGATTCAACTGCACCGCCGGATCGGGCAAAGCACAGGCACGGGACAGTTTCGGAAAGCCCGGCAGCTCTTTCTCATGGTCGACGTCTTGAATGTTTTCCGCTGCCGCACGGCAGCGGTCTGCGCGGCGCATTTTCCCTGATAATTCCCTGTTATTCCCTGTTCCGTGCCGGGCGGATCGAGGAGATATTAACTTAAGTAGTTATAAAATAATCATAATTCCAAAATCTAGGCATGCGCCGCTGTCGAGAAAAAATATAATTTCCCTGTTATCGGCGATTAACAGGGAAATTCAGATAGTGGCCGCGAGCATCACAAGCCGGTGCACAAAGCCTCAGCCGCGATCGATCCGGGCTGCGAAACATCCGCGTTTCGCGTTGTGGGCGTGGAGATAGGCGACCGAGGGATCAGCGAAGAAGCGATCGATCGAAGCGGAAAGCTCGCTGCCCTCGACCAGATCGGCATCGGTCATCATCCCCGCGGCATCATAGGCTCGCACTGACAGCGTCCGGATTGCCAGTTGCTCGGGCACTTCGTTTTCGAACCGCGCGGGTTCCGCCGCGCCCTCGCGGACGAAAATGGCGTGACGCTGGCGATAGGGGGAGTCGACCGGCAGATGCTCGTAGTTGAGCAGCAGCATTGTCTCCCCCATGTCGCCATCTTCAAGCGAAGCGCGACACGGGAACCCCGGCTTTGCATCGACCTCCATCCGCACCACGCCTCTTTCGGCCAGGGCGGCATCAGAGAGCCCGTACAGCGCGGCGAATGGTGCGGGATCAAGCCCGCGGATCATGAAGCCGCTCATGCCACGCCCTCCCGCTTGCGGAGCACGATCTTGCGATCGAGCCCATAGGCATAGCCGCCAAGCGTCCCGTCGCTGCGCTGGGCACGGTGGCAAGGGATGACGATCGAGACATGGTTAGCCCCGCACGCCGTCCCGGCCGCGCGAACCGCCCTGGGATTGCCGGCGAGCGCCGCCAGCTCGGTATAGGTCCGGGTTTCGCCCGCCGGGATGGCGCGCAACGCCTGCCACACCGCTTCCTGAAAGGCGGTGCCCTGCACATCGAGCGGCAGATCCTGGTCGCGCTCGGGCGATTCGACGCTGGCCACGACCCGCGCCGCGAGATCGGCAAGCGCGGCGCCGCCGGGCACGATCTCGGCGTGGGGGAAACGCTGCTTCAGCGCTTCCTCACCCTCATCGAACGACACACGGCACAGGCCCTTGTCAGTCGCCGCGACAAGCATCGGCCCAAGGCTCGTATCGGCGATTGTCCAGCGGATCGTCACGCCCGCGCCGCCCTTGCGCCATGCGCTTGGGGTCATGCCGAGCCGTTTCGCGCCGTCCTCATAGAAGCGGCTGGGGGCCGAATAGCCCGCCTCGTAAATTGCCTGAGTCACTGTATTCTCCTCGATCAGGGCCTTGGCCGCACGCTGGGCGCGCAGGCCGCGCGCATAGGCAGCCGGGGTGACGCCCGTCGCGCGCTTGAACAGGCGGTGGAAATGATGCGGCGCATAGCCGACCTGCGCCGCGAGCTCTTCGAGACCGAGACCCTCCTCGCTTGCCTCGATCAGCGCGACCGCTGCGGCGACCGCAATCCGGTCGCGCCCGACCTCGTCGGGCTTGCAGCGCAGGCAGGCGCGGAAGCCGGCGGCGCGGGCCTCGGCGCCGTCGCGGTAGAAGCGGACATGCTCGCGCTTGGGGTGACGCGCCGGGCAGCTCGGCTTGCAATAGATGCCGGTCGTGCTGACCGCGCCGACGAAGCGGCCGTCATAAGCGCGGTCGCGACGGTTAAAGGCCGCCCAGGCGCTGTCGGGGTCGATGGCTGTTTGCTGTGTCATGTCACCGATATAGGCGGCGCGAGCAGCGGCTACATCCCGACACTTGCGGTCAAAGTCCGCCCCTCGAAACGAGGCGCGCCGGAACGGAGCCACGTCAGAATCATCGTCTGCGATACATCGCGGAACGCCAGTTCATGCCCCACGCCCGGCACCAGTTCGAGCTTCGCCGATGGATTTGCCTCGGCAAGCGCGCGGGCATGAGCGATCGGTACGAGCGTGTCCGCAGTACCCTGCAGCAGCAATATCGGGCAGCTGATGGCGGAAAACTTCGCTACATTATTGTATCGATCGAGAAGCAGCAGATTGGTTGGAGCGAACGGATATTGCTCGCCGGCCACCCGGACGAGGCTCGCAAAACCGGAAACCAGGACAAGCCCGCCAATCCTGTGCCGGGCCGCGATGTCCGTTGCCGGCCCCGAGCCGAGCGAATTGCCGATGACAACGATCCGGTCTGCGGCGATCCCCTTCGCCCCAAGCCAGGCAAGGCTCGCCTCGCCATCGCGATATAGTCCTTGCTCGCTGGGAGCGCCGGGGTTGCCGCCATAGCCGCGATATTCAGGCAGGAGCACACCATAGCCCTGCGCAACCAGGAAGCGGGTCGCATAGATGCTGCCCTCGATGTCGCTGCCATTGCCGTGGAAGAACAACAATGTCGGCAGGCCAGGCTTTGCCGGGCGATAAAAAGCACGGAGCTTCAGGCCGTCGCCGGTCTCGATCCGGACGTCGTCGAAACCCGCTGGACGCTGCGGGACTGTCGCGGGCATCGGATAGAGGAGGCTGCGCTGGAACAGGAAGAGCCCGCCGACCAGGGCGATATATAGCAGCAGCGCCGCTCCAACGATGATCAGGACGATCTTCCGGACCCGCCTCATCCCCCGTTCGCCTCGAACAACTCCAGCGTCCGCTCCTTCGCCAGGTCGCTGCTCGGCTCGTGATAATCCTTGCGCCGGTCCGAATTGAAGCCGTGCCCGGCCTCATAGATATAGACAGTCGCATTGGGATGGTTCGCGGCGATGACCTTCTCGACGCCTTCCATCGGGATACCCTGATCGTGGCGGCCGAAATGAAGGATCACCGGCACCTTCGGCACTTCATCGGCAGTCGGGGGAACCTGGCTGCCATAATAGCTGGACGCGGCCGCCACCCCTTCCAGCCGCGTCGCGGCGAACCAGGCGATCGATCCGCCATAACAATAGCCGACCACGAACACCGGCCCCTTCGCCCTCAACGCGTTGACGCATGTCTGCACATCGGCGAGCGACACATCAATCGGATGAAGCACGCGCGCAAGCTCAACGCCCCGCGCCAGCCCGTCGCCTGAATAATCGGCCTCGAAGCCAGGATGCTCGCGATCGAACAGCGCCGGCGCCAGCACCTCATAGCCATCAGCGCCATATTCCTCGGCCAGATCGCGGATATGATCAGTGACGCCGAAGATTTCCTGGACGAGCACGAGCCCACCGCGCCGCTCGCCCTCAGGCTGGACATGATAGACGCCGATCGCGGCGCCGTCGGACATCGTCATCTGTTCCATCGAGCCGGCCATGGACATCCCTTTTCCTCTGTTTGCGGATGAGTGCCGATCGCGATGGGAAAAGAAAAGCAGGAATGATATCGAAGGATGGGCATCCGACGGATTGCCTCGCGTCGGGCCGGCGCAACGAAACGCTGGTGAGACAGGCGGCGCGGGAGGGGGTGATTGATGCCACATATGAGAGCCGTCATTCTGTTGCTCGCCTCGATTGGCCTCTTGTGCGTTGCCGGGTGTGACGATCCAAAGGCGCGCGCCGCGCAACGGGAAGTCAGGGTTGTTGCCGAAGTGCGTGCGCTCCAAGGCGAGGCGCAGCGGGCCTGCCTATGCGAGCGCGTGCGCGGCGCCGGCAGCAAAAAGGCGTGCTGGTCAAAATTTGAAACCGCTATCGCGCCAAAACATGCCGAAGAAGGGGCGACTCTGTGTGCCCCTACATATACTATGTCGCGGCATTGGTCTGAAAACGGGGCTGATCGCTATGTGGTCACCCAATATATGGCGCTGACGTTTCCGACCGAGACCGTCCTGTGCACGCCTGCCGAGGCCAAGGTTGCCGAAGACGCGCTCAACGCAGCCGGAGACGACCCGGCGGCCGCGAAAAAGGCAAATCGGCTGGTGCTCGGTATCTCGCATGGCCAATCGTTCGCCAAAGTGCCCGGCAAGCCTCTTTGCGGCTGACGCCGGCGGCGGCATTGCGGGGGCGATGCTTGCGCGGCGGGACGGTCTTGCCGGTAGCTCGGGCCGGAGTCGGGTTGCATCGCAGCGAACCCGATGCTAACCGCGCGGCGACCCATCCGGGGGGCCGATTCCGGCCTCCCTTTTCGTATGGGTTGAGCAACCCGTTCCAAACGAGGATTTCAATCGCGTGGAGACATCCGGCGGTATTCAAGCGAGCTTAAGCGGACGCTATGCGACCGCGTTGTTCGAGCTCGCGCGTGACGCGAAGACGATCGACACAGTCGAGGCGAGTCTCGCCAATGTGCGTGCCGCACTCGAGCAGTCGGACGAGTTCGCCCGGCTCGTCGCGAGCCCGCTGGTGAGCCGCAAGGACGCCGCCGCATCCGTTGCCGCGAGCGCCGCCGCGATGGGCATTGACGCGACCACGAAGAATTTCCTCGGTGTGCTCGCGGAGAATCGCCGCCTCGCCCAGCTGCCCGCGATCATCCGCGCCTTCCGGACGCTTGCCGCCGATTATCGCGGTGAAACCACTGCCGAGGTCGTCTCGGCACACCCGCTTTCCGCGTCCCAGGTCGATGCCCTGAAGCAGCAGCTTCGCACCCGCATCGGCCGTGACGTTACCGTCGATCTCTCGGTCGACCCCGCTTTGCTCGGCGGGCTGGTCGTGAAGATCGGCTCGCAGATGATCGATTCGTCGATCCGCACCCGTCTCAACACTCTCGCGCACGCAATGAAAGGCTGACAGCTTCACGCTGTTGGGAAAGGCTGACAATGGATATCCGCGCCGCTGAAATTTCGAAGGTCATCAAGGACCAGATCGCCTCGTTCGGCACCGAGGCCCAGGTCTCGGAAACCGGCCAGGTGCTGTCGGTCGGCGACGGCATTGCGCGCATTCACGGGCTCGACAACGTCCAGGCGGGCGAGATGGTCGAATTCTCGAACGGCGTGCAAGGCATGGCCCTCAACCTCGAGGCCGACAATGTCGGCGTCGTGATCTTCGGGTCCGACTCGGAGATCAAGGAAGGTGACGTCGTCAAGCGCACCGGCACGATCGTTGACGTTCCCGTCGGCAAGGGCCTGCTTGGCCGCGTCGTCGATGGCCTCGGCAACCCGATCGACGGCAAGGGCCCGATCGTGACGACCGAGCGCAGCCGCGTCGAAGTGAAGGCGCCGGGCATCATCCCGCGCACCTCGGTCAACGAGCCGGTGCAGACCGGCCTCAAGGCAATCGACGCGCTCGTCCCCGTCGGCCGCGGCCAGCGCGAGCTGATCATCGGCGATCGCCAGACCGGCAAGACCGCGGTCGCGATCGATACCTTCATCAACCAGAAGGCATCGCATCAGGGCACCGACGAGAAGAAGAAGCTCTACTGCATCTATGTCGCGATCGGGCAGAAGCGCTCGACCGTCGCGCAGATCGTCCGCCAGCTCGAAGAGTCCGGCGCGATGGAATATACCATCGTCGTCGCCGCGACCGCATCCGAGCCGGCCCCGCTGCAGTTCCTCGCGCCTTATACCGGCTGCGCGATGGGCGAATATTTCCGCGACAACGGCATGCACGCCGTCATCGTCTATGACGATCTGTCGAAGCAGGCGGTCGCCTATCGCCAGATGTCGCTTCTGCTGCGCCGCCCGCCGGGCCGCGAAGCCTATCCCGGCGACGTCTTCTATCTCCACTCACGCCTGCTCGAGCGCGCCGCGAAGATGAGCGATGCGTTCGGCGGCGGCTCGCTGACCGCACTGCCGATCATCGAGACTCAGGCGGGCGACGTCTCCGCCTACATCCCGACCAACGTGATCTCGATCACCGACGGCCAGATCTTCCTTGAAACCGATCTGTTCTTCGCGGGCATCCGCCCGGCGATCAACGTCGGCCTGTCGGTGAGCCGCGTTGGTTCCGCCGCGCAGACCAAGGCGATGAAGAAGGTCTCGGGCTCGATCAAGCTCGAGCTCGCCCAGTATCGCGAAATGGCCGCCTTCGCGCAGTTCGGCTCGGACCTCGACGCCTCGACCCAGAAGCTGCTCAACCGCGGCGCGCGCCTGACCGAGCTGCTCAAACAGGCCCAGTATAGCCCGATGCCGTTCGAGGAGCAGACTGTCTCGATCTTCGCTGGTACCCAGGGTTTCCTCGACACTGTCCCGGTCGACGCGGTGGTGCGGTACGAGCAGGCGATGCTTGCCGATCTGCGCGCCAACAACGCCGCGATCCTCACCGACATTCGCGACAAGCGCGACCTGTCGAAGGAAACGACCGAGGCGCTCAAGGATGCTCTCGCAGCATTCGCCAAGACGTTCGCGTAACTTAAGGGCTCCAAATGGCCAGCCTCAAGGCACTCAAGATCCGCATCGGCTCGGTTAAGTCGACGCAGAAGATCACCAAGGCGATGAAGATGGTCGCCGCCGCGAAGCTGCGCAGGGCGCAGGAAGCGGCGGTCGCGGCGCGGCCTTATGCCGAGCGCCTCGAAAAGGTGATGGCGAGCCTCGCCTCCAAGGTCAGCGTCAGCGAATCCTCGCCGAAGCTGCTCGCGGGCACCGGCAAGGACCAGCGCCATCTGCTGATCATCGCGACCTCGGAGCGTGGCCTGGCTGGCGCGTTCAACTCGAATATCGTCCGCGCCGCACGTCGCAAGGCCGAGGAGCTGATCGGCGAGGGCAAGTCGGTGAAATTCTATGTCGCCGGCAAGAAGGGTCGTGTGATCAAGCGTTTCTATCCGGGCCTGATCGCCGCCGATCACGAGATGAGCCATATCAAGACTGTCGCCTTTGCCGATGCGCGCGCGATTGCCGAGGATGTGATCGCGCGCTTCGAGGCGGACGAGTTCGACGTCGCGCACCTCTTCTATGCGCGCTTCCAGTCAGCGCTCGTGCAGGAAGCCACTGGCCGTCAGATCATCCCGGTCGCGATCGACACGAATGCCGCGCCGGTGAGCGATGGCGGTGCCGCGGTCGAATATGAGCCCGATGAGGAAACGATCCTCGCCGAGCTGCTGCCGCGCAACGTCGCGATCCAGATCTTCGGCGCGTTGCTCGAGAACGCCGCGTCGGAGCAGGGATCGCGCATGACCGCGATGGACAATGCGACGCGCAACGCGGGCGACATGATCAACCGCCTGACGATCCAGTACAACCGCAGCCGCCAGGCCGCGATCACGACCGAACTGGTCGAAATCATCTCCGGCGCCGAAGCGCTCAAGTAAATTCGAAGCAAGGAAGAGACGATGGCAACCGCCCCGACGACCCCCAAAAAGCCCGCCGCCAAGCCGCGCGCTCCCAAGGCAGCCGCGCCCAGCGCAGCCGCACCCCAGGCGACCGCACCGATCGCGACGACCAACAATGTCGGCCGCATCAGCCAGGTGATCGGCGCCGTCGTCGACGTCGCCTTCGAGCAGGGCAAGCTGCCGGCGATCCTTTCGGCGCTCGAGACCGACAATAACGGCAACCGCCTCGTCCTCGAGGTCGCGCAGCATCTCGGCGAGAACACGGTCCGCGCGATCGCGATGGACTCGACCGAGGGCCTGACCCGTGGCCAGGAAGTGACCGACACCGGTTCGCAGATCCGCGTGCCGGTCGGCCCGATGACGCTCGGCCGCATTCTCAACGTGATCGGCGAGCCGATCGATGAGCGCGGCCCGGTCGGCCACACCGACACGATGCCGATCCACGCGCCTGCGCCGCTGTTCGTCGACCAGTCGACCGAGAGCGCGATCCTTGTGACGGGCATCAAGGTCATCGATCTGCTTGCGCCTTACGCCAAGGGCGGCAAGATCGGCCTGTTCGGCGGCGCCGGCGTCGGCAAGACGGTGCTGATCCAGGAGCTGATCAACAACATCGCCAAGGGGCACGGCGGCACCTCGGTGTTCGCCGGCGTCGGCGAGCGTACCCGCGAGGGTAACGATCTCTATCACGAGTTCCTCGACGCAGGCGTTATCGCCAAGGATGCCGACGGCAACCCGACGCCTGAGGGTTCGAAGGTTGCGCTGGTGTTCGGCCAGATGAACGAGCCGCCGGGCGCCCGCGCCCGCGTCGCGCTGTCGGGTCTGACCATCGCTGAGTATTTCCGCGACGTCGAAGGCCAGGACGTGCTGTTCTTCGTCGACAACATCTTCCGCTTCACCCAGGCGGGTTCGGAAGTGTCGGCCCTGCTCGGCCGTATTCCGTCGGCGGTGGGCTATCAGCCGACCCTGTCGACTGACATGGGCGCGCTGCAGGAGCGCATCACCTCGACCAACAAGGGCTCGATCACCTCGGTGCAGGCGATCTACGTGCCTGCCGACGATCTTACCGATCCGGCGCCGGCAACGTCGTTCGCCCATCTGGACGCGACGACCAACCTCAACCGCGCAATCTCGGAGTTGGGCATCTACCCGGCGGTCGATCCGCTCGACTCGACGTCGCGCGTGCTGACCCCGGCGATCGTCGGCCAGGAGCATTACGACACCGCCCGCCGCGTCCAGGAGACGCTGCAGCGCTACAAGTCGCTCCAGGACATCATCGCCATCCTCGGCATGGACGAACTGTCCGAAGAGGATAAGCAGATCGTCAGCCGCGCGCGGAAAATCCAGCGCTTCCTCAGCCAGCCCTTCCACGTCGCCGAGGTCTTCACCGGCATTTCCGGCAAGTTCGTCCAGGTCGAGGATACGGTGAAGAGCTTCAAGGCAGTGGTCGACGGTGAATATGATCACCTGCCCGAAGCAGCCTTCTACATGGTCGGCGGCATCGAGGAAGTCGTCGCCAAGGCCGAGAAGATGGCGCAGGACGCGTAAACTTAAATCCTCCTCCCGCTTGCGGGAGGGGTTAGGGGAGGGCCTGTCATAAGGCGACATCCCCGGACAAGCCCTCCCCCAGCCCCTCCCGCAAGCGGAGGGGAGTAAAAAGGGAGGGGAGAAGGACCGAAAGATGCTGCACTTCGAACTCGTCACGCCTGAAAAGCTCGTCCGCTCGGAGGAGGTCTATATGGTCGTCGTCCCCGGCAGCGAGGGCGATTTCGGTGTGCTCGAAGGGCATGCTCCGGTCATGTCGACGATCCGCGACGGCGCGCTTTCGATCTATCGCACTGAAAAGGGCGAGCCCGAGACGCTCGCGATCGAAGGCGGTTTCGCTGAAGTGAGCGCGGCCGGGCTTACGATCCTCGCCGAACGTGCCGGCGATACCGCGTCACCGGGTACGCCGGTACGTCCAGCGCATTAATCTGTCGCCCCCGACCGTTGATATCTCCGCATTGAGGGCATCACCCTCCATCCAGTAACGGATGCGCTGCGGATAATCATGCGCGGGGTTCGCGAAGACGATCTCGCGCGGCCCCTGCGATACCATCGGAAAGGCGACGCGAGCGCCGCCCTGAGGCGATGCCCAATAGGCCGGCTTGCCGTCCGCCCCGACGACAATCTGGGTCGCTTCCCATTCGCGCAGCGTCTCGCCCGCACCGCTCCGGCCCGCCCCGAGCATGATCCCGCCACGTGGCCCCATCCAGCATTCCTCGGTCCAGCGATCACCGCTGGCCCGCTCCCAGCATCCCGCCATCCAGGCCGGCAGATCGGCGGCGGCGGGTTTCGACTGGGCGATAGTTGCACCGCTCACGACGATCGCGAGCGCGGCCAGCATCTTCAGCGTGAGGTGCATGATCAGCTCTCCAGGGCTTAAGGGAAAGGTCATAGCGCAAAAAAGCGACGATCGCACCGAACCCCGCACTCTGGTTAGTTAATTGTCAAACCTTGGCCGCTAACCCTGCTGACACGTATGAGGGATACAACCATATGAGTGCATTTGGGCGTCGTCCCGGTGTGAGCAACGGAGCTGCGGCGCGCCCGGCCTTTGGTGTCGCGCGCCCAATGCAGGGCGGCGCTGCCCGTCCGGCCGAGGCTGACGGCGGCGATCAATTTCCGCCGCTCGTCAACATGCCTTTGCCTGGCGGCGACTCTCCGCCGACCGGCAACATGCCAGGCTCTCAGCAGGACGCGCTGAGCAGGCTCGCCGAGCGTCAGAACGCTTCGGGCGAAGCGGGCAACAGCAAGGTTGAGGGTTTTGAAAGCTCGATCCACAAGATCAAGGAGCAGGTCCTTCCCCGCCTGCTCGAGCGTGTCGATCCCGAAGCCGCGGCAACGCTCAACAAGGACGAACTCGCCGAGGAGTTCCGCCCGATCATCGGTGAGGTGCTCGCCGAGCTCAAGCTGACGCTCAACCGGCGCGAGCAGTTCGCGCTTGAAAAGGTGCTGGTCGACGAATTGCTCGGCCTCGGGCCGCTCGAGGAGCTGCTCGCCGATCCGAGCATCACCGACATCATGGTCAACGGCCCGGAGCAGACATTCGTCGAGCGCAAGGGCAAGCTCGAGCTTGCCAATATCCAGTTCCGCGACGAGGAGCATCTGTTCCAGATCGCGCAGCGCATCTGCAACTCGGTCGGCCGCCGCGTCGACCAGACCAGCCCGCTCGCCGACGCCCGCCTCAAGGACGGCTCGCGCGTCAACGTGATCGTGCCGCCGCTCTCACTCCGCGGCACCGCGATCTCGATTCGTAAATTCTCCGCCAAGCCGATCACGCTCGACATGATGGCGGGCTTCGGCTCGATGAGCCCGAAAATGGCGACCGCGCTGAAGATTGCTGGCGCTTGCCGGTTCAACTGCGTTATTTCGGGTGGTACCGGTTCGGGCAAGACGACGATGCTCAACGCCCTGTCGAAGATGATCGACCCGGGCGAGCGCGTGCTGACGATCGAGGACGCCGCCGAACTTCGCCTTCAGCAGCCGCATTGGCTACCGCTCGAAACCCGCCCGGCCAACCTTGAGGGCCAGGGCGAGATCAGCATCCGCGATCTCGTGAAGAACGCCCTGCGTATGCGTCCTGACCGCATCATCCTCGGCGAAATTCGCGGCAGCGAGTGTTTCGACATGCTTGCGGCCATGAATACCGGCCATGACGGCTCGATGTGTACGCTCCACGCCAACTCTCCCCGCGAAGCGCTCGCCCGTATGGAGAACATGGTGATGATGTCCGACATCAAGGTCCCGAAGGAAGCGATCAGCCGTCAGATCGCCGATTCGGTCGAGATGATCATCCAGGTGAAGCGCCTGCGCGACGGCTCACGCCGCGTGACCAACGTGACCGAGGTGATCGGCATGGAGGGGCCCGTGATCGTGACCCAGGAGCTGTTCAAGTTCGAGTATCTCGACGAAAGTGCCGACGGCAAGATCATCGGCGAGTACCGCTCGATGGGCCTGCGGCCCTACACGTTGGAAAAGGCGCGGCAGTTCGGGTTCGATCAGGCCTATCTCGAGGCGTGCCTGTAAATTCCGTCTCCCCTTGTGGAAGAAGGACTGAGGTCAGCTCTTGTAAGCGATGCTCGCCAGGATAGCCGCGGCGAACAATGCGAGGACCTGAACGGTCGGCCAGTCGATAATCCCGACCTTGTCGAGATCGACTCGTCGTTTGCGCTGCCAATCCCGAAAGCCGGCAAAGATCGCGAGCGCCAGGCTCGCGCCCGCGCCGGTCCAGAATTCAGCCGACATGGATCAGCTCGGGGATCAGCTCAGTCGCCGAGCTTCTCGATCTTCTCGTGGAGGCGGCTGAGCTCGGCCTTGAGCGCCGCGATCTCGGCGTCCTTGCCGACGGCAGGCGCCTCACCCGGTACGTCGCCGGGCTTTGCAGCGCCGGGCTTGAATGCGGAAGTTGCCGCCTCGAACATCTGAAGGTTGCGCTTGGCGATTTCAGCGAAGGGCGAATTGGCGAAGGCTCCCTCGACCGCCGATTTGAACTGCTCATGGTTGCGGCGGAAACTGTCCATCGACGCCTCGAGATAGCCGGGCACCATCGTCTGCATCGAATCGCCGTACATCGAGATGAGCTGGCGGAGGAAATTGACCGGGAGCATCGTCTGCCCGCGCGCCTCTTCCTCCATGATGATCTGGGTGAGGATGTTGTGCGTGATGTCGTCTTCGGTCTTGGCGTCGACGACCTTGAAATCCCGCCCCTCGCGCGTCATCGCTGCGAGGTGCTCAAGAGTGATGTAGGACGAAGTCTCCGTATTATAGAGACGCCGGTTCGCATATTTCTTGATAATGACCGGGCCGTCGCCGGTATTGTGCTTCTTCATGGGAAGGCTCCCAGCCCCAGTGGTTGACCCGTCTGTAACACCCTTTATTGCCGCACCGCAACACGGTCCGCGACCCTTGACCTTGTTCCTGGAAATGTTGCGCCGCGAGACCGCAGCATCGCCCGAACGAAGGGCGGCCGCGCTTGCCGGATTGCGGGCCTATCAGGAGGCGCCACGCGGCAAGGCACGCCGCCTCGCGCCGGTGCGCTATCGCAAGGGCCGGGCACGGTTGCGCGACTATGGGGCAAAGGGCGGCACCGGCCGGCCGGTGATCTTGATACCCTCACTGATCAACCCGCCTTTCATTCTCGACCTCGGCCCCGACACCTCGCTGTTAGGCTGGCTGGCGAGTCGCGGCTTTCGCCCGATGCTGCTCGACTGGGGCTCGCCGGGGCCGGAAGAGCGGGGCATGGATGTGACGGCGCATGTCGAGCAATTGCTGCTGCCGCTGATCGCGAAGCTTCCCGAACCGCCGGTGCTTGCGGGATATTGCCTCGGCGGCACGATTGCCCTCGCCGCCGCCTGCGCGGTGCCGGTGGCAGGTCTCGGGATGATTGCGGCGCCCTGGCATTTCGCGGGCTTCGGCGCCGCAGCACGGGCCGACATCGCTGAACTTTGGCGCACCGCACAACCCGTCTGCGAGACGCTCGGGCTGGTGCCGATGGAAGTATTGCAGAGCGGCTTTTGGCGGCTCGACCCGGCGCGCACCATCGCCAAATATGTCGCCTATGCGGGCCTGGAGCCGGGCAGCGCCGCCGCAGCCTCCTTTGTCGCGCTTGAGGATTGGGCCAATGCCGGCGCGCCGCTGACCTATGCAGCCGGCAGACAGCTATTCGAGGATTTCATTGGCGGCGATGCGACCGGCCGCGGCGCCTGGCGCGTCGGCGGCGCGGTCGCCGATCCGGCACGCCTCCTCTGCCCCGCGATCGACTTCGTGTCGCTCAGCGACCGCATCGTCCCCGCCCCCAGCGCCGCCGATCTACCCGACCGGCATGACCTTGGCGCAGGCCATGTCGGGATGATCGTCGGGCGCGGTGCGCGGGCGCAGCTCTGGGAGCCGCTGGCGGACTGGCTAAGCGCGCTCCCCGGCACTAGATAGGCGCCAAAATCCAACCGGAGCCCCGCATCATGACCGACATCGTCATCACCGCCGCCAAGCGCACCCCTGTAGGCAGCTTCCTCGGCGCTTTCGCCGCAACGCCAGCCCATGAGCTGGGGCGAATCGCGATCGAGGCGGCGCTGGCGCAGGCGGGTGTCGGGGGCGATGAGGTCTCAGAGGTG
>Ga0307508_10002478_pt1 | contig 19477 bp, 18 predicted proteins | sample 9_EM_MG_FD_203089 | JGI IMG/M metagenome (GOLD analysis project Ga0307508, IMG submission 203089) | Populus trichocarpa ectomycorrhiza microbial communities from riparian zone in the Pacific Northwest, United States - 9_EM | ecosystem: Host-associated > Plants > Roots > Unclassified | place... | reverse complement strand
CACGGGTATGGTGACCCGTGACGGGTCACGGGTACGGGTCAGTACGGGACGGGGACGGGTGCGAATATTTTCCCCGTGACCTTCCCATACCCGTTTGGGCGGGTGACGGGTGTGTGACGGGATCACATCAACATCGAATCCGTGACACATCGACACTCACCACCTCCTCACACACACTCAACAGAGGAAGTCCGTCTCCGTTGAGTGTATGTGAGCTTGTTTCAATGCGTCAAGGTGGTGTCGCCACTTTGAGCCGTCGAAATGAGCTCACCGCACCTTCACACACGTTCGGCAGAGATGGGAAACCATCCGCGCATTTCGATGCTACAACATGACACCACCATACGAAGATAGGCGTGGATAGGCGACGACGAGGGTGGGGGATGGGCCGTCGTGCCTGCCCCCTCAATCAGTAAGTAATCCTTTCGTTCATGTTTGGTTTTTTACTAAATTCATTAATAGTTAACTGATGAGGAAGGGTTTCCCTCGTCGCACTTCCCCACGAACCTTCCACACACCCAACTACACACGCGTGACACGCCAAATACGAAACTACACCCGCCTTGGTGTGTTTTCGTGTTCGGCGTCTTTGCTACGCCCTCGCATGCCGAACACGAAACCACATCCGCGTCGGTGTGTTTTCGTGTTCGGTATCATTCCTGCACCCTCTCTCACATGTTGGACATGAAATTACACCCTCATTGGTGTAATTTCCTGTTCAGTGTCTGTCCTACGCCCTTCCACACATGCTGAACACGAGAAGACACCAACAAAGGTGTCTTTTGCCTTTCCTACCCCTTTCAAGGGGTAATTTATGTATTTTTATATATTATTAAATAATTACATAGATATAATATTATTTATTTAAATATACTCGCGGGTTACATATGGGAATCCTGCACCCGTGGTCGCGGGACGGGATTTCTGTGGGTATGGGTGCGGGCCAGCCAAAAACTCCCCGCAGGACACCCGTGTCCATCACTAGTGTTTTCAAAGGGGCAGGTCCTGTTGAACGTGTATGCAAGATGTCTTCGACACAACTTTACCACGTCGAAAGCATTTTGAGGGGAGTCAGGGGACAGGCCTTGCCATGCTGAACGCATCTGTGTTGTGTTTTCAACCGCCGTCCTTCTTGTCACAATGTGACAAGGAGAGGACAGCACTCCTTGCCACATCGAACATGTGGGCATTGTGTTTTTCAACGTGACAAGGAGAGGGCCGCCTCTCCTTGACATCAATACGTGGCCTGTAGGTAGTAAAGATCAGTTAGTCAAGGGATACCTATAGATTAAATAAAATCCTGGGGTCGGTAAATTTTTTTAAGCCTGGTCTGGCCACCCCCCCCTGTGGGAATAACATACCACAAAAGGCTATTTCCGAGAAAAATATATTACAAAAAAGGAAATATTTTAACAATATTTTAATAGACATCTATAGACACATGTAAAGGTAAATTCTGAAGTATTTACTGCAATAAAAAGGGGCCTTGACAATTTCTATTTACTCATTTATTCATCAATTCTCTTCTGGTTACTTATATAATCAGTCACAATTATTATAAAACATAAAATTGTTACTATTTTCATAGTATAAAAGGATTTCTGGCCTCAAATCAAGGTAAAACAATAGATTTAGTAAGCTACAAACTGTTATTTAGGAAAATAAAGGCAGTTTTACTAAAAGTACAAAATTTTTTTAAGACCTCCCACTGGACCCCCCCCTCCCTAACCTCGGGTCACGGATCAACATTCCGGATACCCCTTGCAGTTAGTGCATGTAATTGAGGTTAGTAATGAAATACGTGCCTTGCTGAGGGAATTGGTTGGTGCCCCCACCAATTCCTCCTCTCCTTGCTTGTCTCCACTCTTGTTTTTGGACATCATTGTTGTTGTTGTGGTGGACAGAAAAGGGGCGAAACGTTCAAGCTCGTTTTCAAGTGATGTGGAGGAGTCTCAGGCTGTAGGTATTAATTAGCATACATATAGTTGGTTTCATCAGGAAAGTGGCAAATTCCTTAAATTGCCTTGATGCCTTATTTCAGGCATTTAAGTCATTTAAGTCATTTAAAGATGATTTAAGTAAGTGGACTTGCCTTAAAAATGTCTTAAATATGCCTTAAATGCCTGAAATAAGGCATAAAGGCAATTTAAGGTCTTTAAGTGATTTAAGGAATTTGCAACATTTCTGATGTTATAGAATAAAAAACGTACCTTGAGGGAAATGGATGGAATTTCCCTCCCCTTTCCCTATCCCCGCTATTCTTTCGAGCTTCATGGTGGAGGTGGTAGCCAGTTGATGGGCAAGGTCAGAATCCTTGAAAACGAGCTCAAATGCTTGTTTTCAGGTGGTGGAGATGATGCAAGATGTTTTCGACATGGCAAAGGGGGGACATTCCTCTATGTCATGTTGAAAACATCTTGCAAGTTGTTGTTGACATGGCAAAGGGAGGACACCCCTCCTTGCCATGCCAAACACCTCTGCAAGGTGTTTTCGATGTGGCAAAGGAGGAACACCCCTCCTTACTACAAGGGGGCACCGGGATCAAAAAAAAGTACCCAGGGTCGATTTTTTTCCTAAGGTCTCTAGAGGGGAACTAACCTACTAACGTAATCAGGCACACGTCCAAATCAGGTAATATTACATCATCACAGGTTTCGGAACGTTGATGCCGTGCCACCTCAGCACTCAGCAGCTGTCCGCAACTGCCTAGTACCTACCATCAACAACCACCATGATGGCCAACGACTATGACCGAAGGGATGCAACATGGACAGGTGCACACTAGGTGCACCATTTTTCCTTTCTTTTTATGTTGTTGGTTAAATAATAAATTCTGCTACAGAAACAGTGGTGACATATATTATATATGTAATGTCATAAGTAGTACATAAATTTTGTGTATTTATGTAATATTGTAAATATAATATGTTTTACTGGCCCAGCTGAAGGACTGCACTACAATATTGTGTTTCAACACATTTTATGCATTAGAAAGTTAATAGAAACATGTAAATGTTGTTTTGAGGTTGGGGTCCAATAATTTTTTTTCAGGACCTGTGGCTGGACTAACTAACCAGGTACCGGTCCAGGATTTCGATCCCAGTGCCCCCTTGCCTTACTACATCGAATGCATGTGCAATGTGTTTTTGACATGGCAAAGGGGGGACACCACTTCCTTCCATGTCAATTGTGTCGTCCCCATGTTTTCGACGCTGAGCTTGCATAACAAGGAGGGCATGGCCAGTGGTAAAGTTTGGTCAGTGCAATGCAACTGTGGTTTCCAATGAAATACTCACCTTGTTGGAGAATGGACGGAAGCACTGCCCATTCCCCTTGTCTTGTCATCTCTGCTCTGGAGTTTGGGTGTTATTGTGGTGCTGTTGGCCGGTTGACAGGTAGAGGTGGTGGTGGATAGACAGTGGTCAAAACACTCCAAAACTTAAACAAACATCAGGGGCATTTGAGTGTTGTGGAGCAGTGGAAGTACAGTTCAATGTGGTTTTGAGTAAGGGGTTTGGAAATTCGATCATAATTGTGAACAAATTACACATATACTAACTGAGAATACTATCCCAGTTCCACTCGAGCTCCTCCTCTTCTCCCTCAACCTCTGGCAGTATGGTAACTGCTGTAATATCACTATCCTTAACCAAACCCATCTGACTCCATACTTCCAAGAACATAAGAGCGTGAGTAGATTGGACAGAAAGACTACACCGAACATGGGACAAGAGCAGCTGTCCCTGACTGAAAACCCTTTCAACATCGACAGATGTTGCTGGAATAAGTGAGTTGGTTGTCATGGCAAACCAATGTGATCATTTACGTGGAATTGACAGATAATCAAGAGCCATGTGGTACAGGCAAGAATAAACGTGCTTTCATTCAAACCACCACAGAAGTACATCAGCAACCTCTTCGGGATCGGTGGCAAGAAACCTCTCAAGCTCGTTTCAAAGGTCTGATTGACGAGGGGCTGATAGAGCTGGTATATGGTCAAATGTATTGCTGCTTGATGTTGGAGCCGTTTTCTAATGAAAAAAGGTTGAGGCCATGCAAAGTAGTTAAGAGTAAGCATACGCACATCTGGATCAGGAGTTTCGTCCTCTTCAACATCCCAAGAAGCATATCCCCCCATGAATTCAGCTTCGACAATGTCTCTTGCAGTGTCAATCCACTCCTGGGGCCATCCTGCATTCTTGAAATACTGCAGCTTGTGTTGAGGGTGCAGAACTATACAAATATATTAGCATATCAAGTCTTAGAACAAGAAAATCGAACATACCCATTGCAAGTACTAGTAGTACAAAATACTTCCGAATGATCCATTTTACTATCTGTCACATTGTAACGGTTTTTTCCCAATGTAGCAGCAGGCTCCTAAAGCAGCCGCTCTCGCTTCATTCGTGAGCCTGTGGGAAGTTTGATCAAAATATAAACAAAGTATAAACAAGACTTGGCTCAGGACAAAGCGGTTGAGCAGAAAGTGGTTCTCAGGTGTCTTGGGAATGTCACACAACTTCAACAAACATGGCTCGGCATGTTCACCTCAGCGTACATAAATTATAGTTGGCAAATAGTTGGCTCTTGGATAGTTGATTTTTTGTTAAGAATTATATATGTACAAAATAACCAGAATATTGATGCACTATCCTTAGTACTCATGAATATGGGCAAGTTATGATAAGAATCAAAGCAGTACCATTCAATAAAAGACATATTACTGCAAGGGGGTCCTGGAAAGTTATTCCATGACCCGGGGTAGGGGGGGGTAGGGGTCACTGGGCTTAAAAAAAATTTCTACTTTTTTTGATTTTTACATGTAGTAGGGCCAGCAAAGGGCCAGCAATAAAGCTAGCTACTCATTACCTACTCATCATACCAGTCAGAGGTCTCAAATTAGCAAAGAACAGGCATATGGCACAAACTTTATAGTTGTGTGATGTAGTTTACCAGAAAAGGCAATAGCATCACTGATGCAGAGCATCCAGAATGTGCAAGAAATGTATGTATAATTACATTTAAAAACATATTTTGCTTAAATAATGACAAATTTATAGATAAATCTGTTATCTGAAAGATAATCATGTGTGAAAATTATATAATATTACCATATTAAGTAGTGATCTCTCACGACCCCCCCCTTCCCCCTGCATTCAGGTGCCTTAAAAATGTATACCAACCCTGTGCTGTTAATAAAATTTTGGGACCCCCTTGTATTACTGGCTATTTTACAACATATATTTGTGTATTAGTTTCTCCTCTCAAATGTCAATATATTCCACAATTCTGTATTCTAGCAGAGTGAGCAGATGAGGGATGGTTGATTCAGAGGTGAACATGCCGAGCCATGTTTGTTGAAGTTGCATGACATTTCTGAGACACCCGAGAACCATTTTCTGCAGCTGCTCAATTGGTTTGTCCTGAGCCAAGTCTTGTTTATACTTTTGTTTATACTTTGATCAAACTTCCCAGTGTTCCCACAGGCTCACAAATGAAGCGGGAGCGGCTGCTTTAGGAGCCTGATGTAGCAGTTTTTTTGGTTGCCAGACCAAAGTATCACACTTTTGCCTCTGGTATCATCCAGAAATTTGAGCTATAGTATCTCTTCATACACCCATACAGTTTTTACAATAGCCGAATCATTTCATGTGTGGCAATATGACATCCAGTAGGTAGTAAACTGGTGTATGTGTAAAGACTCAATTCCAATGTGAGTTTTACTGTACCACAATTCTTAAAAATATTCAAGGGCATTATTTTGGTGCTTAGAAACACATTCTACCACTTTTTATTATTACCTGGGGTGTGGTTCTTGTAGGGAGTCTGAAACGGCCATCTGGGATATGTTTGGTCACAGGTTGTCACACATGCCCATTTGGCTTGGATCGGCAAGTGCTGTGAGGCAAGTCAAAATGTATTTTGAATTAAAGTAGATACGATGGGCCTGGGTACTGTGTATAATATGAATGAAGAGGATGTGGTATAGTAGTTGAATTATTATGCTGCAAATTGGATAGGTTGTGCTTGTGCTGTCATTAGATTAAACTGTGAATGTGAATATGATAGTGGAGGAATATGTGAAGGAATATGAGACAGTGGATGGGATAATGCAATATTTGTAAGGAAAGAATGTGAGATGTTTCCGAGTGGCTGTCATGAAGAATCAGCAGATTGTTGAGATGTAGAGGGTGTTGGAATAGCAGGCATCTGCTGAGCACCACTGCGATGAGATGGGTTGAATAAGGGTGAATACACTGGAGACTCATGGAGGCGGTGATGCTCGTCGGAGTAGTTGACAAAGTGTCCTGAATATCAGCCATAATGCACTTGTCCATATCCTTTAACCCAATTCCATAGTAAGCGATATCCAGCAGTCCATTCTGCTTTTGCGACTTCAAAGAACCTTCAAAGGGCTGGTTGGGATCACAGTTCACCCTCGCCACAAGGCGCTTTCCGTCATCTAGCTTCTTAGCCTCAGCTGCTGCATTTTTCTTTGCCTTCTTTTCTTGTTCTTTCCTCACCTCCTCATCTAATACCCTCAAGCCTTTGTCTGAGTTGACCAGCCGATGTTCTGAGTTCAGTTTCCTCTGTTTGCTGGTTTTCGCCACATCTTGAATATTGATCTGCCGCTTTACTGCTTTCAGCTCCTCTGACATCATGCCCATGTGTGCCTTCATCTCACCATTCTGCGCTTCCAGCCTCCGAATATACTCCCAGACCTCTGCACCATGCACATCCTTCATTGGCCGGGAAGCCCACATAGGCAGCCATGTACTCTTTAACAAAGTCCCAAAAAGGCATTTCTTCTCTGAGATCAGTGACAATGTCCTTGCATCGCTCAATCCAGACACATTGGAATGGCCCAAACATGCTGACGTTGAGTGGCTGAAGTTTGTGACTTGTAAGCAGAGAATAAATTATATTGTACATTTGCAAGAGTACAAAAAAAATTGAAGTCATTCATAAAAATTACAAAACTAGGCATCAGATGAGAAGTAGCGTTCAACGGTACTCAAGAGATCAATAGTGATATGAGAAAACTTGAAACAGAGTCCACTGCAACCTACTTAACATACAGTCCACAACAAAGATATTGTTGTGACCTTGCAACTCATTCTTGCATTGTGCCCATTGGCACTCGTCTCACATGCCACCTTCTCCAAATCCAAGATTGCACAAGAACGAAAACGAGAAGAAAAACGAGAAGAAAAGGAGTTACACAAAATGGCAGAAAGAAAACAATAATAGCATTTGTCAGACTTGAGAATTTGAGGAAGATGGCTGGGGGGTATATGAGTACTTCAAGCATCAACGAAAGTCTTGAGTGCATACCAGGTTGAGGTTCTTTCCTCGCTGTAGCAACTTGCCACGGTCCCCTTGCCATACAAGGTTTGCATCTTGGTTTGCCAAATCATTAACGCGATTGAGAAAAGCCACCTTTTTCTGATTCTCATTAGCTGTTGCAATCTGTTCAGAATTTAGTAAAGAATCGTAATTTAGGAGAAGAAAACCTTCACCTGGGATATTACATCAGTGTGTGCCTTCTTAAAATCACGAACGATCACAGATAAGTCTTCTGGCTTGGTGTGGTTAACTTTCCAACCCTTCCAACGTCCAGATATTTCAGAATGATGGGGATCGATCGGCGAATATTGAGCTGTCCTGACAGTATCTGCGGGGTCGATCGAATTGTCAAGACCGAAGATTTCGATAATGGCGTCGATGATTATGTTGCAAAACCAGTAGCAATTCCTATCGAGACGCGAATAGAAGGGTGCAAAATCATGCACCACTTTGGCGACAAGTAGAAATTCGAAAAGCTTTAGATTGTTGGGTTTGATTTGCCGTGCATTTCGCCCGAAGCCGTACCGACGGTGTAGGACGGCACTCTCCCCAAGAATCCGATCGAAGGCATCCATCTTGCTGCCTTTTTCAAGAGAATCTGATATCGCCTGAGAAGTTTTAGTTGCGGACAATGATAAGGTATCGCCTATTGAGTGTTGAGGCATCGGAAATGAAACAGGAGGGTAGAGGGTGGATGTGGATGTGGATGTGGATGTGGATGCGGATGCGGATGCGGATGCGGATGCGGATGCAGATGCAGATGCGGATGCGGATGTGGATGTGGGTGTTCCTTCCTCCATCGAAGAAAGGGGGGATATTGAGCGCGATGACAAAATCGAAGATGGAATAAAACTTGAGAGCCCTTGGAAATCCCCAAGTAGTTGGTAGCCACTATTATCGGGACGTTTGGCGTTAGTCCTGGTAGTGGTGGGTCGTTCAGAAGCGGGATCGGGCTTTTGTACCGAGCGGTCGATGATAAAGAACCTGGTTTCCCCAGTCTGTGAATCCTTCGTTTCAACGATGATATACTCGTGTTCAGGTGGGTCAGGATGCTTGTTAAGCCAGATCCAAACTACTTCGAGCCTGTCCAAGACAAGTTCGGGTGTAGGAGACGCTGACGCAGCAGTCACGAAATAAAAGAGAACATAGGATATTGGCTGGAAGAGATAGCGATCAATAATTGCGCTCCAAGGATCGAATAACATTGTATCGAGCGGCTTGTGGAACCAGGCAGAGAGCCTTCGTCTCGCGTTGGCGAGAGAAAGCATCCCTTACGCAACACCTCGATTGGAGCTTGCTACGGCATCAATTGAATTATAACGTGCACTTGACTTTTTTTATCAGCCAATCACAGCTTCAAACGTTGCAAGGAATGTGTACGTTATCAGCCAATCACAGTTTCAAACGTGGCAAGGAAGCTGCGTACCTGACTGATTATATGTAATTCCCGCTGGTCTGGCGTCGCGATTGTGTCTGTTGATAGTCGCCTGATGTCTGTCTCTGTTACCGGCTCACCTGCTCTGCTGTACTACTCATCGGAAGCCCGTCCTTATATTTCTACAGGGTTGAAATCGTGTGTCGCACTGCCACGTCTTTGAATGGCGGCGACATCCCTCTTACTCTATTCGTCCCCATTTGCACAAATTTGTCAACTTCGATTTTTCCGACGACTAGTACATTATTTATAAAGACAATAGATTATGTATTGAAATAGCTGAATAAGGGAGTCTATCAGAGAATGAATTACGCCCATTCCAGTTACGAATGATTCCCTATAATTGCACGCAATCCGGAGATTTGGTAAAGTTAGTTACTATCAGATATTGTGGTGAAGGGACTCACATTTTCGATAACGGGTGGCAAGGCCGGAAAGATCTTCTGTTGACAAGTGGAAGAGATTCTTCAAGAGAAGGAAAGGCCGCACTGAGAATGGCGCAGTGCGTTGGGCCTGAGATCTGGCCTCATCGATCATTGGTCATTGCCCAATCGTCATCCCCCACTTCCTATGAGCTGCCAGAATGGTTACGAGTCCATCCCAGACATCCTCAGATCACTAGTGCCTAACCCTATTTATCCCCAGTTTCTAGCTGTTCACCTAGGCAGGTGGACCGCCGCTCGCCACCGTTTAGCCCTTTTAGGAGGCCCTAGTCAAAGGGCTGGCCAACAAAAGCCTATCAGAATCCAGCCATTCAAAGCAGAGGAATGAAACGTGGAAGGGGGTAAAGGACTTCCAATTGCAACTTCAAAAAAGGAGAAAACGAGATTCGCACAAGAATCGCAAACATGGCAACGTGAACTCACAATATACCCGGTAAAACCGACGCTGTTTCGCCCATAGCTCGCAAACTACTAGTACTTGGCCAATCTTCTGGATCTTGTGCGCGTTGGAATCGGATACTCCAATGGAAACTTTTGAAAAGGAGAAATCAGGTTTCGCACAAGAATTGCAACAACGGCACACAAAACCCACAATGAACCCTGGTATGGGGGTTGCAACCCATGTTGGCCACTCTACCAGCATGTGGCAGGGAAATCGCGCGATTGCATCGACTGGAGAGCAAACATTCCAAGTTAGAAGGCCAGGAAATGAATTTCCGTTGGGGAAACCCACTTCAAGCGGGTTTGTTTCTTCTAATTTTGAGCGTGATGGACTCATCTAATCAATACCTTTCAGCAGAGATCAAATCCATGCAGACCGACAAGGGTTTATTGCATCAACTTGAACTGTGGAGCATCTTTTGTAAGTTAGAATGTATCAAAATGGATTTTCGGCAGAGGGAACTCACTTTGAGCGGGTAGGAATAACGTCTCTCCCACAACTCCACGAGGAAGCAAATGTTTCTCGCGCTTTTGTGCGCGATGGACTTGGCTAATCAAGGCCTTTCAGCGGACGTCGAAATCGTAGAGAACAACAAGGTTTTGACATACGTGGTCAATACCTGGTAATATAACCCGTCGGACGTTCCGTCGCTTAAACCTGCTGAAAGAGCCAGAAAGCAAAGTACAGACTTTCCATAGCACTGAGAGTGCTATTTCAAGTTCGCGTATATTCCTCCACGATAACTTCTTCAATTGGCGGAGTATAAAGCCGCAACACTCGACTGAAAGAAATTCTCGAAAGTGGTTATGCTATCCAACAAGGTTACATGAAGCAGTTTCTCGAGATGCCGCGGCCGGATGGTGATGAGGACTGTAATCTATTCAGCATCATGTACGCAATCCATGAATGGTGGCTCGACCTACCTGCTGAAGAATGAAAGCAAACACCATGTCCAAGCTATTTGTCCTCGCTCGTCCTCTTAGCACGATCGAAGTGCCGCCTATGGTTCATGTTTAGACTATGTCGTTGACGACACGGACTATGTTGATTTCTGCGTCATCTGGATGGACACGCGTCTTTTTGTCAAACAAGACAATAAAGTCGACGGCTGGCAGAACTTGAGGATGATAGCCTGAAGAAACAAAACTTTCCTCAACATTTGGCAAAAAGCAAAACCTTCGACGAGAAACAGATGGTTTTCCAAGTTTGGCCCATGCAAAGTACAACATTCGATGAAAGGTAGGTTTATGTACATCAGCGTAACTGAACTTGTTGAATATCATCTAGTACTGAGGTAGAGACCGAGGTCGTCACGCTGAGTTGAGAGCAGATAAACTTTGAACGCGTGAACAGACGCTTAACATAGAAATCTGAAGCAGTTTCTAATACGAGCGAACTTACTGGAAAAAATACCGTATTCTACAGAGAGAAAGCGTGCGAAAGTGGACACGTAAAGTAGGAAAATCACAGAAATAAAAAATTACATAAGCTAAAGCCTGTTTTCTCGTGTACGGTAAAAGCGCGCCGACGCTGCAACTTTCCGCATCTGATCAATGTCTCCAGAGCTATATTCTCACGCTCCCACGCTCTCAATCGAACCATCACAATCTTTCGTCGCCTCTGTCCACCTCGTAAGTTCACGTTTCTCTCTCTGTAGATAGTCGTAGTACATTATAATAGTCTTATTAAAAATGTAATTGCTGCGCGAAAGATACCATTAAAAGAAAAGAAATGCAAATTTTAATGGATGGATATGGGGTCAAATGCTTGCATCGTTATAAGGATGCTATCATAGCGCATGTTCGCCGAATGCTAGAGCTTTCATTGATCAGGGAAAGCTAACGGACTTTTCAATATTAACAGGGCTTACACCTCATCATGGAGGTGCGTCGACGTTGATCTGGCTGCCTCCCCAACTGCGATTCAACATACCTATGGTTTCAGATCCCTAACGACCTGCGCCGTTTCTTTGATATCGAGGCTGAGGTGGACAGAGAACCGGAGGACGACGACGACGATGAAGGAGTCTATGGTGCGTTGTGAAATTAATAACTTTCAATTTATTCACTGATCTATGTCTTCAAAAGATGGTTTCATTGACGACGAGGCGCCCTTAGGTCCCGCTCCTCCGCCGTACGCACCATGGAGAGCGTTGGATCGAAATGGCCCGGATGCCATGGACGACCTCCTGACAAAAATCTATCAACAATCGCGGTCTCGCGCCCCGCGCCGCATGTCAATCGAGGACGAGGATATTCACGAATTGAGCCGAATACCGACTGCCAACGATTTTCCAATTTGGCGCGTTGGCTGCAGGGTAAGGTCATCGTATATACTTATTGAAAATTTATTCATGGTTTTTTTTCAGGTGGGGCTTGAGGAAGAAGCAGTCTTTTCGTTGTTACAAAGGGTAGATGAAAAGTATCGTATAAGATCTGCATTCGCGCGTGGCTCGATACGAGGCTGGGTATATCTCGAAGCCCACATGGACACCAATGTCGTCCAACTTCTTGGACACACTCCTGGAATCATCCTCAATCGTCAGGGTGTCGTACGGCAAGGAGTCGACATCTCGGATTGGACGAAGTTGTTGAAAATGACAACTCCTTCCGAAATTGTCGAACCGAAGCAATGGGTCCGAGTGTGCAAAGGAATGTACAAAGGGGATATTGGCTTTCTTATTAGTACGGAGTCCTGGGGGGTTGAGGTGCTTTTAATCCCCCGTCTGCAGTCGGACAATGTAGCGTTGGCACCATCATCGAAACGAAAACGAACCAAGATCCGACCCCAGCCCGCTTTATTGGACAAATTTCTTCTTGAGAGGCTTTATGACATCAAACCAGCCGAGGAGGAACAAGGGGACTATTTCACACTTTGCGGACTCAAATTCGAATATGGACTCCTTCGAAAATCTCTCGACTATCTTTCAATTAAATCGGACGTGCTGACTATGCCATCCCATAATTTCCGTCTCTTTCAATTTTGCGGTCATCCAGCCCTCGACGGGTGTAAATTCGTTCGACCTCAAGAATGGATTTTTGAAGAAGGTGAAAAGGTTGTTGTGCGCTCTTCAGGGCAGAAGGGTCATGTAGTGGCCATTGCAACTGACTACCTGGAGGTGGATTTCGGGGGGGAGAATGGTGCTTCGCGTTGCCCTTGGAATGATGTACAGAAGGCCGTTGAAGTGGGAGATTTCGTCGTTGTCACAAGTGGCCTTCACCGAATGCAAACAGGTTTTATTGACTGGGTCATGGATGACCAAGTCCACTTGGTTGAGAAGCAGGTGGAGAGCAGTGGTATGGTCCACGATGACAGCCCTGCATTCAAGGTATAATCACCTGAAGTTATCATTGCCTCTACTAATTGATTTCACAGGAATACCTAGTTCACATCAATTGGGTGAAGGTGACTACCCCCGATTTCCGGCATGCATCACAACCCTCCAGCTCGAACGTCCAAATTCCCAAGGACAGAAACCAATGGGTTGGTGTGCCTGTTATCATAGGAAAGGTTGGACACCCTTGGAAAGGGTATATGGGTGTCGTCGAGAGTGTCCTTTATGGCCAAAAGACCAGCAGTGGAATGAGAGTTCAGGTTCAGTTAACCCATAACGATCCTACTTCCCCTTTTCGGGTGCTCACTGTCGACTATGATCACCTTGTCCATGCATAGTGAGTGCATACACTTCGAGGCGATATTGGATGCTAATTACCATCCAGCACTGAGCAGAAGTTGCAGGATTCTGCTCCCTTTTCTAGGGACACACTTGCGAGACATCCAGAAAACCAGCCGATTCCTACGCAGTCAACTTCTGGCTGGGCAACTCCTATGCCTGAGTATTTTTCGTCAACACCTGCCTGGGATCCTTCGTCTCGTACCCCAATCGCACCTCTTCCTTCTGAAGATTGGTCTCTACCAACTGCGGCCGCCATTCCTCCATCATCTGTTGCCTCCGCCAGTCGTGATGTTGACTCGCAACGACCACCATCACATCCATTTTTAGATAGACGCCTCATCGGTGCAAATCTGAAAGCAGTTGTAAATGGCGAAGGTCACAAGAACAAGGAAATGGTCGTCACTGTAGCTGATGTCGAGGGAAGGCTTTGCATACGCTACACCTACTTCAACGCGCCAAGGCTTCTCCAGCCTGCTTCTGTCACGCCTAAGCATCCAAATGTAACACGAGACAATGGCCTTCTTGTTGTGATTAAAGGTGACCACTGTGGCAAGCTTGTGCGGCGAATCCACCATCGATATATTGACCAACAGGACTTTGTTTATTTGGCAGTTGTGAAAAAGGTGGACAGCACAGCAGATATCATTTTACCTGAACGATTAGAATTGCCTCGTGATTTCCTTTGTGTAGGCTCGGAGAGCAAGGAAGAGAAAAAAATGAACCATACCTTAATGAATGCTCTTCGTGAAGATGCCCGTCTAGCTGCACAATAATATACTACGGCTCAAGAATAGAAATATTTTGTACATAAGTCAGTACTGATGAAATAAATGTCTATATTTTTCATCCCGCATTAGTGGCAGGCACAAGAACTCGACCCTTGTCTACAATTGTGCGTATTAATTTAATTCCCTATGAATTGTACTAACAATCTGTCTAGATGCTTTAACAATCGAATCCAACTTGATGTGGATGACTCTCATCGCACTTCAGTATTGCGCCCGCTCTCCATCTGCCTTCCATTTGGGCGGGTTTCCTCGTGAACAGAATTGATAATATCCTTGACCACAATTTGGTGAGTTGTGTAAGTCTTCATCTTTTCATCAGTCACCGACAACTTACAGCTAGGTGCTAATAGATGCTTGACGGCTTCTTCCTATCACGATATGGATGCCCATTCCCTTCTTTACAGATGTCTGGACTCTGTAAGTGAAGCTTGTCATACATATTTGACCACTTACTCGACTCTTGATAGTCCCAGGTATCTGAATTCTTTCTGTCCAATGTTCTACGTTTACGACAGTTTCTGCAAGATGGGTCCCTTCCTGTCATTTCTTTGCCTTTCACCACGATAGGAAAGGGCTTTTGCCCATTCTGTTATAAACGTGACGGTCTTTCCCGTCGCATTTCTTTTTGCTTCCTCCATTATATTTCGATTTTTCAATGTATTTGTATGGATGTAAGTGGACTCCGAAGTCGATAGCTGAGCCGGAGCTGCGACTAAATATTGCTGCGGCTCAGTTTCGGCTCAGCTATGACTTGTTGGCTTTAAGCCGGAGTCACGGCAACACTACAAGTTGAAGTTGACCTTGACGATCGCTGAAGGCTCTTTCAAGTTCACGGTTTCGTCTGGCCTTCCAATGGTAGAGTGTGTTGGGTGCAGAAGCAAGTTCAAGAACGACAAATGCTACCGTAATCACCAACGATCATGTACAAAATATGCGGTAGAAGCATCCCGACGTCTGCGCTTGAAACGGGAAATCATCGCCAAAAAAGCAGAGGCCTTGGCAAAATTTCAGGCTATTGCTACCGAAGAATCCGAGTTGCAACCCGCTAGAAGTACCCCCCCTGATCTTGAAACGCCTATGGATGTGGTTAGTCTTTTGTTGTCTTTCTTGATTGTGATGATTTTATAATTTGACCTGCTGCAGGACAATCATGTTATCCCTGAATTACGTCCATCAGGCAGGCCTAATCGACGTGTCCATCTTCCTGCACGCTACCAAGATGGAATGCCCCTACCAAAACCCAGATATCGGCGACGTCCTGGACCTTATCAAGATGAACTACCAGCTGAACCCCCTTCCCTTATGGCCTCCGCAACAATTCCCGACCTTACACCCATCGAAAGTCCCCAAATACTACACAATCCTCCTGCACAAGAAAATACCGAGGTCACTTTCCGATCTCTGCCCGATAAATTTGGAGTCTTTCGGGTTTATCCAGGCGGTTGTCCACCATACACGCCTGATGAACTGTACACTATTTCCGATTCTGTAGGTTCTTCAAACCTGGCTACCGAGTCACTACCGGTTACAAGTCGTCCTTGGTTCACTCCTCGTTGGTCCGAGTCCGAATCTACTGACCTTCAAGAAGACTCAGTATCTGACATTGCACCATTTTCCAACAAGTCAGTTTTTCGTCTCATGTCCTGGTATTACAATTCATCCAACATCAAGTCACACGGTGAACTCGATCGTCTCGTAAATGACGTGATTCTAGCACCGGATTTCTTGCCAGGAGATCTTACTGGTTTTCGAGCAGCAAAGGAAGCAAAGCGTATGGATAACTATCGGAAATCAACCCCCAAACATGGGTCACATCCTGCAACTACATTCCATGATGAATGGATTGAGACATCTGTTTGCCTATCCCTTCCTTGCGACGGAGTAGAGCATGTCTCGGAGGCTGATGCTCCCAAGTTTGAAGTTAAGGGTCTCTACTACCGTCGGTTACTGGAGGTCATCAAAGCTGGCCTTGCTGAGTCTGCAGCTGAGAAGTTCCATCTATTTCCGTTTAGAGAGTACTGGAAGCCATCCCCCGACGAACCCGAGGAACGCATCTACTCTGAGGCTTATACTTCGGACTTCTTTCTTGAACAGCATGAAAAAATGCACTATCAGTCACAGACCAGTGGCCGCCGACTCATTCCTGTTCTGATCGGAATCATGATTTGGTCGGATTCCACCCTGCTTGCAAACTTCGGTACAGCGTCACTCTGGCCAATCTATCTGTACTTTGGAAATCAGTCGAAATATAGTCGCGCAAAGCCATCCGATTTTGCAGCTCACCACCTGGCATATATTCCCAAGGTAGTACATATTCCACTTAGAATCTCAGACCAAATTAATGCTAAATTCGTAGCTCGGTGATGATGTCCAAGAAGCATATATGAAGCACTTCAGAAAGCTTGCAACATCTGAGATGCTCACTCATCTCCGTCGAGAGCTGATGCAGGAGGTGTGGTTAATCCTTATGGATGATGACTTCATGCATGCGTACATCCATGGGTTAGAGCTCGACTTTATTGAGGACGATCTGTATGTGTTCTTTCCACGGTTTCTTACAGACTCCAAAGATTATCCGGAAAAGTATGATTTCATAAGTCTTATCACAGACTAGTATTGATAACCCGATCCAGAATTTTGATGTCTTGTCTCAAATACCTCGCCCAATGTCCATGTCCACGTTGTCTTATCCTAAAGTCCAAGATTCCACGTCTCGGAATGAAAACCGATGCCAGTGACCGTCAAAGGCTTGCTCGCATTGATTCCGAACAAATTCACTATAAAATCAACCTTGCGCGTCAACGGCTATTCGTTGAAGGGAAAAGCATCAAAAGTGTCTTTGTCAATGGCCTGCTTAAGCCCACATCATTGGTACCAACTCGTGTAAGTGATTCTCGTGTCTTTCAGCTTTTTCTGATTAATCGTTAGAATGCATTTTCGATCCGACTTTTTGAACATGGATTTAATTTTTATCAAATGTTTGTGCCAGATCTGATGCACGAGTTTGAATTGGGTGTTTGGAAAGCTGTCTTTATCCATCTAATGCGTATCCTACATGCATATGGTAGTGACACAGTCTCTGAACTCAATTTTCGGTGAGTTATGTTTATTGCATTGACCCTCCGCTAATGTTGCATTAGCTATCGAAATGTCCCACCTTTTGGTCGTGCTACAATTCGCAAATTTCACAACAATGCGTCGGCGATGAAGAAGCTAGCAGCCCGAGATTTCGAGGACCTTCTGCAGGTAAGTTTGTGATTTATTTTATCTTATTTTATTTTTAATATTTCCTTAGTGTGCCATTCCTGTCTTTGAAGGCCTTCTGCCACCTGAACATGACCATATTGTTCACACACTGCTTTTCGAGCTTGTGACATGGCACGCCCTTGCCAAATTACGACTTCACACTGAAACTACCATTATCGATCTCGAAAACTCAACCGTTCGACTTGGTGAGTGTATGCGGAAGTTTGCAAAAGATGTGTGTCCGCAATATAATACTCGAGAACTCCCATCCGAGCTAGTAGCACGTAGCCGTAAAAAAGCAAAGACAATGGCTTCAAGTCAGGGTGGCGTCACTCTGGGACTCGGAGCAACTTCTGGCGCTCAGCAAAAGAAGTTCAATATGCAAACCTACAAATATCATGCCCTAGGTGACTACCCAGCAGCAATACGTCTCTATGGCACTGCCGATGGATATAATTCACAAATTGTAGGTTTAAAATGTACCTCATGTATCAAATCTCTGACGAGTGTGATATAGGGTGAACTTGAACATCGACGACCAAAGCGACATTACTGTCATGTCCAAAAAGGGAAGCATGTCGGCGGTATTGCGAAGGAAGTTTTGCGGGAGCGGCTGATACACCTCATCAATCAGCGCCCAGTTGGCACCAACCCCGAATTAAAGATAGTAGAGATGCCTAACTTATCCAAGCCGAAGGGCCGCAAATCAGTCAAAGAGACTCTTTCACCGACTGACCCTGCTGTTCATCATCACATCTCGACAGAAACCCGAAATAAAGTTGATATTGCTGACTTTCTTGATGCTAACGAAGGCGATCCAGCCCTCGCGGTATGTTATTTACGAAGATTTTCTGTGGTGCTCATATTGATTTTTTCGTGTATGTAGAATTTCGTTCCTCAGTTGATTGATCATCTCCTTGCTCGAGTCCTTGAAATGGACCAAATTGGTGTCGAACACGAGTTCACAGATGAAGAACGGGCCACACTAATTATCGAGAGCCATCGTCTCTACCAACACTGTGTGCTTCGAGTCAACTATACAACGTACGACAACCGCCGTGAACAAGACACAATCAATCCTCGTACACGGCCAGACATTATGATGCTCTCAGGGGAGGACAACAATGACAAGCATGCTCATCCATACTGGTACGCTCGGGTACTGGGAATATTCCACACTCGTGTTCTACATGTTGGCCCTCAGTCGAAGTCGTCCCAGCCTCAGCGGATGGAATTTCTGTTTGTGAGATGGTTTGGGCATCATGTAAAGCACCGCGCGGGCTGGAAGGCTCGTCACTTATACCAAGTCTCCTTTCTTGACGAGAATTCAAACGCATTTGGTTTTGTTGATCCTGCGCATGTCATTCGAGCAGCGCACCTCATTCCAGCATTTGCTGCTGACAAAACATCAGATCTTTTACCTTTCCCTTCACGAATCGCCCGTCGAGAATCTGATGGTGATGAAGACTGGTGCTATTACTATGTTTCAATGTGGGCATTGTCACGGTGTCCTGCTACTTCTCATATTCAGCTGCTAAGTTATAATTTAGGTTTGCTGACAGGGACATGTTTATGAGATATCGAGGAGGTGGCGTTGGACATCTGACAACGCGAGCGGCAACGGATTTCTTCAAAACGGATCGGCATCCACTCGACCATCACACTGGCACTGGTATCCAGCAACCTCAAGCAAACATTGAATTAGATGGTGTTGATTTAAATTCTACAGAGGATCTAGTATCCGGAGGTGAAGACTCAGTTGGTAGTGATGAAGATGACGAGCCTGAGGGTAGTGGTGAAGAAAGTGACTTGGAGCAGGAGGAAGCCGAAGATGAGGAAGAGAAGGGTGACGAGGACTCGGATTCCGAGGATGGAGAGGTAGATGAAATAGAGCAATTGGGCTTTGCACAGCTTTGAGACTGTCACGCACCTGTATCTATTGCAATGACACATGTTATAAGGGTTGAAAATAGTCTTGCAAACAATTGAAATCTAACAGGTCCAGGGTTCTCGTGAGGGGGAATATTCCGGCCATAAATCATGTGGATAGTCAAATAATCTCAATGGCCTTACCAAGGTTTAGAAGGTCATTCCGCAATT
>Ga0307508_10002477_pt1 | contig 19481 bp, 23 predicted proteins | sample 9_EM_MG_FD_203089 | JGI IMG/M metagenome (GOLD analysis project Ga0307508, IMG submission 203089) | Populus trichocarpa ectomycorrhiza microbial communities from riparian zone in the Pacific Northwest, United States - 9_EM | ecosystem: Host-associated > Plants > Roots > Unclassified | place... | reverse complement strand
CCTCCCCCCCCCCCCCCCGCCCCCCACTTATTGCGCCCCCCCCCCCCCCCCCCCCCCCCCAGCGCGGGCAGCACTCGAACAGGTGTTCTCGGGTATGGGCTGGTACGGCCATCGCCAGCACTTGGCGGTCCCCCACGTCCACCGGAAGTACTGGCCGGCAAGTCCGCGTCCCGTTTTCAGCTGGTAGCACCGGGCCGCAGGCCTCTGGTCCCCGCCAGCCACCGCTCCGTCCGGGTGCCGCTTCTTCGACAGCAGGTCCTCCTTGCCGCTGGTGCGGTCCCCAGCCCGGCGGGCCCCACTTCTTCTCCGAGATCTCCTGCCTTTGGTGTGCGAGGGGTATCTGGCCAGCACCAGGGTCCTCCGAGGACGGCTTGTGCGTCCGTAAAACAGGAAATGCAGGTTTTTTTTTTTTTTTTTGGTTTATTTTCATTACTGGGATGTGACCTATCTAGACCGCGGCGAGTTGCCGTCCACTGTCCGACCCGAAGGCGGCTCGCTGTGGCTCCCCCCTAACCCTCCGCCATCTCTTCACAGGAAATGCAGGAAAGAGAGAAAAAAAAACCTCCCCCCCGCGAGCAAAGTGCGACGAGTGACGAATCATGAATCTACCGCGACGGTAGGGGCTTCAAGGCAGCCGGCTCAGCCTGGGACTGCACCCATCCAGCCCGGCTGGGGTGCAGTGTGCCGTGCGGGCTCGGTCCGTCCCACCTGCTCTCCGGGCTGCCCACTCTCAACGCCACAATCGTCGAGAGCCACGCGATGGCGCAGTTCCGCGAGCGAGTGACGCGCCGTGATCGCCTCGACGACACTGCAGCAGCAGGATCGCGCCGATGTAGGCCACGTCCGCGCTGCTGCAGCACCGGAACGGAGCCGCACTAGAGCCAACGAACGCGCCCGGCCGAACAAACCGCAAAAAAACAAAAGACCGCAACGATATGCCGGGGAGAAAGATAGTTTTTTTTTTATTTATTCATTAATCGCACCCTGGCGATATACACACTTTCCCGGCTCCTGAGCGCTGCCCTTGCGCTCGTTGTCCCCCGCCTCGGACTCCAGGCTCCTCTCGTCTCCACTCTCTTGCTCTCCAACGCCTTGCTTTGAGCGTCTTCCTCAGCCGGGCCCGGTATTCGTCTCTCCACCAGTAGAGCCTGCCGCTTTGTTCGCTTTGGCCGGGATGAGGTCCGGCTGTACCGGTACTTCTTGTGGGTGGTTGTCGGTGATGATGATGATCCATTGATCGCATGCGTCCCTGTTGGATCATGGCGATATTATGTACAGTCCTTTCCCGTTCGCCGAATACCACGTCATTCCTGCTGTCCCGCTCACACGCCACCTCCGACAGCTTCTTTGCCACTTCCTCCTCTGTCTTCCCTTCCACCCACCAGGAGATATCGTCGGAAAAGGACAGCGCTTTTACCCCTTCGCACCTCTGTTATAACTCGCCGAAGATGCCTGAGAGGTAAGCGATGAACAGCACCGAGGCTACCGGCGAGCCCTGCGGAATGCCTGTCTCCACGCTGCGTGCTTCCCCTCTTCACCACCAAGAACCAGTTTCACCTTCCGGTTTGCCATGAGGCTTGTTGTCCATCATATCAAGTCTGCTTCGATTCCAAGCTCCTTCATTCGCTTCACGAGTAGCGCTCTGCTCACATTGTTGAAAGCCGCTTGAATGTCCATCAGAAGTGTGCCCGCCACCCGCGCCACCCGCTTTCTTCCCCAAGCCTGTTCTCTCCGGTCCATGAGCACCGCTACTGCGTCGACCGTTGCTCTTCGCTTCCAGCAGCCGTATTGTCCGTCGCGTAACCCTCCACTCTACTCCAGGTGATCCCCCATCAGGTATGCCGCAGTTCCTCCCACCAGCTTTCTTATCACATCAAGCAATGATATCACTCGGTAGGCCCTGGCTTGCGAGCAGTCTGGCTTGCTCGTCTTCGGGATCACCACTCCTCTCGCGGTCTTCCAAAGGTCTGGGTAGAAGCCCAGCCGTATGCAGCTCCTCACCAGACCGACTAACTGGTGCTTTCAGAATGCCCGTGCTGATCCGATCGTCACCCGGGGCTGTCAAACTGGCCGCTTTCGCCAATAGGGGCCCCACCAGCTCTGCCTCCACCTGTCGGCAGGCTGTCCTCCTTCCAGGCCTCCGATATCTTCCTCCTCTTCCGGGCCTGGTGGGAAATGGGCCGCGATCAATTCTTCCTCCCGAGCCTCATGACCCTCTAGCATTGGACCAAGTGGGTGGTCGTCAGTGATGGTAGCGGTGGTGCTTCATTGATCGCATGCGACCCTGTTAAATCATGGCGATATCTTAGGTAGTTGTCGGGGGAGTGAGGGCACGGCCATCCGAGTGCTGCGCGATGACGCCGACGACGCCCTCAAAGCTACCGATCCGAGGTCTTGGGGAGGTAGAGCAGACAGGGATCTGCCCCCACCAGCGGTGGGCCGCTTCTGCTCGCTGCACGTAGATCCGCTCCGTTCCTTTCCCTATGTACCCGGGGAGTGGAGGATATGATATGCGGGTGGGGGGGGCGCAGTCCGCGAAACCCCCCGAAACCAAGACCGCCCACTCGCTCCGGCAGCTCAGGGGCTTTGTTCCACGGCCTCCGAGACGCGTGCTTGTGTTCTGCTCTGTGGCGCACGGCGGACGGAACACGAAACGTCACTCGCGAGGCGTGTCGGGGTGGCGTGCGTGGAGCGGAGCGGAACGGCACGGCCCTGCGCGGACTGTGGACAGTTAGTTCTCGCCATGATCTAGTTAGGTCGCGCGGCCCCGGCCAGATGTACGCCAGGCAAGGAAGCACATCGCTGTGCTGCGGAGGGCCAGGCCAGACATCACCATCTAGATCTGGTGGTGCCCGGCACACAAGGAGGTCCCAGGAAACGAGAAGGCCGACGAATGGGCCAAGCTCGCAGCGGAGGAGCCAGATGCCCGCGGGGTGGAATGGCTAGGATACTCGGACCGGGCGGGAGCGCGAGCGATGCCGCTCCCCATATCCCTCGCACACCTTGAGCGGGAGATCACGCAGAAGAAGTGGGCAGAAGCCTGGCGGTGGGCTGGAGGTCGAACTTCTAAGCAGAAGTACAGAATGCCGAATAGGCAGCAGACGGACGGCGTGGTTGCCGGTAGCTCCAAGAGGCTCGCCTCGAGGTTTTACCAGATGAAGACAGGACACTGCCTCACTGGGCAGTACCTCCACTGGACGGAGAGCCGCCCCACTGCCCAGTGCTGGTGGTGCCGGTGTCAGACGCAGACCCGGGACCACCTCTCCAAGGCGCCCCGAGCGGAAGCCCCAGCAGAAGACCCTGTGGGTAGAGGTGCTTAAGGAAAGTGGGAGGAGGAAGAGCCGGTGGAGGATCCGGGACCTCCTTGCCGATGGGAGATGCAGCTAGGCGGACTAGAATTCCTCTCCACTACGGATGTTCGGCTGAAGGAGACGTGGGGAGCGAGGTGTTTGAGTGGGAGCGCAGGGAGCGGGAAGAGGAGAGGAGGGAGGAAGCGGAGGAACAGGGTGCCGGAAGGAGGAACCGCTTTTTCTCCCGACGCCCTCCTTCATAGCGTCTGCAGAAGAGGGGTAGACGGTTCTCGGTTCCCTTTGTTCTTTCCTTTGTCATTTCCTTTGCGACTTCTTTTCCTTGGTGCGTATTCTGTGCTCTTGGGACAGGCCTGGGCGGAGGGCAAAGGGGAACTTGCGTAAAAAGTTCGCCGCCATAGTCTAGAAAGGCTGTATGCGAGTATGAACAAACAAAAAAAACCCCGGAGTGGAGCTCGCAGTACAGGGTTCCCAACAATACGTCCAATCCAGTCCGAGGTAAGGACTGGGACGGATTAAGTGATATTGAAGGAAATTAACAAATCACTAACGAAACAGGGAGTTCCCGACAGGTGAGGGAGAGAGAGGTGGAGAGAAAGGGAGTGAGAGATTGGTGGTGGCGTGGAAGATCTGTCTGCACAAGACAAGACCGGTCTGGTAGTATTCTGTTTAAGGTTGTAAGAGAAAAGAAGAAAGTACAAAGAAGAAAGAATATAAGCGCAGAAACAATCCACACGACACCATTCCCAATTGGGACCTCCTCTCCACGGCGTCGCCCCAACTCCAACTCCAGCCTCGCCAAGTCAACTGCCAGCGCGCCGTGCGGGACCGGGCGAGAAGTATTTCCAATAGATATAATCTCAGGAAATATAGGACTATGTATAAGGACCGGGCTTGGAGAGGGGGGACTGGGCGGGGCCCTGTAGCCCGACTAGCAGGGAGAGGTTGATGATCCATTGATTGCATGCGACCCTGTCGGATCCCGGCGATATTATGCACAGTCCTTTCCCATTCGCCGCCCGCAGCGGCTTCTCACAGTCCGCCGGCGGCCCGCGGCAACTGCCCCTGCCCCCGCCTGGCCTTTTCCCAGAAGGAATGAGAAGTAACGACAGGTAACTTGCATCGCGACCCAAAGGAAGACAAGGAATGACAAGAAATGAAAAGAAATGGCTCTTGGCTCCTGCCAACTACTCCTTCTCTTTCGCGCCCATCTCGTCTTTCAGTTCCTCGTCCTCGTCCTCCGATAGGGCACTATAGTCTGACGAGTGGTGTGTGTGCCGCTGCCGGGGAGGTCAGTTTTGTGGGCGAGTGAAGTCTCACAATGCAGATACGCCCGGAGAGCTGCGAGCAGAGGTCCCGGAAGCCCGATGGATCAGTTCTGAAGTTGCACTGAAGTCATCGGGGCGGCTGGCGGACCGGGAAACGAGTGAGCAGTAATGATTTATTTCCTTTTGAGTGGATCAGCCACCGTCGTACCAAGTGAAAGGGGGTTACACATACAGGAGAGTATCAAAAAGATAAGATGGACAAGGTTGTCTTAATATTCTGTTGTTCGGAGAAGAGAAGGTAGAGCTGTAAGCGAAATCCGGTTAGTATTTCTTTGCTTGAGAACGGGTTTCTGAGTTATTTGCGACCACCACAAAAGACACAAAGTCTCACAGGGCAGATAGGTCTCTCACCGACCAACTGCAGGAAGGACATGGCGGCATGCATCCAGTGTTCTACGTAGGCCGGTCCGGAATGATTTTTTGGTGAGGTTGGGCCTGGTCGGGATGTATCCAGACCGACCAACCGTAGGTCGGGTCAGTCTGCCGACGTCGGAATTGGTCTACCAGAACAGCGTTCATTTGAAGAAAGCTTCACAGCGACGCCGCTAATGCCTTCCTCGTTAACCACCTTCGCAGGGCTCGCTTATTCATATACTACTGGAAGTCAACCATGGGAGCTCCGGGAGCGGGAGGAGGGCCGGATTCATCCAGTCATTCACCGTGTTCGGATCGGAGCTGTAGACTGTAGTGGAGAGGTGGCTAGGCCTGGGGCACCATCGGTCAGGCAAACGAATTCAGCTTCTGGTCAACCAAGAGGCACGCGCGACCACAGGCAGCTTCAGGACAACCAACCTGGAGGGCCGGTCAATGGAATCGGGGCTCAGGCCAGCGGCAGCCCAGCTGGAGAACGGGCAGTGGCAGCTCGGACTACGGTTACTCAGCCTACCGTAGGGTGACCAGGCTAGGGAGATCGTCGGCGCCCCAACAGCGATCGGACGAACGCCCTCGCATACACGGGCAGGACGGAGAGCACAGTTTTGCTGGAGGAACCAGAGACCCTCGACACGGAGCTGCTGCAGGAGGAGGAGGCCGAGGCAGAGAAGTCACGGCCCGGGCTCACCATGTTCACGGACGGGTCGCGACTGGACGACGGAGCTGCTGGATACGCGGTGGTGTGGAAGAACGGTCAATCCTGGGTGGGCATCAAAACCCACATGGGATACAACCAGGAGGCCTGCGACGCAGAGTGCGCCGCCATCGCCGGGGCGCTGGAGACCGCCTCGAGAAGACAGACGACTCCGGAACGAGTCGCGATCTTCACCGACGCGCAGGCGGCCATCAGACGGATGGCCTTGGGGGGAGCCTGGCCCCGGCCAGATGTACGCGCTCCAGGCGAGAAAGCACATCGCAGTGCTGGGGAGAGCCAGGCCGGACATCACCATCGAGATCGCTCGGCGCACAAAGGAATTCCCGGAAACGAGAAGGCCGACGAATGGGCCAAGCTCGCGGCGGAGGAGCCAGACGCCCGTGGGGTGGAATGGCTGAGCTATTCAGACCGGACGGGGGCGCGTGCGACGCCCTCCCCAGGTCCTTCGCGCACCTGAGGCGGGAGGTCTCAGGGAGGGGGGTGGGCGGAGGCCCGGCGATGGGCTGGAGGCCGGGTCTCGAAGAAGAAGCACGAAATGCCGAAGAGCCAGAGGCTTCTCCTCAAGGTTCTACCAGGTGAAGACGGGTCACTGCCTTACCGGGCAGTACCTCCACTGGACGAAGAACCACCCCACCGTTCAGTGCTGGTGGTGCCGGTGTCAGACGCAGGCTCGGGACCACCTCTTGAAGGTGTGCCCAGTGGAAGAAGATCCTGTAGGCGGAGGTATGTGCGGAAGGAAAGCGGAAGGGGGAAGGACCGGTTCAACATCCGGGACGTCGCTGGCGGGAGGTACAGCCAGGCGGTGTTAGACTTCCTCTCTACCACAGATGTGGGAAGGCTGATCCCGGCTGAGGAAGACGCGGGGAGCGAGGTGTCTGAGTGGGAGCTCTGGGGACGCAGGGAGGAGAGAAGAGCGGAGGTGAAGCTGCTGGGTGTTGCGTAGGGGTTGGGCGCCGATGAGGAGCAACCGCTGTTCCATCCTTTCATGGCATCCGCAGGTAAGAATTAGGGGACGAGTGTCTTTCCTTTGTTCTTTGTTCTTCCTCTGGTCCTAGGTCACGATTTCCTATGTCCTCTTCTTTGCAATTCTTTGGGGCGCATTTTTCCTTCTTTTTTGGGACGGGCCTGAGCGGAGGGGCAAGGGGAGCTTGCGACGAGTCGCCACGCGCGGACTGCGGACAGGAATCAGACTGTACATATCCTCACCATGATCTAGCAAGGTCGTATGCGAAAAATGATTATACAAAAAACAGACGCAAGGTCTTACACACACGGGAGAGCATCGGAAAAAGAAGCAGAACGTGATTATCTGGGGGAAAAAAATCTGTCTATCAGAGGAGAGATGGCGGAGCTGTAAGTGAAGTCCGGTTGGCATTTCTTAAGTTGTGAATGAAGGTGAGCTACATTCTCTTTTATTCGGAAATCTGACATATAAAACATGCTACTGTTACATACACCTTCACTCACCACGCACCGAAAGAGGTGGCAGCTGTCAAGATCCTGACCTCCGCACAACCGTATCGGAGGTTAGAAAAGGAACATCAAGCGCGAGGCAACATAGGGCGAACAGAAAGGAGGAATGGCTCGGCGGAGATGCATGTCAAGATCCTGGCTTCCGCACTGGCTCGACAGGCAGCATAGCTCCTCATTTGATTGGCATTGGTTGTAGCTGCGTGCAATCCCTTGTTGCCAGCAGTATGGTCTTACATTCCGTGTAGCAGTTCCGGGAACTCGGCGTCCGTGGTCTCCCGGGAACGGAGCTGCCCCCGTGACATAGCTTCTTGGTCGGTCCTCGGGTTGACCTATATCTCGTCAGATCAACTCGGCCAGGCACGGACTTACTACCTCAATGGCGCCGCCGTAGCTACATACCCCCCAGAGGTCTTACACAATCCACCTGCAGTGCAGGACGTTCGTCGGCTAGTCTTTCCCGTCCGGTTGGCGGCTAGGGAATTTTCGAACTAGTCTAGCGGATGGCGGTGATGGGGCGGTGATAGACTGAGAGGTGGCGGGGTGCTGCGAGGGTGACATTCCCCCAAATATCATCTTGGGGTTTCTGGTGTGAGGTCACTATCTAAAAGGTATATTGCTGGCGAGGTTGTGGCGACGGGAGATGGGTGATCGGAGGTTACGACCGCAAATGCCTTCGTATTTAGTGACTTTGGTCCCGTGAAGCGACTTCTACTTTCGTGCACCGCATTACGCATCAATCGAGGTCACTAAAAAAATTCCCTCAAATTTAACCTGGCTTCAAGGTCAGACCATGACCATTGAGTGACGCTAGTGGCAGTCTAGACTAGGCTTCGGGATTCATAGACTATAAGGGCTAGCCCTTGGAATCTCAGACCAGTACTGGACTCTGCACTAGTGGAAGTCTGGAATAGGGCTCTATTCCAAAGCTTAGTCGTTCGGGATTCATGGTATAACTAGACCGCGAAATCTCTGCCCTGGGCTGGACTACGCGCTAGTCGCCTATAGGACTGGCGGGCAATTGGGAACCTGGCTCGTAGGGAAGGCGGCGATCGATCGAGGACTACTTGAGACCGTAAGGGCGAGGAGTATAGATATCGAGTGCATAGATTTGAACGCCCTAAACTGGGGCCCAGCTTCTCGCCGCCACTTTAACTATTCCCTTTTCTTCGACTTGACATTAAGTTTGCTCTCCCCAAACAGGAGATCGTGAAAGGCCGATTGAATTCCAACAGAGGTCCGTAGTTGCCCGTGCGGTCCAGTACGTGTTGGTGTGTTCCTCTAGTGCATTCGCCCAGCGTTCAATCTCGCTACAGTCTGAAGCAAATTGTCCTACCAAAGCGTGCAAATCGCCAGCATCCCTCTCCGAGTATGCACCAGTGCATACCATACAAAGATAACTACATCTGCTCTACACGTATGTACACCCCCACGGTGATCCGCTTGCCCCCCACGCATCCCTTCCGCACCGACCCAGACTTTCGCACGATCCCCGTCCATCGCTCCGCTGTACCGGGCATCGAGGAATTTGACCAACACGGCAGGGTCATCAGAGCCGGACGGTTGGGACTACTTTCAGCCGGGTCCACCAACTAGTTGGTGGAGATAACGACGGATCTATGATGTATAATAAGGCCGCTCTCTCCCTTGGGGGAAACGGAGACTCGCGGACAAGAGGGCGGACCCCAAATGGAATTCCGGAATTCCACGCCGCAGCAAGATCGTGGACTGCGATGGATCGATCTGACGGTCCCCATCTCACGGCATCCGATTCCGCAGCACGCTAGATACGGGGAGCGCAATATCTAGCTAGATAGCCAGCGGAAACATGGGCGAACCAGCACCAGCGCCAGCACGGCGAGGGCTGGCATGCGGCTCTGCCGCTGGGTCTGCTTACGTAAGTCGATGACGCTGGTTCTTTTTACGACGTCCGTCCGAGTGATGCATATATCTATCTATATACCCCACCGCGCCGTGCACCTACCCACAAGCACACGAGCTAACAGACCGCTATCCATCCAGCCGTCTGTGTTTGCGCCCAGGACAGGGGAACGTCCGTAAGATCCTCTTTTATGATATCTCTGTGGATAACTTTCCCTCGCTCGCACGCGGCCCCCAAGAAAGCGAGGCGGATAGTTATGTCCTATGTATATTCCATCCCGTCAGCACCACCACCACCTTCCCGCCGCTTTCTCGGATCTCGCGTAGACCAAACCCCGGGGTCCCTTCCTTGCGCACACACCACACGCTCTCCTGCAAAAGGAAAAAGAAAGAAAAGAAAAATACTTAACGGCGGGTATGTATGTATGTACTTAGTCTACGTCTGCATGGAGGGAGAGTATGTATATGTAGCACAGTGCAGTGCAGTATCTATGATACGTCCTTCCCTCGCCGGATATGTATCCAGCGCCTTCCGGACACATACATGCACGTAGATACGTCCCTTTCGCGCCCCAGACCATCGCGCGGACGCCCCGTGTGGCTGGAGGTTCGGTGGGAGCCGGTCCGTTCCGCTCGGCGCAGAGAGGTTCGGTCCCTGGCTCTCGGACACACTTCGGAAGGAAGTCGGTCCGGTCGAGGCCAGCCATGCCGCGGCGGTGGCTCCTTCGCATACGAACCGACTGCTGTGAGTGGGGGCGGACACAGACGCAATGATCCGAACGGCGAGTACAGCCCGATCTCCTTCAATTATTAAAGAAAAAAAAACCATTAATCTAATCTTACTCGCTGATAGTCAAAATTCTCTCGAAGCACTCAATGATTTAATCATTTTTTACTTATTGGCAATCATACTTCAATATCATAAGTTTTAGCAGCACTAAATCCTAATTCCTCATAACAAAGTTCAATTACTCGGTGCTTTAAAGAAATAAAATTGGGAGAAGAAATTCAAATTAAAGGTTCCGGTCGTCGCTTCGATGTGCACATTTCCGCACATCCGCATCGTCGCGGCAAAACTCCGCTTCATCTCCGCCGTAACCATCGCCCGTGTCGACAAACGGACCAGGGTGTGAACATTGGTTTGGAAAAGGTATGTACTCTAGTTTAGTTGGCGAAAATAAAATAAAAAAATACCCGTACATAAGTCAGGTGGCTGGCTAGCTGAACTGGTAGTAATCTGTTCGATACCTTCCCAAACGGGGATATTAGAGTAGCATGTATTTCCGATTGTGCGCTAGCCTAGGGCAGGCACTCTATTGCCTTCCCCGACACTGAGCGGCCTCCACCGAATGATTCTTTCAAAATTCATGGGTAAATCAACAACGCAACTTGAGTAAAAGCAGCTTATTTTAATGACTGCAGCTGTAGCTGTGTTGGTGATGCCGTCGCCGTCGGGGGAGGTTTAGGGTGACCCCAACAGGCAGGTATATGCAGCCGTCCGCAAGCTTCCAGAAGACCACAGACGCCGTGCATCAAGTGTGTACATACACACGCAGACACGAATCGGGTGATGTTTTGGCTTCCAATGTCGCGCCCGCGCGGTTTACAAATTGTCGCCGTTCCGGTGTCGTGAGCGGTGGGACGGACGGGCCTCCCATCGGGTACCCAGCCCCTGGGTGATACGTATCTGCCATCTGCCATCTGCCATCGACCATCTACCGTACCGTAGCGCCCGTTTCGCGGTCACCGCCGCCGCCCATCCATTCTCGAGATAGATGTATGTAGCCATCCACCCGCTTGCGCGCATGGTGTGGGTGCGCCCCCGAGATATCTATACATCCGTAGCACCAGAAACTAACCTCCCTCACCCCCCATCACCCACGGATCCGAAGGTCCGACGTAACGAACGCCAGCCAACTGCATATGTAACCAACGGCAACGGCGGCGATCGGCTGGTGGGAGTGGTGGTCCAAGCGTCAAAGAGAGAGAGAGAGAGAGAAAAAGAAAAAAAAGCCACACCCCGCTCCGCCCGAGACAATTCACGGGTACCGTCGGACGTCGTCCATCCAATGTACATATGTACTCAACACCTCACCTCATCTTTCCGACAACGACGACGCACATACATATTCCCCTCCCCACTTTCCCTCTCGAGCTCACCTCGGGTTGTCCGATTCTTCCGTCGTCACGTCGTCGGTTGAAATCCGCGGGGAAAAAAAAAAGGCAAAACTGCCGCTCGTATGTTTGTAACGTGCAGTGTATTGAACCCGTCCCGCTGCTCCCCTGCAGGAATCAGACCATGAAACGAAGAGGGGGCATCCAAGCCATCGTCCAAACCCTAGTCCTTGGACGAATGGGTGGGTGGATGGATGAACGCATATTTGAGTGGGTGGGTGGAGTACATCGCTGGATTCCGGAGTAGAGTGATGACAGCTGGTTTCCCGGCGTGATTGCTGCCCAGTTCCACGGTTGACCGATTCGTATATTGTACAGCGAGTAAACAAGTGGGTGGATAAGTGATGAGATCCGGATGAAGGATGAAAAGGGAAAAAGAAAGAAAGAAAGAAAGGAAGGAAGTGTGTTTCCTCTCCCTCTTGGAAGTTAAAGCCGCTGGGGCGGGGCCGAGGGATGTCAGCGATTTCTTTTTCCTTCTTCTTGCAATTTCCTTCCTTCCTTCCAAACCGATGCTTCACTGCAGCCGCCCCCCACCAGCACCAGTGCAAAAGTCTCCGCAAGAGCGACCACTCCATGCTGTCAAAGTATAGTGTCACTGTGCGCGTGCGGAACTGCGAGGACGCGCGTGCATGAGCGGGTTCACTATCCCCTCCCCCGTGGGCATGTGTGGGGGGCAAAGGTGGAGGAGGGGTTAGGCATTCGTTCCGACGGAGGGGTTCTGCCAGTCGTCCGACCGTTCTTTACTTGCTTGGTTGTTTTGCGATATGTGGAGAAATCAATTTGAAATCGCTTTTCCTTTCCTGCCACACTGTCGAAAGAATCAAAAGCAAGAAGTGGGGAGGAAAAATAAAGCAGTAACCGAAAAGAAAAAACAAAAGAACTCGAAGATCGCCACACTCGCATACATGCCAAGCTGCCCGTGGAGTGGGAGCAATCGAATGTCTATGGATAGATAGTGCTATCATCAGTTATCTGGCCGCTTGGAGTAACCACGTCGATCGGACTCCCACCGCAGCGGACCCGGCGGCATAGCTACCCCTCAAGGGTGATCCGAACGAAATCCCAGGGAGTGATCCTACCATCTGGCCTCTCCTTCCTGCCTGCTCGCAATGACGGCGAGGGAAGCAGGACAAGCCGAACCGCCGTTCGCGAACGTCGCACACGCTCCAAAGGCGAAAGATGTAAGCACCCTCCATCTCGGAACGATCAGACTTCGGAACCGCGGCTTGGCTTCCATCGAGCTCGGAGCCGTCGGAATCCATCCACCTATCCTGGCACCCACTGGAAGATCTGGCGGCCAGGACGGCCAGGTGCCATTCAGCCCTCCCTGTCTCCCGGCTGTCATATTATGCGGGTGGTCGTATATCTATGTACGAGACGCCAGGCCACTCACCACTCATTCCGTTTGCGTATCGGAAGCCCTGAACGAAGCCATGTGCCTAAGAGCGAAATGCGGGGACGTAGGCAAACACTGCCGGGGAAGAAAGCGCTTTGCGGAGATAGCTGGCAGGCTTCGAAGCCCTCAGCGTTACCTAACTGCAATCGAGTCAATCTCCGAGGATGTATGCAACTCTCCTGACCTCTGCATTGTCCATGTGCGCGGGTGTGTGGGGTGTGTGGTGAAAGTGTGAGTGGTGCAACAGAAACCATCTGCAATAAGTGCTGAAAAAGACCTCATACATAAAACACCCTATTTCCCAGCAAGACTGCAGCGGACTGCAGTGGACGATACGTAGTAAGAATCTCCGGAAAGAAAGAGGGAGAGTGAGGGAAAAAAAAGGGGGGAGAACAAAGAGACAAGAAAAGCAGGCAGGCAAGGAGGCGAGCGAAAAAAAAAAGGGAGCAAATACTGCCATGTAAGTGCGAAAAATAATAATACCCGATGGCTAATCTGCTTTTTAGCTAGAAAAACAAAAAAAAAGCTAGATAGATAAGTATACGGCAGGTGATTAGGTATCATATGTAGGTTCTTTCTTCGAGGTAATTTGTCACGGTCGTCGGCTGATATCGTCCTTGCCCCGAGCGCTGATGAAAGGAAGTGTTCCCGTATTGTTGCCAGTTGAGAAAACAACAGCAGCAGCAGAATCATCATCGCCATTGCTTTTGGGGAAAGCCGCTACCGGAACGTCATCGGTGGCTCGGCGTCTCGTGAGCTTTTAAGAGTGTTTTATATTGACTGCAGATCAATCGTCCATCGTCGCTGGGCAGCTGAAAAGAGACCTCGGGTGTTTGCTCGCACTTTCCGTTCTCATCCAGTAAGGGTGAAAGGTAAAGTAGAGTACGTAGTGGAGGCAAACGGCCATCATTGGGTGGCAGGGCAGGCAAACAGTTTTCGGTACCGTATGTTAATCTGACTTGTCTTCTAGTCAGCGCTATTGGTTGAGAGGAGAAAGGCCTTACGGGTCCCTAGGATATGAGACAATGTTCCGCATACTGTATGTACGAGTATCAAGGTTATCGTCCGCTGCTGGGGTTGGCAGGCAGTGGTGATCGGCATTCTCCGCCCGCCGCCAGTTAATCTGAATCCCAAGTTGTCCCGAACACAGATTGGGTGATTATGTATCTATGCCGTCCAAGAAGGTAGGAACCGAGGGAACAACGATGGAACGGTTAGATGTGTGTGATGGGTGATAACTATCCACTGTTCTGTTCCAGGTGGGGGCAGAGCACCGAATCGTCGGATCCAATGTTGACCATCAGCCGTCAACGTTGTGCGATGGATTCCAGCCCTCGTATGCCGCGCAAGGGAAGAGTTTGGAATGGTCTGTCTGTCCGTCTGGATTTGTTCAGGTTTGTCGACATCGAGAGCCCGACAAACTTAGAGTTGCGTTGATGTCGCGCATTGATGCTGCTGCTTGGAAAGTACTAGTTCCTGGGCACATGCTTCCTACCCCATCAGGACCCACCTGATGGGAGCCAGTCCTAGCGGTTCGTAAATAGAGTATATATGGATGTATATCTATACAGACGACGGCTCCCACTAGTTCTCCCCGGGAAGCAGCGGTGCCGCTGCTAGCGGTAGTGGTACATAGTACCTATATAATCGAAGACTCCAGTGGGGATTGACGGTCAAGGCAAAGGCGCCTCGCGCTTATCATAAATAGAATCAACCGGCCAAAGTTTTTTCCCAGCAGATTTCATGGAAGGTCGGCTGGACGACGATGCTGCTAACGGTCTCGACCATAGTAGACCGTTGTGCTTGTGTGAGCGATGGGGATGATCCAGAGGGCGATGGTGATGACGCCAATGATGTTTCGCTGCGGGAGTGCCGTCGGAGAGAAACAATCGCTCCTGTTCCACGTAGGTAGGTAGGTGCATGTAGCACGATCTTGAGTCAAGGTTCCCGAGAAAGCCGAATATGTAATCGAGGCATTATCCTGCACCCTGTCAGCGAAAGCGAGAGAGGGATCAGGAGCCGCCGCCAGCCCAACCCTAGATACACCGAAGACAAGCAGGCCGGTCCTTTGTGGGGAGGCGGGTTTCGAGGGTTTCTGGAAGCATTGAATTAGAACAGGGAGAAGAGCCACAAATAGGTATCTAGGGAGCGCCCAGCACGCAGCACTCAGCACGGACTCCTGAGCTCGTCGTCCTGCCGTGTCACGAACTGCAGTCACCAACAGGTGAGACACGTCGTCACACTGAGAAGTCTCTCCGGCTAGGCGTCCTCCGATCCCGATCCTGATCCTGCAGAGGTGAGGTAGCGAGCGGGTGAGGGCGGACGAGCACGAGCACAAGCACGACCACGATAAAGATATCTCCACGGAAACGAGTCCGACCGCTCCAACGCCACGTATGCGGAAGAAGTAGAGTACCCTCTCTGCGCCGACAGCCAGCGAACACACGACCACGCACACAACGGCAACACGTATGTAGATAACCGTGAAGGTGCAGCGCTGCCGCTGTTGCAGCGCTGGGCTGGGCCGTGGTTCGGAGATCCTGACGCCTGGATATCCGTTCGTTCCCCATCGAAGGATCAGACGCGCTTCAGATAAGAAGAGCACAGGTAACCCCTCCATGGTTGCTTTTTCCATCCCCACAGTCTGGTACCGCGCAAAAAAAAAAAAGAAAAAAAAAGAAAGGTGTCCAGTCGGGCCGGTCCCCATCCCAGCGCACCCCTGGCGTTCGTCATCGAGGCCATCCAGCGTCGCCGGCGGACAGATGGATCACAGATGGCTGGGTGTGCTGTGTCGACCACACTACATAGAGCGGGCAGCGCAAGGGCTGGTGGGCCAGATATCGCAGTTAGCGACGAATAAAATCTTTCGGGCATCGCACACGCTCCGGAATAAAAAAAAAAGATAATAAAAGAATGCACACTTGGGGATGAAACGTCTGTCCGTCAGGGCGGCAGCTTACGCATCGAGCGACTCGTATTGACATCTATCTGCCTGCTGGAGCGGAGCAGAGTGCACTGCGGGAGATAGTGGAGTGCCGGATGCACCACCTACAGGTGAAGTTTCCCCTGCACGAGACGCTGCACGGTGCCCACTGCGCTGCACACAGCAACAGAGCCCGTGGAAATGCTGGGTAATCATCACCCTTTCCGTAGCCCTGGTAATGGAGATGACCATCTGCAGCCACCTTACACCGGGCAGCACAAGAAGCTTCTGGTGCTGCATGAGGAATTCCCGGACGCGGGCCCCACCACAACCCCCTCCCCAAGCACTCAGCGCTCCCAAACAAAGCATGCGAGTTGCCTTGCAGGTCGAACTGTTCACCACCTGCAGGTGTCGTGCTCTATTGGCTCACTTGGCTCGCTGCAATGCAGAGCGCAGGGTCCAGGAATCAATCTGCCTCTCCGTCTCCGTCTTTGCTCACAGGTTTCGTTGGGGCGCCGGCAGAAGTAGATAGATAGATCGCGAGGAAGCCAACCCAGCAGTCGGGTCCCACGTCGTCAGCAGTACATACATGATGCTTACCCAGTTCATCTCTCTCTCACACACTGATCGCTCGCGCACGCACCAATCCACTGCGGCTGGAACCCGCAGGGAGAAAGAGACGGAACCCAAAAAAGGGAGAAAAGATGATGGCAAAAAGAGATCGGCGGATGTGTAGTGTGACCAGATGTGTGTGAGGTGTGTACAAAGAAGGTGCAACGCCGCAGAGGCAGCATGTGAGGAGTTGGTTGAGCTAGTGATCTGGGCTAAGCATCCGTGTTGGTGGTGGTGGTGGTGGTGGTGGTGGTGGTGGTGGTGGTGGTGGTGGTGTCGTGACGGTGATAGTGAGAGTGTGAGAGAGTGTGTGTGAGAGAGGGGGGAAAGAGAAAAAGAGAGAGAAGCTGCTCCAGGTCTATTCCGGTACTCTACATCTCAAGCCTCAGAGCTGTATCTGCCGGTGCCTCACTTCGCACCGTCCTGTGCGACATGGAAATCAGGTAGTTCCGGCAAGACGTAGAGTTCTCAGGCAATCGCTCGCGCGAAGAAATGGCTCCATCCACTGTGTCCTCCTTGTCGCCGGCATTACATGCACAGGATATATACAGTACAGACGGTGGAGCCGAAGAGCAAAGAAGATCGTGATTTTTTTATTTTTTTTTTTTTTTATTTTCTCAATTTGATTTGCCTCAAAACGACATCTGCCGGCGGTGGCGAGGTCCGCGGTAGCCAGTTATGCGCTGGCATTTTTCTCGTTTCCTGCTTTGGCTGCAGAGCTGGGTTGTCTCTGGGGGTGAAGGTTAGGATTTATTTCATCTTGTTTATCTGGCCATCCAAGTCAGCATCTGCACTCTCGTTCATTTGTTCGATTTATCGAGCTGTTCCAGCCGGGAGCTTCGTTTGCAGTCTGGGCTGTCTACATATGTACCCTGCAGAGGACGGCTAATGCTGGTCATTTTTTTCCTCCCCCCAAAGGAGTTTACCGAACATGCGATCCAAAATCACAGCCTACATAGATATCTACCACGCGAAAGGCCCATCTGACTTTCCACCCCCTCATCTAGTCTGCAGGCTCGCTCGCCGCTTACTCATTTACGCGCCTGCTCACTGGTTCCCACGCATTTGTGTACTCACTCGCCTGCTCTCGTGGAGCGGAGACCTTTCGGGGTACATAGTCGTCGATGTCAGGCATGAGAAGCGTCCGTTCCATCTGCGGGTAACTATATTGACCGATGTACCGAACGACCGAGCATAGGTCGATAGATACTCTTGCGTTGTCAACTGGTTGACACCGGCAGCTCTCGATCCGAAACCCACTGCAGCAGCAGCAGCAGCACGCTACCCACATGAAGACTTGCGGGAGTGGCAGCGGGGACCGAAGTGACACTCCGCTATTCTGGCTGCGGCAAGTAGGAGGAGCATTCTAGAGCAGCTGGAGCCGTTGGGGGCGGGGCAAGGGAGCGCGCGGGGAAGACCCGCTGTGAGGATGAGTACTTGGATGCAACAGACGAATGCCGGTCGGCCGGGCGCCGTTGGCGGGTCTGCACCTTGTCGAGCCGCTGTGTATGTAGCACGGGTGGCATGGAAGGACGGGGGGTTGGTAGCGTTCCGGGTGGCGGTGGAGGCGGCAGTGGCGGTGCAGTTGGGCAGTGGTGGTGGTGGTGGTGGTGGTGGTGGTGGTGGTGGTGGTGGTGGTGGTGGGATGGATGGGATGGGATGGGATGGGATGGGATGGATGGAGAGTCAGCGGGTGCGTGGTTCTGTGGTTGCGGGATGGGGGCTGGTTCTCCTCGTTTACTAGCACACGGCTCCCAGCACTTTGGTTTGGATCCTGCCTCAATCAATCAAGCGCATTCGATTCGCCATCCCAATGGCCTCTCCGCAACCACCCCGTCATCATTCCAGGGGCACCGCCACGGCCACATCATGGGCCGTCATGGTTCTCCCTGTCCTCCTTTCAGCGCCGCTTCGAGGCCACTCCTCACCATCCGCGAGCTGCGCCCACGGCTTCTCCTCCCTGTCGTCCCCACTCTTGGCCCTTGTCCGTGCTCCCGCCCACAAGACAATTCCGCAAATCCGAGTCCCACAATCGATAGGAGCGCCAGCGTGTTAGCTGTTAGCGGACGTCGGACTGCCCGACTGACATCCGTCCTGTCTTACCCCGGTGCCACTCCTTCGGGCATCCTCTTCTTTGCATCCACCCTCCCCAAATCCCTCCCTCGCCTTCTTCGCCGCTTCCTGTCCTATCCCTTCCCTCCCTTCCTTCCCGCCCCATCCCATCGCCTGGAACGCCCAAATAGATAACTTACTTTGACTCCACCACAGCTCTCTGCTGCCGCACAGATACAAATACAGTGCGCCTGCTGCCCCCGAGAGGCGCCCGTTGACTCCCCCAATCAAATGCTCTGAACCGGTCAACCCATCCTCCCCAGAATCCATCTACATCCCGTTCCGCCAAGGGCCATCCCTCTGGTCAACCCCCTCTCGCCCCCGCAAGGATTTGGTTGTACCCATCCACTCGCCTCTCCGTCTGTCCCTCTTAAAAAAAAAAAAAAAAAAAAAAAAAAAAAACCTACAACAACAACTGCTACTACTACTTCGGATCGCCTAGGTCTCCCGATTCATCGACTAGATATCCACACACCTTCCTTCGCCTTGTGCTGCATATCCTAATCTACTGTTGTGCCACCACCCGAGCTGCGTTCTCGGGAAAGGAGTACCTAGCTCGAAAACCTCCCAACGCCGACGTTATATAACCACCCTCCCCAACCTCCCGGTTCATGGTCAATCGCCAGAGAAGTCTCTCCGATATCTTGTCCTGAACCAACTGCTGTCGCAATGGCATACAACGGGTAAACAGACTCTCCATCCAGACCTGTCCCTTCGGTGCCGACAGCAAGACTTACACCTCGTCCGCGGAGTAGCATTGCCCACACATACGAATACGAGAACGGCCGACGGTACCATGGCTATCGCGGTGGCGCGTACATGTACCCCAATGACGAGGTATGGCGGTTCTACAGGTTTCTCGGGTGATGCAGGACTGAAACGGGTTGGTTTGGCAGAAAGAACAAGACAGACTTGACATCTTCCACAAGATCTTCCTCGTCGCACGACACGAGGAACTCCACCGCGCGCCCATAACACCGAACAACTATGGACCGACCAGAATATTGGATCTCGGTACGGGGACGGGTATCTGGGCGATTGGAATGGCAGAGTAAGAATCCCTCTCCTCACCTCTCCTTCGCTCTGTGGGAGGAGGAGAATCTGGTTGGGCGGGACGGCTCGCTGACTCGGCTTCGCGCACTCCAGCACGTATCGCGATGCAGAGGTGTGGCTGAATCCTCGTTTCCCC
>Ga0307508_10002476_pt1 | contig 19483 bp, 30 predicted proteins | sample 9_EM_MG_FD_203089 | JGI IMG/M metagenome (GOLD analysis project Ga0307508, IMG submission 203089) | Populus trichocarpa ectomycorrhiza microbial communities from riparian zone in the Pacific Northwest, United States - 9_EM | ecosystem: Host-associated > Plants > Roots > Unclassified | place... | reverse complement strand
AAGAGGACTAGGCCGGACCTCGTAGGCGAGAGGGATGTAGGGCGAGGGAAGTTCCTTGGTGTCCAGTAGGAAGGAAAAATGGTGTTCCCCCCACAATAACCTGTAGACGATAGGTTATTCTGTAACAGATACAGTAGGTGGAGTGCTATTCTTGATCATCTTCAGGAGAAGCTGCATGATCTTGCATTCTTTTATTTTATCCACCAACAGCATAGTCTCGTCCTCCTCTTTCAGGATCTTTGCAAAATACTGAGTGTCCTCTGGTTTGAAAAGGCAAGGTTGCCAACTCCTGAAATCTCAGTAGGCAGCTTAGGTGTGAGACCCACAGCTGCTGCAATAGTGGCAGCATCAGATGACTCTTGTATATGAAAACCCCCAACTTCAGTAACAGGCACCACCATCAACTTGTGAGGGGCAACCATCAGCACATAGCTTGGCAGAGGAGTAACAATAACATACCCTATGGCCAGTAGAATAGCACCCAGTTCTTCATCTGTGAGGTAGCGGTTGTGCTTGTCCTCATGCATGACACCTGGTGCATTCATAATGATCTGGATCATAGGCACATCAGGGATGATAGCAGTGTGGTCCCAATGCGAGTGTTTGGGAGTTTCCAGCTGTGATATATCCCATCTCTGCTTCCACTTTGCTCCCGTGCTGCCCAATCCCGATCCTGACCCCTAGCTTCAGCAATCTCCTTGGCAGCAGCGAGCTCCAGAATGACATCTTGAAGCTCAGCAGCTGGTGGCATCTTGTCCAAACCCATTTTGATCTTTCCCTCCCAAGTGCAAGGATAAAAAGGCATGCCACTAGTATATCAGTGTTTGAGTTCAAAAGGTTCAGACTCAATGCTTTCGGAGCTGAGACACTCATCACTAATGAAGGTACCATTGGAGCTCTTGACATCTTTGATGAAGTTCTGGGTGACAAGAAGTGAAGAAACAAATGAATGAAGTCAAAGAAACACACCTCTCCATCCTCCTCCCATACCTTGCTGGTGTACAGTTGCGTTGAATGACAGCATAGGATCCACCACAAGATGGAAAAATGGAAGTACTGTAGTTGAGGTGAGTGTGACGAGATAGGCAAGTGGCGATGAACAAGGGTGGATAAATCAGAGAGAGGCCCATAGGATTCCAATCATGGTGAATCCTTGAATGCATCATCGAAGGGGAGTCAAAGTGGAGCACCAATGGAGGGCATGTCAGGAGCTCTCAAGCTCATGATTTCGGCCTTGATGGTTTTGTGGTCAGTGAGCATGACGACATAGGCAAGTGGTGGTGAACGAGGGGGAAATAGTAGGGCTCCAATGAGCCATAGACTGCAACGTTGAAGGGGAACCCTGATGGGGGGATGTCATGAGTGCTCCCACAGCCTGAGCTCATGTAGCGGAACGACCTCAGCCTTGATGGCTTTGTGCTCAATGAGCAAGACGAAATAGGCAAGTGGTGATGAATGAGGGGGATAGGTTGGAGCAAAGCCTTGTAGCATTCCAATGAACCCTTGAATACAACATTGAAGAGGAGCCCTGATGGGGGCACATTGGAAGACCTCCAGATTGCGATTTCGTTTGTCCATGAGCTTTCATAGCAGAGCGACCTTAGCCTCAATGGGTCAAGCTTGGCAACCATGTCTTTGAGAACACAGATCTTGTCGACATGTATTGCCAGGGACACCTATGTTTTAAGAAGCTGCACGTGGGGTTTATTAAGCATGCCATGGTGGCTGGAACAGATGCAGAACTGGTTGGTTAGGTGAGCATCTTGCGCTGGTTGCGGTTGTTGTGCATGGACAGGTGGGAGGTTAGGCAGAAAGTGGGTTTGGGTGGCTAGTATGAAACAAGTCAATACAGTGTTAAGCTTGCCAAAGTAGAGACTTGTCAGTGCGTCACCTAGAGTGTCATGAATGTTGTTCATTGCAGTTGAAGATAAATGAAGCTCCACACCAGTCTTACAATCTCTCTGGGGTAGACTGGGCCTTGGCCTGCAGCTAGCTCAAGATGTGGTTGAAACCAAGACCACTTTTGCCACTGGCAGGAGGTCATTTCATGACAAATACTGGTGGCCAGCCAGAATTAAGATCAGGCAGGATGCCCAGTGTGATCAGATCATTCCCAATATTGAAGACGCAGACATTGGGATTGGGGTGTGCCCGAGAGTGAAGTGCCTGCGCTATGTGATCTGGAGGATGGCATGGAGTAACCTTGGTCACGTTGAACACAAATGACGTGTCCAGTGGACTGCACGGTTCGAAAAACATGTCGTCTTCGTCTTCGTGGCTGCCATGAGGTAATGAAATGGGATGAATCCAGCGATGGTATGTTGAGAGTAGAACACCATGGAAATGTAGCAATCGTTTCGCTGCAAGATTCTGTGTAACTATGCCTGTTGGATACCCATGTATGCACATTCACACAGGGTTTCAATAACGTGGCAGCATTTGATGCTGAACATGAACAGGTCTTGGTTGTGGTTTGAAAGATGGATCGTCCACAATGAGCCCAATGTGAGATGAAGCAGGGCAGGTCTGTCGCCAATGACACTCCATTGAATCCCATGATGGAGAGAAGAGGGAGCCTGGCGGAAGGAGATGGTGTTGAAAATGATTCGTACACAGATATTGACATATAAGTATGTGGTGAGCCCAACGTGAGATGAAGCAAAGGAAGCCTGTTGCCCTGGTCCTTCAGCTCATTTACTAACCTCCCAACGATTTCCAAAACATCCGATTTTTGTGTGAGTTCCACAGTGGTCCCCATGACTTGGCAATAGTTGTGTCTATCCTATGCCAGAACAACTTGAAAGACAGCCTTGAGGAAGGCAGGTAGCAAAGGGATACCAAGTGCAGATGCGACGACAGAGAACATGTGAGCAGCCATAGAGAAGCAGAGCTGGTGCTTGCGAGATGCGTCATAGGTGCGCAAGGCAGTGTTGGGTGCATTTGTCCGCAAAAAGGGATGCAGCCCACTACTACCAGTTAGGTGTCTGCAGGGCATTGTGGAGCTGCTCACCAACGGAAGTGGACCACTGTGAATAACGGACATCCAATTCTGACCATCTGATGGGAAAGACTGGTGGAGAGGTTGGTGGTCATGTATGGTTGGAACTTGGTGTGTCCACCTATAGATGGGCCAAAACATGTTCATGCAAGGGATGTTTGAGAAAAGAGTGATGCATACATGAGATGAAGTAGAGGGTGATAGTGTTTGGTTTATGCTCCCAAAGAGAGAGATAGATCTTAAGTGGCCCATTTCTTCAAAATATGGCCACCAGGCGACATTGTCTCGGTCACCTTGTTGAGGGTGCTGCCCTTCCATGGGACAACCTTGATAGTTAGTGGCTTTCAGAAACTGCACAGCTGATTTTTGGAAGCTTGTTTGAAAAATATTTCTTTGTTGACATGTTGCTGCATTCCTCCACCTTGCACACTGAGTCATCATCCTCCAAGTCTATGACACCCCAGTCCTCATCCGAGTTTTCCATATCATGATTGCATAGTCACTTCAACGTTTCTGCTTGCCAGTAGTCTTCCATTTCAGCCTTGGATTGTGGTGTGCGAATACCAAACTGGGGTGCAGGCAGAGGAGCGAGGCGATGGAATGCAACTCCAGAGGCAGGATCTGCCTCTGTGGTAGAGATGGACAGAGGGGTGGAAGCAGAGTGCTGTAGTAGAGTTGAGAAGCCTCCCAATGATTTGTGTTTTGTGCCTATGCCACTGCAAGGGGCTGCAGGGATCGATGAGACTTGAGACTGGGTGTTGAGCTGTTTAGACTTGAGCACAGATCGAGCTTGGGGTGAAAGTCACTCTTTTATGGGCATCCAAAGAGGCTTTGAAGTTGGGAAGGGAGAAATGGGATGTGGCTGCGGAAGAGGGAGAAAAGGTGCTGCCCTCATCGTCATCAATTGGTACATGATCATACAACCTAAATGGCATCAATGATGATCGGGAATGGGAGACGCAAACATCCATGCACCAAATGTTTAGGTATGCGATGGGAGTATAGACGTGGGGGGAAACTTGAAGGCAGATTGAAGAAAGACATGGGTGGATCAGAGCAGCAGGGCAGGTTTGAGCAATGAGCAGTGGGCTGCATGGTAGCTTGAGTTTGTCATAATCGATCAACAATGTCAACGAGGAACTGGAGGTGGATGATAATGGTGGTTCAGAATCCAACTCAGAGGGCTGACTTGAAGCCCAAGGTACATATACTGATTGGAGCCAACAGAAGGCAGGGCACATTGACATTGACCTCGAGTAATGAAGAGGGTCCGGTGTAGCACACAGTAGGACTACAGTTTAATCAGTGAAGAATGTAACATGAAGAAAGGTAAAGTCTCACCTCAATAACTGTGGTAGTCAGTCACTGAGGTGGTGTGGTACAAAAAGCAACCAAAAAGAGTATTGTGATTAGGTAATCCATAGGTCCGTACGATTGTAAACTCTATACTCCCCCTCAAGTGGGAGGATGTAGACCAAGTTCGAAGGTGAAATGCTTAGCTTTTGTACTAGGTAAAGCTTTAGTTAATGTATCTGCAACCATATTATTAGTAGGGCAGGAAAGAAAATGGATATGTCCTTTTTCGACTGAGAAACAAATGAAATGGCACTGGATATCAATATGTTTGGTTCAGGTGTGAAAACTGCCATCTTTGGTGAGTGCAATGGCTGACTGGTTGTCACCATAGAGAATGGTCAGGTGGCAGAGTGGATGGAACATCTCGTCGATGAGACGTTGGAGCCAAATGGCCTCCTTTGTCGCGTGTGTGGTGGCGACATACTCTGATTCAGCTGTGGAGTGAGTGATTAACTCTTGTTTCTTCAATTCCCACAAGATTGCACCCCCATCAATGAGGAACACGAATCCTGTTATTGCATGTCTATGCTCCTGCATAGCCCCATCTGCATCTGCATAGCCAACTAAGCCTTGTGTTTGTGTGCCAAATGTCAACATCCATCTCTTGGTGTCAACAAGGTATTGGTAGATCTGTTTTACAGCTTCCCAATGAGGGTTGGCATTGAACTGGCATACGTACGACATGGTGAAGGCGATATCGGGTCTTGTACCCGCTATGAGGTATATTAGGGATCCTGTTGCTTGGTGGTAGGGTACATTGTGCATTTGCGCAGTTTCACTAGTCGTCCATGGGCTTTGTGACTCGGATAGGTGGGCATTGGGGTTAAGGGGTGTTGCGACTGGTTTGGCATCTGTAAAGTTGAACTTTGCCAGTATTGTGTTGATATACAGCTCTTGGGAAAGTGAGATGGTGCGAGCTTGGCAATCATGAGTGACTTTCATGCCAAGGAGCCAACTGATAGGTCCTAGGTCCATGATACAAAAACAGGAGCCAATTTCGGCTTTAAAGTCTTTAACGAGGCTCTTCAAGCTCCCTGTGATCATGCAGTCATCAACGTGCAATGCAAGAATCAAAGTGTGTGCACCTATGAGCACTATGAATACACCCCAATCTGCTTCCATCTGTTTGAACCTGAGTGCAGCAAGTTCCTTTGACAACCATTGGTACCACTTGAGCGCACCTTGTTTGGAACCATAAATGGTGATGTGGAGCATTGTGACGAGGTCCCAGCCTTGTTTATCAAAACTGGGTGGTAGTTCCATGTAGATGTCCTCATTTTCGTCTAGTTCTCCATTAAGAAACACGCTGTGGAAATTGAAGACATCAATGTCCCAGTCTTGCCTTGCTGTGATGGGGAGGATAAGTCGGATCGACACGAGTTGTGCAATGGTGACCTGCACCAAATCGGTTGGATGCAAGATCATGTACATTTCCTGTGTATTGCAAGACCTTTGACCCGATATTTGAGATTTCACCTCATTCCCACGGTCAGAATGCTTAGCGAATTGAAGGACACATAACCTCTAGTATCTAGTATATACTCCTATTTTCCCTTATTTTTCCATCCACAGGATATGAAGGAATTATATATTTCCTCCTACTCTACCTTTATCACTAGCTACATTTACATACAAAATCATTTCTTTAATATCATTTCAAACTGCCTATGAACTTAGCTAAGTGCTATAGAGACGAAATGATCATGTGACCAGGTTGAGTCATACTAAGTCATCATGAGTCATCTTGAAGCACAGCATGAGTCATAATGAGTCATGATGAATCAAAATAAGGAAGAAAAGACTAGACAAGTCACTGCCCAAATAAATGACAAAGTTGATCATGTGACCTTACACAGCATGAGTCATTGCCAAGCCAAAGGCTATTTTTAGCTCTTTCTAGTTAATTTCTTAGCTATATGAGTCAATATGAGTATGAGTCATACTGAGTCATACCTTGACACAGCCACCTCCAAAATGAACGGAGCACAGCCACATGTAGATTACTATAAAAGGAGTGCATTTCAGACCCAAGGAAGCAGGTCCTCTTTTGAATAGAGTCCCCACTGAAAGGTCCTTCCTTAAGAAGTTTCCAGAAGTATCCCCTCCACAGCAGGTCCAGAGCGGCTGTGTGGAGCATTTTCCCACGCTATAAATAGACTACTTAGACCGGCAGTTAGGAGTACACTGAATCTCTGAAGAACAGAGACAGTTAGAACACCTTTAGGAAGAAAACCCCAGAGCAGGCAACTAAAGGGAATAGATCCCCAACTGAAGCAGGTGCCCTAATAGTTATGTAATTAGTAGGGAAAGGATACTTTCCAACCTGACTATCACTCACTACCCACTCTAGGAGATAAGTGGTAGATTGAGTATTTCCATACAGCTGATTGCCAACTCCTTAGTGCATAATAAAATCAGTTTCAATGTAAGATATTTCTGTGTGACTAAGTGAAGTGTGTGAATCACCTACTTGCCCAATTTGCCTCCGAGATGATTAGGAGCCCATTGGAAGACCTATTGAAAGTGCATCTTAGGGAAGTAACCCTAGTCACTACAAATCAACACTACTAGTGAACTCGTGTTTCGCATAGTATGTTCTCTAGTGTGATGTTAGAGTCATGCAACTCCTGGTGACAACTCTGGAACTCCAGAGTTACGTCCAGTAGAAAAGGGACTTGGCTTCAGCATATGTGCTGCGCCCTTACTGTTCGTATGGTTGTCCCAGATTTTGGAGGGCAGAGGTAGAGACGAAGAGGATCAAGACAGGAGTTATTCTAGTCAATATTCAAGCTACTGTACAGTGGAGTATCTAGGAGTTTATATACTACAGAGAAACATAGCATTATTAACAGAGGCAGAGCAGACGAGTAAGTCGGAGAATGGGATGTACATACAGTAACTGGAACTGCGCACCGGAGGGACGAAAGCCGGAGCGGTGCACACAGCACGGAGGTATCTACAAAGCAGAACTAATACTAATGTAGAACAAGGCATATCGTAATCAGAGTGTACAGAGGAGATGGAGAAACGGAGATAAGGTCCAGAGGTCAGGTGAAACTGATTGGGCAAGATAACGCTGGAGATTGCTCGATCACAAGCGGAGATGTGCCTGGAGGGCTGGAGTAGTACTTAGAGTGTCATGGATATGACAGTATCCCCCTCTTAGGCCCGAACCCCTGAGGGCCATAGGAGGACAATGCAGGGTGGAGGGTGCGGAGTTCTTTGTCAGAGGTCAGAGTGTGGATTAGACTATAAAGTCTGTCGGGTACCCTTCTGCTTCTTAAACCACTACTACTACCATGTCTGACATCACCGACATCAAGGACTGGTTGGAAGACCGTCTCACGGAGAACGAGAACAATGACGACAACCTGTGCACGGCAAAGTACGCGGAATGGCGGCAAAGGGTCAAAGCGAAGAAGGCAGAGGAGGAATGGAGGAAGGTGGTGGTGGAAGCAATGTGGAGGGTGGCAGAGGAGGTGAGGAGGCGCAAGGTGGAGGAGGCCAAGTGCAGGGTGGAGGAGGCAGCAGAGGTAGCTGCAAAGAGACAGGTAAGGCTCTTCGGAGATCAGAGGAGGTTGCTGGCTGACCAAGCAGGCCAAGCAGGTCGCTGAGGAGCAGCGAGTGGAGGGTGCGGACCAGGGGAAGGAAAAGGCACTGCCAGAGTGTGCGTGGTGTGAGCGGCACAGGCTGGAGTGCGAGCGTGGGTCGGGGAAATCAACCTCATGCAAGGCCTGCATAGAGGCCAAGGCGGCGTGCTGGAGGTCGGGAGCAGAGGGGTTGGAGAGGGCAACGAAGAGGCGGAGGAAAGCGAAGGAGGAGATGCCCAGAGGGAAGAAGAAGAGGGCCCATACAATGGAAGAGTTGAAGGCAGGGCCGAGTAAGGTCAGAGGTGCGGAGCGTGAGGGAGGTGCGGAGATGACAGAGGGGAGTGCGGACATCCTGAGGGAGATCAGGGACGCGATAAGGGCCCAAAACAGGCGACTTGACCGCCTCAACACAGTGTTGGGGAGGCTCGTCGAGCTGATGGCCAAGGAGGTGTACGGAGGGAAGTCGGAGGAATCCAATGAGGACTTGGAGGTGGAAGTGGAGGTGGGAGCGGAGGAGCTCACGGAGATGGAGGAGGAGGCCACTAGGGCCTAGGAGGTGGAGAGGGGTGGTCGGTAGATGCAGTAGATACTTTGTCTCAGAGTAGTTGCAAAATGCAACAAAAGGTCAGAATTGATGAGGGATGGAGCGGAGTTACAAGCAATAAAGTAGGACAGAGGGAGCCTGATCAAAGGCTGGAGTTCGGGGAGTGGAGTCCCTATCCCCCTCTTAGGGAGGACTTCCCAGAGTCCTCTAGAGGGTAGACTGGGGGGGCAAGAGGGTAGGGTGGAGCATGAGAAGTCCTTGCGAATCATCTCTTCAAAGGCTCCGGAAATCAGAGGAGTGGGGGGATGCAGATCACATGGAGTTGTTCCTGAAGAGATTGGTGTGTGAAGCTGAGGCTTCAGGGGGACGCATCCATGCAGTTGGGGTAGCAGAAGGGGACGGAGAACACAGTAGATCGGGGGAGGCGGAGGTCAGCCGGAGGACAGGTCCGGGGGCTATGGAGAAGAGCCCAAAAGGTGCTGGCAAGCTTGTCAGGTGAATGGAAAAATGTATTGCTCTACCCTACTGCTCAACAGAGCATTAGTGGGCAAGTCAATGAGATCCTAAATCAAGGGACAGAGGCTTCCAACAGAGTGTGACACGAATGTCAACAGAGTGATCACTAGTTCAGAGGTGGCAGAGAGGAATATCCAGAGTTCATAGAACTAACTGGAGGGGACAGGTGGAGCACCATCTAGGCGTGGGATGGAGGACAGGGATATGGAGGTAATGGAGGATGTGCCATTGAGACACGGGAGAGTCGGAGGGGAAAGGAGTGGAGTTCGCAGCAGTAGCGCTGAGCTGGAAACCAAGCAGCGCACAATGGACGACAGCACCCATCCAGAGTGTGGTATGGAGGGGATGGAGATCTCCCATGCTGGGAAACCCCTTACCCTCTCTGGCATGCAAACCAAAGCGCAGTCTATCGACTTGCGTTACTGGGAATGCAAAGCAGAACTCCATCGTCAGACCTCCGCCAGCACATCTCCACCCTCGTCTGAGATCCCCATCACCTCCAACCTCCCCGCATCCACCTCCAACCCTTATGACCCCACCTCCAAGTCTGATACCTCAGACACACACTCCTTACCTCCCTCTGACTCTGACTCTGACCCCTCTGATGATTCCTCCTCTGAGGATTCTGACCCCTCGCCTCCCCTAGAATCAGATGGCAAGTCCTCTGATACCTAGTGGACAGAAAGTGAAGGGTGAGGAGAGGAGGAGGTCAGGCTCGAACCATTCTAGAGCCATACCTTTGAGGCATGATTGGGTGAAAACAACCTTGGCACGGTCGGTTCGGAAGGCTCTTGGACGATCTGGGAAGCAAAGCTCGCACTGAATCAAGAAGGTGCAGAGTTCTAAGCCATCAAACTGGTCCAGGACATGGACCTTGGTTCTTTGACCGGAGGCGGAGGTGGAGGAGGTGTGGTCAGCGGACTTGGCTAGGTCCCTGACTGCACGGATAAGGAGAGTGAGGACTGGAGTGTCCTTGTCTTCTGAGTCTGAGATGTCAGAGTCGCTGTTGGAGGTGCCATTAGACGGAGGGGGCTGGTCCTGCACTCGACTGGAGTGCTGACTAGGAGTGACGGAGGAACGACCACTCCTACTCCAGAGTTCTACTTGTGGAGTCAGAGGTTGTGGGGGTTGTGACTGAGATGTGGAGGAGGCAGGACGGTGAGGGGAGAAACCATGGAACTGGTGGTCACTAGCGACTATGGCTTGATGACGTTGACTAGAGAAGACGCTGAGGTAGTTATAACAGGAGGATGCGGATGTCATGATGGAGGGTTCTGAGGGTATTGAGGGTACTGAGGGATTCATGAGGTCGGAAGATTTACCACTTGATATGAGAGGATCTGATTGACAGATGATTCTCGAAGAACTGATGAGTATGAATCAGCAAGTGGGAGCTTGAATATACTGTTAGAGTTGTGCAACTCCTGGTGACAACTCCAGAACTCCAGAGTTACGTCCAGTAGAAAAGGGACTTGGCTTCAGTGTATGTGCTGCGCCCTTACTGTTCGTACAGTTGTCCCAGATTTTGGAGGGCAGAGGTAGAGATGAAGAAGATCGAGACAGGAGTTATTCTAGCCGATATTCAAGCTACTGTACAGCAGAGTATCTAGGAGTTCATATACTACGGAGAAACATAGCATTATTAACGGAGGCAGAGCGGATGAGTAAGTCGGAAAACAGGATGTACAGTAACCGGAACTGCACACCAGAGGGACGAAAGCCAGAGCGGTGCACACAGCACGGAGGTATCTACAAAGCAGGACTAATACTAATGTAGAACAAGGCATATCGTAATCAGAGTGTACAGAGGAGACAGAGAAATGGAGATAAGGTCCAGAGGTCAGGTGAGACTAATTGGGTGAGATAATGCCGGAGATTGCTCAATCACGAGCAGAGATGTGCCCGGAGGGCCGGAGTAGTACTTAGAGTGTCATGGATATGACATGTAATGGCAAATTCATTGCCCACACTACTAAATCCAGGCTATTGGTAAGCTACTTTGAAAGGCAATCCCCTCAACCTCATTGAAGATTGCCAAACTAACCACACACCTGATATTCGACCCCTTTCTACAATTCAATACCATTAGTTGTTGATCGTCTGGATAAGACTTACACTTTATCCAGCTTAAGGTCTAGTATCTGTAGAGATAAGATTAGTTGTCCAGTAAACATGTCTGAATGTTTGATTGATCTTATCTAAGAAGGAAGACAATGGGTGTGTAAGTGTCATCGTAGTTGACGCCGAGTCACTGCATGAAGCTGCACACTACCAACCAGGCTTTGTATTTGTCAATTTCACCAGCGGCATTCTTCTTTATCTTGAAGACCCACTTGCAGCTTATGACATTCGTCTTTGCCAGTCTCCTGACGATGTTCCAGGTACGCACCTCATGTAGACTTCTTAATGCGGTGTTGACTGCTTCTTCCCACTTCACCCAATCCAGCTGTTTCCACGCTTCCTCTATTGTCTCTGGCTCTAACCCTTCCATTTCAGCAACACCAGCCATCAGCACATATGCCGTGTTATCACCATCGAATTCCAATGTACCTGTTGCCATATCAGCACCATTAGTGAGGTTGGTTCCCACATCGTCAGCGTAAGTCCCTTCTCTCTCTTTGTTCTGATTTTCGACAGGTTGTGTGCACTGTCAGCTTGACCGTCTCAACTTGTTTTGAGGAGCCAGTATCTTGAAGTCAGCGCCAAGGTGGTCGTTCTGTGTATGGCGAGGTGGATCTGGAGCTGATGGATTGGTTGGGGTGTCTGGTGAGTCATCGTTGGAGTTCCAAGTGAGTTGCTGACAATTTTCATTTGCTTTCATATTCTCCCCCTCGCTCGTGACACCAACACAGCTGATGACAACATCACGACATTCAAATGTCACGTTGCACTCAACCACAACAACTTGGCGATTGGTGACATAAACACAATGGGCATCGCTAGTGTCTGGGTCGAATCCCACCCAATGGGCCTCACACACTCGATCATCGAGCTTCGAGCCATTCGTGTTGTGTATCCAGCATCTGCTCCCCTATATGGGTAAGTTGACCAGGTCAGGTTTCTGTCCGTACAGCATTTTGTGCGGCATTTTGCCGTCGAGTGCCTGTGTCGCTGACCTGTTTTTCACCCAGACAATGTGCGATATCGCCTCACCCCAAAAGGCTTTTGGCAGTCTGCTTGTGTGCAACACTGTGCTTACCCATTGCACCAGCATGTGGTTAAGACGCTCCACTATGCCATTGTGCTGCAGGGTGTTGTGAGTGGTGGGTTTTCTTTTGGTTCCATAAGCTTTCAAATGATGAGTAAACTCGTCGCTCAGGTACTCCCCCCCACAATCTGATCGGAGGTGTTTAATGCCAGTGCTATGCTGGTTCTTTGCCCATGCCTCATATTGACAATAAGCATCAAAGGTGTCAGATTTCGCTGCCATGAGGTGAAGGTGCATATACATACCGCATGTGATCATCAGTAAATGTGACATAGTATGTCTTCTTTGCAGGTGTTTGCATCAGTGACAGCCTCCATACGCTGGTATGTACTTCATTGCCAAATTTCTCGCAGCATTTCGGCTCATGGTCCTTTCCAATAGGCTTACAAGTTGCCTTTCCATACTCACACGCTTCACACTGCCCCATGGTGGTGTGATCCGGGTGCAGCTTCACACCGGTCACCATCCCCTTAGCCAGCATGTTGCAGATCATGGCTGCACTGACATGGGATAGGTGAGCATGTAGCTCCTCCATGGTAAGTTCTTGTTCAGCTTTTGCGGTGCCTGTGAATGGGGCAGGGTACTGATTATGGATGTGATATAGACTGTTAACAAGGGGAATAGAGCCAATAAGGCATTGTAGAGACCTGTAGGTCTCTACAGTGATATTACCTGTTTCTACGACTCTCCGAACACTCTTGCATGACATCATGGTCATCCCACAGCAACTCTGGTGCATGTCCGATCCAACTCTGGAGGTCCTATAGACCAGACTTCCATAGTCTGGTATATTTTAGACCGCTTTTTGTCGGACTTTGTTTATCTTCTTTTATTCAACCATCTTTATCATTTCTGCTTACTGATACATGTTTCATATGTTACTAACTTCACTTTGTGACATAGATACATCCCCCATTTCTTTTATTTAGAGTTTAGACACTCATTCCTTACAGTCCTTAGGACTATAAAGCCCTGTAATATTCGAGTGAGAATACATCTTCTGATCTTCCGATCTTGGGATCTCCCATCACACGCATGAACTTCGTCCCCACCGCCCATCACCATCACCGTTCCCTTCCACTTCATCACCTACACTGGGTTCATACACCTGATCTTCATCTCCTACCTCTAGATTATCGTTCTTCACCGCTGGAGATACCTCCGGACTTTGTTCCCGTGCTCCGGACTTCAAGCAGACTTCCCTTCTGACCACCGTCTCTACCTACAAACCCCTTGGGTCGAGCCTATCATGCCCACAGATCCACACACATAACCTCCCAAAGAGATTTGTTGTTTTACAGTGTTTCCATGAGGTATAGATGGAGCACGATTGACTGCGGAATAATGCGGCATAGCCTGTGCTTGCGAGACAGCTGATCGAGATAAGGGTTACTTTCATTGACAGTGCGTAAAGGATGTCTTTGAGGAGGATACGGGACTGCTGATTGCAATTAGGCAGATGTACGTAGAGATTCCCTTTTCCAATCGCATTAAAGGTTTGATTGTCCACTGACTGGATAGGTTTGGGAGGTATTGTGGTGAAGTCAACAAAATGCACACATGCTGACAACATGTGCTGTGATGCACTGCTGTTGTACAGTTCTGTGATTTCATTTGATGCTGCACTATTGTCCTGCACGAGGGTGGCGTAGGGTAGAGATAATGAGGTAAGGTCTTCCTCGTCACTGTTGCCACAAACTGACCAACTGTCAGCAGGTTTGGCATTGCTCACAAGAGCTTCACTTTCAACGGGTTCTGCAAACCATACACCGTCTGGCTCTTTTGTCTCAGCTTCGGTGGTGTTTGCTTTCGCTGATGACTGTTTCCCTTTTCCACTCTGATCCAAGTCTTTAGAGTTCGAGTCCTTTGCCTTCTTCCCGCACGACTTCCAGCCTTTTGGAGCCTGTCCCTCCTTGCCTTCTCCTTCATCCCAGCAGTCCGTGTCTTGGTGGCCAAACTGTCCACAATTGTTGCAGTTCCCTTCAAAACACTTTTTCTTGCCTTTACCCTTTTTAGAGATGTCAGCATTAAAAGCACCATCTTCTGACTTCGTTTTTATTTTGCTAGGGTCCTGCAACACGAGGCGATCATATTCATCTATAACCATGTCAAAAAGAGTGTTGACTGAAACAGTTTTGCTATGGAGTTGAGTGGCAGCTGATACGGAGGAAATGACATTGTTATACGCTTGTGGGAGTGATGCAAGGAAAGTATTGAACAAATCTAGGTCCGATATAGGGCTCCTGAGTGAGGCAAGTTCTTTGCGCAAAGCTATGACCTTGTTTACATGCATGCGTGCATCTCCATTATCTTTTAGCTTCAGCTCATTGAGCTGTTGTCTTAGCTCGATGCCGATGACTGGTGAACAAGTTTTAAACATGCCTTTCAGGATGTCAAAGTATTCTTTGGCAGTCTTGGTGTGTCTGATGTGCATGAACAATGTGTTAGGCAGTATCGATACGATAATATGTATGTCAGGCCTGGGCATCCTTTTCAATCCATTCAGCGGAATGCTTCTCAAATTTCTCAACAGCCTGTATTTTGTCTGCGGTGGTGGGTTTCCATCCTGCAGATTTACCGAGTGCCAGATTAATAGGAAATGGTTTTGTACCAAAGAGGTAGCCTTCAAGGCCTCATGTGAGCAGAGCTATTTCGAGATGGCTCTTCCATGAGATCCTTTCCTTTCCAGCTGGGTCAAGTTTAGGTAGTTATAATGACTCCTTTTCTGAGTAAGACATTTTGGCTGAGTTCAAGGATGTTTTAGGCTTGTTCAACTTTAGTTGTATGAGCCAGGGCTCATAACCTGTAGCACACAGTAGGACTCAGTAACTGTGGTAGTCAGTCACTGAATATATTACCTGTAGCACATAGTAGGACTACAGTTTAATCAGTAAAGAGTGTAACATAAAGAAAGGTAAAGTCTCACCTCAGTAACTGTGGTAGTCAGTCACTGAGGTGGTGTGGTACAAAAAGCAACCAAAAAGAGTATCGTGATTAGGTAATCCATAGGTTCATACAATTGTAAACTCTACATCCGGGTGGTTAACGAGGTGAATGGTTACAGTAATCCAGTGCAGGTGGCGTGCTACCATCACAAGGAGAAAAGAGCACATTCATGTGCTCCGACTCTGAAAAATCCTAGAATGATGCTATTGAGAGCGCCTGTGTGCATGGGGGATCCCAGCTTAGGGAGAGGGGGAGCTCAGGTTGGAGGGACTGGAGCAGGGGACGGTTGGCAGATTTTACATCCACTCTAGACGGCCAGCGTCATGTAGTATATCCTTCAACTCCGTAAACTTAGGAGACACAAGCAGCAATCTTGTGGTGGATGACGATCCAGTGCGCTACATACACAGTAAAGTGTGTTGATACGAGCTACATAGCTTCAGATACAGCATAGAAGAAATCCTTATCAAAGTACTTGTTCAGAAAGAAAGATTTGGAGGAAAAAATGCTATTTGAATGAGTAAGACAGTTGTCAGCAACAGCGCTGAAATGGGGTGTGATGTGCACATAAGATCTCAGCTGGTCCAACAGAAACACCTTGCCAAAATCACGACCATTCATGCACTTCGCTCTCTTGAGCACATGGAGGCCTGTAGTGGCCTCAGTTGGACCACCATGCTGAGGTACAATGTCCAATCTCTGTGCATACACAAGAGCATGGTTTGCCCAAGTGCTTCAAGTGTTTCTTGGGAAGGCAGGACACATGATTAGGTGCATGAGAACAACAGATTGTCCTGTATGGGATCCAAAATAAGTAAGAGGTTCATGCACCAAATGAGCATGATGGAAACATACCCTACAGTCCACTCATCGGCCATTGATATGATTCATCCACTTGCACTATGCCAGTGTCATATCTGCTGTCTTTCCAGTCGTGATCAAGTGGGTGGGCATGAATAGTGAACGTCAAGGAAGTCTCTTCCAGATAGTAGTAAGACTTTTGTTGGATGCAAGCTTTCCACCATACTTGGAGTTTAGTAAATGGAAAATCTACATCGGAAGAAGATCACCTTGTACTGAATGTATGAAGATGATTGAGAGGATATGGTTTCCCCTCATGGTTCACATAGTCACCCAGCACTGCACAAAGATCCAGGAGATCAAATTGATGTGCAACTTCATCAATGGACTTGCAGTGCTACTTGGGCTCAATGTTCAGGTGGATGGCTGCTGAGCCAGCAACAATGGTATGGGGTGGAAAGCTGGACATGTCAGTGGGGGCGCTGGCTGCCCCCGTAGCAACCTTGAAGAAATCAGTTGTTTTGCATTTTGCTGACCACAGATCCTCCAAGATGTTTTCATTGCTAGTATCATCATGATCATCCTCATGGTCTGATCCATCATCCATCTGCTCTCCTCCCACCCCGGCAGCTGTTTGAGATGTTCAAAGGAGTATTGTAGTCTCAAACAGTCACCATTTCTCATCATGATCAAGGATGCAGCAAATCTGGTCGTTGTAGTCCTGATTATTCGTCATGAAGGCCAGGTCCTTCACAACCTTGATATGAGCATGTTCTGTGGTGTCTGCTGACCATTGTAACAAAGACCCCACCTGCACGATACTTGGAACAACGTGCTGCATCAATTCTAGCTTCAGAATATGGAAGTGGTCTAACATGGTATTATAACCTCAACAAAGGCCATTGTCAAGGATTGCCTGCTTGTAATCGTGAGACTTGTTGAGTGCAGCCAGGATCCTGTTCCACACCCACGAAGTAATAGCTGGGATCTGAGATAAGTATCTGAATTCCATGAGGGCATGCATCACCCTGACAATGCCTGCATCAACACCATCAGCAATTATGACAACGAGGTAGCATTGAACATCTCTTTGGGTCTGTCCACTGACCTGCTTGAGCTTTGTGATCCCACGGTTGAAGTGGCAAAGACCAGTAATCTTGGGAAGAATGGAGAATCAGAAGTCAAGTTCTTCGTCACCGAGAGCAAACCTGCACCAGCGGACATCGCGATCCCAACATTCCCGGTGCCAGTAGTGAAGTGCTTTTGGGATTAGAAACCAATTGGAATCTGCATAGCCATGCCAGAATGGTGATGACACCCCACTTAGGCGATACAGTTCACATGCTCAGAAATAGGCCTCAATGTTGGCCACAAGGTGCCTGACCAAATCAAGCTGGGCCAAAGTTAATCACAGTTCCCAAAGTTTTTACTTGTGACAATGGTGACCAGGGATGTTTGACCTTGTATACACATGACCATGCAGGCTTCAGGGGTGTCGGCAATGAAAGAGACCAGTGGTGTGAAACAGTAGCATAGATTCCCAAATGAATCGGACATCATGCATCCATGTTTCACTGCTTCTTTGAGGGGCTTGAGGATAGTATCCATGCATTGGTGGAAGAGGTGGGCATTGAGAAGCGAGCACATTCAGGGAGTATTGTGAAGGAACTTGGAGATTGGCATGAGAGTGAGAAGTAGAAAAGCATGTGACAAAGCTTTGTTCTGCACTTTCATTCTAATGTTGGCTAGACTGATCAATACGGATGTGCGACCTTGCCTCCACACATATTGGTGATGAGCATTTTATCTGATGACAAAATAACACCACACAACATGGCACCAATAAGTAATGGTATCTAGTATGCATAGTCAGTACACGAAGCTTCCACAATGTGCAAGTGTTTACCTGCATCTCCCAGCATCCATTGCTACTCATCCACTCATTGTACACCCTCACATCACACTCAGCATCTGTAAAAACACAGTGCAGGACATAATCCATGTCATTTGCAAACAGCAGGTGGTTAAACAACAGTTTGACACAGTCGAGAGCATCACGGTGGTAGAGGTAAATGGGTTCCTTTGTAAGGTGAGTGGTAGAAACAAGCCTGTAAGTCCAACATGGCCCAGATGGCAGGGATTTGGCACACGAACGTAGTTCCCGTGCTGTCCAAAAGGAAAGGGGTAGTGTCTTGACCTGGGAGACACTCAGTATCACATTAACATGGTGCCTGATCTACTTACGAGGTTCAAAGATAAGTATTCATCAATAGCATGCATGCTAAGGCCTGACTTCAAGAGAAAGTTTGCAAGCGTCCAGTCGTTCGAGTCAGCATATGAATAATGAGGATTGTTGGTGTGGTGCTCTGCATACTGATCTTGATTACACTTCGAGAGGAATGTTTCTCCTGTTCCATAGATAGCACCCACACCCTCATATATAATAATCCACCATCCACCCATGTGAATTTTCAAGCCGTGGATCTAAAACATCTTCAATTGGGACATCCTCATTGGGAAGCACAGGGAACTGAGGCTCAGAGCCTAGTTCATCATCTCTGTATGAGTCCTGGGCTGGAGGGAAAGCAAGCAAAGGTCCAAGGGATGGTGAACACAGGGGAGATTGGATGTGTTCATGCATAGGACTCAGAGTATGAACACTAGGAACTACGAGCTGATATCGATAGTTATCATCATGATAGTGAGAGCAGGGCTGTTGGAGATGTTGTGTGACCCCCCCCCCTGACATGGGGAAAATTTTGAGACATCTGGAACAGTTGGACATCAAAAACTTGAAGGAAAATTTTGAACATGCACTATGTTGAGCAAACAACTGTGATACAAGAGATGACTTGCCAGTGAATATGGGCTAGTGCTTGCTTAGTATTATAACTGATCTGTGTTTGAACTTTCAGATATTTTTGTTTTCCTCATGTCTTCAGCACGGAAAATGGTCCACACCGCAGTCCAGAAATTTCCTCTCAGTCAGCAGGTGATCAAGAAATGTTGACAAAGAGCATCTCACACTGAGGTTAGTATCATTCTGACAAAGTTCCTGGTGGAAGCCTCAACATTGTTCCCTCAGGCTGGACACCTGGACTCGAGGACGCTTTACCATCTTTTCCCTCCTCAGACCCCATAGTATCCATGTCATCCCAGTGTCCCCCCAACTCCATTAAAGTCCCAGCCACTCTACACATCAGTACTCCCAGCACTGTCAGCACTATTTGCATTCTGAAGTCATCCATTGTCTCCCAATTCATGACATCCACACCTACCTGGAAATCCCCCTTGGCAGTGCAAAACTCCATAGTGTCCAAGAACAACATAAATGTAAGGATCTATGTACTTATCGTAACATTCACCAATGCTAACACAAATTTTGAAAGGTGGCCCAGAATCAGGATGAACTGCTGGATCCCAAGCAGATAGAATTCAAGATGGAAGATGCACAGTTGATTCTCAAGGTTGCAAGGGCATGTCACATTGTCTGTCAGCTTGAGCATGACCTCATTGAGGCCAAG
>Ga0307508_10002473_pt1 | contig 19485 bp, 10 predicted proteins | sample 9_EM_MG_FD_203089 | JGI IMG/M metagenome (GOLD analysis project Ga0307508, IMG submission 203089) | Populus trichocarpa ectomycorrhiza microbial communities from riparian zone in the Pacific Northwest, United States - 9_EM | ecosystem: Host-associated > Plants > Roots > Unclassified | place... | reverse complement strand
TTATATACATTAGATATGATTTACAAGTTAACTCATGATTTTAATAATCATGCCGATAAATATCCATGAACATTTCAGAAGATGGAACAATCCAATTTATTTATTAAAGAAATGTTACAAAAAAAAAGAAAAAAAAGAAGAAATGTTCCATTATTTTGAAGAACATAACACAAGTTTATTGGAAATTCAAGCTTAGTGGAGCTGGGTTAAGTTTTGCACAAATTTTGGTATTGTGTATAGGTCCCCCATATGCATCATGTAACAGAGAGGAAGAATCCTAGTAGGAGTACCTGCCACCTTTTAAGTTGTGGATTTAAAACGCTTCACTGGAGCATTCAGGGAAGATAGGTACGAAGCATCGGCCCTGTCAATTCCGCTGAAAAGATAGCTGAAAGGGGCCATTTCTATGTACTTGCCAGAGCCAGGAACAACCTTCAGTTCATTATTTTCCCAAACAACTCGTCCGCCAGCAATTGTCACCTCAACCTTTCCCTGATGAAAAAATTGTATAAACTTTCAAAACCCAACATGGAGTGACAAGGTTTAGGTTAAAACACGAATATGAATATGAATATACACAAACACGATGATGGTGAGTGAGAAAGTGCACTGCTGTACACACACACAGTGAAAGAAGGGTGACATATAAGAGAAAAATGAAATAGTTGCAGGATCCACACTTGACACAATTGAACATGAAATGATTCTTAATGGTTCTTCAAATCTCACAATTCATGTTTTGGATCTTATGATCTGGACTTGATTCACATGCAATTCAGTCACGATTCAATTTGATTTAGTACTATTCACCAAATCATACAATTCACCTCAAATAGCAAAATAGGCAAAAAGAAAACGCATAATTTTGAAGAGATGGCAAGAGTAAGAAAGCAACAAGTCCAGAGATCATAAATGACAGCAGCATATAAACCCTTTTGTTAGGTACAACTTTCGATTTGAAGCCAATTATAAATTAAATTTACACAAAGGAAGAGAGGGGGTGAAAGAGGAGTGAGAAGCAAAGACACAAAAATGACAAAGGTGAAAACAATATCTTGTGGAGGCTCACTACTTTTTATCGAGTCTTGACAGGTTAGGAAATGCCATTAGATAGATTATTAATTATTAATCCATTAGGATGATCGAGTACCGATGAACAATGTCTTGAACTTCTTAAAACTACTAAATTTCTATGAATTGATGTTCATTTTGTTCCAACAATTATATGCATTCTTTACTTTAGAAACATGGAGCACGTTATTATCTTTCGTCATGTATTTTCCATTTTGTTATAAATCTTACTTTTCATGACTTGATATGATTCATAATCCCAAATGGGCTTTCTGATTCTTGAGTCCAATCTTACAACCAAAGAAAAGCCAATTACCACAATGCTTGTGAAAGATTACAGAAAAGCTACACACAAGTACACCCATACAGGGAAAACTTAAGAATTTAATGCAGCGAACTAGCAGATGCATGATCACTTTGTACCACAGGCAATTATCAGATGCATACTCGCTTTGTGTGACAAGCAATGCATGGATACTTTTGTGCCGGCATATTTCTCTCATTTCCAATCTCGTTTTCAGAGCCCATATAGAGACAAGATTTTTACTGGCAATTATTTAACAAAAAAATGTATCATATCATAACTAACATCCTACCCGACAAGTGTGAGCATAGCCTTTAGGCATGAATGAATCCTGGTGATGATAAATCAGGTGATCCCGGGTCACAACTCAACGGTTGCAGCATGGGTCTATTTCTCCTAAAATGCTTAATAAGTAGGGTATTCTAGTGACTCCAGGCTCTAAAATGACAGCATAACCTGTTGTAATGAATCTGAACCCAAGCATCAATTATGTTTAAGTGTGTTCTTATTCTGGACACCATAGTTTTGATGAACACTAAAAGCCATATATATCGAATAGAACAAAAATACTTGCAAAGACGCTGAAAATACAATAAATACAGGACACCAATCACTTGGATTGGAGGCATCGAGTGATGATAGACATCAGCTAAGGCGTAGCTGGTGCCATTACTTTAGTCACAGTCTAACCGGTGTGAGACCCTTCTTATGCAAGAACTGCTAAGAGGTATTTTGAATCCCACTCGTTAACGAAACAAAACAGCACTAAATTATAGTGAAAAAGTTACCTTCCCTCTTCTTCCTTCATAAACATTTGTATCTGTTCTAGAGTGGTGAGACCTTGCATTAATTTCGAAGGTTGAGTTTGGGTTGAGTATAATTATATCAGCATCAGATCCAGCAATAATTGCCCCTTTTCTTGGGTATATGTTGAAGATCCTGGCACTGGATGAAGCTAAATAGTGTGATTCATCAAATTGAACATTTGACCTATACTTTATCTTTCTTATCCCTGAAACTGAATAACAAGATTCACAGATAGATACTAAACAAACAGAGAATTACAGTCAAAACATACCATTCAGTGCTTGTGACCCGTACATAATCAGTGACAGAAATTTGGCCAGATTCCTGAAAGAAGCCCAGCATTTAGTTGACAATCACGAGGACAGAAATTTATTAAGCAAAGAGTCACAAAAGCTTACCACCATCAGATCCCAAACCAAATGCATCCTCTCCTCAATACCTACATTTCCATTTGCCATATGTAGCACGAAGAAAAATGGCTTCAATTGAGTCAATGGAATAAGAAGAGGCATATAATTGACTTCAGAAATAACAATGATCAATTTTTATTACCATTGACACCATTAGGAATTTTACGGAAATCATCAATCCCAGAGGCTTTTTGTGTGGAATTAAATACACAATGATCAGTTCCTACCAGCTGCAAATTGTAAAGAGTAACATGAGAAACAGATTATGAGAGTGTTCTTAAATGAGCAAATAGATTGATATGTCTTGGGCGATTCAAAACATCTATGAATCTGAATCCATTTATTGTTTCTGAAGCTTATAATCACCATTCCAGATTTTAAGAGACCTCACGTCCTGCTTTTACAGAAGACAAAATTAATTTGTCACTGAAGTTAACTTTATCGAAACTAGATGATCTGCAGTATCTTTAAAGTATCAACAGTTGCTCCAGCAACATCTTTATAATGACAAGAGAGAAACCTGCAGAACTCCATTTGAAAGGGCATCTTGCAGGGCTTTGCCATGCCCAGATGCTCTTATAGGGGGGCTCATGACATACCTGAAGCATGAGAATATATTAATGCTTGGCAATATATATGGCAAATTGACCAAAAATGTGCACCTCCCTCTCCTCCTTTCAATAAAAATAATAATGATGAACAGATTGTTGGCTCTTACTTTGATGCAGTGGTGAAGTCAGAATCCCAAAGTCCTGAATCATCAAGGGCCAATCCAGAAACCACTGGCTCACCAACAACTCTCTGCCCTGCAATTCAAAGAAAGTGATCAGGCTTTCAAGTGTTGAAAAGAAAAAACAAAACAATATAGCATCAGGAAGTCATAAACGAATAAGCTAAGATACTTATATGTATTAAATAGAATCTGGTGGCAGAAGTACATTTTACAACCCTGTTTAGAGTTCCAAAGGAAAGGTTTTGAGGTGCCTTTATAAAAGCGAGAGATGGCAACAGGGATGAAAATAAAGCAACGCACTGAGAAAATAAGCCGGTGCAAGTTAGGCACGAAATCATGCAGAAATCCAGGACACACATAAGTAGAGGTTACTAGGATTTTGATTATAGGTGGGAGAGAAAGTGGCTGATTATGGTAGGAAATCAATTGCATGTGGGAACAAGCAGCCATCACAGTTACTCACAATAGAGTCTGGCACAACTGAGAGAAGCATACTGAGGAGTCTGGTGATAACTATAAATGCTTTTAAATGGGACATCATCCTTGTTCCCATATCCATATATGGTACCACTTAACCAATAATCTTGGAAAGATTTGCCATCACTGCAGTTTTTGGAGATCACATGGTAAAAGTAGAAAATTAGAGTGATCAAAATGGACTCTTTCATCTTTTGTATTACAACATCCTTAATACCCAGCTTGTATTCCAAAAGTATCACTATCTATTCTTTATAGTCTGCTACTCTTTCCAGCCAAATTTTCAATGAACTTGTTTCAGAGAAGATCTATTTTTTTACATAGATGTTAGCATGTTACTGAATCTTCTATCTAAATAACATTAATTTAAGAGAAAAAGTATAAGAAAATATACAAAATATATGGGATGATGCCATCAAATTTAACTGTTTCTATCTGTTACAGACTGTGTTCATTCTCTTACGAACTCATGGCTATGCATTCTCCTGTAAGCAACACTTTCTTTTACATGTTTGTCATATTCCATTCGCAAAAGTATTAATTGTTATTAGCTACTGCAGTAATGTAAAACTTCCTCAACAAACAAGAAAATAAAATATTAAAAAATTTAAACCTGATTTGCGAGCTTTGGCTATTTCTTCCATGGCATCAATGCTCATAACATGAACTACATAGAGTGGCGTGTTCACAAAACCAGCTAAACGAATTGCTCGAGCAGTTGCCTCTCCTTCCAGCTGCATGAGAATCAAACTAACTGCTAAATTATAAAAGGAAGGTATATATACTTCAATATCTTTAAGGAAACAGAAAACCACAGAATAGAAAAACATATCTACTTATCAATAAGGGTATAAATTAGAGATCAGCAGAAAAGAAAGTAAATTTCTGAACTAAGCAAATCTCCTTAGCTTAAGAATTCATTTGGGCCATTTATGAAGCTGAAACATGTTTGTACGATTCTGTGATAATAAAATTAATGACATCATAAAGCACAGTAGATAACTCTAACTATATAATATCAACTAAACACGGTAATGAAAAAAAAAAAAAAAAAGGGTAAAAGCCATCTGCCACATTCTCTCACACATGGATCATCGGCTGAGCACTAAATCCTCCCAGGAAAAAAACAACACATCATAGAGGAACAAGAAAAGAAAATGACTAAAAAATATTGGAACAACTAATTCAACCAAAGATAAGGACAGTAGATTTGGTCTACATGCTACTAGAGAATTACTTGTATGATAAATCAGTGAGTGTACAAACTCTAGAGTGAAGCACATAGATCATCGCTCAACTACAGAATTTTTTGTTGGCTTGCACACATTACAGGTGGACAATATATTTGAAGGAATACCAGTGGGGGCCTCGAAAGAGCATGTCCCTCTGGACCAGTAATACCAAGCTGTATCATTCTTTTCTGTCCTTCGAATACAGCATCTCCATTTTCTGCATGGACCATGGCTAATGCACCAAGAGACTTGCACCTCTTCAATCCTTCTAATAAAAGCTCATCATTGACCATAAGCACCCCCTTGTATGCTAGAAAAAACTTAAAAGAGTTGATACCTGCAAGTTTTAGATGGGCACAGATTCTAAATAAAACAATAAATAGCCAGAAGTTGTTGTTTACTAGGTTCACCGATATAAATTGAAAAAAAAAAAATACTTGAATCCATATATGACCTCGAACAAGATTCTAACCTTTTTCTTTCACCATAATTTCCATATCCCTTGAAACAGTGTCATCAAATTTAGTGATTACCATATGAAAACCATAATCCATGCATGATTTCTTTGCCTTTTTCTCATATGCTTCTAAACCTGCTATTAAACTGCCATTTACTGGTATAACAAAGTCAATATGCATTGTGGTTCCACCTGCTAAAGCTGCTGCCTGACCACTGAAAAAGTCATCAACAGATTCAGTGTTCAAGGCCTCCATAGCAAGATGCGTGTGAGGATCAATTCCACCTGTTGATGTTACAAGGAGAAGAAGCAGCCATAAAAGGAATGATTTGCATTAAGTGTTTAAACCCTGTATTGGAATTAACAGCAAACCAGATTGTCATTATGCACTCAAATTACTTCTAGCATAGAGAAAAGAATTCACAATAAGTGATCATAACAAGCATGCATATCATGGAAATGGTTGGACTAAACGCTAGACTCTCTACATCATATTCCATAACAATAAAAAAAAATTACAAATTGCAAGGCAGAATACATTGATAGAAAGCATCTAAGATCCTCTCTAGTATAGCAATTCCTGCATTTTACAGATGTATCAGGTTTATTATAGGATGCAATAGAGAGTGATTAGTGTGTCTGAATCGTTAAAATTCCAAAACCCTGTTTCAACTGCAACAATGAATGCATGAAAGAGAGGTAGACAAGCGGTAAATGTATCTCTGAAGCTATCATATTTTTTATGATAAGATTAGCCTAAGAAAGGAAAGAGTTACAAGGAAATCCTAGCGTCTGGGATCCAGGAAGCGTACAAAAGAAGCCCCGGTTAAAACACCAACATCGACCTATCATGAAGGAATAATACCACAACTAACCTGGCATGACAAACTTTCCTGTAGCATCAATTACTTTGACATCGTCACCGACCTGCCAATAGCAACCAACAATTGAAAACTAAGTATGAAAGACACCATAAAGTAAAGTGCAGGCATTAACAGCCAAAACAAAGCGTTAAAGAAACCAGATAACCTAGCGCCACAAGAGGGTAACGGGTGCATATCACATTCTGAATAAAGTAGATTTAAAATGAAGACAGTTATCAGGAAGGCATAAGCAGCTATGAATCTTGAGCTGCTAGAAGTGTATATCATAATATCCTAGAAATCTGCACTTCATGTACTTATTTAGAAAGTTTGGTTGGCTCACATTGTATTAGCAACAAAAATGTCCTACCGAGCCTGAAAGATTTGGAGGAAATATGTCCAGCTTGTCTAACTGATAGGTCTCCTTGGATTTCTCATGCAAAAATCTGTCAAATTTTGTATCTAAATGTAGAGAATCCAAAATTTCTAATGCTAGATTTCAAGTATCATTATTATGTGATCACGAGAAATTTAAAAGCCCTAATGAACAAACTTTATCACCATATGAACTTCCAGTCAGATGCGCTGAAATCCATTTAAAACGTGGCATTAAAATACTCTGTTCCACTTTGCATCTACAAAAGGTCATTACCAATTCCCTTGTGATGATGTTATCTGAAACTAAAACAGTCTTCAGTCCATTTTTTCTGTTCATTAAAACACAGAAGTTCTGCCTGCTTGATTCAATTAAGGATAGCAAATCAACATCATACTTTCCTCTCCTTTCTATGGTCTTAGCTAGTAAACCATCAAGTTGAGATTGTTGTTATATATAACATCATAACTGTATGAAATTCATACAATCTGAGAAAGCATCTCCTACCATTTCAAAGGCACTTCATCATAGAATGTGAAACAGATCTTCATAAGAAATCATTTTGAGAACTTCTACTGAGAGTATTTTCTTTCTTTCTTTCTTAATCAATCAAATTATAATACAGTATCATACTTGATTCAGCTAGCTTAACAAACAAACGAACAAAATACAACTCTTGCAAGCAGTTCAAGAAGATCAGTTTTTTTTTTTTTTAAATAAATTCTGAGAACTATTTCCCAAACAACTTCGGCTCAAAAAGATTGAAACTAAACAAATATTATTATACCCTAAGATTAGGCTTGACAGCAACAATAATCCCATCCTTTACGTAAACATCAGCAATCTCCTGATGGTGCGCATTCACAACAGTTCCTCCCTTGATCAACAGCTTTGTTGATGATGATGAAATTCCACATCCAACCTCATCATATCCAATACCAGCCTCACAGAACTGAAAAGAAAAAAACCAAAATTTTCAAATTATTTATTGATTGATGAGCCATATGATTAGGAAAAAAAAAAAAAGAAGTTTGATTGCGCTCTTCAGACTTAAGTCAACTCAAGTTGACTAGATTTACTTAGATATTAACCAAAAGTGAAGGAATTAGGAGTAGATTAATTACCTGGTTGGATTGCGAATTTGAAGGAAAATAAGTAAAGAGAAGAAGAGAGAGTAATAAGGAGAGAGAGAGATGATAAGCCATTGACTGAGTCTGAACAGGCTAAGCTCTCTCTGTCTTACTCGCGCTGTAAGACTTCATGGTAGCTAACTCGTTACGGACACACAACACTGCCTGACTCGGCCTATTATTTTAGTATTTTTGGTAAATATACTGCGCAACTTCACCACCACGAGCAAATTTCCAAAGTTCACAGTTTAAAAAATCTGCGGGACTAATTGGTAAATTTTGGATGCTTGAAAATAATGAAGCGGGTGTTTTTTAAAATATTTTTATTTTAAAAATAAATTAAAATAATATTTTTTTATTTTTAAATTCTATTAGTATATTAAAATAATTTTAAAAAATATTGTTTTAATAACACTACTCGAATGCAATTTCAAACGGCATGTGCCGCTTAACAGGCCATTTTAATAACAAAAAATACGTCCGTGACAACTAAGAAAATCCATCTCACATCCCAACCCATCCTCCTTAAAAAAATACAATAAATAATAATTAAGAAAATCAAACCCATATGGAATCGGATCCGACTCGCCCCCAGCATCTCCAGGGTTTTAGAATTTGAAAACTATCTCCCAGACCAAAGAAACGCACAAACCCTTCCCTCCCGAGCCCCTGTCAGTGACAAAGCCACCAAAATATCTTCCTCAAAACAATTCAAGTATTATTACATTCGGACCGAAACAATAAATAAATTAGGGTTTCTGTTTTGGCACTTGTAGTTCCCTCTCCCTGCTTGAAGAAGCTAGAGCTTTAATCGTATTAATTAGCGTTTAATCAATGGGGTCATTGCTAGGATTCCAAGACGAAACGGTAGCCGTTGTTGATGATGACGAAGAGAAATCAACATCGTCATCTTCATCGTACGGCTACAAATTGGTGCCGTGGTTAAACTGGAACGAGTGGGAATGTGTTAGAGATTCTCTCTTCTCCGAATCTCCAGAAAATATTCTTTCTGCTATTAATAGAGTAAGACGCAACTCTATTTCTTTCTCTAAATTGATTTCTGTTTGTTGCCCGAGTAACTGAGGCAAACGGTATGTTATTCGGCTTTTAATTTGCTTCCTCTCAGTCTTTTTTCCCCCCCAACTGTCACGTATTATTTTTAACTGCTTCAGTTCAGCTGTTAAAACTTGAAATTTTATTTTTAATAATTCCGTGGTTTTTATTATTGTTAAGTTAGTGACTCAGCTGCCAATAGAATGTTTCTACCTTTTGTTTCTAGTTTTAATTGAGTTTATTTATTTGTGATTTAGATATCTACATGGCGAAGCAGAGGGTGTTTACCTGTTGTGATTGATGTCACAGCTTCGATCATTGAAGTTCAACAGAAGGATCCTTTGTATAGGTAACTCATTGTTTCCAGTCTCGATGAGCTGATGCCCAAGGTCCTGTTTTAAACGTTTTGCTTGGTTCTCGGCCTGTGCAAGTTGCTGAAATTACAATGGCAATGCTAGTTCTTCTGCTTCTGCGAGACTGTGATGCTATGAATGTTATAATTGTGTGTTTTTGGAATAAATTTCCATTTTTTTCATATTCTGAAAATGTTCGTTTTCGTAATTGTAGAAAAGACTTACCTGACGATGCTATACATTCAGAGCAAATGCTGGCAATGCTATATTGTATGGCTATCTTGAGGTGAACTCCTCCTCCTCCTCCTCTTTTGCTATATTGTATGGCGTTCTTGACTTGAGGTAAAAACCTGGAAGGCTGGGTAAGGAAAAGCTCCTTATCTATGTACTGATGATAGATCATGAAATCATGCCTCGGTGATAGTTACATATATGCTCGAGCAATCAGCTCTGGAAAATCTAGATTAGAAATTTAAAGCATCTTGGAAATGAGTTTTACTAATACATTAGTAATTAAGTAACCCTATATTCATAGAGAATAATTTGTTAGCATTTTGATGTATGTACATTAATCGCATATCCTCGAATTTGGAAAATATCTGTTCGTTTTAAGATATGCTGAAATATTTTGATATGAAAACACTCATCCTTTATCAAGTCAAAGTAAGAGCATCTCCAAGGGGAGATGCTATTTTGAAGAGCCAAATTGATAAAATGGAATTTTGAATAGTATAAATATGGCTATTTTTAATATGTATACTCCAATGGAAAAAAGCCATTTGAAAAGCCAATTGTAATGGAGTGGGAGAAATAAGTGCTTTAATTTTTCTTCAAGGAGTTTGCTGTCATTTTTTTCCACATGGCTGCATTTAATTGGTTTATTTTTTTGTTGGCTCCGCTTTGTTGGTTTTGGCTTTTTTGAGAGATGTAGGAATAGCATTTTTGGGAGAGAAAAGGCATTTTGGCATTTTGTTTAGACTTTTCTTGGAGCATGTAAAACAAGCATTGAGGAGCCAAAATAATATTTTTATTTTTATTTTTGGATTTCCATTTAGCACACCCCTTGGAGTTGCTCTAACAACATATATTTTGTGGATTTATATATCTAATCCTGGTTTGTGTGTAACTTCCATAGAGATTTTTGGAGGCCTTACTCTTAAAGATTGTGTTTGGTTATGTTGCCTTGTTTTGTATATGCATGCAAACATAAAATTGCAATAAGGAAAAATAGTAGGCTCACGTTGCCGAGTGTTGTTTCTGAAGGCTTGTAAACTGTGTTGTTGAGAAGACACGGAAGAAAACAGAGGTTTCAATTGCTGAGGCAGCTGGTGCAATTGGTATTCCACGCACGCTGATCGACATTCGTCATGGTAAGTGTTTTCTTTGCATAAGCTAGTTGCTCAATATAATTTAGTATGATAAGCAAAGGAAGAGTCTTAACTTTGGCCATTCGTGCATATTTTTTTCATATCTACATACTTACTGTCAAGTTAGGAGCCATTCAGAAGTCCAAACTGTTTTAGCATTATTTTGTTTGGATTCAAGTTCTTTGGTTCATGAACCTTAAACATAAACCTCATCCGTATACCCTGACCCCGAAACTCCATGCTTTAACCAAGCAAACTCACTGCAAATACACAAGTTCTTGTTAGTCCAAATTTATCCCATATCAACAGCCAGTTATCCTTCTCCCCAATCCACATATGAGGATCTAACTTGAATTTCTTGAATATTTGTTTACATGCTAGCAGAGCTTTTGTAATTTGGTGGCAGGTCATTAATATTAATTTGAAATGTGAAATGTTCTTGTTTTTTTTTGGACTAAATTGAGAACTCATTTTTCCTTTTCTTAATCTTGCTATGATTGTAGAGGGTTCTCACCGTGATCTTCCTGCTCTTGCACTTGTTCAGGATTCAGCTGTTAAGGTGTGCTATCTTTGCGAGTTTCTGTTATTTGTAGAGTAATTTACCCTCTGATTTTCTTCTAACAGCTAGCATTTTAAGCCAAAACTCCTGTTTCAATGTTTCATGATTTCTTTTTAGGAAACTGTTGGACCAAGCTTCCCCAGAATTGCTTAACAAACAAACCATGTTTGTTTTTTAGTTCTGGAAAAGTTAAGTTATAACATGTGCTGCTGATAATTTCAGGCAATTGATTGGTTGAAATCTTATTATTGGGAACCTCAGACAAAGCAGATTCCATTCCAAAGTGATGGAACTGCTAGCATCAGAAAAGAAATTGAATCTAAACTCCTTGAGTTGGTTTCCTGCTTGAAAGTTAAGAAGAGTCCTGAACCTGGTTCTTCAGCAATCAAAGAAAAACGTACGTATGCACTTTTAGTTTTTTTATTTTTCTCTTTTTTGATGCAAAGGCCTGTGCAATTTTATTTTCTCCTTTTTTATGTGGCAAAGCCTTAAAATAATGTTCTTGTCTTGTCTAAGTAATGTGATTCAAAAGAAGACCTTATTACAGGATTTTCATCAAGACATCAAAAGTATATTTTTTTTCATATTTGTGACTGTTATTCATGAAGAAATTATTAATAAAAAAGCCTTTCTTTACTTGAGTGGTGCACTTCTTTCTCCATTTTCCTCCACAAACTATCATCTATTCTTTTTTTCTTCTGTAATAAAAAAATTTAAAGTAATAGTTCTTTGTTCTTTGGTTGTTTTGGAAGATTGTTAACTTTTGTGCACCTTTTTTGTTCTTGTTCTTATTTGATTGACTATATTTGATCTACCAGTATGCAACTGCATTTTCTTTCCATAGAAAGCAAGAAATTCTCTATTCTAAGAATGAAACATAGAGAAGGGCAAATCCTTCTTAACAACATGAGGATAGCTAGAACAGGTAAATCATAGTGAGTGAATGAGGGGTCCTGTCAAATTAGAATTAGGACAAATGCTGGTATTAGCTTTCATCTTAATCCTCTTTGGGAATCTTTCGTCTATGTAGCATGTTTGGTATTCATGCTGACCAGAATAGTGATCTGTATTTTTTCCACCACCACGTAATCCAGAACATGTTAATTTTCCTTATCTTGGAAAGGTTAATTCTTGAAACAGTAAGATGCAATTGTCATGAACAGCTTTGTGGCTGTAATAAGTTTTTCTCTCATGCCCAGCAAGCTCTATTCATCCAAATCTGGGGGTGAGATAATATGCTCCAATTATTTTTTAAGAACTAATAAAGGCAAAGTTCAAATTTATGGTTCTTTCATTCTTGATATTGTTTTTGTTGGGATATAACTTTTTATAAATACTTAGTGCTAAAATTTTGAGAATAGTTTTAATGTTTTAGGAATTCTTACTGAAATGCTTTGAAATTTGGGGTCATGGCTAATGCATGGAAAATGACCCAAATATCTGCATGCACTAGTTATATGTATTTGCTGATGTACTTCTTTCTACAGGTTCTAAGAAAAATATTACCAAGACTTTGAAAAATCTTGTACGTCTATATTCTTCCTTCTCCTCAGAAGTACTATCAGTGTTGTTTGAATTCTTGCTCCAGGCTTTAGATTCCTCAAATCTGGTGGAGCTTGCAAAAGGTTGCCTAGTTGGTGAAGACATGAGCTTTTTCTTGGATGATTGGAAGCTTTTAATAACAAAATTCTCAAAGAAGGAACCAGAATTACTCCTTATGCTTCTTAAGGCAGTTCTAAATATGATTGACGCTCAAGAAGCCATGAAATATGAAATGGGTAACCACAAACTTATCCTTCTGTTCCACTGACATGCATGTGGTTTATAATTTTGTGTTGGTTCACAAGATGTACAGAAATAGCTCTACTTATATATTGGTTTATTAGCTAGAATTTTCAACTGAAATTGGTTTCCTAACAAAAATTTTCTTTCCAAACCTAACCAAATTCCATCTGCTACTGCTTTCAGCAAGCAATCATTTGGTGGTCAACTTTCAATATGTGTTTTGTTTAAGCATTTCAAACCCACTAGTGAACTTTTCATTGTTGAACAGACATTTGTGATCATCATTCTTCATTTGAGCTAGTGAGTTAGGCATGCCCAACTTTATATTTGTTGAACTCTTTTAAACCTTGTTTCTAAGCTATTTATGTTTATCCTTCTAAGTACCCGGTTTACCATGAAAGCCAACTTGATGTGGCATGGCATATAGCTGCCAGTAACTATAGTTTTGATTCCATGTTATCTTTGTTGACCTTTCTGAAATCTTGTCCAGGAACACACCTCACATCACGGGCATACAGAACAGAGACTGGCCAAATTGAAAGACTTTCTTCTTTGTTTGCATGGCTTGTTGGACAACTCAAGGGACTAAAGCCTCTCCGCTGCAAAGAAACTGCAGCTGAAAGAAAAGCCTCTTCAATTGGAATGAATTTATCAAACACAATCCTGATGGAGGTCCTCCGCAAATGTCTTTTGGTGTCCTCAAATGGCAATAAGCAGCTTATGGATTCAGCGCTTCATCTTGCACAGTTGATGGGCGATACCTCTGTGATGGGGAAACTCAAAAAACTAAGTTCGCTAGTTTTGTCAGACCCAGATGTTACCCAAGAAAAGTCTTCTCTCCCAAGTTTGAATAACCTTCTTATCCAGCAAGATGAATCTATCCATCAGGCCACCAAGAAGCTAGAGTTTGTTAAATTTTGCCGAACAAAGAGTAAAGCTGTTAAGAGAACAGATGGTGAAGTAGGTAGTTCAGGCGGATGGGCTGTGGCAAAATCATGGAATCCATGTCCAATTGGCATGTTGCCCCGTGACCTTGGATCTTCCGGCCATCTTCCTGTTCTTGACTGTGCCGATGATGGTAAAAAGCCTGTTCATTCATCAGAATGGAAGCAGTCCTGGGAACTGAAACAAGGCAGCAGTGGTGACATTCGTTTTTCATATGACCCTAGCGTCGAGAGGACTAGTAGTAAGAGAGAAGCTGGCTGTGATATTTATTTATTAGATAAATCAAGCGCTAAGAAGATGAGAGAGACAGCTGACAGTTTTGAATCAGATTGCGAGAATGTTTTGTTGTCAGGAGATGAAAAAGGTTGTCTGATGATAAATGGAGTTTGGAAGAAAATAGGGGAAGAAGAGCTGCTTACTATTATGTCTGATGTGAGGATTTTGGTGTAGAAGTGTCCACGATAACATTTCTGGTTCCGTATTTACTCAATTCATTATTGTCGATATTCATTTGCCACCCCATAACAACCTCATTTGTCTGGGCAATGAAATTACAGGAATTTTTGCGAAGTAACGGCCATGGGTAAAACTGGTTTCCTGGTGAACAAATGGTGCTTTTGGCACTCCTTGATGAAGTGGTAGATTATCAATGGGAGTGGAGTATGCTACGAGGAAACATGATCTAGCACCACCTGGAGCTTTTCATGATGCACTGTTCAGGTTTGTTCCCATCATTCTTGGAGACCGCAGGTAGGTCTGACGCTGCTAGCAATGGACTTGCTCTAAACCTGTTCAATATGCTGCACTAGCAACACAACACAACAGGGGCAGAACTTTTAGAACAAAATAATAATAATAATAAGAGCTTTCATTGTCATCCCTGCCCATTTGCGTCAAAGAACAGCTTGAAATTGAAAATTGCAAGTAATGTTGTGATTATATGGACCGTGATTGAGTCTTTGCTTTCGTGGGTCTCTCATTCTGACTCTTTTAGCATTCCATCTTGTGGACATTGGATTTAATTATTTATCGTGCTGTTTTGACGCTTTCCAATTTTTAACACGAGAGCAACCCTTACCTGCTGTAACTAGACAAACTAATAAAGTAAAAAAAAAAAAAAAAAAACGAAATAGGAGAGGGATGCCACCATTAACTGAAAAAAATGACGACGGCAACAAAATCGAAACTTGCAAGGGAAAATGTTAGCATGAAGTTGAAAACCAGGTGGCTATTCAGTTCAGATTTGGGCCCACCACTGCTACGTAGCAGCTATCATGTAGAGAAGCCCGGCAGGGGCGACCTGAGAACACATGAAGTACATTGGATGCCGCCACATGTGACCCAAGGCCGCTCCTGTCGGAACCCTTTTACAATCATATATCATAGGCCTCTCTGTATTGCATAACTTGGGTGGTGAATGCACTGGAGCTTCATTTCATGTTATATAGAAAACGACAGCCCAGTACTTTCTATTCAAATGTACTGCTATATACTACACGCAGTCACCATATATAGTAGAACTTGATATGGATTTTTTATTTGAATTATTGTACAATTTGTACTCCCTGGTCCATCTCTATTGAACAGCAAATGGGAATATCATGTTAGGTAGATTAACGAAGGATGCATTCAGTACACATAGATGGTCGTGGATCGTACAGATGATGATTGCACAAAACCAGGAAAGCAGTACATTTGTATCTACATGTGTGCATTGTGGAAGGAATCGTTCAAGAATTTTGGAGTTTATAAAAAAAATCCACCCAGTATTAGTACCAAACAGAAAAATCATCTTTAATATTGAAAATATTGTTATAGAACATATAAATTGCTACCGTATGTGGATCTCATTCAGAGTTGGGGCGTGGTATGTTTCATTAATGGCATTGATCAATTAAGTTTTTATCAGTATATTTTTACTAAAAAAACAACAAATTAAAAAAAATATATAGATATAATTTTTTTGAAACAATAGCACGTCCTAGTAAAGATGCAATGCATTTGGCGCTAGTTAAATTTAGTCACGATTGGGCGTGATAGTGTCCCAAGTTTCAAGCACACTAGGCTTGGTAGTGTGTCAAGCACTTCTATTGGGTCTAGCCCAGGGAAAGAGCTCAACCTTCATAGACTCAACTATATTTGACATCTTGGACTTTAATATTCATATACCTTTTAGGTGTATAAAAGTTCTTTAGGGACCCATCATATTACCATCAAATATTAATACAAATATAAGAGATATTTATACCTCATTAAATGTTATTAGGGTAAAATTACACTTCAGACCCTCATTTTCACCAAAGAATAAGACTCATGGGTTATAAATACACCATGAAACCTTCAGAACAAATGTTCACAATTTTCATTCTCTACTGCATATATATTTTCAGAGCATCTCTTTCTAAAATATTATTGTATTTTCTCTCTAAAAAGATATTTATTTAAGCATCGGAGAGTTCTTACCTCCACCAAAAGAGATCTTTTGTAAGTACTAGCCACAAGCCACATTGGCCTACCAAACACCAAATATAAGTTATCAACTATCTTGACTAGGAAAAATAAATGAAATTGCTAGAACTAACTAATTAACCGATTATCCAACTCAGAAACCTGATTCTAGACTACTTGGATTTTTTGAAGATCATGGCATAAATAAGTTTTTGACACATTAAAGTTAGATCTCAATATGGTGTTGTGGAATATAAGAGATACCGCATTGTAAAATCTAAGATCTTATGCATAGGTATAAGGTTTGACATTTCATAACATTCTTTTTTGGCCATCACAAGATCCAATGTTTACTACCTCTGTGTCCAATGAGAAACACGAATGAGATTGGTGTTTGAGAATGAGTTTCAACTTTTTTTTTATTAAAATTTGATTTTTTTTGTTTTAAATTAAATTTTTTTAGTGTTTTTGAATCGTTTTGATGTACCAATGTCAAAAATAAATTTTTAAAAATAAAAAAATATTGTTTTAATATTTTTCTAAACAAAAATATACTTAAAAATGCTAATGTTATTATAATCCCAAACACCTTATGTATGAATACTAGCTATGTGATCCGCACTCTGTCGTGCGTCAAATATTTTTATTTTTCATAAAAAATATATATGTAGGGGTTTTCAACACATTTTTGTAGTTTAAAAAATGTAACAAATCAAAACGTTTATGCACATATGTAATCAAATAAACTAAGAATTATGTGCGCTGATAAATAAATAAAAAATCATTAATGACATGTAAAAAAAAAACTTGAAAAACCGAGACATATATAAATCAAGATATTTAATGTTAAAAAATAGAATATTAAATTGACTGAATAAAATAAAAAGAAAAAAAGAATAACATGTAAGGCAACAAATATTAAAAATATCATTTGAAAATAAATATTTTTTATTTTCAAAAACATAGTTTATCTATATAAAAGATAAAAATAAAACTATAGATGAACTAGAAAAACCTCTTTGAAAATTAAACGCATAAAAAAATTAATATTATTTAAAAGATGCCCTCTGAACAAAATAAAAGAGAGGAAGTTTTGTCTATTTTTTTTTTTTTAGTTTTTTAACCGATCACGTCACTTTATTTCTTTTCAATTGTATTCTTTAAAGTTATATTTTCATGTTAACCATGTCAGACCCAAGCACCTGGATCTGGACAGTCATGCCAGAAACAGACGATACGTGGCTTGCTGAGGTAGAAGACGTGTCGCTTGTTTTGCCTAAATTCCGGTCAATGTGATTGCCGAAAAATCAGGGCCTATGCTCTTTTAACCTAAAAACTTATTTTGCAACCCGTTTTTGACCCAAAACACCTATAAAACACCCTAAAAACCATGACAAAGTTAGTCATGGCCTCAAAGAAACCCCATAAACCGCCCCAAAAACCAAACTCAACCCGAAACCAAAAATCAACCCGAGTTCTCATATCTATTTTTTTCACGAACTTTTAAGGTACAAAAACACCTAATATGAACTCCCCGCATCAAATGGAACAATTTGACATAAAAATCCTTCATTTTGGTGGCTTAAATCGGTGCCAACGATAAGTTTCTCTCTTTACCACCAAAATCCGGTGACCCCCCTCTCTTTCCTCTCTCAACCAGAAACAAAACATAAAAAAAATAAACCTCTGTACCAAAATGGAATTGGAACAATTTCGAGCGACCACAATTGTATAATTTGCGTGATTGTTTAACCTAGAGAACCAAAGTGAATGTTTTCAAAACTTATGGTACATCACTTATGTTTGTCGTGTTTCTCATTTCGGTCCCCCCCTCCAATCCCACTTTTTTTTATAAGAATTTGAAATGAATTGCTTTTTAAATAAGACTTGATTGTCTAAAAACAAAATTTAAAGACCAAACTAAAAAAAATAAAATTTTGCACAATAATAAAAATACAATAAAATCCCACGTGTTTTAATATATAAATAATATCACTTTGAAGTTTCACCTACTCGATTTCTATTAGGTATCGTCGTAGAAGCCCTAATTAATTGTTGTATACACAAATCTGATAGATAACTTCATTAATTTGACACCGAAATACGATAGTTCTTTTTCCCATCACCTTTTCACTACAATCAATGAAATTTCTAATGCTTTGACGGAGCTTGACCCATATGGTTGTCTTTCCACCGGTGAAAAGAAGATGATGTTCCTTCCCCTCTAAAGCATTTTTTGTCTTTCAAGCCACCTCTTACCAAAGAGTATCTTTTGCACCTTTATCTTTTTCACTAAAATCAAAAGGCTTCATGAATATGCCATTATTGCTTCTCATTGCTCTATCGGATTTCTCAAGCATCTTCATGCTCGCTAGCTTTCACTACGATATAAAACTTCAAAGATAAACTTGATGGATTGCTACCTCAAATTTTGGATTCATGGGATCCACTCTTATCCTTGAAGATCCTTAAAGAGAGATAGAGAACTAGTAGCACTCTATGCATTAGAATTTCAATCATATTATGCCGCTTCGACCCCTCTTTATGAGCGACAACTGCATGAGAGGTAATGATGCGAAAACCCAAGATTCAAACCTAAAGTTATTTCAAGCAATATGTGTGTATGCATGCATCATATATGTTCAAAAAGTTAATTTGGCTTGGCTTAGATCATTGCATGTGCATTTTCATGATGCCACTGAGATTGATCTTGTTGCCTTATCTAATACGTACCATGAATCCTAAATATTTTATGGGGTGAATCATGATAAATTAAGATTGAGGCGAATAAATGCTTTTCTCAGTCATGTTTTTTTTTTAAAATAATTATTAACATTACTAATTTTCAAATATATTGCCATTACTTGTCTTACAATCGTTGAGTAAACATCATTAACATGAGTTTCTGATTTGGATATGTTAATTTGAAAGTGTGATATAAATTGTTTTTCAAAGTGTTTTTTATTTGAAAATATATTAAAATAATATTTTTTTTATTTTTTAAAATTTATTTTTGATACCAACGTATCAAAACATTTTAAAAATATTAAAAAAATAATAATTTAAAACTTACAAAATAAGATAAAAATTCTCAAAATTGCGGTTGCTCTAAAGG
>Ga0307508_10002472_pt1 | contig 19487 bp, 26 predicted proteins | sample 9_EM_MG_FD_203089 | JGI IMG/M metagenome (GOLD analysis project Ga0307508, IMG submission 203089) | Populus trichocarpa ectomycorrhiza microbial communities from riparian zone in the Pacific Northwest, United States - 9_EM | ecosystem: Host-associated > Plants > Roots > Unclassified | place... | reverse complement strand
TCCCCGGTTTTGGTATGACCACTCCTTTTGCCGTTTTCCAGAGCTTCGGGTGGTAGCCTAATCGGATGCACGCCCTGGCCAGTTGCACGATCCTCTCCTTGTCCCACTGCCAAAAGACTTTGACAATTCCGGCCGAAATGCGGTCATCTCCTGGGGCCGAGGTGTTGGCCGCCTTTGCCAGGAGGCTGCCGACCAGGTGTGCATCAATCCGTTTGAACGCCGTGCCTCCCTCTCTGGGTTCGAAGTTGCTGGGGGGTGCCTTGGGAAAGTGCGCTCTCATAATGGCCTGCTCACGCTCCTCCTGGCTCTCCGCAATGCTGCTGTTTTCTGCTACCAGAGTCTGTCCAGCTTTGTCGATCCTGGGCGTGCCAGTGTAGCTGGCTGCCGACCATACCTCACTTCTGTCGGCTTCCTGCAGGAAGCGATGCCACCACTCCCGCTTGGCCTTGCGGACAGTTCGTCGCAGGTTTTGCCTAGCAGCTTGCGCCCATCCAATACCTGCTGGACGTCGTCGCTCACGTCCGAATTCCTTCTGTAGCGCTGCAATGTCATCCTTCCACCACGGCTTCGACCTGCTGCACCACCGCTTTTTCCTTGCATGCTCATCGAGCGTCCCCACCATCACCTCCCGTAGCGCCACCACTGCTGCCTCAACCTGCTCCTTTGAGCTGGTGTCATCTAACACTGCTGTCTTGCCTACTGTCCGAAGGAAGCATTGTTGTGCTACCTCCCTCTTCACCTGCGCAGCTGCCTGCCCTTCCTCGCTCTTCCCCACCCTGTCCCAACCACTGACGTCCCAGCCTGTCGTTTCCTTGCTGGTCTCCCGGCTTCCGGCTATTCCCCCAGGCACCTCCCATACAATAACCTCATGGTCTGAGCTGGTTGCCTCCTCCTCCTCGGCGATCCTCCACTTCAGCTCCAGGCTGGCGATGTGAGTGTCAGGTCAATGATCGAGTGGTTGCTCGCTCCGGCCCCCATCCTGGTGGCCTCCTCTGAGTTCCATATCACTAGCGCATGTTCTGTGATGAGGTTCTCCCAGAACACTGCATTTCGCCTGCTGCCTGCCTTCGGGTTCCACATCAGGCTGTGGGCGTTCATGTCTCCTGCCACAATGACCCTGCTGTATCTCATTACGTTGTCCCATTGCACTGCCTGCGCCGGTCGTTGACCCACAGATCCCCGGTCATAGACATTGACAATGACGATCGAGGGTTCACCCGGCGGCTTGACCTCCAGTGCCTGTGCGTAGTTGGCGCAGCCTCGTGTCAGGTCTTTGAGTTCTGTTACCTGGTATCGGGACACCTGGTTGACTGCCACCCAGCACTTGGCTGGCACCCCCTCATCCCCCTGTATGAACCGGAAGCTAGGGTGTGACCTGGTGCTATCTTTCTCTCCCTCCTCTCTTGGCTCTTGTATCAGAACCAGGTCCGCTTTCGTTCTGACTGCCGTTTCCAACACCGCCTCCAAGACTTGCCCCCCCCTGGCACAGTTGTGCTGGAGCGCCACCAGCTGGGGAACTTGTGTGAATGCCATTAGACGGCCACGGGTGGGGCAGTGCCACTTGGTTCCATTCCATTCACCGTTACCTCCATCGGGTCTTCCATCCAGTCTGGGCCATCCCGAGTGCTTTCCGGGACCCAGTTCACCCGGTCTGGTTCACTTGTGCTGGGAGTCCGGGGCGGTCGTCTGGGTTGCTCGGTGGGCACCTCCGGGCGGTAGGTGTTGGCGCACCTGCCTCGGGCTATTTCAATTGCAGCACGCTTTGCTTGGCACCTGGCGTCCTGTGCGGGGTGCCTTCCTCCGCAGTTGGGGCACTTCATTTCAGTATGTGGGCAAACTTTTCCCACCTTACCGCATATTGCCACCTCGCACCTGTGCTCCTCAGTCCTGTGGGCGCCAGTGCAGATGGTGCAGGTTGCAGCGGCCTGCTGACATCGGAACTCAGAATGACCCCACTTGCTGCACGTGCTGCACAGGGTGTCCGCCCTGTCCAGAATGTATGGGAGGGCACAGAACTTGTTGCCTGCAACCCACATTTCCACCAGCAGCTTTTGGGCTGCCAGCTTGCCTGGTACTTTGAAGATCACCGATGCTGCATTCCTCGGGAGGCTGCCATCCTGGTACTGACGTTCGATGGTGCTTACCAATCGCATCCACTTCATCGATGGTGGAGGTATCACAACTCCTGGGTTCTCTGCCTCGATCTGCTCTCCGAGGTCTTCCAGCCCATTCTGATGGCGATACTGGTCGTAGGGCACCAGGATCTTCAGATCCGCCCACGTCTCGTTTACGGCGACATTGACGATCATCCTGTTGGCTTTTCTGGCCGCTTCCAGGATCTCCTTCTTGAAGCAGAGGAGCATCGCTGCTGACGCCCCGAAGCGCGCCATCATTGATAGTCTCCCCTGCACTGAAATCCTGAATGCTTCTGTCCGGACATGGGCCGGTGCCACCTTGCTCAGCGCGACATTGACATGCGCTGTCACACTCGCTGCCACTGCTAAGTTGATCTGCGGTGCACCCAACGCTCGCTCGAAGATGATCCCCCACTCGTCACATGGAATCAACCCCTTTATTGGTTCCAACCCAGTAGGTGTCCGCTCTGGCTTTCCGTTGCGGCCGACTATGCTGTAGTCTCCACCCGTCTGTGGGAGTGCCGGTACTGCTGCTGCCCTCTGGGCCCAGTTTCCCTGCTGCTGCTGCGACTGCGCCGGTGCCCCCTGTTGCTGTCATTGTTGCCGCCCCTTCTGTGGCCCCTGGCGTGGCATCGGTTGTTGCCGTTGCTGCTGCTGCTGATGCTGCTGGTGTTGCCTCTGCTACGTCTGCAGTGGCGCCCGCTACTGCTGCTGTCGCGGTTTCAATGGCGCCAGCTGGGGGGGCGCTTGTTCCTTCTCCCACTGGCTGTCCAGCGCCCGCATTCCAGCCCTGTGCGCCATTCTCTGCCCGGCAGCCACCTCCTCAATGGCCTCAGTGTCGTCTGCCAGGTACTGGATTGGCCTCGCTGCGGCATTGTATATCTCCCACTCCTCCTGGCTCAAATCTCCTTCCTCCCATCTCTTCATGACTGCAGCCTTTTCCTCGTCCTTCTTTTCTTCCTCCTTCCTCCTCTCCTCCGCTGCATTCTTCTCCGCTTCCGCTGTCTCGGGGCGCTTCAGGATTTGTCAGATCGTCGCTGCCACCTTCGGTTCCGCTCGTTCCTTTTCGTTGCTGGCATCAATGGCCGCGTGCCATTTCTGTTGCTTCGCTGAGCCTTTCTGCCTGTGTGTTTTGCCTCCAGCGGGAGTTGCAACCTGCACCATACTGGCCTTCCCCTTCTCCTCCTTCTCCTCCTTCTCGTTCTCCGCCTTCGTCACTGGCACCGCCTGCTCTCCCGACCCCGGTGCGTGGGCGGATCGGTGGAGGCCATCCCACTCCACTCCTTCCATGTCGCTCCACTCCTCCACCTTGTCTTCCCCCTCCTCCTACCGGGTTGCCACCACCCCCTCCATTGCTTCTGGAGCCCCAGCAGTGGGCCTGGCCCACACTGGGACCGGCCTTGCAGGCGCCGCCGCCAGCTGCGCCGCGAATCCCTCCACTGCCTTCCTCACTTCCCCCATTTCCACCCTCCTTCTCTCCATCAGCCCTGCCATGTCCGTCCATTGCTTGATTTCCCATTGCACCTTCTGCGCCAGCTCTGTCTTGATGCCGTCCATGGCAAGCAGCCTTGCTCCCAGCCTCCTCTCCCGTTTCTCTGCGTCTTCCAACAGCCTCGCCATTATCCTCCCCTCCCTTGACTTCCCATCCATCGTCAGCGCTTCCATTCCTTCCATCATTCTCGCTGCCAGTGCTGTGATCCTCTCCTCCATCTTCCGCTCCACCCCTGCTATGGCTGCCAGGATCTGCTCGAGCGCCAAGGCTGCCGCGAAGCCAACAGGCATCGGGCATACGGGGAGGCAGCGCCTGGTAGCTTTGGGTGTGCCAACAGCCATTCGCTTGTTGCCCTTGGTTGGTGTGACAGGTACCGGAGTCGTGCTTGCCCATCTTGCCGGGGTGGGGGTCAGGGTCGTCGACCCCACGTCTCCTGCGATGCGCTCCATGTCCACCTCATTGGCCATTTCGTCCGCCCAACCACCCGCCCCCACGTCCAATCTCCCAAATCCCTCCCCGGAACCTTCGGCATGGTTTCGGGTCTCTGCTGTTGCCACCTGCTGTGGGTTACTGGCGACTGCCAGCGAGAGCGAGCGCGTGAGTGCCCCCCTCATGGCCGTTTTGCCTGGCATCGCGAAGATGTTGTCCTTGTCGCCATCATCGTTGCCGTGTCCATTCAGGTTGCCACACTGAAAGAATTCCTGTGTGCTCTGCTGCTGCTGTGCGCCTGGGGCAGCCCGCCTGAAGTTCGGCCTCCCGCGGTTCTTTCCCTCCCACTCTTCCTCTTCCATCTCTCCTCCCAAGCTGCTCTCGAGCTCTGTGAGCTCGCTCCCAGAGTCATCTCCCATTTCCACCTCCCGAAGGGCTTCCTCGTCTCCCACGATCTCCCTCAGGAGGGAGCTCTCACTCTGGTCGATGCTGGCAGCCACCACTGGGGCTGCCTCGGTCGATTTGCCTGCGCCACCGGTCATCGTGAGCCCAGTGAAGTTAAAGTCACGTCGGTTTTCTCATGTGTTGGCTGAAATTCTTGGCGTTTTTAGCGATGAGTTTCAGTGTCGAGGGTGTGGTGCGGGGGTCCACTAGGGCGGTGGTGTTGTATTCGTTTCCGTCGGTTCCTATGATTCGTACTTTGATCATGATCTTCTCTTCGCAGTCGTACCTGGTTGTTCGTATTCTGTAGGGTTGGTCTGGTTCTACAACGGGTTTCTCCCTCGGGTGGCTGTTGCCTAGGCCTATTCCCGAGGGCTGTCGTTTCCCGCCGGTTTGGGTTCTTTCCCTGCTTCATTGTTTATGGTGTCTTCTTCGTACATGGCTTCTGCTGCCCGGTATGGCCTTCTCCATGGGGCTCGTGCTTTCTTGGGCTGGGGGCATTCCTTCGCAAAGTGCCCCTTTTTTCCGCAATTGAAGCATTCGTCCGTTTGTGGTCGTCGGGGGAACCGGGTCGGCTTTCTTGGTGCGAACTTGAACCGTCAGGTAGCATCTAGGTCCATTGGGTCCCCCGGGGCGCTGACGGGTTCTTTCGTGTGGACATGGAAGCGCGCTTCTGGACTAGCCGCAGGGCGCCGACTAATGACTCCAAGGTTGCATAGGCGGCTGTCTGTTTTGATGGCCGCGGTGGCGTAGTCTACCAGGACGGTGGCTGGTACTTCGCTCATGACCAGGTGCCTTTTTACTTCTGGGTGTAATCCGTCTCGAAATCGCGCGATGTATACGTTGTCCGCAGACGGGGTATCTGCTTTGATTCGTTGGAATTCCGCCCAGTAGGTTGCTGCCATCCGGCTTCCCTGCTGGATTTTCTGGAATTTTTTGAAGGCTATTTCCTCGGCATCTACCTGGCCGAAGGCGTTCTTCATGTTAGTTTTCAGTTCTTCCCATGTTAGGTTGATTCCTCGCTCCTGGTTCAGGAAGGTTTCCACCCAGTTCCATACCACCCCCCGGAGTAGGGAGGATGCGTATCCCGTTTTTTTCTCATCGTTGTCGAATCGATTTCCCTCTGTTCTAAACTTCAGCTTGCACTAGGCCAGGAACGTTTTGAATTTTGCTTTTTCTCCTTCGAACGGTTCAGGGTCCCGGAGCTTTGGGTAACTGGTCTGCGGCGGTCTGTCGCCTGCCGCTAGGAGGGCCTGCAACATTTCTGTTGTCAACAGGTGGGGTCCTTCCGTCATTCTTCTGGTCTGTTCTGGTGACTCGGGGGTCTGTGGCCTGGATCTTTGCTCTGGGGTTACTGGACTCGATGCTCGCTGGTCATCAGGGACGTCCCTAAATTCGCTCAGGTTGAGGGGGTCCGGGGACTCCACCATGTCTTTCTTGTTGCTACGTCAGGTGTCGATAGGGAGACGCAATCTAGTGTCAAGATCCTGCCTTGACTACTCCGTGCTGCTCGACAGGTAACGTAGGTACGGTTCTTCGGGGCAAGCTCGTGATCACACTTCCGGTGTACTCACGTGCCGCTTGTAGTTACACTTCTGGCGTACTCACACGCCGCTCGTAGTCACACTTTCAGCGTACTCACGAGTCGCTCGTAGTCACACTTCCAGCGTACTCATGCGCCGCTCGTAGTCACACTTCCGGCGTACTCACACGCCGCTTGTAGTCACACTTTCAGCGTACTCACGCGCTACTCATCGTCTCGCGGTATCCGTCACGCCCGGCGTGGTCTCGTCGCGGTCCTCTCACACGCCTTACGTGGGCTCGTTGTTCTTGCGGTATCCGTCACGCCTGGCCTGGTCTCGTCGCGATCTTCTCACACGCCTTTGCGTGGGCTCGTTGTTCTTATCGGGGTGCTGGTCGCAGCGCCGGTTTACGGGTAGAGAGAGGTAGGTCTGTGGAGAGAGATAATAGATTGTGTGGAGAGAGATAATAGATTACGTGGAGAAGAATCTCCAGACTAGCTACTGCGCCCTTCCTTTATACCTTTCCTTTCCTCTGTGGAATCACAGCTTGCCCGCAAGACTGACACAGTTTCTCCCTAGCTTATCATGACTCAATCGCCGTGCCCAACGAAAACACATGATCGTACTCGGCCGCCGCGTGGCCAACACTCTACTCGCGGCAACAGGAGAAAGAACACACAAGCAGTAACAGTAAAGGAAAGGAAGACTGACGTACAACTTAATCAAGGGAAAACAATACTCGTAACGAACATGGGAGAAGGACGTACAAGCTCAATCAATGGGAGACAAAAAACGTAGCGGACAGGAGAAAGGACGCGCAAGTAACATAATGGAGACGAAGGAGAGAGGTCTAGACCGGCCAGCAGTCGGAGGTATCGCTACCGGAGCAATATGGCAGAGATCGGTCCAGGCGCCTAAGCACGCAGGATGACCGCGGCTGCGGCAGCGGAAACGAGGACGAGCCACAAGGCGACAAGGGTGAGAGTGGCACCGGCGCCGGCGCCAAGGAGCCTGTCACGCCAGGTTCGTGACACTAAGCGCTACAAGCGGGACGACAGTTGATCGGGAAGGAGACAGAAGGATGCGTAAGGGGCTCGAGAGTCTAGGCAGAAGATAAGGAAACGGATTTTAGCTTGTAGCTGAGACCGGCTGTAAGAGATTAAACTCTGGAGTATAAGGGGTTGAGTAAGACAAACGAACGGAAGACAGACCAAGTGGGTTGAAGCTTCTGACTAGCAAAAACACTCGAGTGGGTTGAAGCTCCTGACGAGCGGAAACACTCGACCGAGTGGGTTGAAGCTCCCGATGAGCAGAAACACTCAGGGTTTGAAACCCTACTCAACTGCATGATCATGCAATGTCAACGAAACCTCATCTCCTCTTATCGTCAGACCGACCAGTACAAGTAGCTTCAGGCTCAGGCCCGCACCCAGGAGGGTCTGATGTGTGAGTGTATTCCTTACCTTATCTTACCCATGAGGCAGTTGTCGCGCGAGCTGTTTGGCAGCCACCGCATGCGTCGAACCCTTCCGCCGAAGCAATACAAGTGAGCTGCCGTGCAAGACACTGGGCCCGTCTCGATCCAACCATTCTGCTGAAGTGCCGCGAGTAAGCTGTCTGGCCAGACGTCGGGCCCATCTCGAATCAAACCACCTGCTGAGGCAATATGCACAAGCTGTCTGGCAAGCCACTGGGTATACATCGAACCATTCTGCCGAAGCGATACGAGCGAGCCGCCGGGCTACCCGCCAGGCCCGTCTCAAACCAAACCATCCACCGAAGTGATACAAGCGAGCCATTGGGCAAGCTGCCAGGCCTGCTTCAAACCAGAGCGATATATGCAAGCCGCCGAGGCATGCGTCAAACCCACCGTCACCACGGCCCGTCGCGCGAGCCACTGGGGTACGTTACTGAGTGCGCGAGCTGGTGGGCGGTTCCAATACCAAACCGAACCCCTTAGATTATTCGCTGTGAATCCCTTAATGGTGGGCGATTTTAGAAGGATGATCATGTGGGGTGTTATCTTGTACAATAGATGAATGCCAGTGAAGACTGATCATACCCCATCTCCTTCGTGACTATTGAGAGACCTGACTAGTTCGATAATACTGTGACTCTGATGTTGACCGAACGTTCCAGTCTCACAGAAAGGGATGACCTTGTATTCATAAAAGCCATCTGGTACTATAAACACCATCTTGTGGCAGTCATCCGGGTGTACCCGTACTTGGTGGTATCCAGTGGCCAGATCCAGCTTGGTAAAGACCTGTATCCCATGGAGTTTATCCTGCAGATCCTCAATGTACAGCAATGGGTACCGGTCCTTGGCGGTTATCTTATTCAAGCTACGGTAATTAACACACATTCGGAGAGTGGCATTCGGCTTTTTTACAAAGATAATTGGTGCTGTGTAGCATGAATGAGAATTCGTCACCCATCCGTTGGCTAGCAGCTTTCTTATCTGGACCTCAAATTCTGCCCTCTCTGACTGTATCATACGATATAGCTGGCGGTGTGGAACCTTCGCTGTGGGATCCATATAGATACTGAAATCGTGTTCTCCTGGCGGTGGTACTCCCTTTGGTGGCTGGAACAGTTTGCCAACACAGATTCATCTTCCCTGAGTTCCTTCCCCAGCTTCCGTTCTTGCACGTCAAACACAAATATTCTGTCCTTACTAGACTTTGACCTCGATTGGCTGGCTTCATCTGCAGATATCAGGTTGATGGACGCCTTACGAGCCACTGACCTCCAATGGTTATGAACTTCCTGGTAGCAGCCCTGCTACGGCCAGAGTACTTTTAGTGCGAACTTGGGTACGAACTTTGTCACAATGCCATCGGCTGAACGCTCCTTGTCCAACAGGTGGAGTACATTTTCCACATCCACCATATGTGTTACACCCTAAATACTACAGGGTCGGAATTCGGATATGGACCAGGGTAGGAAGGTATCGGAAACTCATCACACGGTCTTAGGACGGCATACCAAGACTGGGCAACCGACAGCGTCAGGGCTCGGCTCGGGTCAACCGACTCTGCAGCACCAGGAAACCCCTGGGCCAAGTACCGGCACCAACCGGGAAAGCGTAAGCGCTCCTGCAGAGGAAGACAACCTTGGTGGTCATCATAAGCAGGACAAGCGAGCGGAAGGAAAATGGGAACGCAAGGAGCTGCGAGTCTAGATCGCGGAATAGGAGCGGGGTTGTTTCCAGAGGCATGGCCTAGAGGAACAACACCACGAGTCGGGAAGCGCTGTATTGTCATAGACGGCTCGAAGGCCCAAGGCGATACCGTTGCACCCCATGGTCAGGAGACACGAGAGATCATGCGACCACTCGCATCCTCATCATTGACACCCGATTATGGCGATGAACTCTGGGCTTTGCCAGTGCACAATAGCGTGAGCATATCCCCCACTTATCTGAGATGCTTACAACGATTATGATGCAGGGCACACGCTGCACCAAGGTAAGGGACGTCAAGTTGAACAGATACTGAAGTGGAGGCTTGACTTCAAGCCAATCCTATAGTGCTGGGTAGCCCCCGGACTAAGTACTGGCTCGTGTTTGGGAAAGTGCAAAGGCCGCTACAGGATCACACCTCAAGGCTCGAGAATCTATTGAGAAATATATGGGGTGGAGCTATGCCTTGATGCCGTCGCGGCCAAAGAAAGGATAGCTGGTACGGTTGAGGGTTTGTTGCTCCGGCTCAGGTCGAGTAGCGTAATCTGTTACACCTTAAATACTACGGAGTCAGAATACGGATACGGACCAGGCAGGAAGGTATCGGAAACTCGTCACACGGTCTTAGGACGGCATACCGAGACCGGGCAACCGACAGCGTCGGGGCTCTGCTCGGGTCAACCGACTCTGCGGCACCAGGAGGTCCCTGGGCCAAGTACCGGCACAGACCGGGAAAGCGCAAGTGCTGCCGCGGAGGAAGACAACTTTGGTGGTCATCATAAGAAGCACAGGCAATCGGAAGGAAACGGGAACGCAAGGAGTTGCGAGTCTAGGTCGCGGAATAGAAGCGGGGTTGTTTCCAGAGGCACGGCCCAGAGGAACAACACCACGAGTTGGGAATCGCGGTATCGTCGCAGACGGCTTGAGGGCCCGAGGCGATACCGTTGCACCCCGTGGTCGGGAGACACGAGGGATAATGCTACCACTCGCATCCTTGTCATTGACACCCGATTATGGCGATGAACTCTGGGCTTTGCCAGCGCACGACAGCGTGAGCGTATCCCCCACTTATCCGAGATGCTTACAGCGATTATGAGGCAGGGCACACACCACACCAAGATGGAAAGCGGAGTGCAAACGAGGAGGGAGAAACCTTGGCAGACAAAGGGTCGAACTCCGTGGAGGGACCCTGTGCGTAAAAGATCAAGTCCTTACGGGGAGATCGGCCTGTGTCCACACGGGGGGAGGCCACGTACACGTCTAGTCGGAAAGGTTCCCCGCTCAGCTGCATGGAGGCTCATCTCCCTTATCTACATACACCCCGACCAGGACGAGAAAGACCGAACCTCACTGACAACCCTACCTGTCCGATCCAATCGAGAGATTATCTACTTGCGATGCGCTGATGAAATCTAGTGCCAAGGCAAAGAGTTTTCACGTCGCAGTGCGGGGTAGTTCCCCGCAGCACGTGACTCTGCCAAGCCGAATACTTATATGAGCGGTTGGCAACCTGACATGAAAAATGATGATCAAAACCATCATCGGAATCATCAGCACAATCATCACCTCAGTCGTCAAACGATCAACGCACTATCTACCGGTCACCCAGACATCGAGTCAACGACCATCACCCTACGAGCGATCCGTCGAGCGAGTCACCGCCATGGAGCCGCAAACGAACCGCCGCGATACACTCAAGCAGTCGGGCCACCCCCGGGCTTGCGTCGAACGAACCGCCATGATACTCGCAAGCTGTCGGGCCGCCCCCGGGCTTTTGTCGAACGAACCGCCACGATACGCCTAAGCGCCGCAAGCAGGACGACAGTCGATCGGGGAAGGAGATGGAAGGAAACGTGAGGAGCTCGAGAGTCTAGGTGGGAGATAGGAAATGCCAGATGGGCAGCACGCGGGGGGCACGGCTAGGACCCCTTCAAGGAGTATAATCTCCGACCGTACGCGGCGGACCTCCTTAGAAGGGTATAATCCCCGAAACCGATGTTTGAGCCGTCGTGGGGTTGTGACTTGAACCCAGCCATGAGCTGAGGGAATTGCACAGCCCGTGACACCATTGGATGGCCTCCTATCGTCAGTACCGACCAGGACGAGTGGCTCCGGGCTTTGGCCCACGCCCACCTTGGCTGGTGCGTGCGTGAGCGTATTCCTTACCTTATCTTACCCGTGAGACAGATGTCGCGCGAGCCGTTTGGCAGACGCCGAAGCGATCCGAATGATCCGCCTACGTGGCCTACACCGCGAGCAATGACGAGCGAGACGGCGGCTGATCGGGGAAGGAGACGGAAGGAAACGTGAGGAGCTCGAAAGTCTAGGCGGGAGATAGGAAATGCCAGATGGGCAACACGCGGGGGGCACGGCTAGGACCCCTTCAAGGAGTATAATCCCCGACCGCTACGCGGCGGACCTCCTTAGAAGGGTATAATCCCCGAAACCGATGCTTGAGCCGTCGTGGGGTCGTGACTTGAACCCAGCCATGAGCTGAGGGAATTGCACAGCCCGTGACACCATTGGATGGCCTCCTATCGTCAGTACCGACCAGGACGAGTGGCTCCGGGCTTTGACCCATGCCCACCTTGGCTGGTGCGTGCGTGAGCGTATTCCTTACCTTATCTTACCTGTGAGGCAGTTGTCGAGTGAGCCGTCGCCGCGAATCACCCGCCGAAGTGCCGCGAGCGAGCCGTCGGGCAATACGCCGGGCCCGTCGTGAACCATCCGCCGAAGCAATACAAGCGAGCTGTCGGGCAAGCCGCCGGGCCCGCCTCGACCCGAACCATCCGCCGAAGCGATACGAGCGAGCCGCCGGACAAGCCGCCGGGCCCGTCTCGAGCCGAAGCGATGCGAGCGAGCCGCCGGGCAGTACACCGGGCTCGTCTCGACCAAACCATCCGCCGAAGCGCCACGAGCGAGCCGTCGGGCAGTATGCTGGGCCCGCCTCGATCCAACCCATCCGCCGAAGCGATACGAGCGAGCCGCCGGGCCCGTCTCGAGCCGAAGCGATACGAGCGAGCTGTCGGGCAGTACACCGGGCCCGTCTCGACCAAACCATCAGCCGAAGTGACACGAGCGAGCCGTCGGGCAAGCCGCCGGGCCCGCCTCGAACCAAAACGATATGCGCCAGCCATCGGGCAAGCCGCCGGGCCCGCCTCGAACCGAAACGACATGCGCCCAGCCGTCGGGCACGCCGCCGAGCACGAGTCGAACCGCATGCGCCGCCGCATGAGCCGCCACTCACACCGCGCCGCCACCGAGCGATCCGTCGTGCAAGTCGTTGCCCGTGGGCGCCGTAGATACCGAACCGAACCCCTTAGATTATTCGCTGTGAATCCCTTAACGGTGGGCGATCTTTAGAAGGACAATCATGTGGGGTGTTATCTTGTACAATAGATGAACGCCGGCGAAGACCGCGCGCGCCCCATCTCAAGTTTGTGACTAGACATCGAGAAACCTGACTAGTACAATATTACCGTCACTCCGACGTCGACCGGACGTTCCAGTGTCACATAATCAACCCTGCACACAACCCATATCGCATTACCCAATCACAAAGAGAGAACAGAGGACCTGCTCCGGCCACTCTCAGGATATGTGGAAGCACTACTCTCCGATCCAAATCGAGAGATTATCTGTGTTATGCTGATGAAGTTTAACGCCAAGGTGAAGGGTTTTCACGTCGTGGTGCGGGGTAATTTCCCCACAGCACGTGGCATTACCAAGCTGGATACTTATACGACAACCCGCCGACGAGTGTTGGGCATCTGGTCTTCATTGGAAGATTCATCGGAATCATCAGCGGAACCATGAACCACAGAACGGTCAATCATCAACAGACCACCTACTGGTCACGAAGACATCGAGTCAACGACCATCCCCCTACGAGCGATCCTACGAGTGATCCTACGAGTGATTCTACGTGCGCTCCTACAAGCGCCGCAAGCGAGACGACAGTTGATCGGGAAGGAGATGGGAGGATACGTAAGGGGCTCAAGAGTCTAGGTGGGAGATAGGAAGGGTCTAATGGGCAACACGTTCGTCGGCACGGATAGGACCCCCATTGAGGGTATAATCCCCAAGGCTATAGCCAAGGGTTGATGTGGGGTCGTAACTTGAACCCAGCTATAAGCTGAGGGAATGACGCGGTCTGTGATACCATTGGGCGGATCCTATTGTCAGACCAACCAGGACAAGTAGCTTCGGGCTCTGGCCCGCACCCAGGAAGGTCTGGTGTGTGAGCGTATTCCTTACCTTATCTTACCTGTGAGGCAGTTGTTGCGCGAGCCATTTGGCAGTCGCCGAAGCGCCGCGAGCGAGCCGTTAGGTATGACGCTGGGCCCGTCTCGAATCGAACCATCCGCTGAAGCGCAAATCCACCAAAGCGACACAAGCGAGCCGTCGGGCACGCCACCGGGCCCATCTCGAATCGGAATGATATACGCAAGCCGTTGGGCACGCCGCTGGGCATGCGTTGAACCATCCGCCGAAGCACCACGAGTGAGCAGTCAGACATGACGCCGGGCCCATCTCGAATCGAACTATCCGCCGAAGCGCAGATCTGCCGAAGTGACACAAGCGAGCTACCAGGCAAGCCGCCGGGTCCGTCTCGAATCGAAACGATATACGCAAGCTGTCGGGCACGCCACCGGGCATGCGTCGAACCATCCGCCAAAGCACCGCAAGCAAGCCATTGGGCAAAACGCCGGGTCCGTCTCGATCCGAACCATCCGCCGAAGCGATACATGAGTGAGCCGTCTGGCAAGCCACCGGGCCTGTCTCGAAGCATGCACCGAAGTGCAAGCCGCCGCGTACACCGCGCCGTCCACCGAGCGATCCATCGAACAAGCCATTGCCGCGGAGCCATGTGCGATCCAGTGCTAAAGCCGCAGCCAGCGGGCCCCACAGATATCGAACTGAACCCCTTAGATTATTCGCTGTGAATCCCCTAACAGTGGGCGAACTTGGAAGGAGGGTCATTGGGGAAGTTATTCTTGTATAATAATTGAACGCCGGCGAAGACCGCGTGCGCCCCATCTTCTCCGTGACTATGGAGAAACCTGACTAGTTCGATATTACCATCACTCTGACGTTGACCGGACGTCCCAGTGTCACAATATGGCGTGTTGTCGAGTGCCAATTCTTTCCCACAATAAGGTCATAAGCGCCTTTGAGATCAAAAAGCATATACCACCCTGTGATGGCGGTGTAGTTTCCTGCAATGCCATGTATATTTCCTTCCAGCCAGACCTGGTATCTCTCAGACGTTGGGTGTTTGGTGCAAGCTGTTATCACTGACATACGGCCAGTGTGGCGTAGTGGTAGTCCCAGCTGCTTCGCATATGTCAAATCAATATAGCAATGTGATATACCTGGGTCCATAAGGGTGTATGCTGAGCGGGTTTTAGAACGGGAAGTTTTAACTTTTGTGTAAAAATGTAACAGATCTGAATTCTCATCACAATTTTTCTTCATTCCATTAAGGTCTGTTAGGTATAAAGTTGCCGCTTCCCTTTCCTTAGTAGAAGGACGCTCCTTCACTTCTACTGTCTGTCTTTTCCTGCTCCATCGCTTCCCAACCCCTCGACCTTCTCCTCATGGGACACTTCTCCCAGATCTACTATCCTCGGTCCTTTGGCCAACTCCCACTCATCCTCGTCATCTCAACTTCCTTCAAAGTATGCACCCGATTCCGCTTCGAAGTTGTCGACCGCATAGACATGTTGGTCCTCCCCAACCATGTAAAGCTTGCTTGCCTTCCCAAGTCCCTTCTGCATTGGGAAGAGGTCCTGGCGACGTGACATTGGCGAGTGTTACATTGGCTGTCTCGGTGCAGGCAGACACTGCGATGGCACTTTGCAATGCAACTGCTGGTGTCCTTCGCGGTGCTGACGGCCTTTGTCACGCCAAGAGTGGCCTCCGCCAGTCAGCGAATGGTTTCCATTACGCTGGGAATAGCTTCTGTCCTGCTGCTGCTTCTGTTAGAACTGCGCTGGCCGCATGCTCGAACTAGAGGTTGGACATTAGCAGACAATGTGTCCAAATCCCAAGCATCGGAAACACCGCTTTGATGACCCATCGACTGCATAGAGCTCCAGATCCTCCATGTTGCTCAAATCCATCGGGTCACCGTAATCAGCAGTAGACGCGGTAACTATAGGAGTGGACACTACTCGTAGCACGTCGGAAAGTGTGGAGGGCGGCAAATATGGCAGCGTTCGTTCCGCCATAATATCCATCATATCGGAGAGCGTGAGCTCAATCTTGTGGACGCGACATATCAAGCGAGCTTGTTGCGTGACATCTTAGGCTGCTGCCTCTGGGAGCTTCCACAAATACTCTTCCCATAGCGGATTCCCCCACGTGATCGACAGTGACCCTCCCAGGATCTCCACCAGCTTCAATACCCTCTGGTTGAATTTCAGCACCTGGTTCCTGTTGAACTTGAGTGTGTGCCACTCATTCCTCACAATGGACACTGCCACCTCTGGTACGAACTGCTCCTTGAAGACCTTCTTGAGGTCCGTCCAGTTGATCTTGTAGTTGTTGTCGGTTGGTGGAATCACATCCACATCCCTTGCCTTCATTTCTTTCTCAAACCAATGGAAGATCTTTACTGAGAGGAAACGCCAAAAGGTGTCGATATTCTGGTTATCTACTGATGCCTTTAGGCACATCAAGGTGCCCTGGAGAACATAATATTCGACTTCATCGAGGTACCTTGTGATGACTTCCAGGTCCTGCGATCCCTTGTACCGTTTCGGCTCGAATGGCTTTATCTTTTGGATGATGGTGTTCTGCACTCCTGGAGTGGTGTTTGTGGTTGTCCGCAAGATCTGGTAGTCATCGGCGAGCTTTCCATATCTCTCTGCCCACTTATTGGCCTGTCCCCAGTACTTGGTTGCCTCCTCCCTCAGGGTAGCAACCTCTTTCTCAAGCGTACCGATACGTGCCTTCAGCGTTGGAACACTCTTCTTCTCTTTGTTTGCAGCCTGCACATCCATTGCCATCACGTCCATCTTGGATACGATCTCCCGCAGGAGGTTGTGCCAACAGGTGTAGCACTCTGCGACCACCGCTGCCATCACTCCGAGAATGGTGTTTGACTGTCCGTCTCTCGATAGTTCATTCTCCCCGATCCATTCGAATAGTACTTCCGGTAGTGGCCAGATGATGTTCACTGATGTCGACATCTTTCTTTAAGGTCAGCACTCTGTACGTGACCAGAAACAGCTTGGTGAGATGTAAGGTATGAGCCCTGAACGCTGGCCCCTGCGCTTACTGCTCGCTGCTCTCCTGGCAGCTACTTTTCACGCAAGGTGGTCCCTTTCCCTCTCTCTCTCTTTCTCTCTTTCTCTCTACGGCACTGAGCCTGTGCTCCAGCCACTGTCTTCACTCTTCTCGGTGGTAGTTTTGATGCTTCTCACGTACCCTCCTTTGCTGTCCTCTTGCGTGGGAGGTGGGGGGGGAGGGGCATGTGGCTCGTCGCTAGACTCCACAGGATGCCACAACACGAAGAAAAAGAAAAAAAAGTGTTGCTACCAGTTGAGGGATAGCAAGAAGCATGTCCATTCTAGAGAGATGAGCGCTGAACACTTTATACGAGTGTCTGTACGCCACCTGTGACTGTCTACCGTGACTGTTCTATGTAGCCCTATATCACACTCCCGTAGCACTGTCCATGTCATCCGAACTCTAGACACCCCACTGGGCATATCGTCCACAGTGCCTGCAGCAGCCGGAATCCTCCTCCTACATAATAGTTGAAACCAATGCTTTGGACTATCTCTCGGCCAGCATTCTCTTCCAATACGACGATGATGGCGTTCTGCATCTGGTGGCCTTCTACTCTAAAAAGCACAGCCCTATGGAATACAATTATGAAATCTACTTTAAGGAACTTATGGCAATTGTCCAGGCTTTTGAGGAATGGGATTCATCAGCAAAAAATTTAATTCTTACCGGAGCTACGGGAGCTAGCGAAGCTTACGGGAGCACCGGGAGTAAAATATAACTTTGTCCTTCACTAAGCTAGCAAAGCTAGGGAAGCGACCACCACCTTACCGACGCACCCACCACATTAGGAAAGCTAGGGAAGCTAGAAAAGCTAGAAAAGCTAGCAAAGCAACGGACGTACCACCAATCTTACCGACGCAACCACCAACCTTACCGACGCAACCACCACCTTATGGGAGCTAGGGAAGCTAGAAAAGCTAGGAAAGCTAGGGAAGCTTACGGGAGCAACGAGTGTGCACTGTGAGCAGTTTCATTACTAGTTATAATGCTACTACACGCAGTTGGCTATGCTCTTCGATCACACAGAAAATCAATTATTGTATTTAAAATCTATATATACATTATGATACAAAGTCCAACATCCCAAATCTCGTCGCAAAGTACAGAGCAGCTACAGTGGCGCATAAGGGCAGGTGAGCAACGCGTATTACAACAGGTAGGAGAGCGAGGAGAATGAGGCCGGCATGGAAAATGATAGCAGACGAGCAAACGGTACGAGCGGTAGGCCAGCGAGAAGAATGAGGGCAGACGAGCAACACATATGAGATGAAATTCAGAGAGAAGAATGAGGCAAGACGAGCAACGCGTACAAGATGAAATTCAGTGAGAAGAATGAGGCAAGACGAGCAGCACATACAAGATGTAGGCAAGCGAGGAGAATGACAGCAGATAAGGAACGCCTATGAGATGTAAGTCAGCAAGGAGAATGAGGCCAGACGTGCAACGCGTATGAGATGTAGGCCAGTGATGCCTAACATGGCGTTTCTAGCACACGTCCAAACGTAGGTCAGCGGTAATGAGGTCAAACGAGCAATGTGTAGTAGCGGTGGCCAGCAAGGAGAATGAGGCCAGATGGGCAGCCCGTACGAGATGTAGGCCAGTGTGAAGAATAAGAGCAGATGAGCAATACGTACGAGAGGTAGGCCAATGAGGAGAATGAGGCCAGACAGGCAATGCGTACGTGATGTTGGCCAGCGAGGAGAATGATGGCAGACGAGGAATGCCTCCGAGATGTAAGTCAGCGAGGAGAATAACAGCAGACGAGCAACGCGAACGAGATGTAGGCCAGCTAGGAGAATGACAGCAGACGAGCAACGCATACGAGAAGTAGGCCAGTGATGTCTAACACGGCATTTCTAGCACACATCTGAACATAGGTCAGCGGTAATGAGGTCAAATGGGCAATGCATAGTAGCAGTAGCTAGCAAGGAGAATGAGGCCAGATGGGCAACGTGTACGAGATGTTGTCCGGCAAGGAGAATGACAGCAGACAAGGAACACCTATGAGATGTAAGTCAGCGAGGAGAATGAGGCCAGACGAGCAATGCGAACAAGATGTAGGCCAGCTAGGAGAATGACAGCAGTCAAGCAACACATACAAGAAGTAGGCCAGTGATGCCTAACATGGCGTTTCTAGCACACGTCCGAACATAGGTCAGTGGTAATGAGGTCAAATGAGCAATGCGTAGTAGCAGTGGCCAGCAAGGAGAATGAGGCTAGATGGGCAACGCATACGAGATGTTGTCTGGCGAGGAGAATGACAGCAGACGAGGAACGCCTACGAGATGTAAGTCAGCGAGGAGAATGAGGTCAGACATGCAACGCGTACGAGATGTAGGCCAGTGAGGAGAATGACAGCAGATGAGTAATGCGTACGAGAAGTAGGCTAGTGATGTGTAACAGGGGGTTTCTGTAACGTGTATGACGATAGGTGAGCGGTGAGTAGGTTGGTGGTGTGTATTATTTCAACTCATAATGACTTGGACGGCTTCCAGAAACATCAACATTTCGCCACTCTGATATACCGCAATTCTCCACACTCTCACCAATAATAATTCCAGGCCTCGCAATAGTCCGTCCTGCCCGGCCGGGCCCAGCAGTCTTTTAGGACGGTCCCGCCCCGGGCAGGGTCCCCTCTGCCCTAGTCCGTCCTGGTATAGGATTTGGACGGACTGCCGAAGACTGCCGGGCCTGCCAGGGCCCTGCCGGGCACCACACTAGTGTAAAAAATTTCGGTTTAGGGTGAGAACTCTACTCCAACGGGGTATGCAAGACCCCACTCACCAGCCACTATGTATTCCTACCGCCGTCTCGACCCGACACGCCAGACATCCAGCCCACTGGCACCACCCCCACTACTCAGAACGTCTAACAGCAATCTCAGTACCGATGCCTATGGCGAAGACGAAGAACTTGATGATAGTCGTTCGCCCCGAGGATTCGGCTTCCCAGCGACAAACTCCTTGTCGATCCCGGATTACTCT
>Ga0307508_10002471_pt1 | contig 19488 bp, 13 predicted proteins | sample 9_EM_MG_FD_203089 | JGI IMG/M metagenome (GOLD analysis project Ga0307508, IMG submission 203089) | Populus trichocarpa ectomycorrhiza microbial communities from riparian zone in the Pacific Northwest, United States - 9_EM | ecosystem: Host-associated > Plants > Roots > Unclassified | place... | reverse complement strand
CGCAGGAGGCGCTGGACGCCCTGGTGGCGAACGACCTGCACGCCGTGCACGTCCCCGAGGAGTACGGCGGCGCGGGCGCCGACGCGCTGGCCACGGTGATCGTGATCGAGGAGGTAGCGCGCGCCTGCGTCTCCTCCTCCCTGATCCCCGCGGTGAACAAGCTGGGCTCGCTCCCGGTGATCCTCTCCGGCTCGGAGGATCTGAAGAAGAAGTACCTGTCGCCGCTGGCCAAGGGCGACGCGATGTTCTCGTACGCGCTCTCCGAGCCGGACGCGGGCTCGGACGCGGCCGGCATGAAGACCAAGGCGGTCCGTGACGGCGACCACTGGATCCTCAACGGCGTGAAGCGCTGGATCACCAACGCCGGTGTCTCCGAGTACTACACGGTGATGGCCGTGACGGACCCGACGAAGCGCTCGAAGGGAATCTCGGCGTTCGTCGTCGAGAAGTCGGACGAGGGCGTCTCCTTCGGCGCCCCGGAGAAGAAGCTCGGCATCAAGGGCTCCCCGACCCGCGAGGTCTACCTCGACAACGTCCGCATCCCGGCCGACCGCATGATCGGCGACGAGGGCACGGGCTTCTCGACCGCGATGAAGACCCTGGACCACACCCGGATCACCATCGCCGCGCAGGCCCTCGGTGTCGCCCAGGGCGCCCTCGACTACGCGCGCGGCTACGTCCAGGAGCGCAAGCAGTTCGGCAAGGCGATCGCCGACTTCCAGGGCATCCAGTTCATGCTCGCCGACATGGCCATGAAGATCGAGGCCGCCCGCGCCCTGACCTACCAGGCCGCGGCGAAGTCCGAGCGCGGCGACAAGGACCTCACCTTCCAGGGCGCCGCGGCCAAGTGCTTCGCCTCGGACGTGGCGATGGAGGTCACCACGGACGCGGTCCAGCTGCTGGGCGGGTACGGCTACACGCGGGACTACCCGGTGGAGCGGATGATGCGCGACGCCAAGATCACCCAGATCTACGAGGGCACGAACCAGGTCCAGCGGATCGTGATGGCGAGGAACCTGCCGTAGTCGGTCCGACCGGCGACGACCGAGCCCCCGGAGATGTTCCGGGGGCTTTTGTCGTGCTGTGGGCGAGGGATTCGGGGTGGATTGTTCGTGTCCGCCCGATGGCGCCCCGCGCGGGACGGGCGTAGGACGGAAGGGCACGGGGCCCGTCCCGGGTTCCCGCATCCCCCAGGAGGAGCCATGACCCAGGCCGAGAGCATGTCCACGATGAGCAAGGAGATGCAGGACTGCGTGGCGGCGTGCATGGACTGCCACAGCGTGTGCGAGGAGACCATGAGCTCCTGCATGCAGATGGGCGGCCAGGCGCAGATGCAGATCATGCGCGCGCTCATCGACTGCGCCGACATGACCCGCATGTGCGCGGACATGATGATGCGCCGCTCGCCCATGTCGGCGGAGATGTGCGCGATGTGCGCCAAGGCGTGCGAGATGTGCGCCGAGGCGTGTATGGCCATGCCGGACGATCCCCAGATGCGGCGCTGCGCGGAGGCGTGTCGCCGCTGCGTGGAGTCCTGTCGCGCGATGGCAGGCATGGCGATGTGACACCGCCCGTCTGAACGCGGTCGAGGGCACCCGACGGGGTGCCCTCGCTCATGTCCAGGGCAGGCTGAGCCCCATGACGAGCACGACGGATGCCTTCGACGCGGCCGAGCGGGACATGTGGGCAGGACGGACTGAGGCGTACGCGGGGAGCTTCGCGCGGCTGTGCGCGTATCCGGTCGAGATGTTGTTGGACGCGGCGGGGGTTGCGAAAGGGGCACGTGTCCTGGACGTCGGCACCGGGACCGGTACGGCGGCTCTGGCCGCGGCGGGACGCGGAGCCCGCGTGAGCGCCGTGGACGCCGACGCCGGGATGGTGGCGGCGGCCCGTGCCGCCGGGGTCGACGCCCGGATCGGCGCACTGCCCGAACTCCCTTACCGGGACGCCCAGTTCGACGCCATCATCGGCAACTTCGTCCTCAACCACGTCGGCCGCCCCCGCGCCGCCCTCGCCGACCTCCACCGCGTGCTGCGCCCCGGCGGCCGGCTCGCCCTCACGACGTGGAGCGTCCGACGCGGCGCCGGACAGGACCTGCTCGGCCGGGCCTGCGAGGCGGGCGGCGCCGTACCCCCGGCGTACATCCCGCGGCTGGATCCGGCGCAGGACTGGGACCGTACGCCGGAGGGCCTCGCCCAACTCCTCGGCGAGGCGGGCTTCGTCACCGCCGAGGCGGCCGAACTCCCCTGGGACCACCGGGCCGGCGTCGAGGAGTGGTGGAGCGGTGCCGCGGGCGGGGTGGCCACCATCGGGCTCGTCGTCACCGCGCAGCAGCCGGAGACCGTCGTACGGATCCGGCGGGAGTACGACCGTCTGAGCGCCGAACACACGGTGGCGGAAGGGCGGTTGGCCCTTCCGCACATCGCGCTGCTCGGTTCCGGACGCCGGGCGTAGGGCTCAGTTGCCCGAGACCGTGACCTTCTCGTCGTTCTTGAGTTCGTCGACCAGGGTTTTGACCTTGGCCTTGTCCCAGACGAGGTTGCCGCCGGTGGAGCCGGAGATGGGCATGTTCATGGACTTGCCGTCGCCGCCGTTGACGCCCTTCATGGCCCAGAACATCTTGGCGAGGCTGTACAGGCCCATGTCCTTGTCGACGACCAGGGAGTCGAGGCCCGCGCCCATCGTCGGGTAGAGCTTGAAGGGGTTGAGGATCGTGCTCGGGGTGGCGACCTGGTTGGCGAGCGCGTTGAGGAACTTCTGCTGGTTCTTCGTGCGGTCGAGGTCGGACCCGGCCAGCGCGTAACGGGTGCGGACGAAGGCGAGCGCCTGGTCGCCGTTGAGGGTCTGCTTGCCCGCCTCGAAGTCGGCACCGGACTTGGTGTCCTTCATGCCGCCCTTCGGGATCTCGATCTCGACCCCGCCGACCGCGTCCACGATGTTCGCGAAGCCGGCGAAGCCGATCTCGACGTAGTGGTCGATCCGCAGCCCGGTGTTGAACTCGACCGTGCGCACCAGCAGCTCGGGCCCGTCCTCCGCGTAGGCCGCGTTCAGCTTCACGTGCCGGCCCGTGCCCTTGTAGGTCTTGCCGGACTCGGAGCCCACGAAGGTCGGGATCTCGACGTCCGAGTCGCGCGGCAGCGAGATCAGCGTGTCGCCGTTGCTGCCGGTGTGCAGGATCATCATCGAGTCGGTGCGCTTGCCCTCGGCGGAGCCGGTGTGCAGCTGCTTCTTCTGCTCGGAGGACAGCCCGGCGCGGCTGTCGGAGCCGACGATCAGATAGTTCGTGCCCTCGCCCTGGTCCGGCCGGTCGATGACCTTGGACAGGTCGACCTCGCGGTTGAGCTTGGAGTCGGCCCAGAAGTAGGTGGCGACACTCGTCACGATCAGCACGGTCACCAGGGTGATCGCGGTCCACTTGATCCGCTTGCGCCAGTTCGGCGCGGGCCGCGGACCCCGGCCGCCCGGGTCGCCGGGCCCGCCGCCGTGGCCACCGCCGCCGGGGCTGCCGTAGACCTGGCCCGTGTTGTAGCCGCTGTCGTACCCGTCGCCGGCGTAGCCGCCGCCGTGCCCCTGGCCGTCGACGTACGACGGCTGCTGCGGCGGTACGCCATTGCCGTACGGCGGCGCCTGACCGCGGCGGACCTGCCGCATCACGCGCGCGCCCTCGGGCTGTGCGCTCGCGCTGCCGCGTCCGTACTGGTCGCCGCGGTTGTCGCCGGACCGTCCCTGGGGCCAATCGTTCATGGGCCCAGTGTGCAGGTACCTGCTGTCCCCTATACAAGGGTCGTCGGAAAATCAGGGCAGCGCTGTTGCCAAGCTGACACAAATTCCACGATTGTCACCACGGCATAAGGTGGAGGCCATGACAGACCAGGCCACCGTCGCGGAACCGGGTACTCCGGAAATCCCGGGCAAGCCCACCTCGGCGTCCCGCACCACGCTGAGCCACATCATGACCCTGGCCGACACCAACCTTCTGGGCACGGTGCACGGCGGCGTGATCATGAAGCTGGTGGACGACGCGGCGGGCGCGGTGGCCGGCCGGCACAGCGGCGGGCCCGCGGTCACCGCCTCGATGGACGAGATGGCGTTCCTGGAGCCGGTCCGGGTGGGTGACCTGGTCCATGTGAAGGCGCAGGTCAACTGGGTCGGACGTACCTCGATGGAGGTCGGGGTGCGGGTCCTGGCCGAGCGCTGGAACGAGTCCACGCCCGCCACCCAGGTCGGCTCGGCCTACCTGGTCTTCGCGGCCGTGGACGCGGACGGCAAGCCGCGCCGGGTGCCGCCGGTCCTTCCGGAGACGGAGAAGGACAGGCGGCGGTATCAGGAGGCGCAGATCCGTCGGACGCACCGGCTGGCGAGGCGCCGGGCAATCATGGAGCTGAGGGAGAAGCGGGCGGCGGAGGGACTGGAGGACTGACCCTCCAGGCCTCCAGACAGGGCTTCAAGGCCTCCAGGCCCCAAGGCGCGTCACGCGCACCCCACCTCGTCCCCCGTGACCACCCCGAACTCGCCCTGGCTCTCGTCCTCGGCCCGCACCTTGCGCACCCGCTCGAAGTCCGCGCCCGCGATCACCTTCAGCAGCGCCCCCTGCCCCTTCACCGCCCGCAGCTCGCTTCCGGGCAGTGCGGCGGCCAGGGACCGCGCCGAGCGGTCCCAGCGCGGGTCGTAGACGACGACCGTCCGCTTCACCGTGCGTACGGCCGCGTCCACCGGGGCGTGCGTCGTACGGAACCCCGTCGCCGCGAGCGCCGCGTCGACCCGCCGGCCGAGCCCGCCGGTCGCCGTGCCGTTCTCGACCTGGACGCGGATCTGCTGCGGGGCCACCGCGACGAGCAGCGCCTTGTCCTTCGACCTGTGCGCGGCCAGGGGCTTGTCCTCGCGCAGGGCCCCGAAGAGCCGCTCGGACTTCTTGGGGTCCCACTTCAGGGTGGAACCGACGCCCTTCACGACGTACCCCATCTGCCCGATCGGCACGGTCGTGAACTCCGACGACGAGGGCGAGAAGTTCCGCATCGCCCGGCCGAGGTCCAGCAGCTCGTCCGTGCCGAAGCCCTTGTCGGCGCGTACGGAGCCGAGGACGGCCCGGGTCACGTCGCGGAACTTCATCGGGTTCAGCAGGATCCCGGAGGAGGTCGCCCGCTCGATCAGCGCCGCGAGGAATCGTTGCTGCCGCTTCATCCGGCCGAGGTCGGAGGAGCCGTCGGCGTGCCGGGAGCGGACGTACTGGAGGGCCTGTCCGCCCATCAGACGGTGCCGGCCGGCCGCCAGGTCGAGGCCGGTGTACGCGTCCTTCAGCGGGTCGGCGTTGCAGATCTCCACGCCGCCGAGCACGTCCACCGTCTTCATGAAGCTGGTGAAGTCGACCTCCAGATAGTGGTCGATCTTCACATGGGTCATGCTCTCGACGGTCCGCACCGTCAGCTGGGGGCCGCCCTCCGCGTACGCCGCGTTGATCTTGATGGGGTGCCCGTGATGGCGTTCCCCGGTGGTCTCGTCGACGTGCGCCGGAGTCATCGCGTACGAGTCGCGCGGCAGGCTCACCACGCTCGCCCGCTCCCGGTCCTCCGAGATGTGCACGATCATGATCGTGTCGGTGCAGTGACAGGGCGCGCCGCCCAGCCGGTACTTCTGCCGCTCGGCCTCGGTGATCTTGTCGCGGCCGTCGGTGCCGACCAGGAGGACGTTCATGCCGTGCCCGGCGCGCGGCCGGTTCTTCATGTCCTTGAAGGGGTCCACGCGCGCGATGTCCGCGTCCAGGCTGGTGACCACCGCGTGCCCGATCCCGGCGGAGGCGAGCACGACGACCGACAGCGTGGTCGCCGCCCGCATGGCCCAGCGGGGCCGCTTCCGTCGTACGGGTGGCCGCGAGGGGCGGCGCTGCGGGGGGCGTGGACGGGCGGCGGAGGGGCGGGGCGGCGTTGCGGGCATGGGGGGACACCTCCGCGAGGGCAGCCGAACGAGGGATCATGAGCACCGTAGGCCCATACGATCTGCGACGACCGGCACCGCCCCGGGCGGGGCGCATCCGTGTCCCCCGTTCGCGGTAACGTGAGCCCCCTATGAACGCCAAGCCCGACGTGCAGCTCCCCGCCGTTTCTGTGATCATGCCCGTCCTCAACGAGGAACGGCATCTGCGCGGAGCCGTCCAAGCGATCCTCGCGCAGGAGTACGCCGGCGAGATGGAGATCGTGATCGCCATCGGTCCGTCCACGGACCGTACGGAAGAGATCGCGGCCGAGCTCGTAGCCGAAGACCCCCGCGTCCACACCGTCCCGAATCCGACGGGTCGTACGCCCGCCGCGCTCAACGCCGCGATCAAGGCCTCCCGCCATCCGATCGTCGTCCGCGTCGACGGGCACGGCATGCTCTCCCCGAACTACATCGCCACCGCCGTACGGCTCCTGGAGGAGACCGGCGCGCAGAACGTCGGCGGCATCATGCACGCCGAGGGCGAGAACGACTGGGAGCACGCGGTCGCCGCCGCCATGACCTCCAAGATCGGCGTCGGCAACGCGGCCTTCCACACCGGTGGCGAGGCGCAGCGGGCCGAGACCGTCTACCTCGGTGTCTTCCGGCGCGAGGCGCTGGAGCAACAGGGCGGCTACAACGAGGAGTTCATCCGCGCCCAGGACTGGGAGCTCAACTTCCGGATCAGGGAAGCGGGCGGGCTCATCTGGTTCTCGCCCGAGCTGAAGGTGTCGTACCGCCCCAGGCCGTCGGTGAAGGCGCTGGCCAAGCAGTACAAGGACTACGGCCGCTGGCGGCACGTCGTCGCCCGCTACCACGAGGGCTCCATCAACCTGCGCTACCTCGCCCCGCCGACCGCGGTGTGCGCGATCGTGGCCGGGATCGTGGTCGGCGCCGCGCTGAGTCCGCTCGGCTTCGTGATCCCCGGCGGCTACCTCGCGGCGATCGTCCTCGGCTCGCTGCCCGCGGGCAAGGGCCTCCCGCTGAAGGCCCGCCTCCAGATCCCCGTGGCCCTCGCCACCATGCACATGTCGTGGGGCTACGGCTTTCTGACCAGCCCGCGTTCGCTGGCGAAGCGGGTCATCGCCTCGCGCCGGCCGGCGGTGCTGAGCGAGGTGTGAGACGGCGCCCCTCAAGGCCGAGGGGCGCCTCCGTCACCAGGTGAAGCCCGGGTTGACGTGCATACAGGCCGTGTCGTCCGCGCCGTTGAGGGCTTCCGCGGTCGTCGGCGTCGTGTCGTCCTCCTTGGGCGCCTTGTACGCCGTACCCTCGCGCCAGTCGGCGCCCACGACGAGCGTGACGCCGGAGACGTCGGTCGACTTCTTCACCGAACTCGTCGGAATCCCCAGGGACTTGGCGACCGCGAGGGCGTCGCCCTCCAGCTCGGCGCTCGGGTAGCGCACGAGCGTCTTCGCCTCGCTCAGGGACCCCGACCGGTCGGCGACCGCCTTCGCGTAGCCCTTCTCCGTCAGCAGCCCGGCCACCGTGCTCGCGCGTCCGCTCGCCGCGGCCAGGGCGCTGGTGCGGGTGCCGTTCTGGACCAGGACCCCGATCTCGTCCTTCGCGGCGGCGGGGTCGTCGGAGGCGTCCTCGGACTTCTCCGCGGTCGCCTTCTTCGCGTCCTTGCCGTCCAACGCGATGTCCTCGCGCACCAGCCGGAAGAGCTGCTCGGCGTCCTCGGTGGGCTCCACGCGCGCGCCGACGTACCGGTTGGGCATCGTCGTCATGGTGATGCGCTTCGGCTCCACCTTCCGCAGCTCGTTGCTGAGGTCGTAGAGCTTCTTGACGCTGCCGAGCCCCGAGTCGACGGTGATGGCCTTCGTGGCCTGCTCGGCGAGCTTGCGCAGCTTGTTCGGGCTGCTCATGGTGGCGTTCTCGCGCAGTTCGCGGACCATCGAGTTCATGTACATGTGCTGGGCCTTGGCGCGGGCGAGGTCGCTGCCGTCCTCGAAGCCGTAGCGGGTGCGCAGCCACTGGAGGGCCTGCACGCCCTTGATCGAGGTGGTGCCCTTCTCCAGCTTCAGCCCGGAGCCGTGGCCCTCGCTGTCCCGCGAGGAGATGTTGGCGTCCACGCAGACCGGGACCCCGCCGATGGCGTCCGCCATGGACACCACGCCCGCGAAGTCGACCATCATGAAGTGGTCGATGTGGATGCCGGTGAGCTCCTGCCAGGTGGCCACCGTGCAGCCGGGACCGCCGTGGCCGAGGCTCTGGTTGGTCATCACCCGGCCGTCGCTCGCCGCGTACACCTTGCCGTCGTCCGGGTCGGTGCACTTGGGGATCTTCACGAGGGTGTCGCGCGGCATGCTGACGACCGAGAGGTTGGTGCGGTCGGCGGACAGGTGCAGCAGCATCTGCACGTCCGCGAGCGGGGTGGCGCCGAAGGTCTCCTTGGCACCGCCGAGCTTCTGGTTCTCCTCGCTGTCCCGCGCGTCGGAGCCGATGACCAGGATGTTCAGCGGGGTCTGGCCCGCCTCGTTCGGCGTCGGTTCGGCGACCTTGTTGTCACCGAGGTTCAGGTCGTCCTGCTCGATGTTGGCGTTCAGATGCCGGTAGTAGAGGTAGCCGGTGCCGGCCACCGCGAGTATCAGCACCGCGAGCGTGGTCGCGGACCATCTGAGTACCCGGTGCTTGCGCGGCGCCCGGCGACTGCCGTGCCCACCCTCCCCCTCGGTGGCCGGCTTCGCTTCCTGCACGCTGTATTGCGTTGTCAACGTCCTTGTCCTCCCCACCCCACCCCACCGGACCCGCACACCACACCGCGGGCCCGCCGCACGTCTTAGACATACGACGGGCCCGTGAGGTTGCCCTACGAACCTGTGCGAGACCTAGGGGGTCTCAGCCGGCCTCAGCTGGCGCACTGCGCCTTGTCGGCGGTGGACTTGTCCACGTCCGGCGCGGCCGTCGAGGCGTTGAGCTTCTCGCCCGCGCCCTTGAAGTCCTGGCCGAGGGTCAGGGTCATGGTGGGCAGGCCCTGGGCGTTGGTGACGCTCTCGCCCGGCTTCATCGCCGAGCCCGACAGGCCCATGATGTCGGCCAGCCGGCGGGCCTGGTCGGCCTGGTCGGGGGAGTACTCCAGGGTCGTCTTCGCCAGCGTCGCCTCGGCGTTGCCCGCGTTCTCGGACTTGCTCACGCCCGCCTCGGTCTGGAGGTAGGCCAGCTGCTGCTGCGCGCTGCCCGCCGCCGCGCCGCCGTTGAGAATGCGCACCCGCACCTCGGACGCGGCGGACTTGGTGCCCTTGAGCCGGGCGGCGACCGCGGCCTTCTCCTTCTTCTCCTGCGCCTTGACCGCGGTGAACGAGACGTCGTTCTTGATCGCGTCGAAGATCTCGGGAGCCCGGGTCTCGTCGACGACCACCGTCGCCTTGACCTTCTCGGTGGGGTTGTCCACCACCGGGATCGTCATGAAGCTGATGTTCTTCGTCGGGACCTTCTTCAGCTCCAGGGCGATGTCCTTGAGCGTGCCGACCTTCCCGATCGCGCTGTCCACGGTCAGCGCCTTCGTCGCCGCGTTCGCCAGCTTCACCAGCTTGGTGGGGCTGGTGAGGGTGTCGCCGGAGGTCATCTTGCGCATCAGCGAGCCCAGGAACTGCTGCTGCACCTTGATCCGGTCCAGGTCGCCCTGGTTGCCGAAGGCGTGCCGGGTGCGTACGAACGCGAGGGCCTGCTCGCCCTCCACCGTCGACTTGCCCGCCGGCAGCACGAGCTTGGACTGCTTGTCGTTCACGGCCTTCTCCACACAGACCTCGACCCCGCCCACCGCCGAGGTCAGGGTCTTCACCGCGTTGAAGTCGGCCATCACGAAGTGCTCGGGCTTGATGCCGGTGGCCGCCTCGACCGTACGCATCGTGCAGCCCGCGTCCCGGCCGTCCTGGCCCAGACTCGTGTTGAAGCGGACGTCCTCCGTGCCCGCGACGACCTCGCTGGAGCCGTCCTCCTGCTTGGTCTCGCAGTCGGGCACGTCCACGATCAGGTCGCGCGGGATGCTGAGCGCGGTCGCGTTCGTACGGTCCTTGGAGACGTGCAGCAGGATGTTGGTGTCGGCGTGACCCACGCTGCCCGCGTCGCCGTAGCCCTCGTTGCCCGCACCGGTGCGCTTGTCGGTGCCGATGATGAGGATGTCGAAGGCCTCGTCCTTGCTGAAGTTGCTCGCGGCCGCGTCGCCGACGTCCGTCGTGCCGACGTTGCCCTCGAGGTGCTTGAGGTAGAAGTACCCGGCGCCCGCCCCGGCGACCAGGACGAACGCCATCGTGCCGCCGGTCCACAGCAGCGCCTTCTTCGCCTTCGACTTCTGCTTGACCGGACGGCGTCCGCGCCGCCCCGGCAGCGGCTCCTCGGGCACGCCCCGGCGCCTGCGCGGCGGCGGGACGTCCCGGCCGGGCGTCACGGGGGTGGTCGTACGGCCGCCCGGGGCGCCCATCCTGCTCGCGGAGGGCGCCGAGCGCCGGGGACCGGGAACGGCCGACTGCGGTGCGGAAGGAGTCAGTCGCAGTTCGTAGTCACCGGTGTTCGGATTGAGTACCCACTGGTCTGCGGGATCGACGTCGTCCGCCCGCCCACGGCCTTGTGTGTCCACGGTCCGAATCCTCCGTCAGGGCCACGTGGCGATCACTGGATCGCTCACACTATCCGCCCGGTTGGGCATTGAGCGACGTGAGTTGTTCCTGTTCCGATTCTGTAAGTATGTACGTACGCCCGGGCCACTCCGTTCGACCGCCGGTCCTCCCGTTCGACTACCAGCGATAGGGCGCGTAGACGTCCATGCACTTCGTGGTGTCCGAGCCGTTGATGGCGTCCGCGTTGCCCGGCAGGTCACCGGCCTTGGCCTTGGACTGCTTCGGATACGCCGTCCCGGTACGCCAGTCGGCGCCCACGACGAGGGTGACCCCGGAGACATCGGTCGACTTCTTCACCGAACTCAGCGGAATCCCCAGCGACTTGGCGACACGCTGGGCGTCGCCCTCCAGGTCGGCACTCGGGTAGCGCACGACCGTACGGTCCTCGGAGAGCCCCGCCGTCGAGTCCTTGGACGCCTGCGAGAAACCTTTCCGCACGAGCTCCTCGGCGAGCGTGCCCGCGCGTCCGCCCACCGGGCCGAGCGTGGAGCTCGCCGTGGCGTTCTGCACGACGACACCGATCTGGCCGTCCGGCGCCGAAGGGGCCTTCGTGGCCTCGGCCTTGGCGGTCGCCTTCGCGTCCGACGCCTTGCCCTTGCCGTCGAGGGACACGTCGTCGCGGAGCATCTCCCAGAGCTGGTCGGCGTTCGCGCCGTCCGGTACGACGTGGTCGTCGTTGCGCGGGTCCGGGACGTTCGGCATCGTCACGGAGGTGATGCGGTCCGTCGGCACCGACTTGAGCTGCATGCCCAGGTCGTAGAGCTTCTTGACGGTGCCGATCTCCTCGGAGACCTGGAGGGACTTGGTGGCCGCCTCGGCCAGGTCCATCAGCCGCGGGGTGTCGGTGAAGACGTTCTGCCCCTTCAGCGTCCGGATCATCGAGTTCAGGTACATGTGCTGGGCCCTGGCCCGCATCAGGTCGCTGCCCCAGGCGTGCCGGGTGCGCAGCCACTGGAGGGCCGTCTTGCCCTGGACCTTGCGGGTGCCCGCCTTCATCTTCAGGCCCGAGCCGCCGGGCACCGCGGCCGTCGGGTGGTCCCACACGTTCTGGTTCACGCAGACCTCGACGCCGCCGATCGCGTCCGCCATCCGCACCACGCCCGCGAAGTCGATCGTCATCCAGTGGTCGATGTAGACCCCGGTGAGGTTCTCCCAGGTGGCGAGCGTGCAGCCGGCGCCGCCGCGGGCCAGGGAGAGGTTGATGATGTCGGTCGTGGCCCCGTACGAGTCGCCGGTGTCCGGGTCCTTGCACTTCGGTATGTCGACGCGGGTGTCGCGCGGGATGCTCACCATCGCGGCGCTCTTGCGGTCCGCGGACAGGTGGATGAGCATCTGCACATCGCCCAGCGGCGGGTTGCCCCGGTTGTCCTTGCTGCCGCCGAGCTTCACGTTCTCGTCGGAGTTACGGCTGTCCGAACCGATCAGCAGGATGTTCAAAGGCGTCTGACCGGCCGCGTTGGCCTCGGTCCGGTGCGCCTTGGAGTCGCCGCTGCTGCGCTCGCCCTTGCGGATGTTGCCGTTCAGATGCTGGTAGTAGAGGTATCCGGCCCCGGCCGAGCCGAGTATCAGTACGGCGAGCGTGGCCGCGGACCACCGGAGCAACCGGTGCTTCGGCTTCCCCCGCCGCCGCCCGTGCCGCCCTGGTCTCTCCGGCCCCGCCTCTTCACCGGACCGGCTGTCCGGCCGGGTGCCCTCCCCCTGCACACTGCTGTGCGCCATCCCTGTCTCCCCACCCTCACGCCGAACGAACGCGGAACACGAACGCCAAAAACGAACGCCGAACGAACAAAAAGACCTGCCATGCGCCCCGTAAGACGCACGACAGGCCCCTCAGGTCACCGCAGAGCCGGTAAACAACCCCCCGCCTGCGCTGCGACGCCCGGCACGCACGCTCGCGGCGTTGCCGAACCGCCCACGTGGCTCCTCCCCCACGCTCGAACAACCTCGCGCGGGGGGACCCCCATCGAGGGCGCTCCGGCGCCTTGCGATCGCACGCACCGGACGCCGCAGCGCCCGCCCTTCGGGCGGACGACGGGGGGTTGTTTACCGGCTCTCACTTCGCGCATTCGACCTTGTCGGCCGTGGACTGCTGCACCCCCTCGGGTGCCTTCGTCGCCGCGGTGAAGGACTCGCCGGCGCCCTTGAAGTCCTTGCCCAGGGTGAGGGTCATGGTGGGCAGGCCCTGGGAGTTGGTGACGCTCTTGCCGGGCTTCAGCTGCGAGCCGGACAGGCCCAGGATGGCGGCCAGCCGACGCGCCTGGTCGGCCTGGTCGGGGGCGTACTCCAGCGTGGTCTTGCTCAGCGTCGTGCCCGCGTTGCCCGCGTTCTCCGACTTCAGCACGCCCTCCTCGTTCTGGAGGTACTCCAGCTCGGCCTGCGCGCTGCCCGCCACCGCACCGCCGTTGAGGATGCGCACCCGCACCTCGGACGCGGCCGACTTGGTGCCCTTGAGCCGGGCCGCCTCCTCGGCCGCCTCGGCGCTCTTCGACGCGCTCGCCTTCTGCTTGACCTCGGTGAACGACGTGTCGTTCCTGATCATGTCGAAGACCGTGGGCGCCGTGGTCGGGTTGGTGACGACGGTCGCCTTCACCTTCTCCGCCGGGTTGTCGATCACCGGCACGGTGGTGAACGTCAGGTTCTTCACATTGAGCTTGCCCAGCTCGAGACCGAGGTCCTTCAGCTTGCCGATGCTGTCGAGCTGCGAGTCCACGGTCAGCGCCTTGGTCCCGGCCTCGGCCAGCTTCAGCATCTTCGCCGGGTTGGTGAGCGTGTCGTTCGACTTCAGCTTGCGCATCAGCGCGCTCAGGAACTGCTGCTGCAACGTGATCCGGCTCAGGTCACCGCCGAAGCCCACCGAGTGCCGGGTGCGCACGAAGGCGAGGGCCTGCTCGCCCGAGATGGTGTGCGTGCCCTTCGACAGCTTGAGGTGCGAGTCCGAGTCGTCGATGTCCTTGGCCAGACAGATCTCGACGCCGCCGACCGCCGTGGTCAGCGTCTTGACCGCGTTGAAGTCGGCCACCATGAAGTTGTCGGCCTGGATCCCGGTGAGCTCGGTCACGGTCCGCACCGTGCAGCTGGGCGTCCGTTCGTCCTGCCCCAGACTCGTGTTGAAGCGGACGTCGTCCGTGCCCGGGATGACCTTGGTGGAGCCGTCCTCCTGCGTGGTCGGGCAGTCCGGGACGTCGACGATCAGGTCGCGCGGGATGCTGAGCGCGGTCGCGTTCGTACGGTCCTTGGAGACGTGCAGCAGGATCGTGGTGTCCGCGTGCCCGACGCTGTTCTTGTCGCCGTAGCTCTCGTTGCCCTTGCCGGTGCGCTTGTCGGTGCCGATCAGCAGGATGTTGATGGCCTTGTCCGACTGGAAGCCGCCGGTGCTGGCGCCGTCGTCGGCGACGGAGGTGATGTTGCCGTTGAGGTGCCGGATGTAGAGGTAGCCGGCGCCCGCCCCGGCGACCAGCACGAACGCCATCGCGCCGCCGGTCCACAGCAGCGCCTTCCTGGCCTTCGACTTCTTCCTGACCGGCCGGTGCCCGCGCCGGCCCGGCAGCGGCTCCTCGGGCGGCACGCCCCGGCGCCTGCGCGGCGGCGGGACATCCCGGCCGGGCACCAGGGGGGTGGTCGTACGGCCGCTCGGCGCGCCGGTGCGATGAGGTGAGGGGGCGGCGGAACGACGGGGACCGGGAACCCCCGACTGCGGTGCGGAAGGGGTCAGTCGCAGTTCGTATTCGCCGGTGTTCGGGTTGAGCACCCACTGGTCGGCGGGGTCGATGTCGCCCGCCCGCCCACGGCCTTGTGCGTCCACGGTTACTGAATCCTCCGTCGGCCGGATGCACCGGATCGCTCACGATAGCCGCCCGATTCGCCGACAGGTTACGACGGTGAGAAATTGCACGTCCCTACAACCGGGCAATCCGCCCATTTGCCCGGACACCGCTCCAGGGCCTTGGTGAACGCTTTACTCGCAGGTGTCCTCGGCGGCCGTGTTGCCGCGGAAGGCGGGCACCCCGTCGCCGTTCTCAGTTTCTCCATAGCTTTCTTCTTCATGAGAAAGTTCTGAAACTTTCGGGGTTTTCTCCGTCACCTTCACCGGTGCGTCCTTGCGCAGCCGTTCGAAAAGCCGTTGGGCTTCCGGTTCCACGAGTTGATCGCGATTGCCGTCGTAGACGTACGACTCCCTCGGCACGGTCAGGAATTGCACCCGCCCGGTGGGGATGTTCCGCAGTCCGCGCACGAGTTCGTAGAGCCCGCGCAGACTCGCCAGATCCGGGTCGGTGGTGAGCGAGGAAGTCGCCGCGTCCAGCACCGGATAGAGCTTCGCCGGATTCAGCAGTACGTCATTGCTCTGCACCTTGTTGACCAGCGCCCCGAGAAAGCGCTGCTGACGGTCCATCCGGTCGGTGTCACTGCCGTCGCCGAGGGACTTGCGGGCGCGCACATAGCCGAGCGCCTCCTCGCCGTCGAGCCTCACCCGCCCCGCCGGCAGCCTCAGCCTGGCCGCCTTGTCGTCGATGGGTTCGGCGAGACAGACCGCCACTCCGTCGACGGCGTCCACCATGTCCTTGAAGCCGTGGAAGTCGACGACCATGTGATGGTCGACGCGAATGTTCGTGAGTTTCTCGACAGTTCGGATCGTGCAGGCCGAACCGCCTTTCTGAAAGGCGTAGTTGAACATCGCGAACATGGGCTCGCTACGGCTGCCGTCCGGTCGCAGACAGGCCGGTACGTCCACCATCAGATCGCGCGGCAGGGAGACGGCGGTGGCGGTGTGCCGCCCGGCGGCCAGATGCAGCAGGATCGTGGTGTCGGACCGCTCGGTCCCGGAGTCCCTCCCGTACCGCGCGTTCCCGTCCCCCGACCGCGAGTCCGACCCGATCAGCAGGATGTTCTGCGCGTCCCTGACGAGCGAGGTCGGCCGCTCCTTCTCGTACCGCGCGAGCTCGGCGGCGGCCGCGTCGTCGGGCGTGATGTTCCCGTCGAGCGTGGCGTAGAGCGCCCACCCGGTCCCACCGACGGCCACGACGACCAGCGCGACCCCGACCGCGCCCCACCGGACCCACCTGCGCCGACGCCGCCGTATGAGCCCCTTCCCACTCGCGGACGACCCGGCGCCAGGCCCGAGGGTTCCTGCGCTGTCGCTCACGTGCGGGCCCCCTAGTGCCGTAAGAGTCTCGTCCTACGACCATGGCGCGAGGGGGGTGCGGAGGGCGCCCAGTACTGAGCTATGCGGGTGAAGTGGATGCTTTTGGGGGCGCGGGGCTGTATCGATATGCGGCTCCGCCGCGTGGGTGCGACCAGCCACCGGCGACCCGCACCCGGCACTCAACAGACCCCATCAACGACGAGTAGCCGAAACCCGCTCACTCTCGACCCGCTTGGCAAGAGCCTCCTCGCCCAGCTCCCCAAGATTCCGGCACAACACCACGGACCCCCCGGTGGCGAGCGGCCCGTACAACCCCACGCTCAACCCCTCCCACGTGTCATACGCCAACCCGGACAGAACCCGTTCCCCCGACCCCTCAGCCCGAGCCCGCTCAACAACTTCCGCCCCGCTGAACTCCCGCCCAGCGACGATCAGCGCAGCCTCATCCGCATCCACCGGGGCGAACGGCACAAACCGATCCCCCTGCCCCGGCACCTCCACGGCGTAGTCCACAAATCCGGCCGGGGTCTGCGGAAACCGCCCACCCAACGGCCGCAACGCGAGAGCGACCCGCTCCCCCCGACACACCCTCGCCGCATCCAACGTGTCCGGCCCACTCACCACGACATCGGCCGCCCCCGGATCCCCGCCGACATCCGCGACCACCCCCACCGACGCACACGCCAGCAACCACACGGCTGTCTGCCAGTGCGCCGGCAGCAACAGCGCGACCCGGTCCCCGGGGCCCGCGGCCAGGTCGCCCTGGAGGAGGTTCGAGGTCTTGGCCACCCAATTGGCGAAGGTGGCCACGGACAATTCGACACGTTCACCCGTGGCGTCGTCGTAGAAGGTCACCAGGGGGCGTCCGGGATCCGCGGCGAGCGCGGATCGCAGCAGGTCGGCAGGGGTGCGATCGGTGGCGTTCACCCGGGAAAGCGTACGCGGGCGCGGGAGCGCGCACCGCCGCGCCGGGCCACCGGTTCGGCGCAACGGCACCCGACGGTCCGTCAGTTCCCCGATGGACAGATTTATATGACTATGTCCAAGATCAGAGACATGCGCGGATTTCTTGCTTCCTCGATCGGTGTCACCTGTGCGGCAGCCCTCGCCCTGCCGCTCACCCCGCCCGCGGCCGCGGCGAACCCGGCCTCCGCGGCGGCCCCGGCGGCGGCCGCGAGACCGGCGGCGAGCGCGGAAGTCCTCGGCAGCACACAGTCGTTGCCCCTCGCGCCCCTCGCCCGCGACCGCACCCTCGCCCCGGTGGCCGAACAGGGCCTGTCCCGCCGGGACGTACGGCACTTCTCCCTCGTCGGCGTCGTCTGGGACGACCCGGACACCGTCCTGCACGGCCGCGTCCAGGTCCGCACCCGCGCGGCCGGCGCCGACACCTGGTCCGGCTGGCAGGACCTGGAGACGCACAACGACGACGCCGCCGACCCCGGCACCGCCGAGCGCACCTCCGGCCGCGTCCACGGCGCCACGGCACCGCTGTGGGTGGGCGACTCGGACGGGGTCGAGGTACGCGTCCGCGCGGAGGCCGACCGCAGGACGGAGGACACGGCCCGAGGCTCCCGTACGGCGATGGCGGTCGCCCCCCTCCCGACGGGCCTGCGTCTGGAACTGGTGGACCCGGGGGAGGGCGCGCCGGAGTCCGTCCCGCGCACGGTGCCGATGGCGGGCGCTCCCCATCGCTCCGCCCCGCACCGCTCCGCCCCCACCACCGGACCGGCCGAGGCGCTCGGCGCGATGGACGCGTCCACGACGGAGGCGTCCGCCGCCAACGCGGGCCTCGCCGCCCTCGGCGCCACCGAGCTCCCGGCGCTGGACCGGCGGCAGACCGAACAGGAGCTGTTCGCCCTGCGTGCGGGGGAGTTGACGGAGCAGCAGCGGGTGAGGCCGTACATCGGGCCGCGTCCGCGCATCGTCACCCGGCGCGGCTGGGGCGCCGACGAGAAGCTGCGCGAGAAGAAGTTCGTCTACACGAAGAAGGCCAAGGCGGCCTTCGTGCACCACACGGCGTCCGGCAACGGATACCGCTGTGCGCAGGCCCCCTCGCTCATTCGCGGTATCTACCGCTACCACGTCAAGAGCATGGGCTGGCGTGACATCGGCTACAACTTCCTCGTCGACAAGTGCGGAAACATCTACGAGGGCAGGGCGGGGGGCGTGGCGAAGCCGGTCCTCGGCGCGCACACCCTCGGTTTCAACACCAACAGCGTGGGAATCGCCGTCCTCGGCAGCTACGACGCCACCAAGCCGTCCGCCGCCGCGGTGAAGGCCGTGGCCCGGCTCACCGCGTGGAAGCTCGGCCTGTACGGCGCCAATCCGAAGGGCAAGACATATCTGAAGTCGGGCGGTGGCAACCTCTACCGCAAGGGCAAGAAGGTTCGGCTGAACGTGATCTCCGGTCACCGGGACGGCTTCAACACGGAGTGCCCCGGCCGGCTGCTCTACGGCAAGCTCGGCTCGACCCGCTCGACCTCGGCCCGCTACCAGGGCCGCTGAGGCCCGCTGCGGCCCTGCTGCGGCCCGTCGGGGGCCGTTGAGGGCCGTTGGGGGTCGCTCCATCTCACATGTTCACCGCCGTCGGGGGGCAGGCGCGGAATGCCGCACGGCCGTCGAAGGCACCGCACCACGGTCTGCATACACTGGCCGGTCGAAAGGCAGTTCGGGCCGGTCCCGGCAGGAAGCGGAGACGACAGGTGACAGAAGCGATCCTCCTGGTCGGCGGCAAGGGCACGCGGCTGCGGCCCCTCACGGTCCACACGCCGAAGCCCATGGTCCACGCGGCCGGGGTCCCCTTCCTGACCCACCAGCTGGCCAGGGCGAGAGCGGCGGGCGTCGACCACATAGTGCTCGCGACGAGCTATCTCGCGGAGGTCTTCGAACCGCACTTCGGCGACGGCTCGGCCCTGGGCCTCCACCTGGAGTACGTCACCGAGGAGGAGCCGCTGGGCACGGGCGGCGCGATCCGCAACGTGGCCTCCCGACTGCACTCGGCGCCCGACGATCCGGTGCTGATCTTCAACGGCGACATCCTGACGGGCCTCGACATCGGCGCGCTGGTCCGCACCCACGCCACGACGGGCGCGGACGTCTCCCTCCATCTGACGAAGGTGACGGACCCCCGGGCCTACGGCCTGGTCCCCACGGACGCGACGGGCAGGGTCCTCGCCTTCCTGGAGAAGCCCCAGACCCCCGAGGAGATCGTCACCGACCAGATCAACGCGGGGGCGTACGTCTTCCGCCGCTCCCTCATCGACACGATCCCGCAGGGCCGCCCGGTCTCGGTCGAACGCGAGACGTTCCCGGAGCTCCTGTCGGCCGGGGCCCATCTCCAGGGCATGGTGGACTCCACGTACTGGCTGGACCTCGGCACCCCCGCGGCCTTCGTCCGCGGCTCGGCGGACCTGGTCCTGGGCCGCGCCCCGTCCCCCGCGGTACCCGGCCGCTGCGGCGACCGCCTCGTCCTCCCCACGGCACGCGTGGCCCCCGACGCGAAGCTCACCGGCGGCACGGTGGTGGGCGAGGGCGCGTCCATCGCCCAGGGCGCGAGGGTCTACGGCTCGACGATCCTCCCCGGCGCCGTGATCGAACCCGGCGCCGTCATCACCGACTCCCTCATCGGCACCAGGGCCCGCGTCGGCGAACGCTCCATCCTCACCGACACGGTCATCGGCGACGGCGCGGTGATCGGCCCCGACAACGAACTCCGCGACGGGATGAGGGTGTGGTGCGACGCGAGGATCCCGGCGGGAGCGG